>Ga0209689_1004260_pt1 | contig 10384 bp, 10 predicted proteins | sample GraSoiAngelo_149_FD_187119 | JGI IMG/M metagenome (GOLD analysis project Ga0209689, IMG submission 187119) | Grasslands soil microbial communities from the Angelo Coastal Reserve, California, USA - 14_1009_09_30cm (SPAdes) (version 2) | ecosystem: Environmental > Terrestrial > Soil > Grasslands ...
CCGACGTGGTCGTGATCAAGAGCGCCGACACGTACGTCGACCAGATGCGGCACCACCACGTGCTCGTCGACCGCGACGAGCGGGCCAAGACGATGATGGAGCGCGTCGCCAACGCCGCGCGCACGGCAGGGGGGACGTTCGACCCCGAGCCGTCGCTCGAGCTCACCGATGAGCTGCTCGACGCGCTGCTGTGTCGTCGCCTCACTGTAGACGCGCATGAGCGGTTCGGTACCGCTCATGCGGACGAGCACCCACGAGCCGTCGTCGAGGAAGAACTTGAACCCGTCGTCGTCGCGCACACGCACGACGCGCGAGTCGCCAATCGTGGCCGGGGTGTGGTCGCGCAACCGGCGGTACACCGCCTGTTTGCGGTCTTCGTAGCCGTCACGCGGAAAGCTGACGTCGTGCCGATCGTACGCGTGTGGTCCGACGAGCTCTTCGAGGTGGGACAGGATCGCCGACAACGGTTGTTCATACGCGACGATCATCTCGGTGACCATCAGCCCCGAGAGAATGCCGTCGCGCTCCGGGATGTGGCCACGGAACGCGAATCCCCCCGACTCCTCGCCCCCCAGCAGCGCATCGGTGTCGCGCATGGTCTGGCCGACGTACTTGAAGCCGACGGGCGTCTCGTGCACGGTGACGCCAAAGCGCTCACCGAGGGCGTCCACCATGCTCGTCGACGTGAGCGAGCGCACGATGTCGCCTCTCTCCCCACGCTTCTCGAGCAGATACATGGTGAAGAGCGCCATCACCTGCAGCTGATTGACATAGCGCCCATGCTCGTCGATGACGCCGACACGGTCAGCGTCGCCGTCATTGGCGATACCGACATCGAAGCCGCCTTGCGCCATGCGCTGCATCGCGTCCGGCATGTAGCGCTCGATCGGCTCCGGATGCATGCCGCCGAACCCGGGGTTGCGCTCCGCGTGCAGCTGCGCCACGGTGGTGGCGCCGCCCTCGAGCGCGCGCGCCAGAAGCCCAGCGCCCGCGCCGTACATCGCCTCGTGCAGGATGCGCAAGCCGCTGGCGCGAAGCCGCGGCAGATCCACCATGGTGCCGAGCTGTGCGAGGAAGTCGGGTATGGGGTCGCTCAGCGCGATGCGTCCATCCGCCAACGCCTCCTGGTAGCTCATCACAGTGGCGCCGTCGCTCAACGCGCGTTGGGTCTGCCGCTCGATCTCTGCCACGACCTCGGGCGGTGCCGATCCACCGAAGTCTGGTTTGTACTTGATGCCATTGAATTCCGCGGAGTTGTGCGACGCGGTGATGACCATGGCGCCCGCCGCCTTGTTCCGGATGGTCGACCAGGACACCGCCGGGGTAGGTGAGACCCCGTCGAGCAGGATCACGTGCTTTCCGTTGGCCGCCAGGACGCTCGCCGCCTCGCGGGCGAAGAGCTCGGCGCAGTACCGGGAATCGTGCCCGACGACCATCGCGCGCTCGTCGCTCCCCACATACCAGGCGACGCCTTGGCTGACGGCGCGCACGTTCTCGTAGGTGAAATCGTCTGCGACGATGGCGCGCCATCCATCTGTGCCGAAGCGAATCGACGCTGGCGCCATCGGCGCCCATTCTACGCAGCGCTTCGTAGAGCGATTCCGGGGCGCGCCAAGGAAAGTCACTGTTATCGTTCCGGCCACGATGCGCGGATTAGTCGGGAAGGCGTCGATGGCGTTGGTCGCGACCACAGCGGCCGCGGCGGCGGCGGGGTGCGGCTCCACGCAGGTCCCCGAGGCGGCCACAGGCGGCCCGGTCACCGCCGCCACGGTCGGCTTCTCGCAGACGGGGAACGCGGACGCTCACATCCAGCAGGGCAGCATCACGTACCGGCTCGACGCCACGGGCTCGCTGGTCGTGCGGCTCAGCCTCACCTCCAGCGCGGCCACGACGCAGACCATCGCGATCCGGGCGTCGCTCTACAACAGCTCGGGTTCGATCATCGACGACGCGGTCGGCGGGCAGATCCAGGTGGCGCCGGGAGGCACCACGCAGGTCGAGCTGACCGGTCCGCAACCCCAGGGGACGATCGCCAGCGCGGTGTTCGAGGTCACGGCGAGCGCCGCCCCGACGCCGCTGACGAACACACCGATTCCGAACGGCACCCCGCCGGCCTAGAGGACCTCCTCGCGCCCGGCCGCGCGAAGCTGCGCGACAACGTCCTTGACGCGCTGCGAGTCGGCCGCCGGCACGACCAGGAGCGCGTCCGGCGTGTCGACGACGATGAGGCCGTCTCCGCCGACCACGGCCACCAGCCGTCCGGCCCGCGCCTCCACGGTGCAGCCCCGGCTGCCGATGACTGCCGCGTCACCGGCGACGACGTTGCCCGCGGGGTCCGCGTCCCCGGATTCGACGCCGACGTCGTGGAGGTCCGTCCACGAGCCGAGGTCGGACCATGGGAACGACGCGCGGACGACCGTGAAGCTCGAGATGCGCTCGAACACCAGGGGCTCCACCGCCACCGTGGGCAGCTCTGCATAGGCCGCGGCGAAGCCTGCCGGGTCGCCGCCCACGTGCGCGTCCACCGCGGCGTCGATCTGGCCGGCCAGCCGCGCATCGGCGGCCCGAATCTCCTGGAGGAACACCGATGCCGGCCAGGCGAACAGGCCGAGGTTCCACAGAAACCGACCGGATGCCAGAAACGCGGCGGCGGCGGCGTGCGCCGGCTTCTCGACGAGACGCGCCGCCCGATGGGCCGGCAAACGTGCCGCCGCGGCTACGAGATCCCGGGCGGGCTCGCCGGAGGGCGGCTGCCACGCCGATGGCGGGAGGGGCTCGCCGAGCTCGATGTAGCCGAACCCCGTCGCCGGCCGGGTCGGCGTGAGCCCCACGGTGGCCAGGCCTCGCGTGGATGCCGCCCATCCCGCCGAGGCGAGCAGCGCGGCCCGGTAGGCGGGGTCGTCTCCGACCCGTGAGTCGGCGTGCACCGAGGCGATGAGCGCCTCCGGGTCGGCACGCGCGACCAGCGCGGTGGCGAGCGCGAGTGCCGGGCCGGTGCCGCGCGCCACCGGCTCGGCGACGAGCGCGCTCGAGGGAATGAGATCGCGCAGCTCGGCGGCGCACGCCTCGGCCTGCGACGCCGCGGTGACCACGCGGACCGAGTCGCCGATGCCGAGCACCCGCTCCACCGAGGCGCGCAGCAGCGTCGCGCCTCCTGCCGCGAGCGGTAGCAAGTGCTTCGGCCTCGCCTCCCGGCTCAGCGGCCACAGCCGCGTGCCGCTGCCCCCCGCCAGAACGAGGACGTGCAGGCTCACGATGGGGCCGCCCGGCGGCGCCTAACCGGCGGCCGCGCTGAGCAGGGGCTCGGTTCCCGCCTGACGCGCCCATTCCGCCGCGAGCGAGGTCTGCTCCCAGGGCAGGTCGAGGTCGCTGCGGCCGAAGTGGCCGAACGTCGCCACCTGGTGGTATATCGGGCGGCGCAGCTCGAGCGCGCTGATGATGCCGAACGGTGAGAGGTCGATGTATTCGTCGATCAGCTCCTCGATGCGGCTGATGGGCACCCGCTCGGTGCCGAAGCACTCGACCAGCACCGAGACGGGTTTGGCGACGCCGATGGCGTAGGCCACTTGGATCTCGCACCGCGACGCCAGGCCGCCCGCGACCACGTTCTTGGCGGCCCATCTCGCCCCGTAGGCCGCGCTGCGGTCGACCTTGGTGGGGTCCTTCCCGCTGAAGCAGCCGCCGCCATGGCGCGCGCAGCCACCGTACGTGTCCACGATGATCTTGCGACCGGTCAGGCCGGCGTCCGCGATCGGCCCGCCGCGGACGAACCGGCCCGTCGGGTTGACGTACCGCCTGGTGTCCACGTCGAGCCACTCGGCGGGGATCGCCTCCTCGACGACCTGCCGCTGTACGTCATCGAAGATCTGCTCCTGGGACACGTCCTCTGCGTGCTGGATGCTGACGAGCACGGTGTCGACGCGCCGCGGCGTGCCGTCATCGTCGTACTCCACCGTGACCTGCGTCTTGCCGTCCGGGCGGGCCCAGCGCAGCACGCCGCTTCGACGGCACTCGGAGAGCCGGCGCGCGAGCTGGTGCGCGAGCTGAATCGGAGCAGGCATCAGCTCGGGCGTCTCGTCGCACGCGTAGCCGAACATCATCCCCTGGTCTCCGGCGCCGCCGACATTGACCCCCAGGGCGATGTCCGGCGACTGCTCGTCGATGCCCACGAGTACCCCGCACGTCTCCCAATCGAAGCCGTACTTGGCGCGCACGTAGCCGATGTCTTTGATCGTGGTGCGCACGATGCCCGGGATGTCGACGTAGGCCTCCGTGGTGATCTCGCCGAAGACGACGACGGTGCCGGTGGTCAGCGCTGTCTCACATGCAACGCGCCCCAGCGGGTCCTTCGTCAGCACGGCGTCCAGGACTGCGTCGCTGATCTGGTCGGCGACCTTGTCCGGATGCCCTTCTGTGACCGACTCGGACGTGAAGAGCCGGTGATGCGCCCGGTGCATGGCATGACCTCCTACCCCACCGGCAGCCATCCCGACGCCCTGTGCGCCGCCGACCTGCTCCTGTCCAGGGTTGCCGGGATCGTAACAGCGAGCGGACGCCAATCGCCCAATGGCGACGAGGCCGCAGCATCCTGTGGTAGCCGGCGGTGAGACGGTGTAGTGTACGAACACGTATCACCAAACCCGGGCGCCGATCAACGCGCCTTAGTGAGGAGCCAGGCGCGTGTCGGTTGACCAAACCTTGCGTTGCCGCGATTGCGGCGTCGATTTCATCTGGACAGAGGGAGAGCAGGAGTTCTACGCCTCCCGCGGACTGTCCAATCCACCATCTCGCTGCCCCAGCTGCCGGGCGGCGCGACGGGCCAGCGGTGGCGGTGGCGGTGGCGGCGGCGGGGGCGGCGGATTCCGCAGCAGCGCGCCGCGCCAGATGTACGAGGTGACCTGCGCCGGATGCGGCGGGATCGCCAAGGTGCCGTTCCAGCCCAGGGGCGACCGACCCGTCTACTGCAGCGACTGCTTCCGCAGCGTCCCTCGATGAGTGAGGAGGCCGGCAGCGAGGGGATCGCGGTAGGCACACGCGTCAGCTTTCCGTACGGCGGGAGCCGCCGCACGGGGACCGTCTCAGACGTTTCAGTGATCCCGGACGCGTCCGGTGGCAAGACGATCGCTTACCTTATCGACGTGGGTTCGCGAAAGGTGTTCGTGCAGGGCGATGGGATCACCCCGGCGCCGGCGTCGTCGGTGCCGTTCGACCCAGTCGCGGAAGGTGTCGCATATGGGCGCAAGCGCCCACGCAACGGGAGGCGCTGATCCGGGCGCCCGGGCGCCCGGGAACCGCCGTCGCGCGCGCCGGCACGCGCGAACCAGCCGCCTGTGGTTCGTGTTCTTCGCGCCGGGACTGGTCGCCGTGCTCGTCGGCGTCGGTCTCATCGTCGGTCCGCTCCTGGGTGTGTTCGGCAGGGGCCACGCCGACCAGTCGGCGCTGCAGGCTTGGAACAACGGAGGCTCGAAGGCGCTTGCGGGACCGCCGAGCGCGGGCAACGCGGCCAACGCCGGACACACCGCGTGCGGCTCCACCTCGCCGACCGACTATGCGCTGGTCAGCTTCAGCGCGCCGGCGCAGAACCATTACACGGGCGTGGCGGGCAACGGGACGTGGGATCTGCTGAGCTCCCGGTCGATGGTGCACTACCAGGGCACCGCTGATCCAGGCCAGCCAGGCAACAGCATCATCGCATTCCACCGCGAACCCAATTTCGAGCACATCGATCAGCTGAACGTCGGTGACACCATCACCGTGCAGGATCGCGCTTGCCGCACATTCCAGTACAAGATCACCAACCGCTGGGATCTCGCACCGGCGAAGGTGACGCAGCTCTCGCAGACGAGCGGTTACGAGCTGACGATGATCACGTGCGACCCCTGGTGGCAGGACTACAACCGCCTGGTCTGGCGCGCGCAGCTCGTGTCTTCTCCGGCGTCATCATCGTCGGGTGGCGGATCGTCGACGCCGACGCCGGGCGTGCCGAGCAATCCCAGCTTCTAGCGGCACCAAACCGCTGACGCCGCAATGAACGGCGGCTTCACCCACCTGCTGGCGACATACGGCTACCTCGTCGTATTCCTTTTCATCGGGATCGAGAGCCTCGGAGTGCCATTCCCAGGCGAGACCATGTTGATCACCGCCGCGGTGTATGCCGGTGCGACACACAATCTCGGCATTCCGGGCGTCATCCTTGCTGCGATTGCGGGCGCCATCATCGGCGACAACATCGGTTTCGGCATTGGTTGGTTCGGGGGCTACCGGCTGCTTCGGCGCTACGGCCGTTACATCCGTCTGGATGAGGCGAAGCTCAAGGTGGGCCGGTACATCTTCATGCTCCATGGAGGCAAGGTCGTCTTTTTCGGACGCTTCGTCTCCGTCCTGCGCGCTTACGCAGCGTTTCTCGCAGGCACGAACCGCATGCACTGGAGGCGCTTTCTTGCGTACAACGCCGCGGGCGGCATCGTGTGGGCGGCGTCGTGGGGAACCGTCGCGTATCTCTTGGGCAGCCAGATCAACCGCCTCAGCACGCCGGTGGACATCGCGTTTGGAGTGCTCGGCGGCATCGTCCTCGTCGCCGGCATCCTCGTGATCCGCGCCCAGGAGAAGCGCCTGGAGGCCGCGGCAGAGAAGGCGCTGCCTGGCCCCCTTGACGACCACATGACACGGAGTCGTTGAGGACGTTGCGTCGCCGGCGGCTCGATTACGGTCCGCTACCGATGACGCTGCCGCGCTAGACGGGAGGCACCGCGTGATGGCGGGAGGCATCGTCGCGGCGACGTGACTCGTACATCGCGAAACGCCGCACCAATTCGGCGCGGAGCTCATTCGGAGGCACGACTGCGTCCACGATGAGCTCTCCGGCGAGCCGGAAGATTTCGATGTCCTCCCGATACTCGTCTTCGAGCCGCTGCACGTAGGCGTTGCGCTCGGGCTCGGGCAGCTCGTGGATCTTGTTGTAGTAGACGGCGTTTACCGCCGCCTCTGGACCCATGACGGCAATCTGCGCCGAGGGTAGCGCGAGTGTGCAATCAGGGTCGAATGCGGGTCCGTTCATCGCGTACAGACCGGCGCCGTATGCCTTCCGCATCACCACGCAGATCTTCGGCACGGACGCCTGCGCAAGCGCCGCGATCATCTTCGCTCCGTGCCGGATGATCCCCTGTCGCTCCACCGCGGTGCCGATCATGAAACCGGGGACGTCAGCGAGGAAGAGCAGCGGGAGGTTGAACGCGTCGCAGCACGTGATGAAGCGTGTCGCCTTGTCGGCGGAATCGACGAACAGCACCCCACCCTTGACACGCGGCTGCGACGCCACCACTCCGATGGCACGGCCGTCGACCCGCGCGAAGCCGCAGACGATCTCACGCGCGTACAGCCGCTTGATCTCGAAGAAGGATCCCGTATCGACCAGGCCTCGGACGACGTCCATCACGTCGTACCCACGGGCCGCCTCGACTGGAATGACACCGTCGATGCTCTCCGATCCTTCTTCCACGGCCACCGGTTCGGCAGCCGGCGGCTGCGATTCCCAGGATTGCGGCATGTAGCTCATGTACGACCGTGCCGCCGCGATGCCCTCGGCGTCGTCCTTGACGAGCATGTCGCCACAACCGCTGACGGTGCAGTGCATGCGCGCTCCGCCCATCTCCTCGAGCGTGACCTTCTCCCCCACCACCACCTCCGCCATGCGGGGGGAGCCCAGGTACATCGATGCGTTGCCCTCGATCATGATGACGACGTCGCAGAACGCCGGGATGTACGCACCGCCGGCAGCGCTCGGGCCGAAGAGCACGCACACCTGCGGCACCTGCCCGGAGAGGCGGACCTGCATGCGAAAGATGCGGCCCGCGTGGCGGCGTCCCGGAAACATCGCCACCTGATCGGTGATGCGCGCGCCCGCGGAATCCACCAAGTACACGAGTGGAATCTGCAGACGTTCAGCGGTCTCCTGGATGCGCACGATCTTCTCGACGGTGTGCGCTCCCCACGAGCCCGCCTTCACGGTCGGGTCGTTCGCCATGACCGCGCACGGCCGCCCGTGCAGCACACCGATCCCGGTCACGACTCCGTCGGCGGAAAGGTCGGGATCCGCGTTGGCGGCGAGCAGGCCGTCTTCCACGAATTCCGAAGCGCGATCGAAGAGCAGTGCGATGCGCTCGCGAACCATGAGCTTGCCTTGCTCCGCCACCTTGCGGCGGTGCCGCTCCGGTCCGCCGGCCCGGGCGCGTTGGAGTCGTGTCGCGACGTCCCCGCCGGCGGCGGCGGGCGCGGGCGCTTCCTCCCGAGCCGCGTCAGCCAACGCGCCTCTCCGCAGCGTCATCGACGACCTGCGTTCCGGTCCATACACCGGCACGGTACAGCCTGCCCGGCAGCGGCTGGCCGAGATCACGCTCGAGCGCGGAGGCCACGTGGCAGAGCGCGGCGAGATTGGCAGTCGTGGTCGCGCCGAGCGAGGTCAGCGCCAGCAGCGCGTCCTCGCTGCAGACGTTGCCGGTGGACCGCGGCGCGAACGGGCATCCCCCAACACCACCGACGGAGCCGTCGAAACGCCGCACACCGGATTGGTAGGCAGTCACCACGTTGGCAACCCCGATCCCGCGCGTGTCGTGCACGTGCAGTGACATGCGCTCGGCCGGCACGACCGCGCTCATCAACTGGCAAAGATGCGTCACGGCCGCCGGCGTGGCGACGCCGATGGTGTCGGCGATGCCGACCTCATCGACGCCTGCATCGGCCACTCGCGCGCACATGTCGCTCACGCGGTCGGGCGCGACGCGTCCTTCGAATGGACAGCCGAACGCGACGGACAGCGCAACGTCGACGCTGCAGCCGTTCGCGTGCGCCACCTCCACGATCCCGCCGAGGTCCGCCAGCGACTCAGCAACGCTGCGATTCACGTTGCGGCGGTTGAACGTCTCCGTCACCCCGATGGTGACCAGCACGTTGCGCACGCTGCGCTCGAGCGCAAGCTCGAGGCCGCGCGAATTGGGAATCAGGACACGCAGGCGCGGCAGCGCGTCATCGCCCAACGCGTCGAGCAGCGCTGCGGCGTCGGCCAGCTGCGGGACCCACTTCGGTGAGACGAACGCGGTTGCCTCGACACGCGGCACGCCCGCATCGAGCAGTCCGCGCACCAACCGCATCTTCGCGTCGGTTGGTATCGTCGCCGAGACGTTCTGCAGCCCGTCGCGCGGCGCGACATCGGTCCAGAGCACGGCGGAGCTCATCGTTGTCGCTTCCCCGACGCTGCCACGCGCCCACCGTACCAAACGCACCTCCGATGCGCGGTCCGAGAATCCATCGCGGGTGGCAGGTTGCCACTACACTGCCCGACAGAGATGCCGCGCTTCCGACTCGGCCAGTACATCAGCGCCACGTTCGCGGTCACGGACTGGCGCGCGTTCCGCCTCTGCGGCATGGACGAGGTGGGTCGCGGCGCATACGCCGGGCCGCTGGTGGCGGCTGCCGTGGTCCTACCGCCACGGTTCCGGCATCCACTGCTACGCGACAGCAAGCTGCTCACCGCGCACCAGCGCGAAGCGGTGGCGGAGGTGCTCCGCCGGCGTGCGGTGGCGTGGGCGGTTGCCGAGGTTCCGGTGACCGACATCAACGTGCGTGGCCTCGGCTGGGCCAACGTGGACATCTTCCGCCGTCTCGTCGATCTCGTCGCGGCGGACGGCTACTGCTGCGATGGGAAGTTGCGTATTCACGCCTCGCAGCCGGTGCACTGTTTGATTTCAGGTGACCGGTTGGTGCCAGCCGTGTCGGCCGCCTCGATCATCGCCAAGGTGCACCGCGATGCGCTCATGCGCGAGCTGCACGACAATGCGCCGCATTACAACTGGGCGCAGAACAAGGGATATGGTGCGCCAGAGCATCGCGCCGCGATTCGTGAGCACGGTCCACACCCGGAGCACCGGCGCGTCTTTCTCGCATCGGTGATGCAGACCGAGTTGGAGATGACGGCGTCGTAGCTGTGCCTGGGGTCAGTTCGCGCAGGAGCAGGCGCCGCCGCACGCACAGCCTCCGCCCGACGGGGCGGCCAGCGACGATTCGGTGGATCCGCTGGCGTTCAGGGCGACGCGGCTGATCAGCGGCATGCTCGCCCGGCTCTCGCAGCTGGGGCACACGGCGACCAGCTCGCGCTCGGCCATGGGGCGCAGGACCTCGAACACCGAGCGGCAATCGTTGCAGCGGTACTCGTAGAGGGGCACGCTCCAAGAGTACCCCGCCCGCGGCTCCCGAGATCGCCGGGGCCACTCCCGACGATTTGACTCGGCGAACATACGTTCGATATCATGGGCTGGTGAGAGTGCGGCCCTTCGAGCTCCAGCTCCCCCTCGACGACGGAGCCGCCGGAGCGCTGGCTCGCCAGCGGATC
>Ga0209689_1004262_pt1 | contig 10384 bp, 5 predicted proteins | sample GraSoiAngelo_149_FD_187119 | JGI IMG/M metagenome (GOLD analysis project Ga0209689, IMG submission 187119) | Grasslands soil microbial communities from the Angelo Coastal Reserve, California, USA - 14_1009_09_30cm (SPAdes) (version 2) | ecosystem: Environmental > Terrestrial > Soil > Grasslands ...
GCCTGGCGATTTTTCTTGCCGGCGCGATGCTGTTTCAAATTCGCTATGCCCAGGACATCTGGCGCGCAGAGAAGGTAGACGTACCATTTGTCATGCCCGCCTCGGCCAGCGCATCGCTCGAGATCGTGCGACCGGCGGCTGAGAAACTGGGCCTGCACAGCGGTGACACCCTGCTTGCAGTAAATGGGAAAGACTACACCGGTACCACGATCTTGTCGGAGGCCTATGCCAATGCTCACCCGGGAAAACAGTTCGAACTCAGGGTAAAATCAGCCGCCGGAGAGCATTCCGTCGTACTCCCAGTGACTCCGGGAACTACTCCGCTGAACCAGGTGATTTTCGATGTGCTGCTGAACATAGTGGCGCCGATCGGATGCGTCCTGCTCGGATCCTGGGTCGTGCTGATACAGCCCCGTGACCGGTTGGCGTGGATTCTTCTGGGACTGATGTTCTGTTTCTCGCAGTTGTTCAGCTCGTTCAAGATTGAGAGCTGGGGTTCGGGCTACCGCGAAGTGGCCATGGCTTACCGTACAGCCCTCGCAGCCGGGTGGCCTATTTTCATGTTCCTGTTCGGCTTCTTTTTCCCGGAGCCGTTCCCCCTTTATGCGCGGATGCCAGCGTGGCGAAAGTGGATCCCGGCACTGGCGATCGCTCCAATTGTTGCGGAGGCCATGTATGCGACCGTGGTGTCGATCACGGAGATGACAGACTACGCGCGTGCTGGAGAGATGGCTCAGAAGTTCCATCCTTTTGATACTCCGCTGCGGATTTATCTTTACTGCGTGGTTGGTTTTGGATTTTTCGCCTCGGTCTTCATGAAGTCATCGATGGCGATCTCGCGCGATGCCAAGCGGCGACTTCGCCTGCTCTACTGGGGCGCGACGGTTGCCCTGGCTCCGCTGTTAGTGATTACGTTGTTGTCGCAGTACCGCGGGAAGTCCATGTACCAGATATTGCCCGACTGGCTGATCGCCATTGGACTGACCATGACCACGATTTTCCCGCTCACGCTCGCTTATGTGATCGTGGTGCAGCGTGCGATGGATGTACGGGTCGCTGTGCGGCTGGGACTGCAATACGGGCTGGCGAAAAACGGCATACTTGTTCTGCAGGGCATCGCAGCTCTTGTGGCAGTTTTCACCGCCTTGCCGTTACTAACAAAAAGCGAAGGAAGGCCGACAAAAATAATCGTTGCCGCTATTGGACTGCTTGCGATCTTCACTATTCGCCGCGCGGCCGATCGATTGCGCACCTGGACCGACCGCAGATTTTTCCGCGAAGCCTACAACACGGAGCAGGTCCTCAGCGAGTTGAGCGACCAGGTGCGCAGCATGGTGGAGACCCGGCCGCTGATCGAGACCGTGGCGACGCGAATTTCGGAAACACTTCACGTTCCGCAGGTAGCGGTCCTCCTAAGCGGTGGCGGGTCTTTTCGTCCGGCATACGCATTGGGATACGGCTCAGCACCCGATGTTGGTTTTCTTGCGAACAACGGCACTGTGAGGGTTCTTGAGAAGCAGAGAGAACCGGCACGCGTGTATCTCGACGATTCCAATTCATGGCTGTATCGCGAGCCGGAGGTCAGTGAAGAAGATCGCGCGAAGCTGTCGCAACTGCAGAGCGAGTTGTTATTGCCGCTGAGCACGCGGAACAAGCTGCTCGGGTTCATCAGCCTGGGACCGAAGTTGTCCGACGAACCTTACTCGGGCACGGACGTCCGCCTGCTGAAGTCGGTGGCGGCACAAACCGGGCTGGCGCTCGAGAATGCGCGGCTGATGTCGGCGATCGCGGATGAAGTCGCACATCGCGAACGGCTGAACCGCGAGGTGGAAATCGCACGCGAGGTGCAGGAGCGACTATTTCCGCAGACTCTGCCGCCGATCGTGGGCATTGAGTATTCAGGCGCATGCCGCACCGCTCTTGGTGTTGGCGGCGACTACTACGACTTTCTCGCTCTTCCGGACGGCAAGCTGGGCGTGGCCCTTGGCGACGTCTCCGGCAAAGGCATCGCCGCTGCTCTCACCATGGCCAGCCTCCAGGCTTCCTTGCGCGCGGACGCCATGCGCGCCGGCAACGATATCGCGGGACTCATCACTCGCGTCAACCAGATGCTCTACAACTCTTCCACCGAAGACCGCTACGCCACGCTCTTTTATGCGCAGTACGATCCTGCCACGCGCCGCCTCAGCTACGTGAACGCCGGTCATTGTCCTCCGATATTGCTCAGGAGCGCCGCGAAGAACGGCCGTGTGGAACGTCTCGATCAGGCAGGCGGAACCGTCGTGGGTTTATTGAAGGACTGTGCTTACGAACAATCGGAAGCCTCCTTGGCGCTAGGCGACTTGCTTGTGATCCACACCGACGGCTTCAGTGAAGCGATGAACCCCGATCTCAACGAATGGGGCGAAGAGCGACTGATCGAGTCGATCGTCGGCTGCACCGGCCTTCCCGCTCGAGGCGTCATTGCCCGGATCATGCAGGCAGCCGACGCATTCGCCGCAGGCGCGCCCCAGAGCGACGACATGACACTGGTAGTACTTCGCGTGATCGATCGCCCAGTTTAGCTCGGCGGTTATCTGAGCCCTCTGGTATCCATAAAGCGGGCCAGACCGTTCTGGGAAGTTGCAGACTTCAAAGACGCTTGCGACCCATTCTGGTCGGATCACGGGCAATCCGGAAGTGATGCCAAGAAATCCTGTCGCCTCGATTACTTCCGACTCGCCGACATACGGCTTGTCGAACCTTGACAGTCCACGGCGTGTCAGATGCCGGTGTACCAGGCGTAGCCTGCCTCGGCGGCTGCGGAGCCGAGGCCTTTGCCAAATTTTTTCAGATTATCTGTGACCGTCAGGTGCGTGATGAATTTTATGTTCTTGTACCCGATTTGCCGAGCGAGCCGCATGCGCAGCGGTCCACCGTGAGGCACCGGAAGGTCGTTGCCATTCATGCCGTAGCAAAGGAATGTCTGGGGATGCAGAGCATCGGCCATATCGATGCTGTCCCACGTATCGGGTTCCATCGAGACATACACGACGTATCTGGCTTGCGGGAGCACTCCCACGAGATTCAAGACGTGCGAAAGAGGCGCGCCGATCCACTCGGCGATGTAGGACCAGCCTTCTTCGCACGTAAGTTCCGTAATGTGGCCGCGAGAGGGACAGCTCTTGAGGTCTGCGATCGAAAACGACGTAGGTTGCGCGACCATGCCATCGACGGAAAGCCGCCAGTCCGCGAATCCCCCGGCTTGAAGGCGCTTAAAATCTTCCGTGGGCGGCGCCTGTTCATTCGGGAATGGACGGGGCGAAATGCGACTGCGTGGGAATTCGCGCGCTAACGAGTGCCGCGTGAGCAGCCGCTGTGAGGCATACGTTAGCGTTTCGCCGAGGCCGTAGATCCCGCCGCAATCGGGGGGAACCAAACCATACGTCTGCGCCATGCGCGCCGCCGCGGCTAATCCCGATGCAGCAGCGGTGGCCGCGAGTCCGGATACAATCAATCTTCGGCGTGAAAGGTTGATCATGGGTGCTCCTTACGTGTACCGATGCCGCCTGTGATCATAGCTCCTGTGCGGCTCCAGAATCCCGCCAGGCAAACCATCGCGACGTGTGCAAATAGGAACAGCACAAGAGCAAGACTAACAAAGAAGTGAATCGTTCGAGCGGATTGCCGCCCGCCGAGAAGATTAACCGACCAGGGAAACGCGGAGGCAAAACCGAGCGACATCGCCAAGCCGCTCCAGATGACCAACGGAAACAGAACAACAATCACAAATAGATACGTGAGGCGCTGGAGCCCGTTGTAGGAAAAAGCCTCAGCCGCGCTTGGCCGTTCCAGGCGGAATGGTTTTATAAAAGAGGTCCAGAGCGCTCGCCATGAAAAATCAGTCTTGCTGGGGAGCAAATTTCTCCGGAAATGCCGTGTAAGCAGACCGGAAATTACATACAACAATCCGGTCAGGACCGCGATCCAGGCAGCCTCAAAGTGCAGCGCGCGGCTCCAGCCGTTCTGGTCCGGCAGCACGTAACCGTAACCGGTGGGCACCAATCTTCTTGAGGAAGGGATTGGCAGTTGAAACAACGGTTTCGTCAAGACACTGCCGGTTTCGCCCCAGTAGAAGCGAGGGTGAGATATCACAATTTCGATGCCGGTGAGGAGCAGGGCAAAAAAACAGAAGGTGGTGATCCAGTGAGTGACACGGACGAGACCAGAGTGCCTCGGCGCAAGCTTCGTGACTGGGGCGGTCGAAGCACGGCTCGGGACGGAAGCTTCCGCCGGTAGCTGCGCGGATCCCAATGTCGCCATTTTTGCCTCCATGGGTCTCGGACTTGCCGATACAATGGCACCCATCCTACACCCCTATAGAGACTCCGACGGACAAATCACGGCAAGGTAATCCACCAGAACTGAGCCACTGGCTTGGTGAGTCCGATATGAGCACGTCAGGTAGGCCAAGGCATTAGGTCGTGTCTTGCGTCGGCGGGCAAATGGAGACGATTTCCCAACACAGAATTGTTGTCAGGTGACGGGCTACTCTTCCCTTATCGGATTGGGGAAGAGTTGCCGACCATTCGTCCAGAACCGTCGGAAGATCTAGAGTACTTCGTATCCCTTGCGATACGATTGCTCCCGCATACTCCTTGGCGTAGGGTCAGCAGATAGTATGGAGACGCTGATTCAAGACGTGCGCTACGGCCTGCGCATGTTGCGCAAGTCGCCCGGCTTAACGGCGGTCGCGGTGCTGACGCTGGCGCTCGGCATCGGCGCGAACAGTACGATTTTCAGTTGGATCAATGGGACGCTGCTGAACCCCATCCCGGGCGTCTCGCACGCGAGCGACTGCGTTGAGCTTACCGGACTTTCCTATCCCGATTATGTGGACCTCCGCGACCACAACCACAGTTTTTTCGCGCTCGTAGCCGTCGACCTCTACCCCATGGAGCTGACAGGAAACGAAAACCCTCAGCATGTTTGGGGAGTGTTCTCCACAGCCAATTATTTTGAGGGGCTTGGTGTGAAGCCGATTCTGGGACGCGGATTTTCGGCTGAGGAAGGCGAGAAGCCGAATGCCGCGCCGGTGGTTGTGCTGAGCTATGACCTCTGGGAGACGCGTTTCGGCGGCGAGCGTTCCGTGATCGGGCGCGTCATTCAGGTCAACAAGCACGCATACACAGTGATCGGAGTCGCACCACCCGATTTCGTGGGAACCCAGGCCGGCTTGCAAGCCGACCTGTGGGTCCCCACTTCCATGGTCGAGCAATTGCACGATCTAGATCTGCTGCCGGCGCGCGGCGATACCTGGCTGCTTCCGATTGGCCGCCTTAAGCCCGGCGTCACGAGAGAGCAGGCCCAAGCGGAGATGAACGTGCTGATGCAGCAGATCGTTCGGGAGCACCCCGATTCACACCAAGGTGACAATTCCATCACCCTCTATCCGCTCTGGCGAGCTCCGTTTGGCATGAACGATTACATCCACACAATCCTTTTTCTGCTGTTCGCAGTCTCGGGCGTGGTTCTCCTGCTGGCCTGTGCCAACGTGGCAAATCTTCTGCTCGTGCGCTCGGTGGGACGGCGGCGCGAAATGGCGATCCGGCTTTCCATCGGCGCATCGCGCGGACGCCTGATTCGCCAATTGCTCGCGGAGAGTTTGATCCTCGCCTTGTGTGCCGGTTGCCTTGCGATGCTGTTCACGATATGGACCGCTAGAACGCTGGGGGATTTCGTCCCGGCGTCGGGACTGCCCATTGCGATGAAAGTTCACGCGGGCGGCGCGGTCCTGCTGGCGACGATTGTCATTTCGCTGATCACCAGCGTGATCTTCGGCATTTTGCCCGCGTTCCGTTCATCCGCGCTTGATCCTGTCGCCGTACTGAAGGAGGAATCCAGCGGCACGGGCGGCGGTGTTCACAAAGCACGGCTTTCCAGTGTCCTCGTGGTGGCGCAGGTGGCGATGTCGCTCCTTCTGCTGGTTTCCGGGTGCCTTTTCATTCGCAGCGTGCGCGCGTCGCAGAATTTCAATCTTGGATTCAATCCACATAACGTTCTGCTCTATTCTTACGATTTGAGGCCTGCTGGTTACGATTCCGAGGCCGGCATCGAATTCGACCGCCAGCTTTTGGAAAAGCTGGACTCGCTTCCCGGCATTCAATCCGCAACGCTCATCTATCGATGGCGTGCATCCTGGGCTGCATTGTCCGGCGCCGGCGTTGGTGGGCCGGCGACGCAGACGGTCCCACTCACCCTCTTGAGCACCCAACTCGTCCAGCCGGACGGCTACGTCCCGAAGCCGCACGAAGCTATGAATGTGCAATACGCCGATGTTGCGCCTGGCTACTTCCGGACGTTGCAGATTCCTCTCATCGCTGGCCGGGCATTTTCCTGGAGCGATACAGACAATTCTCAGCTCGTCACCATTGTGAGTCAGCAGTTCGCAAACCGTTACTGGCCCGGCCAGGACGCGATCGGCAAGAGGCTTCAGGTCGGCGGGGGCCAGTGGTTCACCGTAGTCGGCATCGCGCAAGACAGCAACTACGACAGTCTCGGCGAGAAACCAAAGAGCTTCTTCTATCTGCCCCTTACGCAAGCCTACTATGCGAGCGTAACGCTCGAGGCGCGGACTTTCGGGAATCCACTGCTTCTTGCAAGGTCGGTCGAGCAGACCGTGCATTCGCTGGACGCGGATGTCGCGCTCTACGATCTGACGACGCTTGATTCGCGCATCAAGCTCGCTACCTCGACGCAAAGAATGGGCGGAACGTTCGTCGGTGGGTTTGGTATCGTGGCGCTCGCTCTCGCCGCGATCGGAATTTACGGCGTGCTTGCCTACACCACGCGTCAGCGCACCCACGAGATTGGCGTGCGCATGGCCCTCGGGGCCGAACCTCGCAACGTTTGCGCCCTCGTCCTCGCACAGGGAGCGCGCCTTGCGGTCTTGGGGATCGCCATCGGATTGTCCGCGTCCCTCATGCTAACGCGCGCATTATCCAGCGAGCTTTTCGGCGTGAGCGCGACGGACCCGCTGACGTATGCAGGCGCCGCGCTCCTGCTGTGCGCCGTCGCATTGCTCGCCTGCTATATCCCCACGCGACGGGCGATGAAAGTCGATCCCGTGGTCGCCCTGCGGTACGAATGATCTCAGCACGCAGGTAAGCGTCAAACCCTCCTTAGAGCTACCTCGCACGAAAATGTGAGAGTTGTGTGCATTCCTGGCGATCGTTCCCGAGTGACGCGTTTAATCGCCTGCAAATCGCAGCCGAGTTGGTGTTATCGTCGTGAAAAGAAGTTCGACAAATCACGCCGTTGGACCGAAGTTGGAACCAACGGCTGAAGTGGCGTGATTTCGCTGGCTGTATTAGAAATCGGGCTTCTGGATAATCCCGAGTCGGATGTGGCTTCTGCCTGCATTTTCGTTGATACTGCATTACCGCCTTAAATTCCGTAGTCTGGGTTGTTCATGCTCGGCTTAAATCACGACGCGATAAAACGGTGGATCACGATCATCACGGCTTTTGGCGTGCTCGCCCCTCTGAATTCGTTGGCCGAGATCATCGATTATCATCAGCACTTATACAGCGACGAAGCAGGCGCCAGATCGTCTCCGGGGCCGAAGGGCATCGACGCCGATAATCTGATTGCACAACTCGATGCTGCGGGAATCAGGCGAGCCGTCGTACTGTCGGTTGCATATAGCTTCTCGAATCCAAACAAGCCGCCGGTTCCAAATGAATACGAGCACGTCATGGCTGAAAACAACTGGACTAGTGCGCAGGTAGCGAAATACCCTCAACGATTGCTCGGGTTTTGCAGCGTCAACCCACTCAGACCATATGCACTCGAAGAGATCGCACGTTGCGCGAAAGATCCAAACCTGCGCACCGGACTGAAGCTGCACTTCGGGAACTCTGATGTGAATGTTGACAATCCTGATCATCTCGCGCGCGTGCGACGGGTATTCCGTGCCGCCAATGAGCATCACATGGCGATTGTGGTGCACATGCACGCGAACATAGATCATCATCGGCCATACGGAGCAAAGGAGGCCCTCATCTTTCTGGAAGAACTGCTCCCTGAGGCTTCGGACGTGGTAGTACAGATCGCGCATCTTGCCGGGGGCGGAGGCTATGATGACCCGGCAACCGACGCCGCTCTTTCGGTGTTTGTGAAAGCAATCGAACGAAAAGATCCTCGAATGAGAAATGTGTATTTCGATGTCTGTGGGATAGCCATACCTGGCATGTGGGAGAACAAAGCCGACCTGGTCGTACACCGCATTCGCCAGATCGGGACAAACCGGCTCCTTTACGGAAGCGATGCCGCGACTGCCGATAACGGGCCGAAGAGCGCCCTGAAACGATGGCACAGTCTGCCGTTGACACAGGAGGAGTTCAGGGAGATCGAAAACAACGTCGCGCCCTACCTACGTAATTGGCTCTCAGCTGCAGAGTCGCGGCGCTAATGAATCTGGCCAGAGACTAGCGCCAAAGCCGTTCTGCAAACCCAGAAAACCCTCTTGGTGTGTTGTCGCCAAACCCGGAAGGGATCCAGTTGGGTTTATATTCGCCAGTATACGAACCGCTTCCAGATTTGCCCGGAAGAACGTGTGCTTGCCTCCCTGTTGCCGTCTGCTCCGTGGGAAGGCGGCGCGCATGTCGTACGCGCCGCCACTCCGCTCTAACTAGCGCAGTGATCTGAAACCCGCGCGAACCTCTTCTGAAAACAGTTTCGGCTGCTCCCATGCGGCAAAATGCCCGCCCTTTTCGAGCTTGTTGTAATGGATGAGTTTGGGATACGCGCGCTCTGCCCAGCTCCGCGGGGCTGGATAGAGTTCGTCAGGAAAGACGCTCACGGCAACCGGGATGGCGGCACCGACGCCCTTGACACCGAAGAACGACGCCCCCTTGTTCTCCCAATAGAGACGGGCACCAGAAAGCGCTGTGTTCGTCAACCAGGTGATCGTGACGTTGTCGAGGATGTCGTCGCGCGTGAGGCCCTCAGACTGTCCGTTAAAGACGCGCGCGATGAGCTCATAGCTGCGCTCGTCGTGGTCAAGGAAATAAGCCGCCAAGCCGACGGGTGAATCCGCGATTCCGTACAGCGTCTGCGGTCGCAGTCCCATCTGGAAGCCGTAGCCGATGCCCTTTGCATAGACGAAGCTCAGTCGCTCGTAAGCAACCTTCTCGTCGGCTGAGAGACCTGCTGGTGCCGGCGCACCGGAAAAAGCTGCCTTGTCGATGTCGACTGGAATCACGTTAGGCATGTTGGTGTGAATGCCCAGCAATTCCGGCGGAGCCTGCGCGCCCATCAGCTCGGTGATGATCGCACCCCAATCTCCACCCTGCGCGACGAATTTCGTGTATCCGAGGCGCTTCACCAGCACGGTCCAGGACCGTGCAATTTGGGCGGGGTCCCACCCAGTCGTGGTCGGTTTTCCTGAGTATCCGTAGCCCGGCAACGACGGAATCACCACGTGGAAAGCATCCGATGCGCTCGCGCCATGCGCCGTGGGATTGGTGAGCGGATCGACGATCTTGAGCTGCTCGACGATAGAGCCGGGCCAGCCGTGAGTGACAATGAGCGGCAACGCATTTTCGTGTTTCGAACGAACGTGGATGAAATGGATGTCGAGCCCGTCAATCTCGGTTATGAATTGCGGTAAGGCGTTCAATCTCGCCTCGCACTTGCGCCAATCGTATTCCGTTCCCCAATAGCGCGCGAGCGCCTGCATCGTCGCGAGCTGTACGCCTTGCGTCGCATCCGTGACTGTTTCCCGTTCCGGCCACTTGGTTGCGTTGATGCGCCTGCGCAATTCGGTGAGTTCTGCTTCCGGAAAATTCGCCTGAAACGGACGAATGGCATTTTTGTCAGGCTGCTCGCGGCCTCGTTGTGTAGCAGTCGTTTGGGACATGATGTCCTCCCTTTTGGACAGTTTCGGATTTCTCCGGCTAAGGACCTGGGGATTATTGTTTTTGCGTCGATTGAAGGACGAACTCAGTCGGAGAGCAGCGAAGAGGCTAACACAAATGAACGTCCGGAGCATTAAATCTCGGTAAGTCGCCCCGTGGAACGATTGAGCGGCATGGCCCAAATTGGGCGGATCATGGGCAACTCGGAGATAATCCACTTGGCTGGAAAAAGCCGTTTCCGTAGCAAACGAGAAGCTACAGTCTCTAATTTCCTGAATTGGGCCCGGCCCAACCCCCCCTTTGCGTTATGTAGCCACCAGAAAATCCCATATCTCAATCGCGCTCTGCTCCATTTGTTCATAGGAAAAGAGCATTCGGTGTCGTGCTGGGGATTCCGATGAAGTCGATCAGCATTCCGCTGTGATGCCGATCAATGTTCCGGGATGATCCGATCAGTCCTCGGAGCGAAGCGACGCTGGTTTTTG
>Ga0209689_1004264_pt1 | contig 10381 bp, 11 predicted proteins | sample GraSoiAngelo_149_FD_187119 | JGI IMG/M metagenome (GOLD analysis project Ga0209689, IMG submission 187119) | Grasslands soil microbial communities from the Angelo Coastal Reserve, California, USA - 14_1009_09_30cm (SPAdes) (version 2) | ecosystem: Environmental > Terrestrial > Soil > Grasslands ...
CGTCACCGCTTCAGGCGCCGATCCGGCCAAAACAGGCGATTCCCAGCGAATCGTTTCCCATATTCCGCGGGAACCCGTTCATTCCACTGCTATCGCAAAGGTCGGCTATAGCAAACGCCGCCGTATCCTCGAAATCGAATTCGTAAATGGCGCCATTTATCGTTATCTCAACGTGCCAGCTTCGGTGTATCGAGACTTAATGTCGGCCCACTCGAAAACCCGATATTATGACGTGAATATCAAAGGGGCCTATCAATCATTGCGTGTTCGGCCGCGGCGAAAGGAACAAGCTGAGAATTGAAAAAGCGCCGGCCTTTCAAATTCGATCGAGCGCGACAGAAATTCCTCCTCACCCCTGCGGAAAAACGAGTGGTGGTTTTTGTTCTCGCGGCATTCGCGCTCGGCCTGGGTACCAAATGTTACCGCGACACCCATCAGTCTCCCGCTCCGCTGCCATCGACGAAAGTGCATCGGTCCACTGCGGGCTCGCCCACCGGAGCATCCGTTTTCCAATCGCCGGCAGTGACTTCTGCGCCGACGCGAAGGCGGACGCAAAAAAATACACCGCCTTAACAATCGGCGCGCGTTTTTCGCCCGGAGACGTTTGCTTGGGAACAAAAGGTTCACGCTGCCTTTGCGGGTTAATTTTCGCTCAGATATTTTTCCGGAATCGGATACTCGGGGCTTTCCTGTTGCCAATAAATGCTCACGATCCACCAGCGACTGCCGTCGCAGAACAGCTGTATGCTGTTAATCCCACGCATAAACGGTTCGGGATCGCCCGGGTTATGGCGCGACTCGTAGATGCTCCAGACATGCGCGATACGCCCGAATTGTTCTGTGCGCCGCGCAATCTCCTTTTCGTAAAATCCGTGCTCCGCAAAATACGATTCCACGCGCGCAATGAAGCCATCTACGTCCAGCAGTTCCGGCGCGAACTCGTCATTCGCGCTGGGCTTTGCGGTCGGGATTAAACGCGCGTCTGGATAATATAACGACCGCTCCCGCTCCCAATCGCGCTTCTGGCCCGCCGGTCCAGAGATTGAATCATAAGCAGCCGCGATAATCGCGTCGATCGACGCGACATCAGCCGGATTAGCTTCCGGAATGTTCGAGGTTTGATGTTTGATTTAGTTACGCGCCTCTCTGATTTCGACATTGGACGTTTCGCGTTTGACGTTTGCTTCTAATTCTTGACATCGGCCAACCCCCTCAACTGGGTTTCAACCCTTCCAGCACCTTCATCGCTGCATTGTGCCCGGGAATGCCGCTAACCGCGCCGCCGCGCTGCGCACTCGAGCCACAAAGAAATACATTCCTGTATTCCGTTTCGACGCCCCATTTACCAATCTGCGCTTTCGTCTCGGCAAAAGGGAACGTCGGCGCGTCTTGAAAGATGTTGCCGTGGTACATCCCGAGCGCATCCTCGATATCGACCGGGCTTTTGCTTTCGATGCACAGACTGCCATCCCGCGCGACGGCCAGGCAATTTTCGAGCGGCTCTTCCAACCACTGATTCATACTCTCGATGAATTTCTTCTCCGCGAGTTTCCGCATGGTCCTGTTGTCGCGCGCAAACAAACTCCACGGCGCATCCAACCCGAACAACGTCATTGTGTGGAAACCTTTTTCTCGCAGGTCCGGCGCGAGAATGCTGTCGTCAGTAAGTGTGTGGCAATAAACTTCGCACGGCGTTTTGTCGGGGAGCCGCCCCTCCGACGCCTGCCGGTAACTGATATTCATTTGCTCGTAGCCTTCGTCGCTATGAAATGTTCCGCAGAACGCTTCGGCCGTCGCGTAACGCGCCGCTTTTAATTTCGGCAGTCGGCGCAGCAGCATGTTGATCTTAAACACGGACCCTTCGTCAACGGCGTCGGGCTGATATAGTTTCCCAACAAACTTCGCCAGCACGTTTCGCCCAAAGTTTACCAGAAGATATTGCGCTTCGACCGTTTGCTGTTTCCCATCAACCTCAAACTCCACACTGCGCTTCTCCCCTTTTACATCCAGCGCGCGAAGATCGACGTTCACCAGGAATTCGGCGCCAGCTTTGCGTGCCGCCTGTTCGAGTTCGCGCGCCACCGCCTCCATTCCGCCGACCGGCACCTTCCATTCGCCCGTCTTATTGCCGATCAGGTGATAAAGAAAACAGCGGTTCTGCAGGAGCGACGAATCGTGCGGGTACGTGAAGACGCCGATCTTCGCGTCGGTGAACACGAGGCCGCGTACCAAGTCGTTTTGCAAATAACGCTCGATCGCGCGTCCGAGCGGTTCTTCCGCCAGTCTGCGCCACGCTTCACGCGAAACATCATCAATATCAAACCGGCGCCGTAGCTCCTCTTTAGCAACGAGCGGCTCCAGCATCGTGTCCCAGACCTGTTCGGCGAATACACGCGAGAGATTGTAAAACTTCTTCATCTGTTCGTACTCGGCGTAATTCCCGGTCAGGTCGAACATCGAGCGGCGACCCATCTCTTCGGAAACATTGCTCAAGAGCAATCCGTCATGGCGACCATCCTTCACATACGGCGTGAACGAGGCGGTCGCGCGTCTGCGCAGCTCGAGATTCAGGCCGAGATCGCGGATGATCTTCTCGGGGAACAGACTGACGAGATACGAATAGCGCGACAGCCGTGCGTCATAATCGGGGAATACCTTCTGCGAAGTCGTCGCCCCGCCGATGTAATCATTCTTCTCCAAGATCAAAACGCTCAGTCCCGCGCGAGCCAGATAACTCGCCGCGACCAGCCCATTATGCCCCGCACCTAAAATAACGACATCGTATTGAGATTTCATTTTGAGTTTGCTCGTGGATTCATGCTTACATCAAACATCAAACCTCTCACATCAAATCCGCCATTGGACGGATTCGCCGTGGCGAACATGTTACACCCTAACCGATGAGTCCATTCGAGTATCTGTCCGTTCTTATCTCAATCGTACTGGCGTTGGGGATGACGCGGGTGCTAGCCGGCGTCGGTGAAATGCTGCAGGCAAGTTCGCATCGGCAGATTTATTGGGTGCACGTCCTCTGGATCGTGAACCTCTTTCTCTACCTCGTGGTCGCTTGGTGGATCTTCTACCGTTGGCGCAACCAGCAGCCGTGGACGTTTTTTCTGTTCGTCTTTGTCCTCATCTCGCCAACGATCTTGTACCTAGCATCGGTGCTACTGTTTCCGCGGGAAGGCGATGTCGATATTATTGTCAAGTACAAGACGCATTATTACGCAAATCATCGCGCCTTTTTCATCCTCTTCGCTCTATTTACGCCGGTCGATATTGTTGACTCCCTGCTCAAAGGCCTCCCGCATTTTCTTGGTTTAGGGCCGCAATACTTCATCAGCAGCATCCTCTACTCGGCCGGCCTCGTGACCGCTGCGATCACACGAAACGAGCGATATCATCAGTTTTACGCCATTTTCTTTCTCGTCCAAACCATTGTCATCAGCTTCGCGATCTTCCACACACTGGTGTGAGCAACGGTAGGAATCCTGAGTCCTTCCTCAGATGAAAACAGTCCAATTACCCGATGGCAAACGTGTTCCTGCGCTGGGTCAAGGTACTTGGCGAATGGGTGAAAAGAAAAAGGCGCACGCGGACGAGGTTGCAGCGTTGCGTTTGGGAATCGATCTCGGGATGACGTTGATCGATACCGCGGAAATGTACGGCGAAGGCGGCGCGGAAAAAGTCGTGGCCGACGCAATTGCTGGTCAACGCGATCGCGTGTTCGTCGTCAGCAAAGTTTATCCGCACAACGCATCACGCACGGAATTGCCAAAAGCATGCGAACGCAGTCTCAAACGTCTTCGCATCGATGCCATCGATCTTTACCTGTTGCACTGGCGTGGCGACGTTCCGCTTGTGGAAACGGTGGCAGGTTTCGAGAAACTCCGTTCCGAGGGAAAGATTCGGCGCTGGGGCGTTTCAAATTTCGATGTCGAAGATATGGAGGAATTGCTTGCCACCGAAGACGATTCCTCCTGCGCCACGAATCAGGTCCTCTACAATCTCGAAAACCGCGAGACCGAATTCGACCTTTTGCCATGGAGTCAACGAAACAAGATCCCGATCATGGCTTATTCTCCGGTGGGTCACGGCAGAGGTTTGCTAAACAACGCGACGCTCAAGAAAATTGCGAAGCTTCATAATGCGACGCCGACGCAGATCGCACTTGCCTGGGTCCTACGTCAGCCCGGAGTGATCGCTATTCCAAAAGCAAGTAACAAAGCGCATGTCCGCGAGAACGCTCAATCAACCGACCTCGAATTGACAAAAGGAGACTTAACCGAGATTGATCGCACTTTTCCGCCGCCCAAATCCAAACAGCCGCTGGCAATGCTGTGATGGCTACGCGTAGGCGCTCGTAAGCCGCTATCAGCCGTCGAATCGTGTCACCTGGCGTGTTGCCAGATTAGGAAAGGCTCATCCGAATTCGCAAGCTTCCGGTTGCCCGGGCCACGACTGCGGCTTTGCTTGGTTGTTTGATCAACAGCATCCCCTCGTTGGTCAACGGCCTCCAAAATCGGTCTCTGTATGTTGTGAGAAGAATCGCAACCGCTATCGTCAGAAGACGCGCTGCATTCGCAATCCAGCCGCCGAGCGCTGTATCAGCCACACCGAACAGCTCCCACCACAGGTTCATCAGACAGTGCAGTCCGAAAACTGTCCCTTCGGGAAGCGATCGGTTTTCAGGAAGAACCGCCGGATGCGAAAGTCGAGTGGGGCATTCGGTGTCCCTCCGGATCACAAGGGAAAGGCCATCGTGACCGCGTGGAGTTCAGTCGTTAGCCTTCGCACGCCGGCTTAACGTCGGCCGAGGTCGTTGCCGCCTCGAAACTCTTCAGGTCTAGAAGTCCCTTGTTCGATGCCAGTCGGCTAATCCGTCGCGCCCGTGAAGAAGCCATCAACCGGCGCGTTTGAGCCTCGATCCCAAGAGCATCCCGAGAAGCGCGATGTCTAACCACGCGAACCAATCGCCAAAGCGGGAATACAAGGTCGCAATGTTTCGGACCGGAACCGCGGCAACCGCAGACGCGAAGGGCGCAGAGGCGCTGCTTCGTTGGGCGAGGATCTGACCACGGCTGTCGCTGACGGTCAGCATTCCGTCTTTCGCCGCACGCGCGATGCTAAAGCCGCTTTCCACCCCGCGCATCACAGCCATGCGGTCGTGCAGCCAGGCGTCAACGCCAAAATCCCACGCCGGGACTAAGAGCAGGCCCGCGCCATCCTTTCCGTATTGCCGGCTCAGCAGCGGGAAATCCATGTCCTTGCAAATCGCCACACCCCACATGCCGGACGGCTCCGAGACCAGTGCGCGCGTTGTTCCCGGCCGCAAGTTGGATTCGAAGGGTGGCAGCATATGCTGTTTGTCATAGGTCACGACCGCCGGATGCGCGGGCCGGTACATACGCGCCTCGTTTAGCCTATCGGTGCCACTTCTGCGCAAAACACCCACCACGATGCTGCATTTGTATTTGGTCGCCGCGCCTTGAAATAGCGCGTCCGTTTCGCTCGTAATTTGGGGATCGACGACGGCGCTCAGTTTCTCCGGCAGGACAATGACCCGAGCTCCCTGTGCCACCAGCAACCGCACCTGTTCCAGATAGTCGCGGAGCAACCGCCCCTTATCCTCATCCGGATCTGCCACCTCCACATTTTGCGGCAGATCCGAGGCCAACAGACCGACCATCACCGAGTGTTCCGGTTTGGGCATAAAGTGCACGCGCCACCAACCGAACGTCAGCATGACCAGCATAAGCAAACCCGCTGCCGCTGCGAACATTTGCCTTTGTCCCGCGGTTCCTGCGCCGCTGAGCAACGCCGCGACTGCGGCAGCGAAAAATAAGACGCAAAAGGTGACACCCCACACACCGAAAACCGATGCCAGTTGCAGCACCGGCAAAAAGTTCATCTGTGTATAAACGAGATTGCCAAAAGTGCCGTGCGCCGAAGTGACGCCGACCAAATATTCGTACGTGACCCACACTGCGGGCACGACGAGTGCGGCCCGCCATGGGTCATTCCAGATGACAAAGGCGCGCCAAAGCAGCACCGCCAGACCGAAAACTAACGAAGGTATGACGAATACACCCACTAAGATGATCGGCGGCAGGACTAACAGATTGGCGTGCGGATTACCTGGCAGCACGACAACATGACGGAGGTAACTCCACATATTGAGCGTGCCGGCAAACCAAGCGAACGCCGCCATCGCGTAAGCGACACGGCCGCGAACGCGAGGGACGACCAGTAGAACCGGAATCGGGGCCAGCCACATGAGCCACCAAACCGGGTGCGTCCCGGTCCCAAAGTAAAACAAGGCAGCTGAGACGACCGTCGCGGCAATTACCAGAATCATTCTCGTCACAAGGTTAACCGCAGCTTCGGTGGATCAAGCAGCCTCTTTCTCGATGTCAAACAAAAGCGCTTTCAGCCCACTCCTGAGTTTCGGCAGCGGTACACGAATTCCTCCAAACCGAAGAACTCAACGATCTAGAGGCGATGAATTCAAACGTGTATATACACGCTTGATGTGGGTTGCGGCAAGCCGGTCCGGTCGCCATGGCAACACGGAGTCGACCCGTGCCGAGAGTCATCACCATTCCGAGAGCGGCTGAGAAAAGGCACCTCTAGCAAGTCTCAACGATCAACTATCAACCGTTTTGACCGTGCTTTCCTTCTTCCCTAATCTAAGCAGCCCTTGCCTATGCTGTGATCTTCAATTTCTGACCACTGACCACTGACCTCTGACTTCTGATCTCCTACAGTTCCGTGGAAGATTCTGATTTGGCGGATGTTAGTTTGAAAAAAATATTGACGGGAAATGGAAATCCGGTCTTGATCGGCCATATGAAAATAAAAACGATTGGATTGACTGTAGCATTTTGCTTTCTGGCAGGGGCAACTTGTTTTGCCGCCAACCCGCAGATGGGCACTTGGAAGTTGAACGAAGCGAAATCCAAGATCACACCCGGGACAGCGAAGAACACCATGGTTGTCTATAGCAGCATGCTCGGGAAAATGAAAGTGGCGACGGACGGCATCGACGCGAACGGTAAACCCGCGCACGCCGAATGGTCGGGCAAGTTCGACGGGAAAGATTATCCTGTTACCGGCGATCCGAATTCAGACGCGCGTTCCTACACGAAGGTGAATGATCGAACGATGAACTTCGTCGCTAAGAAAGGTGGAAAGACCACTGCCACGGGTCAAATTGTGGTTGCTGCCGACGGCAAGAGTCGCACTGTCAACATGAGCGGAACTACTCCCAAGGGCAAGAAGTTCAAAAACGTTGCTGTTTACGACAAAGCGTAAGAGGACAATCGATCCCGACGGCTGATAACGGATAACTTAGACGCGAAAGCGATACGATTCATGAAGGGTGTATATACACGTGTGATTGAGTTCGGTTTGCTGGGTTGATTAAGTTTTGCGGTGTAAGGTGCGAGGCCCTCAATGCGGCAGGCTGCACTCGAGCGTGAACCACGCTGGATTGAGATGTGCGAGAGGCGCTTTTAGTTTGTTGAGCTCTTCCGCGGGGCCGTGCAATTCTACGCGGACGAGATTGGCCATGGTAAGCATTTCCGCGAGCAGCGCACCGATGTTGTCGAGATGCGCGAGAACGCCCTCGGCGCTTTCGTAGGCTTCACGGCAGAAGATTTCATCGCCGTTAACACTGAATCCGTAGAAAAGATTGTCTTTCTCGGTCGCAGTTTTCTCCACGAAACACGGAAAGGCAGCTTTGACCGTCTCAAGTTTTCCCGGGTGGATTTTGAAGTAAGGATGCAGGCTGACGAAGTTTGATCTCATGTTTGAAAGCGTACGCACCGGGCGCGAAGATGTCGAACAGGAGAGATGCTAATTCGTAAAGCAGAGTGCGCCCACGTCGAAATCCAAGATCACACCAGGAACGTTGAAATTCACCACCGTGACCTTCAAAAGCATGTTCGGGCCAGTGAAAGTGACGGGGGACGGCGTCGACGCGAACGGTAAACCGATGCACGTCGAGTGGTCGGGCAAATTCGATGGGAAAGATTATCCCGTTACTGGCGACCCAAACGGAGACACCCGCTCCTACAGAAGGGTTAATGACCGGACATTGGAAGTAACCATTAAGAAAAACGGCAAGGTTACTGTGACGGCTCGGACTGTGGTCTCTGCTGATGGCAAAAGCCGCACTGCCAGCGTCAGCGGAACAACTCCGAAAGGGAAGAGGTTCAAGAACACTGCCGTCTACGACAAGGCGTAACAGGACGGTCCCTGACAGCTGATAAGGGATAACTCGCCGCGAAACGGAATCGCCACTTACGCGCGTATAATGCACGTTTGGTTGAATTCGCTGGCGAAGGTCAGAATCGCGTCGGCGCGGACGGTCGCACTTCGAAATAGGAATGAAGACTGACGAAGACACCCCACGGATATCTTGCTCTCAAGGCCCGGGTATGGCACAACAACAAATCAATGGATGCGAAGAATTTCTTCCGTGAACTCAAGCGGCGCAATGTTTACAAAGTTGCGGCCGCCTACGCGGTGATTGCGTGGCTGTTGATTGAAGCAGCGTCACTCCTGCTTTTCGGCCATGAAGAACGGAGCTCGGCGGTGACGGCGCTAATAGTAGTCTTCGTGCTAGGATTTGTCCTGGCGCTGTATATTTCCTGGGCGTTCGAAGCGACTCCGCAAGGGATGAAACGCACCGAGAACGTTCCGCCGGACGCAGTGCTCCCGTCTTGGAGCCCTCGAAAGTTCGCCATCTTCATTATCACTATCGCGCTGCTGGCGGCTGGTCTGCATGCATTCGATCTTCTGCGGAGCCGAAGCAAACCGAGTTCGTCTCCCCCAACTGCCGCGACGTCATAGGATCAGCCGCTGGTTTTCGCTTGCGCTACGTAACTCTTGATTTTGTCGACATCGCCGCCGACAACGGTGCCGACAAGACGGCCCCCGCGATTATAAACATTAACCTGCGGAATGGAGCCGATATGGTATTGCCGCGCTACCGCTGTTTTCCAATTGACGATATCAATCTTGCGCACAGCAATCTCCGGATCACTGCTCGCCATTTGCTCTAAGTGTGGCGAGAGCCATTTGCACGCCGGGCACCAGTCCGCATAAAAATCGACAACAGTCACGTTGCCGAGTGCGAGATGCTTATTGATGTCCACCTGCGCGCCGTGCGAGATCACCTCGACTTGTTGGCCGCGACCAGTGACGGCCGCAGCAGGTGCCGGAAGCTTATTCTGCTGGTCGGGCGACTCTTGTCCGGTCCAATACTTATTGTTTTCTTCGGCCAGTTTCCGTCGCAGTTCCGCTTGCTGATTTTGAAGCGCCATCTGACCAGCAGCTTGTTCGGATGAGTATGCGGCGGCGTTCGCGGCATCGTAATGAAAACGTTCCTGAACCGCTTTAGGCAACTCAGTGAAGTAAACTTTCGATATTCCCGATTTGCTGATGAGCACGATGCCGTCGGGTTCCACTCGGGTTACCTTGACGTTTTTGTATTCTTTCCCGTCAATCGCTTTGAAGTCGTCAGCGAGCGCGACCGACGCGCAACATAGGATTATAAATGTGAAAATCTTCATCTTGCTTTGGCTGCGACCGACCGTGCGCGAGAATTCATGCCGGCTTATGGAGTGCAATACAAGACTTTTCCGGGATGCACTTTCAAGTAAGAGTGAAGGCTGGCGAAGCTTGAAAGAGCGCTAATGTCTGGAACGTACACTGCTTAACCGCGGCATTTGACAACACGCGTGTTCAGCAGCTTAAGTCCGTACAATGAAGCTGAACCAATTTCGACGTTTTTCCGGCGAGCGAGCAGCAGATCCTCACACTAACAAAGGGACGCAACGCCACAGACGGGCTAACAGGTGCTCGTTTGTCATCATCATCTGGTCCTGCATTGCGATATTAGGTGGCTCAAGCGCGACGGCCGCTGGTCCTCAGGTCACCGGCTGGATCCAGCTTTGCCCTCCCATTTCTCCTCCGCCACGCTCGTATCTGGCGATGACTTACGACCCCGCCAGCGGAAAAGTAATTATGTTCGGCGGGTTCGACGGCACGACATATCTGAACGACACCTGGACATTCGACGGAATTACCTGGGCGCAAGTGGCCACCCTCCCCTCGCCTCCTGCGCGTACTAACGCCCAAATCGCCTATGACGCTGTTACACAGAAAGTAGTGCTCTTCGGCGGATTCAACGGCAGAAATTATTTGGGAGATACTTGGCTTTGGGATGGTACAGCTTCCCGATGGGCACAGGTCAGACCTGCGCATTCTCCAACGCCTGTCACAGGTCCTATGCTCTTCACCGACCCGAACGGCAGCGTCGACCTATTTGGCGGATTCGATGGGCGTTTCTACCAGGGCACCATGTGGCAATGGA
>Ga0209689_1004267_pt1 | contig 10373 bp, 7 predicted proteins | sample GraSoiAngelo_149_FD_187119 | JGI IMG/M metagenome (GOLD analysis project Ga0209689, IMG submission 187119) | Grasslands soil microbial communities from the Angelo Coastal Reserve, California, USA - 14_1009_09_30cm (SPAdes) (version 2) | ecosystem: Environmental > Terrestrial > Soil > Grasslands ...
CGAATAGACCGCGTTCTCGAGCATGTTCGTGCGATCGGCCTGCAGATTGTCATTGATTCGCAGATCGAGCTTTTGAAACACTCGCTTCATTGAAGCTGTGCGCGGCGTCAACGCTAGCTCGTATCCTTTGTCGATCTTTGCGGCCGCGATTTGGAAAGTGTTTTCAACATTCTCCAGATTCAATGCGGAATTGATCGCTGCCACCGTGGAATCGAGCGGCGAACGTTTCCCCAGTGGATAACGCTCAGCCGATTTAAAGTTAGGATAATAAATCCAGAGCTGATGACCATCGCTCACAGTGAGGCTCGGCGAACTGCCTTTCACTTCGCGCCGGAATCTGTTCGGCGGCTGAAACCAGACCCTCCCCGAACTCAGGATCGGTTTCTTCATCAAATGGATAATCCTTTCCTCCTGAAAATCGGCCTGCGTAATCCGGTTCTCCCGAATTCGGGCCAGAAGGTTTTTTACTTCCGCGTCCGGAACTGCTTCCGCCCTGGCAAAACCCGGCAGGCAAATCAGACCGATCAGAATAAAGAAGACCGTGCGCATCAGCTTCAGTGGATTAATCGGTGTCGATTTTATTTTCGTGCCGCGGCTTGGGTTCAGCCGCCGCCATTGCCGGCAGCGTAAAGAAAATTGTCGCGACCAGGCTCCAGAAGATGCCGATTGCACATGCGCTTCCCAAACTGCTTAGCGCAGGATTCTTCGCGAGCACTAATGAGCCGAAGCCGGCGACCGCCGTCAATCCTGCGAGCACGACCGGTTTGACCACGCCCGCGACATCATGCTCGATCTCACGCGTTTTCTGCCAGATAAGCACAACATAAATTCCGTAGTCCACGCCGATCGCCAGCACGAGACGAAACGAAAGAACGTTGAGCATGTTCAGATCGATGTGCAGCAACTTCATCGAAGCAATCATCGCCCCGATCGCGAATGCAAGGGTGATGACCTGAATGATCCACAGACGCAAGTCGCGATACAGGATCGCCAGCAGCGACACGTCGAAAAACGCCATCAACGCGCTAATGATCAGAAGTTGCCGATGCGACCATGGCAAGAGATCCGCGAGAGCATAGCTCCAGCCCGTCAGGATCATCGGAATCCCGGCCACCGGCAGATTGCGTCCGAGGTCTTCGCGCTGTGCGTGCGTCGACACTGGTTGATTGGTGGTGACGAATCCCGCGGTGAGCAATGGATCCTGCCCGAAATAGCGATCGACCAAAAACCACCAGCTCGATGATCTTGGCAATTGCGCGCGCCAGTTTGGCAGAGGCGTGTCCGGATCGACAAGATGCTGCAAATTATCAAGCAATGTGAAAGCCGATGCGAATGCATCGCGGCTGAATCCTTCGGCGTCGAGAGTTTGTTCAAGTGTCTCGTGCGCGGCTGGAAAATTGACCGCGCTCAACTGTTCCCGATTTCTCTGCATCGACTTCGGCGAGAGACAAAGGGCCGCTGGTGTGGAGAAGCTTTTGATTTTGCCCGCCGCTTGGAGGTCACTCCAATGCACGGCAATTTTTTGCCAGTCGTCATGCAATTCCTGGGGATTCGTCGCATGCACGACCGCCAGCACGGGTTCCCAGCGCATCGGCATTTTGTGCATGATCTTTTGCAGGGCAACACTGGCCCGACTGTTTTTCGGTTCGAGTGAACGGGTGCTCGCCTCGAAGTGAAGCGGCGGAATTGGCGAAAAGCCGATCGCACTCAGTAACAACAAGAGCGCGCTTGAAAAAATCAACATCGGCGCGGGGCGCCGCACAACCCAACACACATATTTTTTTATGATCTCAAAGACCCAATCGTGACGAACTGGCGCCTGTCGTTCCCGAATGAACAGAAATAAAATCGAGCACATAAACAGGCCGGCAACGAAAATGCCAATTGCGATCAGCACTCCGAGTTGGGAGAAACCCATCGATCCGCTTAGCACGAGGGCGAGAAACCCGACCGCGGTCGTGAGCGCGCCAAAAAAAACCGCCTTTCCAAGTTTTGCGACGGACGTCGCAATGGCTCGACCATGCGACTCTCCATCGGTGCGCGCCTGCTGATACCGTCCAAAGATGAGAATCGCAAAGTCAACGCCCAGGCCAACGAGAATGGCGCAAAATCCCACGCTCACCATGCTGAGGCGTCCAAAAATGAGCAAGCCAAGTGTGAGCGCCACCAAACAAGAGAGGAGAAGCGAAAATCCCATACCCAGCAACGGCAGCCATCGCCGAAAACCGACGAAGAAGATGGTGCCCACCAGCACGACTGAGCCCGCCAGTGTCGCGAGGATGTCATAGCGCATGCTAAGTGAAATTTCCGACACGAACGCCGAACGCCCCGTCACGAGAATTTCCAAGGGGCCGCCGTCCCATCCCTCGTGCGCAGTCGCACGGAATGCATTTACGCGGCGCATCAACCGTTGACATTCGAACGCGCTAATCGACGACTGGTTAGTCACTGCGAGGAAAATGCGCATCGTCCGGTCTGGTGAGGTAAGCGGCTGGTCTTGTTCGATCGCGGTGCTTTCTGCAAAAGGCTTGAGCGCCGGTGCAATCAACCCGAGCGGATCAAATGAGAGTTCGAACTCTGCCCGGGGCGAGCCCGCTTCGATGTGCTGGTGCAATCGATGGAGCCGATCGCGAATTTTCTGCGGTTGCAAGATCGACATCGTCTCGTTGAAGGCGCCTGGTTCAAGATTCAGGAGGAGCGGTGCTGCGATCGATTGCAGATCACGAATTCCATCCGGTGTGGCCATCGGCGAACCCGCCAGGACTCGCGTGCACCACGGTTGCTGTCGCAATTTTTCAGCGAAGGCGGGGGCGAAATCCTCCAGTTTATCAACATCATTCGGATCGCAGAGAAGCGCGAAGGTAAGCTCCCGGGTTTGCTCAAACTCGCGATCATAAATCTTCAATCCTTGCACCGAGCGGAAACTGCTGGGCAAAATGTTGAGCACATCAGAATCCAGGCGCAGCGAAGTAACCAGGATCGTGATGCAAGCGACCGCGAGCGCAGTCGCGCCACACCAAACCAGCGCGCGTCGCTGCGTTATGATTCGGGCGATGAAATCACTGATGCGCATGGCGCATGTATAGCAGCAGGATCAAACACAGTGCAATCGGACGGGGGAAGCCAATGGCCTGGAGGATAGCCTTCCAGGCTGTCTCGGCTGACAAGCATTTTGCCTGGCGTATCCCGCACGCGGCAAGCGCGCCGGCGGAATCACGCAGGATGCCCGATCTCCGGTTCTCGCGTCAAAACCGAAACAGAAAAGTTTCGTTGCCGGCGACGTATCGCACCGATTGTCGATCTTGCGAGTGAATGAGCTTGTCGCGCAAGCCGAGCCAGCCGCGTAGTTGCTGCGGCGCCCGTTCGACTGGACCCGACCAACCGCCGCGCACGAATGGCCCTTTGACTTCGGCGAAGCCTGCATCCTGGCTCAAAGATAACAGCACCACACCCGGGCCTTTTGATAACGTCAATTCAAAGTCGCCGGCCTTTGAAAAACGGACAAGCACATCACCGATGAGTGTCGTCGTCGCCGTTCGATACATGAGCTGCCCGGTTTTGGCCTGCCAATTGGCTGTCGGGTCTGAAAATTTATGGTGCGAGACAGTTGCACAACTTATTACGTAAAACGAAGTAACCGCTAAAAAGCAAATCAGGTAGAGACGATTGACGCGTTCGGCTTCGCTCAGGGCAGGACTTTCACTCAATGCAGAACTCTCAATCGCCCGGGATTTCGCCGTCATCGCGGCGCGCCAACTGTTTCGAATCGTGCCGGAGCTTTTTCTCTCTTTGGCACGAGCGTGAGCCTGGGCACGATTGGATAGTGGCGTTGTAACCAGACCAAAAAATAGAAAACCGACATTCGCCATCGGATGGCAAAGCTATTGCCGACATTTCCGCCGAGCACCGCGTTCACTGCTGGCGCAAGCCCAAGCACATTGCGCGGCGACAAAAACACTTCGATGAATTCCTTCGTGTACCAGGCGTTGACAAAACGCAGGTAAATATCCATTGCACGATTGACAGCCCTTTCGTAACGGCGAAAGAGCCGACGCGCCTTGCCCGGATGATCCAACGCTTCGTTCAAAGTATCGGCGCATTGTTCACCGCTGAAGACAGCCAGAAAAACGCCGCTGCTAAAGATTGGATCGATGAAACCGGCGGCATCGCCTGCCAGCAGCCAGCGATCGCCATGGAGCTTGCTGCTGCGATAGGAGAAATCCGTGGCAACGTAAACTTTCGAAGCACGCCTCGCGTTCGTCATCCGTTTGGAGATGATGGGCTGTTCGGCGAGCGCCTGTTTTAAGAAATCTTCGGGACTCAATTTCGAACTTCGGAAAACCTCACCGTCGAGCACAACGCCGACGCTGGTGCGTTCGGCGGTCAATGGGATTATCCAAAACCAGCGGTCGATTCCGCGGATTAAAAGCGTCAGTGTACCATCGCGACCTTCCTCGCGCCAAACGTCATCATAATGCGCGAAGATCGACAATTTCTGCAGATGATCGTAGCTCTTTTTGATCCCGAATTGAGTGCCAAGAACGGAATTGCGTCCGCTTGCGTCGATCACGTAACGAGCGCGAACGTTCTGCGAAGAGCTGTCCCATTTCACGCTCAGGTCGACATGCTCGTTTGCAACCTCGACGCGCTCGACGGCTGTCTGCTCATGCACGTCCGCCCCACATTCGGCGGCATGATCGAGCAGCACCTTGTCGAAATCGGCGCGCGTAACCTGATAAGAGTGGTCGGTTTGGGAACGGAACCCGTCCTTGAAGTAAAATTTGGTTCCCTGCTCGGAACACGCGCCAAAGATTTCGCCGCCGAATTTTTTCATGAACCCGGCGCGCAAAAACTTTTCATGCAGCCCCAGCCGGCTAAACGCTTTCATGCTGAACGGCAGAAGGGATTCGCCGATGTGAAACCGTGGAAATTTTTCGCGTTCAAACACGACAACGCGTCGCCCGGCGCGAGCGAGCAGTGCAGCCGCAGTGCTACCGGCCGGCCCTCCACCGATGATAGCAACATCGTACATATCCGCGTTCATTGCGGGCCGAACTTATCGGGAAATTAACTCCTTTGCCAGCCGGAGATTAACAGAGACAAAATGGAAGGAGCCCGCGACGTGATTGGCGCGTGCTTGCCTCAGCGCAATTTGTGCTAATCTGTGTTCACCTGCGGCAGCACCTCCTTTGGGTTGCCGCTGCGATATGAAACTGATCGACCGATTTGTTAGTCGCGAGTTGCTGGTCAACGTCGCATTTGCCATCGCGGTGCTGAGTCTGGTTCTCGTCGTCGGAAACATATTTCGCAAACTTCTTCCTTTGCTGGTGAACCACGACGTGCCGATGGAATACCTCATCACGTTTATTGCTTATGTGCTGCCTTTTTCGCTCATTTTCACCATTCCCTGGGGATTACTGACTGCCATCCTGCTCGTTTTCGGCCGGCTCTCTGCCGATAACGAGCTGATTGCGCTCCGATCGAATGGCGTGAGCATTTCGCGCGTTTGCGTTTCGCTCGCTGGGATCGCGCTCGCCTGCACGGTGATCTGCCTTTGGCTCAACGTCCAAGCCGCACCGGCTGCCCAGGAAAAACTGCGCAGCACCATTTTCGATCTCGCGACCCGCAATCCGATGGCGCTTTTTGGCAGCGATCAGGTAATTGATCAATTTCCCGGGCGAAAAATTTACGTGGGGAAAAAAGAGGGTAACAAGCTCGAAAACATCACCGTCTTTGAATTGAATCAAGATTCGCTTCCGATAAAAGTCACGTATGCGCACACTGGCATGCTCGAGGCGGATTTGGCGAACAAGCAGATCCTCATGCACCTTTACAAGGCGCGTTACCAACAGCGCGACGAAAAAAATCCGACGGACCTGACGAAGATTCGCGATGGAATCAATATGGCAGAAGGCACGCTGCCCATCAGCCTCGAGGAGTTGTATGAGAAGGAGAAAAAACGGCCGAGCCGTTCTGCGTTGTCGATCGAACAACTGCTCGATCAATTAAAAAGCGAAAACCAGCGGGAGCGCAGCGCCAGCCGGACAGAAATAAACAAACGCTTTTCATTTCCCTTCGCCTGCATCGCGTTTGCAATTATCGGCGTACCGCTGGGCGTAACCGCGCATCGCCGCGAGACCTCGATTGGTTTCGCCATGGGTTTGATTGTTGCAGTCAGTTATTTTCTATTCGTGATTATTGGTGACACTCTGCGTGGAAACCCAAGGGTCCACCCCGAGCTGCTTGTCTGGTTTCCAAACGTCCTTTTTATCGTGCTCGGAGCATTTTTATTCCGGCGACTCGCTCGGCAATAAGTTGCTCAAGATGGCAAAGAAAGATCGGCGTGTTGATAGGTTCGCCTGACAGACTCCGTTTGGACTTCTGGCATTGACGTTTTACAGGCAGCTCAGGCTTCCTCCGGCTCCGGTCCCAACGAGAGGGAAGGCACCCTGGCCGAATCGGCCTGTCGACGTTGGAGAACCGGAATGCGCGTTGAAAGCATGTTCCACAGACAAACAGTTACGCAAGCCAGCACCAGGCCCGACGCATAAGGTCGAATGTGGTTGAGCAGATCAATCGCCGGGAGCGTCGCTTCGAGCTTCTTATCGATCAGCATCACGTGCACGATCATCAACGTACTCGCGGCCGAGATGATAAAATGAATCACACTCAATCTAACACTCACCCCCAGGGCGACGGCGCTAATGACCGCGCCCCACATCAGATAGCGTTCGTGCATTTGACCCAGCAGGGCAAACATCAGGAGCCACGGCGCGGCAATTGCAATCAGGGCGCGCGGATCGCGATCGCGCATATGTCGCGCGACGCCGCGCGCGCAGAGCGCCAGTCCGCCGAGGTAAAGCAGGCGCAGGGTCCATTGCAGCGTGAGATCGAAATGCAGAGATCCAAAATGCGCCGACCAGAAGGGATCCTTCAGCGACCAACCGACGTTGGAGAGAAGCGATGGAAGATTGTAGCAAGAACTGATGAAAAGATAGGGATAATGCTCACTGCCATAGACGAAACCGATTTGCAGCCAGCTGAAGCTTCCCCCGGTGAAGGCGCCAATTACAAATGCTGCGCACCCGATCACCCCGGCGATCCACGCCCGTCGATGGAGCAACCCGCGTCGCAGAAGGAACAACGAGCTAAGGGCGGCAACAGTCGCGACGGCAATCCAGGCCGCCGGAGTGCGCAGAAGCCATTGAGAAACTACCAACGCTGCTGTTGCAATGAAGCCCGCGAGCATGCGCAGCGCGCGGGTCCACCTTTTTTGCCACAAAGGCCAGAGAACAAAAAAAGGCGCGACGAACAATAGCTGTCCTTTGAACATGGCACCCGCGGCGAGCAGAGCACCACACAGGAACCAGCGATTTTTTAACGCTGCGAGCACAGCGAAGAGATAAAACGGCACGATCCAGACGTCCCATTGCGGCCAACCGTGCGCGTCGAGAATCATCGACGGTTCAAGCCAGGCAACGCTGGCTGCTGCCAAACCGCAAATGAAAGCGCGATGCCGTGGTGGTAAACCGCGCAGGAACGGTGACCGCGTCGCGCGGGCCGAGCGCTCCACCCAGAAGCGGACCAGAAGGAAAATTGCAACTGCGGAAATCAGTTCGCATAATAGATTCATCTTCAACAGCGGGTTGACGAGCTTTGGGTGTCCGTCATCGACTCCAGGAAATTCACTGCGCACTTGCTTCGCCCAGACTGACATCACGAGGAGTCGCAACGGCGGATAATCGAGGCCGTAATCCTTCTCGTAAGCGTCGTCTTTTACCCGATCATAGAGTGCCAAATAACCTCGGAAAAATGCGGGCCAGGAATCGGCCGAGCTACCGTCGGGCGATAGTTCACGAGCTTCTGCCAAGGTCTCGCTGCCCCAGTAAAACCCGTTGACGATGTCGTGCTGAAAACGCACGTGCCTCGTCTTTTCCCCAGCCCAGCGGCGTAGTTGAACCCCGCCCAGGAAAAGCATCACGATGAAAGACGCAACCAGAGCGCGCCTGACGGGTTCGCTGGAGAATAGTCGTCTAAAGAACGCGCGAATGGCCATGGTTACCCCCTTACGGAAAGACAGCAGTTGGATTCGAAAGGTTACGAAAGTTTGTTTCGAGAAAGTTTATTTGTATTCGTCGCGCGCGCGCGATTTAGCCGGGTCACACTGATGTTGCGTCAGAACTGAGCCGAGCGATCTGAATAATCAAGACACGGCTTTTGTTTTCCACATCGATTTTGATTGGATTAAAGTACAACTTGCCGCGCAACGGCGTGTGGGCAACATATACGGCTCTCAATTCGAGCGCGAAATCGATCCAGCGTAGCTCAGTGGTAGAGCGGTCGGCTGTTAACCGATTGGTCGTAGGTTCGAATCCTACCGCTGGAGCCAAAACTTAAGTCGCTCACCACGAGCGATTTCTCCAGCTAGCAGGACCGGTTTAGAGAGAAATGCCAGCAGATTTGCCAGCAGAGCGACGGGCGAACACACAATTCGCACGGACTCTGCCACCACTCTGCGACTACTCGCTAACGGAAAAAATTCGGTGCGTTCATTCTCCTCAACGTGGAGAAAAACGTGCAATTGAAATATCGACTGTATCGCCGGCGTAACGGCATTTTTTATTGGCAGGAGAACGATTCGCAGAAACAGGGAACACTTCGCACAACTGAACGACGCGAGGCCGAACGTCTGCTCAATGCGATGAACGAATCGCACCGACAGCCGATGCTCAATCTCAATCTCGCTCGCGCATATCTCGCGGCGCACGATCCAAAAATGGTGACACGCACCTGGCAAGCCGTTATGGACGAAATGGCAACGCACGGAATCCCAACCACACAACATCGCTGTGCACGGGGATTTCGTAGCAAAGCTTACGACCCAATTCGGCACAAACCGCTTGTGCAAACGAACGGCGAAGATCTGCTCGCCATCATTCACGCGAACGGAAACTGCGTTGCCCATTATTTGCGACGACTTCATAACTTGGCTGTCGATCTCGGTTGGCTCGCGTGGTCCATCCTCGCCAAACGAGCATGGCCCAAAATCCGAAGTCAAAGTAAGAGAGCGATCACGGCGGAAGAGCACAGAGCCGTCATCGCTTCGGAAAAGAATTCCGAACGCCGCGCATACTACGAGTTGCTTTATGAAACCGGCGCTGCGCAAACCGACGCTGCAAATCTCACCGTCGAAGATATTGATTGGCAAAACGGCGTTCTCATTTATCGGCGCAAGAAACTCGGACCTTTCAGCGAACCGTGTCGCCTAACGATCGGCACAAAACTTCGGGTTCTACTCAAATCGCTCCCACGCTCCGGCGATTTGTTTCCAAATATTAAACGGACTTCTGCCAAAGACCGAGCCGCTGAATTTCGAAGACGCTGCCGAGCGGCAGGAATTAACGGAATCAGTCTGCATTCCTACAGGCACTCTTGGGCCCAACGCGCAAAGGCTTGTGGCTATCCACAGCGATTCGCCCAAGAGGCGTTGGGCCACAGCAGCAAGGCTGTGCATGAAGCTTACGCAAAAGGCGCGTTAGTTATTCTCCCTTCCCTTGACGATTACGAGAACCTGCAAACCACCAAAGTCGTCCCCTTGCGTTCAATCAGTAGAAACTATCCACTAGCGAACTAGCAAAGCTCGGCCTTACTGCATTTAAATGATTTGGTCGGCATTTGGCCGTGAAAATGACCTGTAAGTTATGAGCCAATAGACCAGCCCCGAGATGCATCCGCTGATAAGTCCCACCCCAGCACTTTCGAACGACAGTTCCTTGCGCACAAAAAAGTAGAAAAAGACATAAAGCGCTGTAAGCGCAGACCAACTCGCCACCGCAAATATAAGACGTGCTCTGTTAAGAGTAACACGGCGGTAGAAGAAGAGGAGCACTGGAAGCATGATTATAATACAGGTTGCGTAGAACCACGGTGCCGCGTCTATGATCCCAAACACCATAACGGTCCCCCAGGACTCCCCCCAAAGTTGGGAATAAATAAGAGAGAAAACCAAAATGTCCAGGACCGGGCACGTGACGATAGCGAGCACGGCGCGATACCAATCTCTCCGAATGGTCTTGCGCGAAGTATCCTGCTGCGCCGGTAGACCCCGGAAAAGAAATTCACGCCGGATAGCCAAGTAATGGTTAAGCCAGATGCCACCCAACGAAACAAAGGCCCCGATGATAGCGACTAGTACCGGTGTTTCCATTTTCGCCTCGTCCGATTATGCCAACAGAGTTGCCGGTCGTCTAGCCTATTACCGACGAAAACCCTCAATTCAATAGCAGGCGCGCGGCGAAGCAATGGCGGGATCTAATCTCAGCTTCTTTCGTTCGTTTTTTCGAAACCAATGTTTCCCAATTACTTTCGTTGCG
>Ga0209689_1004269_pt1 | contig 10371 bp, 8 predicted proteins | sample GraSoiAngelo_149_FD_187119 | JGI IMG/M metagenome (GOLD analysis project Ga0209689, IMG submission 187119) | Grasslands soil microbial communities from the Angelo Coastal Reserve, California, USA - 14_1009_09_30cm (SPAdes) (version 2) | ecosystem: Environmental > Terrestrial > Soil > Grasslands ...
CACCTGGGCAAGCCGACCTCCTGGATCCTCGCGTGGACCTACCACGGTGGGAAACTGGCCCCACCGTTCACCTGCGGCGCCAACGAATGTCAGGCGGCGCTGCAGGGGAACCACCTCGAGATCATCAAGCGCGGAAGCACCGAGCTGCGTGCCGGGCTCGAGACGATCGCAACGGGCGTCGGTGTGCACCAGACCGCGATGTATGACATGGCGATCGCGTGGGCGCTGTTCGCGTTCCTCTGGTGGTTCACGCGCGAGCCCCGGCGCGAGGGGACGGCGACGCTCGCGTTCGCCGTCTGGTACGGCTGTGCGCGCCTCCTCGAGGATTCGCTGCGGATCGACAAGCGCTTCGGTCCGCTCACGGGGTCGCAATGGACGGCGCTCACCGTCGTCGTGGTGAGCATCGTGCTGCTGATCGTGCGAGCGGTGACCAAGCGTCCGGGGCCGACCACGCCGGGGAGGACGCAAGAAGGTGAGACACCCTCGGAGACGACGGAGCGGGCTCCCACCGAAGCTGCCTGAGCGCGTCGTCGCGGCCGTGGGTGCCCGCCGGCTTCACCCTCGCACGGAGGCCCAGTACTCCCAGCCGTCGAGATCTGGGACGTCCAAGCCCAGCGCACCGAGCGTGGAGCAGATCTGCGTCCTGTGGTCGTTGCCGTGCTGGATCGCCTGGACGAGCAGCATCGTCTCGGCGGGATCGGTGTCCGGGTAGTCTGACTTCCCGACGACCGCGGCGTGCAGATCGCCGCGATCCACGGCGTCGAGCATGCTCGCCCAGCGATCACCGTGCTCCTGGATCCTCATGCGCAGATCGGCGAGGGGCCAGATCTCCCCGTTCCCGGCGGACGCCAACGTCGGCGTCACGAGGCGTTGCAGATACCGTTCGTCCGCGTCCACCAGATGCGTGAGGGTTTGCATCGTCGTCCCGTAGGTGCCGTCGATCCGCGCGTCGAGATGGCCGGGATCGAGCTGCTCCAACGCATCGATCAGCCGGGTCGTCGCCCAGACGTGGTGCGCGAACATCGCGCGGAGCACGTCGGACGGGGTGGTCATCGAGCCATCAGCGACAGCGGCTTGCCGATCTTCGACTTCGTCGCCTTGCGGATCGCGTCGGCCGCCTCGCGGAGCGCTTCGGAGGCCGGGGACGATGGATCGCGCAGCACGATCGGGGCCCCCGCATCGGCTCCCTCGCGAAGCGCGGGAACCAGGGGGACCTCGGCCAACAACGGCACCGCGAGCGTCTCGGCCGCCAGCCGGCCGCCACCCTCTCCGAACAGGGACTCGCGCTCGCCGCAGTGCGGGCACACGTAGTACGACATGTTCTCGATCACACCGATCGGCCGCAGGTTGGTTCGCTCGGCCATCTTGCCCGCGCGCTCGGCGACCTTCCGCGCGGCCTCCTGCGGCGTGGTCACGACGACCATGGAGGCTCCCGGGATGAACGACGCGAGCGAGATGCTGACGTCACCCGTGCCCGGCGGGAGATCGCAGAGCAGGAAGTCGAGGTCGCCCCAGTAGACGTCGCCGAGGAACTGTTCGATCGCCTTGTGCAACATGGGCCCGCGCCAGATCACCGGCGTCTCTTCCGGCACGAAGTGACCCATCGAGATCACCTTCACGCCGTGGGACTCGAGCGGCATGATCATGTTGTCGAACCCGACGGGCTTGCCTTCGGCGCCGATCATCCGAGGCACGCTGAAGCCCCACACGTCGGCATCGAGGATCCCGACGTTCGCACCCTCGGCCGCCAAGACGCACGCGAGGTTCACGGCGACGCTCGACTTCCCGACCCCGCCTTTGCCCGAGGCGATCGCGATCAACGCGGTCTCCGGCGGGAACGAGATCTTCGACGGGGGAGGGGCTTGCCCCGCCGGGGCACCGCGGAGCTGTCCGACGAGCGCTTGGCGCTGCTCGTCGCTCATCGGGGTCAGTGAGACCTCGACGCGCTCGACGCCGGCCACCGGCTGGACGGCCGCGGTGACGTCGGTCGTGATGCGGTCGCGTAACGGGCAGCCTTCGATGGTCAGCAGGACGGTCACCGTCACGGTGGCGTCCTCGATGCGAATGTCCTTCAACATGCCGACGTCCTCGATCGGCTTGCCGATCTCGGGATCCATGACGTTCCGCAGCGCGGCGCGAACTTCCTCCAGCTCCCCGGCTAGCCGGGTCCGTTCCTCGATGGCGGACTCGAGCCGGGCGCGCATGGCCTCGATCAGCTCCCGCACCGCGGCCGCGGTTTGCTGCGGCTCGGCTCCAGCGGCGGACCGGTGAGCGGTCATCGCCAGACGCTCCCGCAGCGACGCGGCCCTCTCCTTACCGTTGTTCCCGCGCGCCGGGCGGGGGTTTGGTTTCGGCGCTGCTGGCGGAGGAGGTGGTTCACTGTTGTCGGAGACGGCCGTGAGCTCGGTGAGCACGCGGGAGATCGTCCGCGGCTTGCGGGCTGGAACGTTGGCGTCGAAACCGGTGGTCACGCGCTCCTCTCCATCGCGCGCTCGAAGCGCGCACTCATCATCTCGGTGATAAGGGCGTCGATGTCCCTCGCTCCCTTGGAGGATGGGGCGTAGGCATTGATGGGCAGGCCGTCGCTCGATGCCCTTGCGAACTGCGTGCACTGCCGCACGATCGTGTCCGACAGAAACTCAGGGTAGTGCGACTCCAGCGCGGCTTTGGCCTCGCGTGCGATCCGGGTCGTGGGGTTGTACTGATTGAGGACGATCCGGATCCGCTGCAGCCGGTGGTTCAGGTCGTCCTCGAGTTGGCCCAGCGTCTCGAACAGCAATTTGAGACCGTGAAACGACAGGAAATCCGGGAGCACCGGCACGAGCAGGTCGTCGGACGCCATCAGCGCGTTGAGGTTCAGCAGCCCAAAGGAGGGCGGGGCGTCCATGACAATGAACTCGTAGCGGTCCAACACCCCGGCGAGGGCCCGCTGGAGCTTGTACTCGCGACCGGCCATCGGCATCAGGGAGATGTCGAGGGTCGTCATCCGCAGATTAGCCGGAAGCACATCGAATTCCGCGAGCGATGTCCGCACGATCACGTCTGCGATCGGGACTCCGTTGACCAGGGTGTCGAAGACCGTGCGCTCGAGGCTCTCGGCAGCGAGGCCCAGGTGCTGGGTCGCGTGCCCCTGTGAATCCAGGTCGATCAGGAGGACGCGGTGGCCCAGCTCTGCGAGCCGGAACGCGTAGGCCACCGAAAGGCTGGTCTTGCCGGTGCCACCCTTGAAGTTGAGGAAGAGCTGGCGGCGCGACGGTTCCCGGCGCGGGTGGCGGTCCAGCACCCGGCGGTACGCCGAGAGGTGCCCGAGCTGGTACGACTCGCGTCCGCCGCCGAGCGCCTTCAGCTGGGGCAGTTTGTCCACCGCGGCCAGTTGCTTGTCCGTGAACCCCAGGAGCTTGGCGAAGTGGCTGCGCTTGTACCGGATCTTCACTATGAGGCTCGCTGCACGATGCCCGCTTCCGTGCGCTGAGGGTCCTGGGAGGTGGCGCGAAGGATCCGATGCACGATGCGTCGCACCTGGGGATCGGGATCGCCAGTAAGCGGCTCCAGGAGCGGCCGCAGGGCGAGCCCGCGCGCCGCGGCCGCGGCGAGCACGACGCGCCGCCGCACGTGCGGGTTGGCGTCGGCGATCCCCCAGCGGACGTGGGGCTCGAGCCGCGCCGGGTCCCGTTCCAGCAGCCGGCCGAGCGACTGGTAGGCCGCGGCGCGAACGTTCGGATCTTCAGCGGTGGCCCAGGGCCGGACGGCATAAAACGCGTCGTCGCCGCCACGACGGCCGAGTCGGATGAGCAGCTCCACCTGGTCCTGTGGGTGCTGCGCCGCCGCCAGTGCCGCAACCAGATCGTCCGCAGGGGGCTGCGGGGGCTCGGGGGGCTCCGGCGTCACCGCCGGCATCGCTACTGGCGCTGTCGCCTGCTCGAGCTGCTCGCGCAGGGCGGCCTCGCGGCGCTCTCCCAGGGCGTTGTCTCGTTCGAGATCGAGGACCGCGCGGCGCAGACTGGCGATGAACTCGGCAAGGTCGACGGCTTCGGTGTCGCCGTCGCGAACAGAGCGTTGCCACTCGACCACCCGCGTGAGCAATGTCTCGCGGGATGCCACCAGCTCGTCCACGCGAGCCCGCAGCTGCGAGGCTGTCTGTTCGCTGGCGGCGATGCGCTCCCGGGCCGCAGCCACTTCCCGTCGCAGGCGCATCAGCTCCTGCGCGTCGTCGCGACCTTCCGACTCGAAGAGATGTCCCTGTAGCTTGGCGCGCAGCGCCTCGGAGTGTTCCAGTCGCCGGTGCAGCGCGGCGACTTCCGCACGGGCGCGGGCGACCTCGTCTTGGAGCACGCTCAGGCGCTGGGTTTCACCGGCCTCACGGGCCGCAGCCTCGGCGAGCCGGATGCGGGCCTGATCGGCTTCGGCGCGCGCCTCGTCGAGCGCGCCGCGCAGCTGCTCGAGCCGGCACTCGAGCAGCAGGGTCCGGTCCGAGCCGCCTGGCGCCGAGGCCGGCGAGACGCCGCTTCGACGCGGGGCCGTTACGCCTTCTCGCAAGGCAAAAGGACCATACGTCACTATAGTGAAATGCGTGAGTTCGCGAAACCCGGGAGGCCGGGTAGGGCGTGAGGACAGTGTTTTGGCTACGGCGTCGCGCTCCCCGCGCAGCTGCCGTCCGCCGCCCTCTCAGTGGGATACGTAATGCCGAGCTGTTCGAGATACGTCCGATACTTGCTCGGATCGTAATAAAACCGGCGCATCTGCGGCCGGTATCTCGCCATCACATCGCGGTTCAGCTCGATCGCGGGCCGGTCCTGCGGCCGGATGAGCGGCTGGTACTTGATGTCCTTCGTCTGCACGTTGCGGAAATAGTCCCACGCCTGCGTCACCAGCTCGGAGCGCATCAGGAAATCGAGGATCGTCATGGCCATCACCTTCGCGCCCGCCGTCGCGCCTTTGTGCGCGATCGGCGTCGCCATCGAGATGGCGTTCGCCCAATTGTGCCCCGGCAGTCCGGGAATGTTGGACGGAAAGCGCAACGTCACGGTCGGGACGTTCCAGGAGACGTCGCCGATATCATCCGAGCCGCCGCCCGTGCGCTCGTTGGGCTTCAACGCGGGGCGCAGCGTGTCGAGCTTCGTGGCGAGACCCGAATCGGGGACGCCGAGGTCGCGCTGCAGCGCCTTGGCCAGCCGCTGATCCGCGTCACTCCACGCCGGCAGCCCGACCTGTTTCATGTTCTCGTACATGTCCTCGGCGATCACGCGGTTGAAATGACCGGGCCACGCGGCGCCGAGGATCCGCGGCGGCAGCTCGGTCGTGCTCGTCATCATCGCCGCGGCGTGCGCGATGGTGTCGGCGAGGGCGTAGAGCTCCTGGATGTGCGGATAGTCGAGCTCGCGCAGGTAATACCAGACGGAGGCGGTGGGCGGGACGACGTTGGGCTGATCGCCCCCATTCACGATCACGTAGTGCGAGCGCTGCTGCAGGCGCAGATGCTCGCGGCGGTAGTTCCAGCCGATGTCCATCAACTCGACGGCGTCGAGCGCGCTGCGGCCCCGCCATGGCGCACCGGCGGCGTGCGCGCTCTTCCCTTGGAAGCTGAACAGCACCGAGACGAGGCCGTTGCCGGCGATGTCGCCCCAGGACGTCGCGAGGTTGTCGTCGACGTGCGAGAAGAGCACGATGTCGACGTCCTTGAACAGGCCGTCGCGGACGTAGTAGGCCTTCGCACCGACCAGCTCCTCCGCCACGCCGGGCCAGATCTGCAGCGTTCCGGGGAGATGCTCGCGCTCCATGATCTTCTTCACGGCGAGGACGGCCGTGATGTTCACCGCCTGCCCCGAGTTATGGCCTTCGCCGTGCCCCGGGGCGCCCTCGATCAGCGGCACATGGCATGCGACGCCGGGCTTCTGTGACGCCTGCGGGATGTCGTCGATGTCGGAGCCGAGCGAGATCACCGGCTTACCCGATCCCCACGTTGCGACCCAGGCGGTCGGAATACCGGCGACCCCTTCGCGCACGGTGAAGCCGTTCTTGCGAAGCAGATCGATCAGATATCGCGACGTCTCGGTTTCCTGAAAGCCGAGCTCGGCAAAGCTGAAGATCTGATCCACCATTTGCTGCGTGAACTGCGCGCGGCTCGCGACATCTCGCGCGACTTCTTGTTTCAGCGCCACGAGCCGTGGCGACTGTGACGTTGCAGCCTGCACAACCAGCAACAGCGCATGGAGCGACGGCACGACTCACCTCCGAGCAGTTGGCGTGAGCGGGAAAGCTGTATATTCTCGCAACTCACGTCCAGCAGGATTCCAATGACACGCGCTTTCCTTCTCGCCATCGCGGCCTTCATTGTCGCACCAATGCCACAGGTCAGAAAGCCGGTGTGCGCTCCTGATAACGCGGGACTGACGCTGCAGCCGGGCTTCTGCGCGCTGATCGTCGCGGAATCAATCGGTCCCTCGCGCCACATGGTGGTGCTGGAGAACGGCGACGTGCTCGTCGCCGTCTACGGGCCACGCGGGGGGGTGCGGGTGTTGCGCGACACCACTGGCGACGGCAAGGCGGACGTTATCAGCTCATTCGGGATCGGTGGCGGCAACGGGATCGCGTTCGCCGGTGAATATCTCTACTTCGCGACCGACGACGCCGTCGTGCGTTGGCATTGGAACATCGGTCAACTCACACCCAACGGCGGTCCGGATACGGTCGTCAGCGGCCTGACGAACCGGCGCCAGCATCAGAGGAAAAGCATCGTCATCGGCTCGGACGGCCAGCTGTACGTGAACATCGGAGCGCCATCGAACTCGTGTCAGGTACAGGACCGCGCGCCGGAGTCGCCGGGACAAGACCCGTGTCCCATCCTCGCGTTTGCCGGCGGGATCTGGCGCTTCGACCCCCGGCGCGGGGGGCAAACCCAGACCGACGGCCAGCGCTATGCCACCGGCCTGCGCAACGCCGTGGCAATCGCCGTGGATCCGGCCACCGGCTCGCTGTTCGCGGCCCAGCACGGGCGCGATCAGCTCGCCGCCAACTGGCCCAAGCTCTATACCGATGCGGTGAGTGCGGAGCTGCCGGCGGAAGTCGTCTTCCGGCTCGAGGCGGGCGGCGATTACGGCTGGCCGTACTGCTACTACGATTGGCGCCGCCGCCAAAACGTGCTGCAGCCGGAGTACGGCGGGGATGGCAAGACGCAGGGACGGTGCGACTCAGCGCCGCGGCCTGTGGTTGCGTTTCCCGGCCACTGGGCGCCGGATGGCATGACGTTCTACAACGCCCGCCATTTCCCGCTGAAGTACCGCGGCGGGCTGTTCATCGCGTTTCACGGATCGTGGAACCGCGCGCCCGAGCCGCAGGCCGGCTACAAGGTGATGTTCGTGCCGATCGCCCGAGGTGTAGCGACTGGCCCGTCCGAGGTCTTTGCGGACGGGTTTGCGGGCGCCACCGTCACCCCGCAGGGCGCCCGGTATCGGCCCACGGGCGTCGCCGTGGGGCCGGACGGCTCGTTATATGTCGCGTCGGATCAAGGAGCAGGAGCGGTCTTCAGGATCGTGGCTCAGCCCTAACGAGCCAGTCGCGCGCGCGTGACGGAGTCCGCAGTCGCGAGCGCCCGCTCCGAATCCCACTTGTAGTAGAGTGTCAGGCACGAGGAAAGATTGAAGTCGCGCTTGGCAATGCACGTCTGCAGCTCGCGGCGATGCGTGGGCAGCTCGGCATTCCACATCGAGTCCTGCGTCGCTTTCACGCGCGACAGCGGCCACCCGGCGACGAGCAAACAGCTCCGCAGTTGATCGTCGGCGTGCTGGCACGACTGCAGGTCCCGGCGATGCTTCACCGAGCCGAGGGCCCAGACCGAATCTTCCTGGTGTGTCTTGAGCGAATCCAGCTCGTGGGCGCGATCCGTGGCCGTCTTTTGAGCGTCCGCCACGCTCCAGTGGTACAGTCCCACCAGACATTGCGTCGTACCCTTGGCGTCGAGGGAGATGGAGCTGCACTCGACCACCTGGGCACGTCGGCCCGGTTTCTTGCTGCAGCCGGCCAGCACCGCAACGACGGCCAGCGCGAAGAGCTGAAGGAGTTGGGATTTCATGGCGCCTAACATAGCGAACGGCGCTTTAACGGAGCAACAGGAATACGTCGTAAAGCGCGTGGGTCCACGCGGTTATGCCAAATCCGCGCAGCAGGTAGAGGCCGCTGAAGAACAACCCTGCAATCGTGCGGAAAACGAAGGAGTAGACCTCCAGGCGATCGCCATACGGGCCGATATAGTGGAATGCGGAGAAGATGAGCGCCCCCAAGACGGTCGCGACGACGCCCGCGACCAGCGGCCGCACGCCCAGGAGCGTGTTCGTGCCCCACGCGAGCAATCCGACGAGCACAACTCGGAAGAGCAGCTCTTCGTAGATCCCGGCGCCGAGTGAGAGCATCAGCATCGTCCAGCGGCTCATTCTCTGCGCACTGAAGGCGAGTGTCATGGGCGGTGGCGGCGTACCGAGCACCGCCGCGGTAAGGCTCCCGACCACGACGCCGAACACGAGCGACAGGCAGATGGACTCGAGCAGCATGCCGCCCAGGACAGACGGGGTCAACTTGCCGGGGTGCGTGCGTACGTCCCTGGCGATCAGCCAGGCACCAACGCCGATCAGGCACAACATGAACAACCGCGGGCCCCAGGCGCCGGCGAGCCAGAGGAATATCGATTGCAGGATCACGTCCGCCCCATTGCGAACACTCATGCCGCCTGGTCCGACGGGTGCCAGGGCGGCAAGGATCTGGTAGATCATCAAGAGAGGTAAAGCAAAGAGCACGCTGTAACGGGGAGCTCGGCTAGCCTGCCAATAGGTACGCATCATCATCCTGAATCTTATCCTTCACCCGGTTTCGTACAGAGTCCTACGTGAGCTTTGCCATCCTCGTTACCGCCGTCCTCGCCGTGCAGAACCCTGGGAGGGGGGACAGCTCCGCGTACCTCGATGCCCAGGCCCGGCGCCTGGTCGCGGACGCCCGGGAACGGCGGGAAACGATCGACCGATCGATTACGGCCTATCGCACCAGAATGCGCGAGCGCATCGGCGTCGGCATTCGCGCGTTGCGGCGCGACCGCATGCTGTATCGCCGCGAGATCGCATTACAGATCGACTGGCAGCGCGATTCCGTGACGCGCATCGACGTGATCGGCGCCCGCCAATCTGTGCCGGCCGCCGTTCCGAAGCCATCGCTGCCGGAGGACTTGAAGGGCGAGGCGAGGGATTATGCGTTCGATCCCGCAAACGATCACCTCACCATCGGCTGGGGGAAGGCCCGGCGGGACAGCACCGAGGATTCGACCAGGCATCGCGACGTCGAGTTCCGTCACCCGCTCGCACCCGGCAGCGAGGCCGATTACCGCTTCGCCACCGGCGACTCGAGCGTCGTGGTATTCCCCGACGGCCGCGAGATCCGGCTGCGCGAGCTGCGCATCATTCCGCGGCGGCTCGACTTCCGGCTGATGTCCGGCTCGTTCTGGATCGATGAGGGCTCGCACGCCGTCGTGCGGGCGTTGATCCGCCCGGCGCGCCCGTTCGACTTCGAGCAGGACCTGAGCGACGAAGACGGCAAAGACATTCCCGGGTTCGTCAAACCGATCCGGGTCGAGGTGCGGTTTCTCACGATCGACTACGGCTTATGGACCGGCCGCTGGTGGCTGCCGCGACTGATCGCAATGGACGCCGTCGCGACCGCCGGCTCCTTCCTGCAGATGCCGATGCGCTATGAGCGCGTCTACGACGACTACGCAGTGCGCGGGGACACGACGGCGCGGCGCGCGCCCCGGCCCACCGAAGCGACGGAAGCCGAGGACTCGATCGCCCGCGCCGAGTGTCACGAACGCGAAAAGGTTGACAAGGTTTCGTGCAGGTGCGCCAACGGGCATTGCTCCAGATTCACTGTACACATTCCGACCGATACCGCCGCTCTGCTCGCGAGCAGCTCACTGCCGCCGCCCTTCGGCGCGACGCACGATACGCTCATCACTTCCGGCGAGCTGGAGGAACTGACACACGGGCTGGGGGATTTGCCGCAGGCGCCATGGCAGCTGCACGCGCGACCGCCGCGCTGGGGCCTGGCCCGCTACAACCGTGTGGAGGGGTTATCCCTCGGCGCTCGGGGCGAGCTCGATCTCGGCCGGCTACAGCTCGACGGCGCCGCTCGAATCGCTACGACCGATGGCGAGCCCGATCTCCAGGGAGGTGTCCTGCGCGAGACCGGCACAGCACGCATCCGGCTCAAGGGTTATCGGCGCCTTGCCGCGGTCGATCCGACCGCGCGATCGCTCTCGATCGGGAATTCGCTTGGGGCTCTGATGCTGGGCCGCGACGACGGCGACTACTTCCACGCGACAGGCGCCGAGTTGAC
>Ga0209689_1004273_pt1 | contig 10365 bp, 8 predicted proteins | sample GraSoiAngelo_149_FD_187119 | JGI IMG/M metagenome (GOLD analysis project Ga0209689, IMG submission 187119) | Grasslands soil microbial communities from the Angelo Coastal Reserve, California, USA - 14_1009_09_30cm (SPAdes) (version 2) | ecosystem: Environmental > Terrestrial > Soil > Grasslands ...
CGCAGTCGGGTCGATGGTGGCGCAACTCGCACGATTGGCGGGCGCCTACGTCATCGGCACCGGACGCGCGGCCGACCGCGAGAAGGCGCTCGACTTCGGCGCGCAGGAATTCGTCGACCTCGAGAACGACGTCCTCGAAGACGTCGGCGGCGTCGACCTCGTTTTCGATGTCATCGGCGGCGACATCGGGAAGCGATCAACGGGTCTGATCCGGGCCGGAGGAACATTGGTGTCCGTCGTCGGACCGCCGGACACGCGGCCCGCTGATGGCCTGGCGATCGACTTCGTTGTCGAGTCCGATCGTGCCCAACTGGGTGAGGTCGTCCAGCGGGTGCGGGACGGACGACTGCGGACGAACATCGGCAACATCGCGCCCCTCGACGATGCCGTCGCGGCCCTCAACCCAACCGAACGACGCCCGGGGAAGACGATCATTCGCGTTCGCGCTTGACGCCTCGAGCGCTCCCTCGGAGGCAGCGCCGATCCCATGACCCTGGCCTAGTTGGCAGCCGTAGTTCGACGCGGTTTAAGGGCGTACTCGGAGCGGAAGACGGGGGTCAAACACACGGAAGTGATAACAGCTCGGCTCGTCCAGGACGACCGCGGGTGGCTCCGACTGGCAAGCTAAGCCCATCGAGTTTGCGAGGCACCGGCCCGCTCTCGGGGCCACGTATTCATCCTTTCCGCCAACCGGAGGCTCATGGGCGACCACGCGACAGCCGCGTGTGGCAGTGGATAGGAATCGGGACGGCGATGCGCGTCCGCCCGGTCGATCGCATTGGTCGCCATCACGACCCGCGGCGCCGCCCCTAATCCTGTCCCCCAATCGCGCCTCTAGCATCTCCGGCATGAGGCGGGGCTTCGGTCTGGAAGTCGCGGCCATCGCGCTCGTCGTCAGCTCATGCACGGTGGGTCCGTCGGAGATACCGAGCCCGCCTGCGACGGTCTCGTTGTCTGCGAGCCCCGGTCCGACGGCCGCGGTGTCGTCGACACCCGCGCCCACCGCGTCCGCGTCGTCCGCTTCGGGCCTGCCAATCGTTCGCACGACGGCGCTCGGTCAGGTCACCGGCAACTGGCTCTTCTACGGCGTGCGGATCCCGCGGCCCGAGCCCGACCGGATCGAGGTCCAGATCGCCGCGGTGCCCGTGGGCGGGGGCGCCGCGACGATCGTGGTCGCGTTTGATGCCCACATCACAACGCGAACGAACAGCGGTACTTTCGACATCTCCGACAACGCGCCGTACTTGCGCCGACGGTTCTCACCAGATGGTCGGCGGATGGTCTTGTCGATCGACGGCCAACTCGTGGTGGTCGACCTCGTGAGCGGTCAGGCTAAGCCGCTCGGCGTCCGAGGCTACTACCCGTCTTGGAGCCGGGATGGATCACAGATCGCGTTCGTCTTAGAGAAGCCCGTCGCGGACACCGGCGCCACCGCGTTCCCGATCGGCGTCGTGCCGGCGGCCGGAGGAAGTCCCAGGGAGCTCCGCGCCTCGCGCCTTCCGTACAGCAGCTCGACTGTGATGGTCGCGGTCCTGGTCTGTGTCTTCCCGTGCATCAGCTACGACGACGCTTCCATCGAGTGGTCGCCGGACGGTTCGCGGATCTTCTCGGTCAACCACTACCCCCCTGGCGACTGTGCGGACGTATGTCCAGACCATGCCACGATGGAGGTCGCGACCGGACGGATCGGCACGCGGATCGGGTGGGTTTCCCTGGCCCCGTCGTATGCGCACTGGCGCGCCGGCTCGCCCGAGCTCGCGATCGCGACCCGGTCCGTCGGTGTAAGCGACCTGACCTCCGGGTCGAACTCGATGATCGTCGGCATCGATGAGGGCACCGGTAACGTGAGAACCCTTGTAGATGTGGCCGAGCAGGTCCAGCTGCGCGACCCGCGCTGGAATCCGGCCGTCGCCGACGAGCTCCTCTACGTCGCGGAGCGGGCGGACTTCTTCGAGACCCATGTGGTGAACATCAGGACCGGAAAGGACACCCGGCTCCCGATCTCTGCGTATGAGGCGACCTGGATCTGGGACGGTTCGGCTATCGCCTACCTCGCGAAGAGCCCGGGTTTGAGTTTCGGCTCGGCGCTTCATGTCTGGAAACGCGATGGCAGCGGCGAAACAGAGCTCCGCCGCGCGACCGGCGGACAGGCCTTCTTCAGCATCGCATCCGTCAACTACTGATCGCCGATCGGGAGAAGCGGATCCCCACCCGCGCGGACTTGGATGAGGCCGGTACCGTTCATGCGGACCGTGCGGGGTTCAACCTGAGCGGAAGACGGGACTCGAACCCGCGACCCCAACCTTGGCAAGGTTGTGCTCTACCAACTGAGCCACTTCCGCATGCGCCGGGATTCCTCCCGACGCGTCAATTATAGGAGGGGTTCCGCAGCAGCAGCAGCGAGGCCGTGAAGCCGTGCACGAAGTTGCGGCCGCCGACGGGGCCGAGCTCGCCCGCCGCGAAGAATCCGGCGACCGGGATGTCCCCGAATGCCGACCGCACCGCGTCGACGTCGTGGTCCGGCCGCCCGAAGAGCGCTTCGCCGCGTCCGTTGCACGAGAAGAGCAGCGCGCCGGCGACCGGGCCCTTCGCGCCGTCGCGCTCGTGCTCGAGCGTCTCGCGAAGGTCCTCGCGCGCGGACTCGGCGTCGCGGACCTGGAACTGGATCGTCTGCCCCACCTCCACCATGTCGCTGATCGCGATCGCGCCGGTGTCGCGGTCTATGCCGACGAGGTTGCGGATGACGAAGTCGCCGCGGCGCAGCTCGGACTTCAGCTCGGTCGCGGCCTGCCCGACGTGGAGGCCGCGCCGCATGAGGAGCTGGTCTCGCTCGCTCGCCGCGCCGTAGAGCTCCTCGATCCGTTTGATCGCGGACTGGCCGCCGAGCTCGAAGACGACGTTCTTCTCGGCGCGCGTCACGGCGAACGTCTCGCCGACCGGCCGGCAGCCCTGCGACACGACCGCGCTCGCGCCGCGCGCACCCTCGAGGATCGCGCCGACGGCGCCCTCGCTCAGCGGCTCGTCGCCGAGGATGAGCCGCGTGCGGCCCTCGACGACCCCGCCCGACGCCATCCCGCCGACGATGGGGAGGTTCGGCGCGTGCTCGTTCAGGTGATCGAGGAGTAGGTGCGCGGGGAACGTGTACGGATCCGCGAGCATGACGAGGACGCTCGCCGGCTCGCGCGTTGGGACTTCTTCGAGGCCTTCGAAGACGCCGTGCTCGGGCTCCTCCGCATACGTGAGCTCGAACGGCCGGATGTTCACGCCGGGGAGCGTCGCCGCCCACGCCGCGACGGCCGGCGCGTCCTCGACCTCGGTGCGTCCGCCGATCACTCCGCCGGCGACGCAGCCGAGCAGCAGGCCACCACCAAGGCTCGCGTTCGCGCTCTCGACGATCGCCTCGAGCTCGTCCTCGAACTGCGGCGCGACGAACAGGAACGCGAGGTCCGGGGCCTCGCCGCGCAGCGGCAGCAGCGCGGCGCGCAGCGCTTCCTCGGTCGCGCTAAGGGCGGAGCTGCGCGTGGACAGACCCGCGCCGACGCGCAGCGAGCGGACGCCGAGCGAGGTCGATTCGGCCATGCCCTGAGGGTAGCGCGGGATCGCAATGCGCTGTGCCGAGGGCCAGAATCGAACTGGCGACACACGGTTCTTCAGACCGTTGCTCTACCAACTGAGCTACCTCGGCGGAACGCCGGGGACGAAAGCGGAGGAGCGCGCTCCCTCTGCATAAGGCTACCGACTCTGAGGGGCGGGCCGCAATCCAGCGGCGGCTTGACATGGTGCGAGGCCGCGGCCCCTACCCACCAGCCCGCCGCGGCCTCGCGACGACAGAGTCCGTGGCGCGGGTGCCGCGCGGGTCACCCGGTCGGGGGACGAGCGGTCTCGCTTCGGTCGCGTCGAGGCGCCGCTACGAGAGCCGGGGATCGAACGCGTCGCGGAGCGCGTCGCCGACGAGGTTGAAAGCGAGCACCGTGAAGAGGATCGCGACACCGGGGAACGTCGCGATCCACGGCGAATCGATGATGTAGCTGCGGCCCGCCGACAGCATGTTGCCCCAGTCCGGCGTCGGAGGCTGCGTCCCGAGACCGAGGAAGCTGAGGCCCGCGGTGTCGATGATCGCGGTGCCGACGTTGAGCGTCGCCTGCACGATGATCGGCGCGAGGACGTTGGGGAGGACGTGCTGCCACATGACGCGCCGGTCGCGCGCGCCGACCGCGCGCGCCGCCTCGACGAAATCGCGCGCGCCCACCGAGAGCACGGCGCCACGGACCACGCGCGCGTAGTTCGGGATGTAGACGATGCCGATCGCGATCATCGCCGTGAGCAGCCCCGGGCCGAGGATCGCCACGATCCCGATCGCGAGCAGCAGGTACGGGAACGCGAGGAGAACGTCCATCAGGCGCATGACGAGCGCGTCGGTGCGGCCGCGGTAGTACGCCGCGATCATGCCGAGGAACAGGCCGGCGACCAGCGCGATGCTCGCGGCGACCGCGCCAGCCTGCAGCGACACACGCGCGCCCCATACGACGCGGCTGAAGACGTCGCGGCCGAACTCGTCGGTCCCCATCAGATGTGTCGAGCTGGGCGCCTCGCGCTCGATGCGGAAGTCCTGGTGTATCGGGTCGTAGGGGCTCACCTGCCCCGCGAAGACCGCGAGCAGCGCGAAGAGCACGAGGAGGCCCGCTCCGAACATCCCTGTGCCCGAGCGCAGGAAGCGTCGCCGCGCCGCGGCCCATTGCGACGGCGCGGCGCGGCCGCGGCCGTCGAGGGGCGACCGGATCGTGGTCGCGCTCGCCCCGGCCACCTCAGCTGTACCGGATGCGAGGATCGAGCATCGCGTACACGAGATCGACGACGAGGCTGATGAGCGCGACGAAGAGCGCGACGATGATGACCGTCCCCTGGACGACCGGGTAATCGCGCGCGGTGATCGCGTTCAGCACGTAGCGGCCGACGCCGACGCGACCGAAGACCGTCTCCGTGAGGACTGCGCCGCTGAGCAGCGCGCCGAGCTGCAGGCCGACAACGGTCACGACCGGGATGAGCGCGTTCTTCAGCGCGTGGCGGAGCAGCACAGCGGCCTCGGCGAGCCCTTTCGCGCGCGCAGTGACGAGGTAGTCGTTGCCGAGCACCTCGAGCATGCTCGACCGCGCCATCCGCGAGACGATCGCCATCGTGATCGTGCTCAGCGTGATCGCCGGGAGCACGAGGTGCCACAGAACGTCGCCGAAGATGGCGACGTCGCCCGTGAGGGCGCTGTCGATCGTGTAGAAGTGCGTGCGCGAAGGGATCTCGAGGCCGGGCGTCACGGTGCCGGAGAGCGGGAACCAGCCCCCGCGCGCCCCGAGCCAGTAGATGAGCATCAGGCCGATCCAGAAGACCGGCATCGAGATGCCCACGAGGGAGCCGAGCATCGTCCCGTACTCGATGGCCGTGCGCCGCCGCAGCGCAGCGAGGATCCCGGCGGGAAGGCCGACGAGGAGGGCGATGAAGAGCGCGGCGACAGAGAGCTCGATCGTGGGCGCGAAGTTCTCCGCGAGCTCGCGCCCGATGTCGCCGCCGGTGCGGATCGAACGGCCGAGGTCCCCTTGCGCGAGGCGGCCGAGGAACTCGACGTACTGGACGGGCAGCGGCCGGTTGAGCCCGAGCGCCTCGCGCATCTGCTCGATCTGCGCGGCGCTCGCCTTCTCGCCGGCGAGCGCCACCGCGGGATCGCCCGGGATGAGCCGCAGCGCCAGGAACACGACCGTGACCACGCCCAGCAGCACCGGGAGCACGTACGCGATGCGCCGCAGGACGTAACCGCGCACGTTCTAGCCGCGCGAGCGGCGACGCACCCCCTTAGCTCACGCTGACGTTGTTGAAGTAGTAGATGTAGGTCGGCTGTAGGACGAACCCCTGCACGCGCTTGCGGATCGCGACCTGCTGCTTCATGTGGCTGATGAAGAGCCAGGGCGCGTCGTCGACGATCTTTCGCTCCGCCTGGTTGAAGAGCGCCTTCCGCTTGGGCACGTCGGTCTCCTCGTTCGCCTGCTCGAGAAGCTTGTCGACCTCTGGCGTCCCGTAGAACGAGGTGTTCACGCCACCCTGATTCTTGCTGTAGAAGAAGACTCCGAGGAAGTTCTCGGGGTCCCCGGTGTCCGCCTGCCATCCACCGAACGCGATGTTCAGCTGGCCCTGGCGCCGGATCTTGCGGTACTCGGTCCACTCGGTCGTCTTGATCTCGCTCTTCACGCCGACGGCCTGGAAGTACTGCTGGATCGCTTCCGCGAGCTTCGCGCCCTGCGGGTTGTACCCGCGCGGGATGGTGTACGAGTCGAGGGTGATCGTGTCGCCGGTGTACCCGGCGTCCTTGAGGAGCGACTTCGCCTTCTCGGGGTCGTACGGGTAGCCCTTGAGCGTGCTGTCGAAGCCCCACGAGGTCGGGGGCAGCGCGCCGACCGCGGCGACGCCCGCGCCGCTGTAGAGCTTCTCCGCGAGCTCCTGCTTGTTGATCGCGTAGTTCAAGGCCTGGCGCAGCGACTTGTTCTGGAACTGCGGCTTCTTCAGGTTGAACTCCGCCATGTTCACGTTGAGGCCGGCCTGCTCGAGCACGTCGGTGTCGGCCTTGCCTTTCAGCGACGGCGCGTCCTTCGGGTCGAACGGCCAGGCGATGTCCGCCTCGCCGCGCTGGATCTTCAGCGCGCGCACCGAAGCTTCGGGCACGGGCTGGAAGATGACCTTCTGCAGCTTCGCCCGCTGACCCCAGTACCCATCGAAGTTCTCGACCGTGATGTGGTCGTCCTTCTTCCACTCGGTGAACTTGAACGGGCCGGTGCCGACCGGGTTCTCATTGATCTTGCTGCCGAACTTCTTCAGCGCGTCCATCGAGATCACGTAGGCGGGCGGGATCGCGAGGTTCGAGAGGAGCGGCGAGAACTTGCGCCGCAGCGTGAAGCGGACGTCGAGCGGGCCGGTCGCCTCGACCTTCGCGACGACGTTCCCGATGTAGTCGTCGATGAACGGGAAGCCGCCCGCCGACTGCGCCTCTTTGAAGAGCGGGTTGTCCTTGTTGATGCTGCGGTCGAAGGTGAACGCGACGGCCTCCGCGGTGAGCGGCGTGCCGTCGTGGAACTTGACGCCTGACTTCAGGTGGAAGGTGTAGGCGAGGCCGTCCGACGACACGTCCCAGCGCTCCGCGAGCGCGGGCTCAACGTCGGTGCTGTTCGCCTTGTAGCGGACCAGTCCTTCGTAGATCGCGGTCGTCGCGATGAAGCCTTCCTGGGTCGTCATCGCCGGCGGGTCGAGCTTGTCAGTGTCACCGCCCCAGAGGAACGTGAGCGTGCCGGTGGGGCCCGCGGGTTTCGCGGAAGCGCCCGTCTGCGCGGCAGGCGCGCACGCGGCGACGAGTGTTGCTGCGCCAGCAGCACGAAGGAGATCGCGCCGGGTCATGGTGGAGAGCTTCATCGCACCATTCCTCCCCTCTCGAATCGGGGGCGAGCATACATCGGCCGTCGCTCGTCAGCGGCAGCCCGTGCTCGCCCCGTCACCCCTAGAGCTGTCGAGCTCGATCGGCTACTGGTGGTACACGCCGACCCCCATCCCGCGCAGCGGGACGAAGATCTCGTCGTTGATCGGGTTGGCCGCGACCGAATGCGCGCCCACTCCCGTGGGCACGTTCTGGATCCAGGTGTCGGTCATCGCGTCGATGATCCCGAGCACCGGGCCGGTCGGATTGTTGCGCGCGGCCACGTAGTAGTGCTTGTCGCCGGGGTTGTACCAGACCTCGTCCGCGCCGCTGACCTGGCTGATGGTCGCGACGACGGCGCCGGTCCGCGCGTCCATCACTTGGACCGCGGTCGGGTCGCCGCAGCCGAGGAGCAGATGCTGATTCGGGCCGAGCGCGAGCCCGGCGGGCTCGCAGTTCTGGACCGCGAACAGGCCGACGCGAGAGTGCGTGCGCGGATCGATGACCGCGACCGCGCCGCCGGTGTCGGCGATGGTCTGAGGCACCGACATGTAGAAGAGCTGCGTCTCGGGATCCCAGACCGGCTGCTCGAGCCCGGCCGTCGCGTCGTCGAAGGTGATCTTTGCGACGATGGTCCGGGTCTGCGTGTCGATCAGCGTCGCGAACGGTGGGGTGTCGGCGTCGTTGGCGACGAGGATGAGCTTGTCCCTTTGGTCGTACGCGAGCTCGTCGGCACGAGCCGTCCCGCCCGTCGAGATCGACTTCACGATCGAGTCGGTCCGCAGGTCGATGACCTTCACCGTGCTGTCGCCGTCGCCTGCCCAGACCTCGTCGCGGTCGTGCACGACGACGACGCCGTTCGGGCCCGAGGTGTCGTTGTTGCCGGTGAACCCAACGAAGCCGGCGACGCGCGTCTCGAAGGTGTTCGAGGCCGCGTTGATGATGTCCACGGCCTTGTTGGAGCGATCGGCGAGGTAATACGTCTGGCTCGAGCGCTCCACGAAGCTGATGTCGAAGCTCGTCAATGGACTGCCGGGGATCGAGATGAGGGCGATCTGGTGGTATGTCGCAGCGGTGTTGTCGGCCAGCGCCGGCCTAGCGGAGCTGCCGGCGAGGATGACGGCGGCAGCGACGACGAGCGGTCCCAAGAGTCTCGTGTTCATGGCGTGCTCCTCTCCTTCGATTGACCGGCAGGAGTATCAAAGACGGGTATCGACTGAGTGCTTGGCTCGGTGCTCGCGATCTCTCCGCAAGTACACGGTTGGACCGCCGCGGCGAGATACCGCCACGACAGCGCGGCTCCCCCGGTCGGGTGAACGCCACTCGTGCGCTGGCACGCAGGCTTTGTGCTCGTGTCGCGACCGATACGGCTCGTCGTTGCCATCGGCTGCGGGGGCCTGGTCCTTGCGGCGCTCGCGGCGATCCTGGCCTCGCCGGCCGAAGCGCAGTCCGCGCTCGTGAACCCCTTGGCGCTACGCGTGACCGTGACACGGGAGCGGGAAAAGCTCGAGGTCGCCGCGGAGCGTGTGGTGCTGAGCGGCGATGCGATCCGGACTGACTCCACCGGACGCGCGCTCGTCATGTACCGCGATGGCTCGACGGTGCTTCTCGACGTGGACAGTGAGTTGGTCATCGAGTTCGTCGGGTCCGAGAACGGTGACGTCGTCGTGCGCATGCGACAGACGCTCGGCCGCGCGTGGTACTCCGTGTCACGGGCGCTATCGGCGGAGAGCCGCTACGAGGTACGCAGCGCCGCGCTGGCGGCGGTGATCCGGGCCGGCTCCGGCTCGTTCGTGGCGGTGGATGCGAACGGCGAAACGACCATCGTCGCCACGGAAGGGAGCGTGCAGGCCGATGCGGGCGGCGTGAGCGTCACCCTGCCCGCGGGGACGACCACGAGGGTCGTCGCTGGCTCTCCGCCGTCTTCACCGGTGCCCGGCGTCGCACCCACGCCTCCCGCTGCGAAGCCGACACCGCGGGCAACGGCCTTCGCCACCGCGACGCCCACGCCGACAGCCGACTCGCGCGGAGCCTCGGGCGGTAACGCCACGCGCGGGGGCGGAAGTGGCCCGGGCGGTGCACCGGGGGCTCCGCTCCCGACCCACACGCCGAACCCGACGCCCCAGCCATCGGCGACGCCTGCGCCGACGCCGACGCCTGCTCCAACGGGGACACCGGCACCCACGCCCGGGCCGTCGTCGACGCCAACTCCGTCGCCCAGTCCCACTCCGCTGCCGCCGACGACGGTGCTGCCCACGACGACAGCGCTCCCGACGGCGACAGCGCTGCCGACCATATCGGTGACTCCGACGCCTTCACCGACATCGTCGACGACACCTCAGCCTTCTCCGACGCTATCGCCGGTCCCGAGCGTGCTCCCGACACCGCTGCCCTCGACGACGACGCTGCCGTCGACCACGGTGGTGCCGACGCCGTCCATAACGCCGGCGCCTTCAGCGACATCGTCGACGACGCCGCAGGCTTCCCCGACGCTATCGCCTCTTCCGAGCGCGCTCCCGACACCGACCGCGACGCCGACCGTGACGCCGAGCGCGTCTTTCGCGATCAAGCTCTAAACCCGGCTGGCAAGACAGCCGTTCGCAGAGCACAGCGAGAGTGCAGCGGGCAGGAACGTTCGTCTTGTTCGGCCCGGTTATCGACCGCAATGCTGCTCGACAACCGCTCGCCATCCCGACTGGTCCAACCGCGAGGACTGCTTGAAGAGTCCATATGCCGCGGTGGGGCCGCCGACACGCTCGGCGTCGATGAACGGGGCGACATTCAGGTGCAGCGACGCCTGGGGATTCGGCAACCAGATCGTCAGTTCGCCGACGGGCTTCTGCTCCAGGTCGACGCGGGCGAGCGACGAACAGTTCTCACGGTTGTCGCCCTTCAGCCAGCGTGTGGCCCAGTCCGGC
>Ga0209689_1004274_pt1 | contig 10362 bp, 9 predicted proteins | sample GraSoiAngelo_149_FD_187119 | JGI IMG/M metagenome (GOLD analysis project Ga0209689, IMG submission 187119) | Grasslands soil microbial communities from the Angelo Coastal Reserve, California, USA - 14_1009_09_30cm (SPAdes) (version 2) | ecosystem: Environmental > Terrestrial > Soil > Grasslands ...
ATCGAGCATCAACCGAGAAACAGCGATGTTGCGCAAATCGGCGTAGCCCGTAGGCTTCGGAATATGCGACAGCGCGGTGTTGTCCGGATGAAACGCCAGCGGAATAAACGCTACAAAGCCATGCGTTTCGTCCTGCAGCTCGCGCAGCTTGACGAGGTGGTCGACGCGCTCTTCTTCTGTTTCCACGTGCCCGTAAAGCATCGTGGCGTTCGAGCGCAGGCCAATTTCATGTGCCTGGCGCGCAATGTTGAGCCACATCTGCCCGCTGACCTTGTGGTCGCAAATAATCCGGCGCACCCGGGGATGAAAAATTTCCGCGCCGCCGCCGGGCAGGGAATCGATACCGGCTTCCTTTAGTTTGAGCAAAGTTTCTTTGGTCGACAGCTTCGCGATGCGAGCGAAGTAGCCCACTTCAACCATGGTGAATGCTTTCAGGTGCACGCCCGGGCAGCGCTGCTTCAGCCCGCGAATCATCTCCAGGAAATATTCAAACGGCAAATCCGGGTGCAAACCGCCGACGATGTGGAATTCCAATGCGCCTTCACGGGCTCCCTGTTCGGCGCGGGCGTAAATTTCTTCCAGCGAAAAATTGTATGCGCCCGGCGCGTTGGGGTCGCGGCCAAACGCGCACAGTTTGCAGTGAGCGACGCAAATATTCGTCGGATTGATGTGCCGGTTGACATTGAAATAGGTGACGTTGCCGTGTCTTTTCTCGCGAACGTGATTCGCGAGCCAGCCAACGGCGAGCAGGTCCGGCGAACGATACAGGCTGATGCCGTCGTCAAACGCAAGCCGCTCGCCGGCGAGAACTTTGTCCGCAATCGGCTTCAACCGCTGATCGGTGATGGTGAGTTCGCTCATTATGAATCCGTCGAAAGTTTCAAACGCGCCAAACCGCAGCCGCGGCGCCCCAGAACAGCAGAAACAACATACTAATATAGCCGTTCACCGTGAAAAACGCAGCGTCTAGCCTGCTGAGATCATCCGCTTTGACAAGGGAATGTTCGTACGCCAGCAGCGACGCGACGACTGCGATTCCCGCCCATGCCGGCCACGGCAAGCCGAAGCTTAACGCCAGCCAGGCCAGAAATGCGGTTACGCCGATGTGCATCATGCGCGCGATGAGCAGCGCTTTGGCAATCCCGAATCTCTTGGGCACGGAAAAGAGCCCGGCGTGCTGATCGTACTCGACATCCTGGCAGGCGTAGAGCACGTCGAACCCGCCAACCCACAGCGTAACCGCGGCGCATAAGATCAGCATGCGCGGATCGAGGCCGCCCGTAATGGCGATCCACGCTGCCGCCGGAGAGATACCAAGCGCAAATCCCAGGAAAAGATGCGACCAAGTGGTGATGCGCTTGGTAAAGGAATAGAAAAAAAGTATCGCGATCGCCAGCGGCGCAAGCTTCAGAGCGAGCGAGTTCAATTGCCACGCCGCCGTGAAAAATAATGCGACCGCAACAACCGTGAAGAGCCATGCAAATTGCAGCGTCAGCGCGCCCGTTGGAAGCGCGCGCTGTTTCGTTCGCGGATTCTCGCGGTCAAAGCGAAGATCAACGATGCGGTTCATGGTCATCGCCGCGGAGCGCGCGGCAACCATGGCAACTATGATCCACAAGACTTGGCGAAGCGAAGGCCAGCTATGAAGTGTCCAACGCGCGGCCAGTAGCGCTCCCGTCAGCGCGAAGGGAAGAGCAAACACGGAGTGCTCAAACTTGATCATTTCGAGGACGGTTTTGATGCGGCTGGCCATTTTTGAATTTCGTGCTGCTTCACGCTTCCGCTTTTTTCGCAGCCGGTGTGCCTGCCCAGCGATACATCTGTTCCTGCGCCAATCCAATTTGCGCCAGGACGCGGCATACGTATTGGGTAACGAGATCGTCGATCGTTTTCGGGTGGTGATAGAACGCCGGCACTGCGGGCATGATCACTGCACCGGCCTGCTGCGCGCGCAGCATGTTTTCCAAGTGCACGCGGTTGAACGGCGTATCGCGCACGCAAAGAACCAGCTTGCGGCCTTCTTTCAGCATCACGTCTGCCGCTCGCGAAACAAGGTCGTCGCTGATGCCGCCGGCAATCGTGCCCAGCGTCCCCATCGAGCACGGAATGATCACCATGGAGTCCACGGCGTAGCTGCCCGAGGCAATCGAAGCACCCACGTCTTTGTTCGGCAGGCCTTCGATCTTCCCGACTGGGTGTCCCAGAATGCGGCTGGGGAGCTGCCTCAAGTCACCGGAAGTAATGCCCAGCTCTTCCGCAAACAGCCGCTGGCCGGCTTCCGTGATCACCAAATGAATGCGGCCGACGCGCGGGTCTTCTTCAAGTAACGCTAGCGTCTTCTGCGCCAGAATCGCTCCACTGGCGCCGGTCACACCCACGGTGACAATCTGTTTTTGTGTGTCAGCCATGTTTTCCGCGCGGGTAGAATCAGTCTCGCAGTGGCGTTTCGGCAAGTCAAGCAAAGGCAATCGCCTTCTGCGATGATAGAATTCGCGGCGGCCGGAAAATATGAATCAAAGCGAATTGCTGAAAATTCTGGAATCCGTGAAAGCGGGGGAACTCGCTCCGGACAAGGCCATCGAGCGGCTGAAGCACTTGCCATTCGAAGATCTCGGCTTTGCCAAAGTAGATCATCACCGCGCGCTGCGGCAGGGTTTTGCCGAAGTCGTTCTCGGAAGAGGCAAGACGCCGCAGCAAGTCGCGGAAATTGTGCTCGCCATGCTGCGTAAGAAAGATTCGCGCCACAACATTTTGGTGACTCGCGCCGATAAAAAGATTTTTGCTGCCGTAAAACGCACCAGCGGAAAAGACGCGCGTAGCGCGAAGTTTCACGAATTGTCCGGCGTTATCAGCATCGAGCGCAGCGACGAAATCACCGGCAAAGGAACCATTCTCGTCGTCTCCGCCGGCACCAGCGACATCCCCGTTGCCGAGGAAGCGCTTCTCACCGCGCGCATGATGGGCAACCGCGCAGAGCCTCTGTATGACGTCGGCGTGGCCGGCATTCATCGTTTGCTCGAACACCGTGAGAGCAAGCTGGCTCAGGCGCGTGTGATTATCTGCGTGGCTGGAATGGAAGGCGCTCTTCCCAGCGTCGTCGGCGGGCTCGTTGCCGTGCCGGTGATCGCTGTGCCCACGAGCGTCGGCTACGGCGCCAGCTTCGGAGGCGTCGCCGCTCTGCTAGGCATGCTCAATTCTTGCGCCTCCAACGTCACTGTCGTCAACATCGACAACGGTTTCGGCGCGGCGTGCGTCGCCTCTTGCATCAACCGGCTCTAACAAGATTCTTTTCTTACTGCTTCAGCAAAACTTTCAGTACGCCGGGCCGCCGCGCGAAGCGAATGGCCGCTGGCGCGTCCAAGAGAGGAAATGTGCGCGCGACGAGCGGCGTCGGATCGAGTTTTCCAGACTGCAACAGCGCAATGGCCTTGCCGAACGGGCCGCAGCGCGAGCCGACGACGGTAATTTCCTTAACCACAATCGGCCACGTTTCGGCAGCGGCTGCCCCGTGGAACGTCGACTTGAGCACGAGCGTCCCGCGCGGCTCGGCGATGTGCTGTGCCAGTGCCAGCCCACTTGGCGAACCGGTCGCTTCGACTACTAGCCGGAAGTTTTCTGCAATCCGCTTCAGATCGGACGCATCGCCACGAACTCTCTTTGTTTGAATTTTAGCGCGGCGGGCGAGTGCCAACTTGTTTTCGTGTTTGCCATACATCACCACGCGGGGAATGGCAGTGCGCAACACGCGCGCGATCAACTGCGCGAGCTTGCCGTCGCCAAGAACGGCAGCGGAGCGAAATTCCTTCACATTCACTTGATCGAGGATTTCGCAAGCAGCGGCGAGCGGTTCGACGAACACCGCCTGCTCATCACTGAGGCCATCGGGCACGATGTGAAGATTTTCCAGCGGCAGTGTCAAGTATTCCGCGTAGGCCCCCGGATGGGCAATGATTCCGAGTACCGTTCGATGCGCGCAATGCGTCTTCAGTCCGCGGCGGCAAAAGCCGCAGATGGGACGCCGCCCGAGCGCCCTACAGGAAATATTGATTTCACCGCAAACACGCCGCCTCAGCCATTTATTTTTCTTCGCAGTCGAGGCGCCACGCAATTGTTCAACCGTGCCCACAAATTCGTGTCCGGGAACGCCGCGAAAATCGTAGTAGCCGTGGAGCAGCTCTACGTCGGTGTTACAAATTCCCGCCAGTCGCACCCGAACGAGTGCCCACCCCTGCCGGAGCTTCGGCAGCGGCCGCGATGTTGCTTTCAGCTTTCCATTTTTCACACGGAAGGAGAGCACGCTGCTGCCTAGCTAGTCTTATCTCTGTGAGAACGCGATTTTACCGGCAGAGCCCTCCGCCCAGGCGCCGCCATTTTCTCGATCAAATCGAACTTGGCTTCAAGCCGTACCAAACGGCGATCGACGTCCATGTAACCATCTGCAAGATCCTTCACTTGCACCGTCAGCGATTCCATCCGGTCTTCGATCAGAACGATTTTCCGGATGGCCGATACTGCATCTCGCGCCCAACTCACTTGCCATTCCTACGGTGCTTCAGAACGCGGTCAACGTAGGCGACGGTTTCGTCCAGGTTTTTGATCATTCGGTCGGCGGCTTGATTTGCCGCCTTGGCCAAGTCGCGAAGTTCCTCTTCATTCTCCACAGGCAAGTCCAGGTACAAATCCACCGCGTCACGAACTTCTTGGGAGAAGGATTTTCCGCGCAGTTTCGCGCGGTGAGCGAGCCGCTGCTTCTGTACGGGATCCATATGAATAAGCGCTGTGGCCATGTCGTGCTCCTATATCACGCCTATATCATATCACGGGAGGAAGTCAATTGACGCAGTCCGGAGACGTGGGATGGCAAGGCCGTCCGTCTATTCGTACCGCAGAGCCACAATGGGATGAACGCGCATGGCGCGGCGCGCGGGAACGTAGGAAGCCGCCAATGCGACGGCGACCAGCAACACAGCTACACCAAGAAACGTCAATGGATCGTACACGCCCACGCCGAAGAGCAAACTCGTAAGGAAACGTGCCACAACAAACGCGCCCGCCAGTCCGAGCGCGACTCCGATCAGCGTCAATTTCAACGTCTGGCCCAGAATCATGCGCCGCACGGAAGTCAATTGCGCGCCCAGCGCCATGCGCACTCCAATCTCCTGTGTGCGCTGGCTCACCGTGTAGCTCATGACTCCATAAATCCCCACAGCCGCGAGCACGACCGCAAGCACCGCGAAAACCCCGACTAGCGTGGCCGAAAATCGCCTCGGAGAAATAGTGTCCGTGAGCAACCCGTCCATAGTCATTACGTGCGTTACTGGCAGATTCGGATCCGCTTTGTGAATCGCGTCCGTGACCGCAGCCGCCAGCGCTACCGGATCGGAAGCCGTTCGCACTACCACATACGGTGTCCACCCTCCGACGAAGTAAACGTCAAAGGTTGGCTCGGCATCCAGCCCAAACTGATGCACGTTTCCGGTGACGCCAATGATGGTGCTCCAGCATGGTTTTGGATCGAGCGAGCAGAGGTTGATGCGCTTCCCGAGTGCGTCGCCGTTGGGCCAGAAACGCCGCTCCATCGTCTCGTTGATCACCGCTCTCGGCACTCTCCAGTCGTCCTCGGTAAACAACCGGCCCTTGCTCAGGGGAATCCCCATGGTCGAAAAATAGCTAAGGCTCACGGTCCGGAATTGCACGATCGGCCGTGCTCCGGCATTCGGGATGGGCTGGCCCTCGATCACGAATCTGGACGCCTGGCGAAATTCCTTGCTTAAGGGCAAATCGTCGATGCCCGCGGCTTCCTTCACGCCCGGAAGAGCGCGGATGCGTTCCACGATTTGCTCAAATTGCAGGGACTGTTTTTGTCCAATCTGGATCCAGTCTTCCTGTGAAAGTTTGCTTGCCTGTGTAAAGGGCAGCGCCGCCTGTTGCACCTCCACCGTCAGGATATGGTCCACGCGAAAACCCGGATCCACTTCCAATAGATGTTGAAAACTCCGCAGCAGCAAGCCCGCGCCAATCAGCAGCACGAGCGCCATCGCAATCTCCGAGATCACCAGGACGTTGTGCGTCCGGCGATGCCCCGTTCCGCTTGTCCCTTTGCTCCCCTGCTTGAGGACTCCCGCGAGATTCGCCCGGAGTGTGCGCAGCGCCGGAAGCAGCCCGCAAATGATTCCGGTGGCCACGCATACCGCGGCGGTGAACCCCAGCACCTTGCTGTTCAGGCCGCTCTCTCGTAACACTCCCAGATCGGCGGGAACAAACGCTATCAGGAAGCGCAAACCGCCCACTGCCAGGATCAGCCCTAACGCGCCTCCCGCCAGCGATAGCAACATGCTTTCCGTGAGCAGTTGGCGTGATAACTGCCAGGAACTGGCGCCCAACGCGGTGCGCACCGCCACTTCCCGTTCCCTGCCCGCATTTCGCACCAGAAGGAGATTCACGATGTTCCCGCAAGCAATCAGCAGCACCAGGCCCACGGCCCCGGAAAGCACCAGCAGGATGCCTTGCAGTTTCGCTGCGGACGGATCTTCCATCGGTTCGACGAGCACCCCAAAGAACTTGTGCGAATCCGGATACTGAATGGTTTCCTGTTGATTCAGCCTGGCCATTTCGTCGCGCGCTTGCGCCAGCGTGACGCCCGGTTTGAGCCGCGCCACGCCGATGAAGGAGTGATGAACGTGCTCGGTCAAGTCATCTCCATACTGGCCAAAGGGCATCCAAAGGTCAGGCCAGCGCAGAAGGTGAAAATCTGCCGGCAACACTCCCGTTACCCTATAACGCTGGTTGTCGAGCGTGATCGTTCGTCCTACGACAGCGGGATCGCCTCCAAATCGGCTCTGCCAAAGGTGGTGGCTCAAAATCACCACAGGAGAACTTCCTGCCCGGTCCCCTTCCTCAACGAAATAGCGGCCCGCCGCGAGGTGTATCCCCAGCAAGGGGAACAGTCCCGCACTTGCGTAACTCCCGAGCACGCGCTGTGGTTCTCCTTCGCCAGTTAAATTAAATCCCTGGGAGATATGGGCATAGCCGCCCATTTCGGAAAAACTGGCGTTTTGCTGGCGCCAGTCCGCGTAGTCGCCCGGCGACAAGCCGGCGCGCGGAGCCTGTGGCGGATAGGTATTCCAGATTTGCACTAAGTTTCCCGGCTGAGGATAAGGCAGCGGGCGAAGCAGCACGTTTTCGACCACGCTGAAGATCGCCGTGTTCGCCCCGATTCCCAAGGCCAGCGTCAGCACCGCGACGGCCGTGAAGCCGGGATTCTTGCCCAGCGTGCGTATGCCGTAGCGGATATCTTGAAGCAAGCTTTCGATCAAATGATTCCTCGGCAATAAATTAAGGCGCTGTGTGAGACGGGACTGGCTACATTACTCCGTCTCTTTATTCGACGCAACATTGTGCTGGAGAGATTTCCGAAAATGAAGCCAAGCTCGGTCGAATCGGAGCTTAGTCGTGTCTCACAGAGCTTACTCTCTAATGCAGAGCGGCGGAGAGCGTTTTAATCAATAGCGATTCCTGTTCCGGAAACACCGTGCGCAAGTCGAGGATGAGCCTGTCGTCTTCGACGCGGGCGATGACCGAGACGCCTCCAGGAGCGCGCCGCAGCCGCTGCTCGAGTTTCATCGCGGAGTAGCGGACGCTCGCAATCCGAATAATTTTCGTAGGGAGCGATTGCGAAGGCGTGGAGCCGCCACCCGCGAGAGAACTGCCATCGGCGATTTCGATTTCCACTTCGTCCAACGGAAGCTCGGGGCGGAGTTCGCGGAGGAAATTCTCCGCACGGCGTTTCAGTTCCTGCGGCGTCGCTCGAATCATTCGAATGGCGGGAACTTCGTCCCACGCCGCGCGAAGATAGGCCCCAAGAGTCGCTTCCAGCACGGCGATGGTGAGTTTGTCCACCCGTAGCGCGCGAAACAGCGGATGGCGGCGCACACGAGCCACAAGCTCTTTTTTCCCGGCGATGATGCCTGCCTGCGGCCCGCCCAGAAGTTTGTCTCCGCTGAACATCACCAGCGAGACGCCCGCGTCGACGCTTTGCTTTACCGTGGGTTCGCTCACGCCAAATTCGGAAAGATCGACGAGACACCCCGAGCCGAGATCTTCCACGAGAGGCAGGCCGCTCCTCTGGCTGAGCGCCACGAGCTCTTCAAGGGAAGGCTTATCCGCGAAACCTGTGACTTTGAAGTTCGAAGGATGAACGCGCAGTAAGACGCGCGTCCTTTCGTTGATGGCGTTTTCGTAGTCCGCGATGTGTGTGCGATTGGTGGTGCCCACTTCCCGAAGGCTCGCGCCGCTCTGCTCCATGATCTCAGGGATTCGGAATCCGTCGCCAATTTCGATCAGCTCCCCGCGCGAGACGATCACTTCGCCACCGCGCGCCAGCGTCGCAAGCGTCACTAGCACAGCCGCCGCGCAATTGTTCACCACAATTGCCGCTTCCGCACCAGTCAAACGCGTAAGCAGTTCCGCGGTATGCACATCACGTTTCCCGCGCGCACCCGCTTCGAGATCGTATTCGAGGTTCGAATAGTGCGTGGCGCTGCGGCGAAATTCGTCGACCACGGCTTCGGTCAATGGCGCGCGGCCCAGATTCGTGTGCAGAATCACGCCCGTCGCGTTAATCACTGGCTGCAGCGACCGCGAGAGGATTCGTTCGACTTCGTTGCTGATGAGCTCTTCCACGGAAGCGGCATTCAGCCCCAACGCTGTCCAATTCGAATCACCCGCAATGCGTGAACGTAAGTCCGCCAGCACCGCGCGAGCAACCTCGACGACTAGGTTGCGGTCCACGCGTCTGGAAAGTGCCGCCAGCCTCGGCTGAGCGAGCAATTCGTCTATCGAGGGAATCTGCCGCAGCAATTCCGCCTGCTCCGCCGAAATCGTTCTCTTGCTCCCCGCGTCCATCGCCACATTTCAACACAGTGCAGGGCGGGGGGCAATGCCGTTAGTTCGTCCGTCGCGGTGCCGCGTGTGAACTGCCGCCCATTCCTTAGGTTGACGGTTCTCTTCCATGCTCTTAGCATGGAGGTTCGAGGTTTCTCCCCGCTCATGGCCACCATTGACGAAGAGTTGGCTACACTCGAAAAAGATATTCGACAGCTCAAGGTCGAATACGATCAGTATTTCGGCGGCGGACGGAAGCGGCCACCCACGGAAATCGAGTGGCGCATCGACATGATGGTCAAGCGCTATTCGGAACGCGGCGGCGAACTGAAGTTCGCGCAGCGTTTCCGCTTCAACAATCTGTCGCAGACTTACGCAAAATACAAAGACATCTTCCGGAAAAAAGTGAAACAGAAGGAAGAAGGCACGGTCCAGCGGCATTTTGGAGCGGCAGCGAAAGAAATCGAAGCGGCTCGCGCGAAGGAGCACCCCGAGGAAGAAGCGGCAGCCGTGGCCGTCGGAGGAAAATCCTTTCGCATGACGTGCTCGGAGCCGGAGCGCGAAACCGAGAAGGTCGATCAGCTGTACCAGGCATTTTTGCAAGCCAAGCAGACGGCCGGGGAAGCGACAGGGAAGCTATCGCGCTCCAGCTTCAACGAGTTTGTTCTGAAGAAAACGAAAGAGTTGCAAAAACAGAAGAATTGCCGCGACGTCGAATACGTTGTCGAAGTGGTTGAGGGCCAGGTGAAATTGAAAGCTCTAGTGAAATCGTAGATCCCTTCCCGTCCCCCCGCACGGTTTGTACTTCCCCTATTCCCGTGAGCCCCTTACACTGATCTGCTTTTCCCATTGTGGAGGCATCCATGGCGGTGCAGCGCGCGCTCATCAGCGTCTTTGACAAAACTGGAATTGTGGAATTTGCCAAGCGCTTGGCCGCGCTCAAGATCGACATTCTCTCGACCGGAGGAACCGCCAGGCTGTTGCGCGAAGGGGGAATCGCGGTGCGCGACGTTTCCGATTTCACCGGCTGGCCCGAAATGCTCGGCGGCCGCGTGAAGACGCTTCATCCCAAAGTCCACTCCGGACTGCTCTTTCGCCGTGGCCATGCGGAAGACCAAAAGCAGGCGGCGGAACATGGAATCGCTCCCATCGACCTGGTGGTCGTGAATCTGTATCCGTTCGAAGCCACGGCGGCGAAGGCCGGACTCACCGCGGAAGAGTTGATCGAAAACATCGACATCGGCGGGCCAACCATGCTGCGCTCCGCGGCCAAGAATTTCGAGAGCGTCACAGTGGTGACGGACCCCGCGGATTTCGCTCGCGTTGCCGGTGAGCTCGAGAGCGCGGGCGAAACGAAGCTCGCGACTCGGCTTGAGCTGGCGCGAAAAGTGTTCGCCGCAACTTCGCGGTACGACGGCATGATTACCATGGAGCTGGAGCGATTGTCGGCTGCCTCTGGACGCGTTTCTCTGTCAGCGA
>Ga0209689_1004276_pt1 | contig 10360 bp, 12 predicted proteins | sample GraSoiAngelo_149_FD_187119 | JGI IMG/M metagenome (GOLD analysis project Ga0209689, IMG submission 187119) | Grasslands soil microbial communities from the Angelo Coastal Reserve, California, USA - 14_1009_09_30cm (SPAdes) (version 2) | ecosystem: Environmental > Terrestrial > Soil > Grasslands ...
CGCAACGGGATTCAGCAAGAGGGCCGGACGGAGGACATCATGCCGCTCGAGCCGCTGCGGAACAAGTGGGAGGCGTTCAACTGGCACGTCCTGAACATCGACGGCCATGACTTCCGCCAGATCCTCGCGGCGATCGAGGAGGCCCACCGCACCCGCGGCCGGCCGACGGTGATCATCGCGCGGACCGTCAAGGGCAAAGGCGTCTCCTTCATGGAGAACAAGATCAAGTACCACGGCGCCGCGACGAGCGACGACGAATTGAAGCTGGCCCTCGCGGAACTCGAGGAGATGGAGGCGTCGATGTGACTGCGGGACCGTGGAAGCTAGAGAGCCAGCGGTCCTACTTCGGCCGGGCCCTCGTGGACCTCGGGCGCCGGAACCCCAATGTGGTCGTCGTCGGCGCCGACACCACGGAATCGCTGAAGTCGATCGATTTCGGAAAGGCCTTTCCCGATCGCTTCTTCCAGCTCGGCATCGCGGAGCCGAACATGATCTCCGTGGCCGCCGGGCTCGCGGCGGCCGGCAAGATCCCTTTCGCGACCACGTATTCCGTCTTCGGTTCGGCCCACACGTACAACGTCATACGGCAGAACGTGGCCTACACGAACCTGAACGTGAAGATCTTCTGCTCCCATGCGGGACTGACCGTCGGACCCGACGGAGCGACGCACCAGATCAACGAGGACATCGGGCTCATGCGGGGGATCCCGCGGATGACGGTCCTCGTTCCGGCGGACGGTCCGGAGACCGCGAGGGCCGTGACCGCCGCCGCGGGGATGAAGGGCCCGGTCTACTGCCGATTCTCCCGGACGAACGTGCCGACGGTCACCTCGGATCAGGACGGCTTCGCGATCGGGAAGGCGCACACCCTGTGCGACGGATCCGACGTCACGCTGATCGGTTGCGGGCTCATGGTAGCGCGCTGCCTCGAGGCCGCGCAGACGCTGGAGCGGGAGCGGATCTCGGCCCGGGTGATCAACCTCTCGACGGTCAAGCCGCTCGACCTGGCGACGATCGACCGCGCCGCGCGCGAGACGGGAAGGATCGTGACCGCGGAAGAACACACCGTGGTCCACGGGATCGGGGCCGCCGTCGCCGCGGCGATCGCGGTGAACCATCCCGTCCCCATCGCGATGGTCGGCGTGCAAGATGTCTTCGGGGAGAGCGGGGAAGCGGAGGAACTCCTTCGGAAGTACGGACTGACCGTCGAGAAAATCGTCGACGCGGTCCACGATTTGGTGAAGCGTGGCGATCGGCGGACGTAGCCCTTCGGACGGGCGCTTAGATGCCTGGTTTCCAACTGGGGGCCAGAATCTGGACCCAACTGAGTCCCCAGATCTGGATGATCATCAGCATCACTGCGATCCCCAGTAGGAACCCGACCAAGCCGTCGGTGATTTTGTGTCGCATGTGGTCAACCTCGGTGGGCGTGGGGCCGGCATGACCTCCCACGGGGCTTCAAGGCCGGGGGTTCAAGTGTGTTCAAGGATGTTCCAAGTTCCCGCCCCCGGTCGCGAGTAGGACCGCGAAGCGCAGGACTCAGGCGGGGCCCTTCTCCGTGAACTTGATGACGGTCGTGAAGCCCGCCGTGTCCTTGTGGTCCATCTGGAAATCCGCGTCGTGAAGGGCCAGCTTCTTGATCCGGGAGACGACGGACCGCCGCCAGTTGAATCCGGTGGGCAGCAGGATTTCGCCAATGAACTTCTCGCCGGACACCGGGTTCACGATGTAGTCGCTCTGGACCTCGCCCACGCCGTCCACCTTGAACGAGGCGACGTACTCTCCGTACTTCCAATCGATCTTCGCCCGCTTCGTCGGGAGGACCTTGGTGAAGGTTCGGGCGAAAATCTCGAAGACGCCCCCGCCGTTCTGGCCGCTCGCGATTCCTTCGATCGCCTTGACCTGCGCGTCCGTCGCGGCGGAATCGACGTAGATGCGGGCGGTGCCGTTGCCTTCATGAATGGCCTTCGGCCACCAGAATGCCGCGGCGAACTTAACCCCGTCCAGCTTCGTGTCCCCGAACTTCCCGTTGCGTATCTTGTAACCGACGAACGCCTCACAGTTGCCCTTGTCCGGGTAACCGTTGAAATTACAGGGACAGCCGTAGTCGCAGTTACAACTCTGGATGTATTCCGTTTCCATGTTCCACTTTGTCGCCAATCGCTCCCCTCCGTCCTCGAACGCGGGATTCCGCCCACCGTATATAATCGTATTTTCAGCGCGGGTCGCGTACGGCTCGAGATGAGTTCATATTTCGGCCCACTGCTACCGAGACTCTGATGGAGGCCGTCGACCTCGCCACCCCTCCAAATCTGCTGCGCCGTCTCACAATTCCCGTGGGCCTCGGGGTCGCGGCCCTCGTCGCCGTCGCATGGTATGTCACCTGGACCTCGTCCGATCGCGCGATGGCGGTGATGGCGCCCGCGACGTTCGGGTCGACGGACCTCGCCCTCTTCTTCGCGCTCATCGTCGTGATGATGGTTGCGATGATGCTGCCGTCCGCGCTCCCGATGGCCCTTGCATACCATGGCCTGACGCGCCTGGAGAACGGGCAGCCCAGCAAACCCGCGGACGTCCTGGGAACCGTCGCCTTCGTCGTCCCCTACTTCCTCGTCTGGGGGTTCTTCGGAGTCGCAGCGTTGGTCGGCCTGATGGGTTTGGGCCTCGTCGGATCCATGCTCGTGGGCCCCACCTTGCTCATTTCGGCCGCGACGTTGTTCGCCGGAGGCCTCTGGCAGGTCACGCGAACCAAGGAGATCTGCCTCTCCCACTGCACCTCCCCGATGGGTTTCGTGCTGCAGTACTGGCGGAGCGGTCGCATCGGCGCGATGCGGATGGGATTCCGCCACTCGCTCTACTGCATCGGCTGCTGCTGGCTGTTCATGCTCGTCCTGTTCATCTCGGGCTCGATGAGCCTCCTTTGGATGGGCGGTATTTCCGTCGCGATCTTCGCGGAGAAACTCGGCGTCCGCACGGTCCTTTTCAGCCGAGCGATCGGAGTGATCCTCGTGTCGTTGGGCGCCGTGGTCGCGGTGAGGTTCTTCCACCCGATGTGAGGCCCGTCGCGGCGCGAATCCCCGACTCGACCTGCGGTTCTATGGAGCGGACTCGGGCATTTCTGCGATTTGGCGGACGGGCGAGAAAAGCACGAACAGGAAGGAGATCCCTCCGGCCAGCAACGAGACCAGGATCGCCGGGCGCAACCCGATGAGGCTTCCGAGGAAGCCGCCGAAGAGGGCCCCGAGGGGCAATGTGCCCCACACGATGGTCCGCATCGTCGCGTTGAGCCGGCCTTGCAGGGCGACGGGGACGATCGCTTGACGGAAGCTCACCTGGTTGATGTTGTACAGGAGATTCCCGAAGAAACTGATGCCGAGCAAGATGGCGATCGCAGGCAAGGCAATCGAGGAGGTCACGAAAGGCAAGGGGAGCGGCGGAAGGCCGAAGATGACGGCGCCGAGGATGATGGCCGGGCCGACGCCGATTCGCTTCGCAATCCGTCCGGAGAAGATCGCTCCGAGGATTCCGCCGACGGACGAGAGGCCGAACAAGAGACCGAGCGTCGTCGCGGTGAACCCGAGGTCCTTCAGGAAAAGGAGGAACAGGGCGGAGAAAACAGCACTCGAGAAGAAGTTCGACCAACCAGTGCAGGCCGCGATGTGTCGCAACCGGCGATCCTGGAGGACCACGTGAAGTCCCTCACGGACCTGGGATTGGATCGATTCGCCGGGAGGCCTCGCCGGTATCGTCTCCCGCCGCCGAATCGCCCCGAGGGATGCCGCGGAGACGATGAACGAGGCCGCGTCGAAGAGCATCGCGAACGGCGCCTTGAAGAGGTCGATGACGGGCCCCGCGATGCTCGGTCCAAACGTGCCTGCGATCGTGTTCGAGGTCTCGAGCTTGCTATTCGCGTCGACCAACTGTCCGCGGTCCACGATCGCCGGAAGGTAGGCTTGGTAGGCGACGTCGAAGAAAACCGTGAGGACTCCGATGAGAAACGCGGCTACGTAGAGATAGGCGAGGTGGAGGAGGCCGATGATTCCGAGGACCGCGATCGCGGCGACCATCGTGCCACGGCCGAGGTCGGCGAAGATCAATACCGACCGCTTCGCCCTCCGATCGACCCAGACCCCGACCAAGAGCCCGAACAACAGGAAGGGAACGGTCCCGGCGGCTCCGAGGAACCCCATCTCGACCTCGTGCGCGCCGAGGACAAACGCGGCGATGTAGGGGACCGCGAGACCGGTGAACTGGTCTCCGATCCGGGAGACGGATTGGCCGCCCCACAGCAGGAGGAAGTCCCGATGACGCCACAGGCCAGAAGACGCCACGCGAGACTCCCGCACGGGCGACCGCGTTATGTATCTTCTGCCGCTCCGAAGGAGTCGACGTCTCCCGCGAGGCGGAAATGCTCATATCGGGCCGCGTGCCTTCGGCCGTTGGCGGCGTCCATGGTCAAGATCTTCCTCGACACCGCGAACATCGACGAGATCCGAGAGGCCGCCTCCTGGGGCGTCCTCGATGGCGTGACGACCAATCCGACGCTGGTCGCGAAGACGGGTCGCAAGTGGTCCGAGGTAATCCAGGACATCCTGGCCCTCGTGGACGGGCCGATTTCGTTGGAGGTCACGACAACCGCCGCCGACGAGATGATCAAGCAAGGGCGGCAGCTCGCGAAGCTTCACAAGAACGTCGTCGTGAAGATCCAGATGACGACGGAGGGGCTGAAGGCGATCAAGGCCCTCTCGTCCGAGGGCGTGAAGATCAACACGACCCTCATCTTCTCCGCGAATCAGGCGATCCTCGCCGCAAAGGCCGGGGCCAAGTATGTGAGCCCGTTCATCGGCCGCCTCGACGACATGGGCCAAGAAGGGATGGAGGTGATCCGAGAGATTGCGGAGATCTTCGGGAACTACGATTGGGAGTGCGAGATCCTGGTCGCAAGCATCCGGCATCCCCTCCACGTGATCGAGGCCGCGAAGCTCGGGGCCGACATCGTCACGCTCCCCTTCGACGTCCTGAAGAAGATGACGCAGCACGCCCTGACCGACGTCGGCCTGAAGCGGTTCCTCGACGATTGGCAGAAGGTCCCGAAATAACGGCCGATGGTGGCCTAGGACTTCCCCGCATGGCCGTCGGCCAGTTTCTCCGCGACGGTCTGCAGGATCTCTTCGGCATCGAACGGTTTCCGGAGCAGGGTGACCCCTTCGCGCCGCCTTTCATCCATTTGCTCGAACACGTACAGGTACGCGGTCATCAAGATCGCGGGGACCCGGTGGTTCGCTCGGCGCGCCGCCTCGATCAGCTCGACCCCGTTTCGTCCGGGCATCTGAAAATCGGTGAGGAGCAAGTCGATCCGCTGGGACTCGAGGACGCGCATCGCCTCGTCCGCGTTGGCCGCGGAGACGACCTCGTAGTTCTCGCTCGAAAGGAGGTCCGCGATGTTCTCGCGGATCCCCGCATCGTCGTCGACGACGAGGATCCCGGGCCTTCGGCTGGCCTCTGAGGGGGCGCTGGAACGGTCCATAGCTTGTTGGCGGTTACCCTTCAAAGGGGGTCATTCTCTTTGTCAAGAACACTTGACAAACGGGTCGCGAGGCCTTCTTACGCCGGGGTTGTGACGCTGACGGGCTGCTTCGGTAGGAAGACGGTGAAGGTCGACCCTTTGCCGACCTCCGACGTGACGGTGATGTCGCCGCCGTGGCTGGCCACGAAGTTGCGGCTGATCGCGAGGCCCAGGCCCGTCCCCTCTCCTTTCTTCTTCGTCGTGTAGAAGGCCTCGAACAGCCGTTGCTGGACCTCCGGCCGGATGCCGGTCCCCGTGTCGGAGACCGAGACGGCCACCGAGGGCCCGCGGTCTTCGAGCCGAACCCGGATCCGGCCGTTCGCGGTGGCTTCGAAGGCGTTCTTCAGGAGGTTCACCAGGACCTCATGGATACGGAGCGGGTCCACGGTGCAGACGACGGGTTCGCTCCCGAGTTCCGTCCGGACCTCCACGCCCGGTTTGCGGAACGCCTCCGCCTGCTCGACGGCTTCGCGGACGAGGTCCGTGAGGTTCGTCTCGACCGGGTTGATGGCGCCCGGTCGGGCGAACTTCAACAGTTCCGCCGTGATGCTCGCGGCAATCCGTCCCTGGGCGGCGATCTTCTTCAGGCGTTCCTGGACCTCCGCATCGGAAACGCGTCGGGCGATGCTCGCGGTCAGCAGCGAGATGTTCGTGAGCGGCGTATTGATCTCGTGCGCGACGAACGACGCGAGCCGGCCCATCGACGCCCAGCGCTCGCTCTCCAGGAGCTGCCGCTGGGCCTCCCGTTGGTCGGTCACATCGCGGACGATGTAGACCACATACGAGTCCGCGTCGGCTGGCCGGACCACCTGGGATCGAAGCTGGACGTGCACGCGCTTACCCTTGGCCGTGCTGAAGGTCGCCTCGTACAACTCCGTGGCCCGGAAACCTCGGAGTCGGTCGTCCAGGTAACCGTGGGCGGAAGCCAGGCGGTCGGTAGGGACGAATTCCATGAACGAATGGCCCACGATGTCGCCGCGTTCGCGACCTAGGAGGGTCTCCCCCGCCTCGTTCACATCCAGGACCTTGGCCTGCGGGTCGAGGACGAAGATGCCGTCCGGGGCGGAGGCGATCAGCTCGCGGTATTTCGCCTCGGAATTCGCCAGGGCGCTGGATGCAGCCTCTCCGGCCGCCGTTGTGCGCGTCAGGACCCGGCTGTACCGAATGAGGGCAATGATGCCTCCGGCCAGGGGTGCCTCAATGGCGAGTGCTAGGAGCCAGCGCATGACGTCGAAGGTGGCGGCCTGAAGCGCGATGGCGACCGCGAAGACGCCGAACAGGATTCCAAGGCCACCGATGACCGCCCAGATCGCGATCGCGGCGCCGGAGAGCCCGCGGCGACGGCCTCGCGGTCGGCTTGGATGCGGAGCGGTCGACGTGGACGGTTCTGTCAGTGCGGCTGTCGCGGGTCTCGTCACACTGTTCCTCCCGGCCCTCCGGTCGAGGGGCTTGCGTCCTAGGCCAGAGAACTCAAACTCCCGACGCTGGCCGGTTCATCGTCCCGACCTCTCTTAATACGTTCTCTCGATTGTTCCGTCACCCGGGCCGCGTGAACCGGGGGCGTTTTCTTCACTCGGCCAGCCGCCGGATTGTTAGATTCTTCCCGAATCGAAGGGAATCGTTCATGAACTCAGTCCGCCTTCTTACCATGACATGGATTCCGGCGGCGGGAAAATCACCCTGGACCAAGAGAGCTTCCGGGCCCTCGCTTCCGACGTGCGCGTAGGCATCTTGAAGCGGCTCGATTCGCGCCGCGAGACGGTGACGGACCTGAGCAACCTGTTGCAGCTCAGCAAGCCGACGTTGCTCGAGCATCTGGAGAAGCTTCAGACGGCGGGCCTCGTCAAGCGCATCGACGAAGGGCGCAAGTGGATCTATTACGAGCTCACCGATAAGGGTCGCAAGATCCTCCATCCGGAGAAGGTCGCCATCACGCTCGCCCTCGCGTCGGCCATCGTCTTGGCGGCGATCGGAGCTTTCGCTCTGATTTCCTCAAGCGGAAGCGTCCTTTCGGGCCCCGGTTATTCGAATCAGACCGCGCTTCAGGGGGTCCGGGATGCCACCCCTTCAATCGGGGCCGGCCTCATCGGACCCCTACTGTTTCTCCTCGCCGTGATCGCCCTCGCATGCGCCCTCGTCATCCAGCGTGTGGGGATCCGGCGGCGAGAGCGGTTCTTCCAGCAACTTGGCGCGGCCTGAGCCCTTCCCCGCCTCCGGGAAATCGTTATGAGCGGCCACCGCCTTGGTAGCGGATGTGTTCCGGGTCCAGGGGAGGAAGTCGGCCTGGGCGGTCCCCCTCCTCCTTGCCCTCGCGGTCGTCCTCGTCGCCGCCTTGGCGTTCAACGTGGCCAACCTCGACCCGGGACGCGAGACGATCCCACAAGCCCCGGCGGCGGGAGGGCCCTCGCCAACCGAATCCTACCTCCCCGATCCCATCGTGACGCAGGTCTTGGCGGTCCTGTTCGGCTTCGTCATGCTCGGTGGCGCGATCCTGTTCTTCCGGAACCGGACGCGGGTCCGAACCCCGGCGAAGCCCTTCACCTGGTGGCAGGTCCTCGCCCGCGCCCTCGGCGTGGCGTTCCTCGTCGCGGTCCTCATCGCATGGCCCCGCGCCATCCAGGCCGCCCGGGAGCGGGTTGGCACGCAGGCGAATGCGACCGCCGATGGCGGGACCTTCACGACCGTCTGGCCCGCGGCGGTCGCCGGGCCGATCGAGATCTTCCTCCTCGTCGCGGTGCTCCTGGCGGTCGCGTGGCTCGGCTACCTCTTCCGGCGGGCACGGATGCAAGGGGACGCGACCGACTGGGAGGACGCCTTCCCGGTGAGCGCGGCCCGCGGGGTCGCGGCCGAAACCGTGCGGGAGGCGATCCAGGAGATCGAGGGCGGCGGCGAAGTGCGCTCGGTGATCCTCGCCTGCTTCCAGCGGTTTTGCGCGCTCCTCGGGTCCCGCGGCATCACGAAGCAGGATCCGCTGACCCCTCGCGAGCTCGAGCGGCTGGCCGTCGACCGGTTGCGCGTCTCGCGGGACGACTCGGCGACCTTGACCTCCCTGTTCGAGGAGGCGCGGTACAGCGAGCACCCGCTCGGCGACATCGATCGGGCGCGGGCGATCAACAGCCTCGGCAGAATCCGGGTGGCCCTGGAGGGGTGATGTGCGCCCGCGGGTCTTTCTCTTCCGGATGGACGCTCAATCGGCCGACCGCGAGAGGTCGTCGCGTTCGATCTCCGCGGCGATCATGGTCTTGGCCGCGGCCGTCGTCCTCGGGCTCCTGCTATACTACGCACAGTACAGCGGCTCCGTGCAATGGGTCCTCGGCCTCGCGTTCGTCGGCCTGATTGCGTTCCTCGCGTGGCGTCAGGTCCTCCGCGGCACGTCGGAGCCGGGCCCTCTGGTCGGACCGGTCGCCCCGGAACCGATCCGCACGGGGGAACTCGATGCGCTTTCCGGATCTATGCAACGCGCGGCCCGCGGCCTGCGGTATAGCCAGGTCCTCGTGACGTCGCGCGCCCGGACCGCCTTCCTCGAGCATGTGCGGCTGACCCTCGGCCTTTCGCCGGAAGGCCTGCGCCGACTCCAGCGGGACCCGGAGGCCTTGCGGCGCACCGTCGGGGACGAGCGTCTCGCGGAATTCCTCCACATCCGCGTGGGCGACTTGGAAGAGCGCTTCGAGTGGGTCCTTCAGGCGCGGGCGCGCGGCGGGTTCTCCCGCGAATTTCGCGAGGTCCTCTCCCGCATGGAGGAATGGCGATGAACGTGGACTCCGTGGCGGACGTCGGCGGGACCATCCTCGATGCGGTCGAGCGGGTGATCGTCGGCAAGCGCCCGGTCCTCGAGCGCGTCCTCTGGGCCGTCCTCGGAGACGGCCACCTGCTGATCGAGGACGTCCCGGGCCTCGCGAAGACGCTCATTGCCAAGTCCTTCGCCGCGGGCCTCGGCCTCGCCTTCCGCAGGATCCAATTCACGCCGGACCTGCTTCCCGCGGACATCACGGGGACCTACGTGTACGATCGCAAGGCGAGCGAGTTCGTGCTCCGCCGCGGTCCGATCTTCACGAACGTCCTCCTTGCGGACGAGATCAACCGCGCCCCGCCGAAGACGCAGTCGGCGCTCCTCGAGGCGATGCAGGAGCGACAGGCGACCCTGGAAGGGGAGACGTTCCGCCTCGACCGTCCGTTCTTCGTGATCGCGACGCAGAATCCGATCGAGCATGAGGGCACGTACCCGTTGCCGGAGGCGCAGGTCGACCGCTTCCTCCTGCGGATCGATGTCGGCTATCCGACGCGGGAGCAGGAGATCGAGGTGCTCGAGCGCCGCCGGCGACGTCGCTCGGACGACGCGACGATCGAGGCCGTGACGACGCCGGACGAGGTGCGGGCCCTCCAGGCCGTGATCGAGGACGTGCATGTGGACCCGGCCGTCGAAGGCTACATGGTCGACATCGTCCTCGGGACGCGGGCCCACAGCCAGGTCGAGGTCGGCGCGAGCCCGCGAGGATCCCTCGCGCTCCTCAAGGTCGCCCGCGCCCGGGCCGCGATCGCCGGGAGGGATTTCGTGACGCCGGACGACGTGAAGACGGTCGCCGGGCCGGCCCTGGCCCACCGGCTGATCCTCAAGCCGGACCCCTGGATCCGCGGGGTGCGGACGACGACGGTCCTCGCGGACGTCCTGGCCCAGGTCCCGGTCCCGAAGGTGCCGTGACATGCGGACGCCGCTGTCGAGCGGCCTCGCCGCGGCCTCCCTCGGTCTCCTCCTCCTCGGCCTCGCGGCGCGGACGTGGCAGATCGTCCTCCTCG
>Ga0209689_1004284_pt1 | contig 10350 bp, 9 predicted proteins | sample GraSoiAngelo_149_FD_187119 | JGI IMG/M metagenome (GOLD analysis project Ga0209689, IMG submission 187119) | Grasslands soil microbial communities from the Angelo Coastal Reserve, California, USA - 14_1009_09_30cm (SPAdes) (version 2) | ecosystem: Environmental > Terrestrial > Soil > Grasslands ...
TCTCGATGGTCCGGAAGAAGTCCGCCGGCTGCGGGTGGCGGAACGACCAGCGGCGTACGTACTCGCGCAGCGCGCGCTCGAACGTGTCGTTGCCGAGCACGGCGTCACGCAGGATCGTGAGCATCAGCGCCGGCTTCTGGTACGCGGTCCACGCCAGGTCGCGCGACTCGACCGGTTTGGTGATCAGCGGCTGCTCGGCCCCCGGGACGGCCGAGACGCGATAGTCGGTCAGCAGCTCGCGCCGCACCGTGTCGCCGTACGCCGTCCCCTTGAAGTAGCCCTCCGCCGAGCCGTAATCGATGAACGTGTTGAACCCTTCATCCATCCAGGGATAGCGGCGCTCGTCCGACCCCACCATCATCGGGAACCACTCGTGGCCGAATTCGTGGGTGAGCACCCAGTACTGATCGTCCCGTCGGTCGATGGCCGGGACGAACGTCAGCATCGGGTACTCCATTCCTTCGATCAGGCCTTCGACCGTGGTCGCGTGCGGCCAGGGATACATCCCCCAGGTTTCGCTGAAGTGCTTGATCGTGAACCACGCCATGCGGTTGGCCTCTTCCCACGGCACGGCGTCGGGCCGGTAAAAGGTCTGGATCAGGATGCCCTTCCAGGCCGATGCGTCCCAGCGGAAATCGGGGGAGGCGGCCCAGGCGAAGTCGCGCACGCGCTGGGCCGTGAAGTGCCAGGTCTTGGTGCCCGGGGCACGCTGGGCGCCGCGTGCGGTTGCCTCCGCCTTGGTGATGACCTGCACTCCCTCGGTGGAGGCCCTCGCCTGTGCGAGCCGCGCGCGCTGCTCGGCACTCCAGACGGCGAGGGGGTTCGCTACGGTCCCCGTGGCCGCCACCACGAATCCTGCGGGCAGCGTGAGGCTCACGTCGAAGTCGCCGTACTCGAGGTAGAACTCGCCGGCGCCGATGTAGGGCAGGGGATTCCAGCCCCGCACGTCGTCGTACACGACCATGCGCGGATACCACTGGCCGATCTCGTACAGGCGGGTGCCGATCCGTCCCATGCGGCCGCCGCCGTAGGGCGGCACCGGGAAGTGCCAGGCGACGTCGAAATCGATCGTGCCGCGGGGTGGGAGCGTGCGGGGCAGCTCGACGCGCATCATGGTGCCATATTCCGTGCGCCCGAGCTCTCTTCCGGCGGCCCGAAACCGCTCGATGGTGATGCCGCCGATGAATCCCTTGCCCGTGAAGTCGAACACGGCGCCGCCCGCGAAGTGCAGCGGCGGCTGGTTCAGCGCGTAGGTCACGCTGTTCTTGGCGAAGATGTTCTGCTCGATCTGCACCCACACGAACGCGAGCGTGTCGGGAGAGTGGTTCTCGTAGTGGATCCGCTCGCTGCCGCGAATCACGGAGCCGGCGGTGTCGAGCGTCGCCCGGATCACGTAATCGGCGCGCTGCTGCCAGTAGTCGGGGCCGGGCGCACCGGATGCACTGCGCGCTCGATTCGGCGGGGGCAGGGCGAGCGCGCGGAACGGGGAGCTATCGGCAACCTGCGATTGGAACGCCAAGACGGCCATGAGCATCAGCATGCTGCGGTCGGGCCTTTCAATTCCGCATTCCGCATTCCGCACTCCGCATGGTCACTCCTGAATCACCGTGATCTTGAAGCCGTCCGGATCGGTGATCGCGAACGCGCGGTCGCCCCACGGCATGTCCTGCGGCGCATGGTCCAGATGGCCTCCGCGCGCGGTGATTCCCGCGGCCAAGTCTTCGATGTCCTGCGCGGTCGAGAGCCAGATGCGCAGGCCATCGCCCTTCTTGCGATCACGTCCCTTGGCGAAGTCATCCTGGTTGAGCATGAGATCACAGCTCCCCGCCTTCAGCTGAACGCCCCGCAGCTGACCGCCGTCCTGCCAACGCTCGCCCACCGTGAACCGGAGGACGTCGCGATACCAGGTGAGGCTCCGGCCCAAGTCGTTCACCGTGAGCGACACCGCCAGGGAGCGGAGCCGCAGGGACTCGGGCTGCTGGCGCTCGGGACGACTCGGCGCGGGCCGCTTCTTGGCCGGGCGCCGCGGTCGCTTTTTCGTAGCCATGGGTCGGCTCCTTTCTCCGGGTACACCGGACAACACCGCGCGACGCACTCGGCACAAGCGTAGCGTCCGCGTGACGCTTCCGCCAGATTTCGATCTCTCACCATCAGCGAGGAGTCGAGCCGATGCCCACGAGTCAGGCCAGCGCCGTCTGGGAAGGCAAGCTCAAGGACGGCAAGGGGACGTTCCGCGCCGCGAGCGGCGCGTTCAGCGGTCCCTACACCTTCGCCACCCGTTTCGAGGGAGCGAAGGGCACGAACCCCGAGGAGCTGATCGCCGCGGCACACGCGGCCTGTCTGAGCATGGCCCTCTCGGCCGGACTGGAAAAGGCCGGGACGCCGGTGACGCGCGTCGAGACCACGGCCGCATGCACCATGGACATGGTCGACGGCGGACCGAAGATCACGAAAATGGCACTCACCGTGCGTGGGAAGGTAGCCGGCCTCGACCAGGCGGGCTTTCAGAAAGCCGCGGAGGAGGCGAAGCGCGGGTGCCCCGTTTCGAAGGCGCTGGCGGGGATCCCGCAGATCACCCTCGACGCAAAGTTGGAATAGAGGGCGGACGGGGGGACGAGAGAGGCGTGTGGACGGTGTACATGCTGCGCTGTCGGGACGGGTCCCTGTACACGGGCATTACCAACGACCTTCCGCGACGGCTGCTGCGACATAGGGCGGGACGCGCCAGCGCGTACACCCGCGCCCGCCTGCCGGTGCGGCTCGTCTACCGTGAAAGCCAGGCGGATCGCCCGGCGGCCCTGCGGCGCGAGGCCGCCCTGCGCCGTCTGTCTCGTGCCGCCAAGCTTGCGTTGGTGCGGCGCCCCCGGTGACGTCCCTGAGCTACGACCGGCGTGACCTCATGGCGCTGGTCGGCGCGCTCCTCGTCGCCGCGGTGTGCGTGCGCCTCGGCATCTGGCAGCTCGACCGACTGCACCAGCGGCGCGCGCACAACGCGGTCGTCGCCGCCGCCCGTGCTCGTCCCGAACTGGAGATTCGGGAGGATCCCCATCTCCCGATGGACTCCCTGCGCGACCGCCGGCTCCACGCCCGCGGCGCGTACGACTACGCCCGCGAGCGCCTGTGGCACGGCCGGAGCTACGAGGGAATACCCGGCGTGGACTTCGTCACCCCGTTGCGGCTCCCCGATGGCACGGCCGTGCTGGTCGATCGCGGCTGGGCGCCCTCCCCGGATGGCTATCACGTGGACGCGGGCGCCTACCGCGAGGGGGCGGGGGACAGCGCCGACGTGGTCGGGCTCGGCATGGCCGCTCCGCGAGGGCGAGGGGACGTCGACCCGGCCGCGCTCCGGGATTCTCTCCCGTACAGGGTCCTTCCCATTGTCATTCAGCAGTTGCCGCCCTCTCCCGCTCTCTCCCGCCCGCTCCCGCCCACTCTCCGCCGCCGGCCCCCGCCCGAGCTCAGCGACGGCCCCCACCTGTCCTATGTCGTCCAGTGGTTCAGCTTTGCGGCGATCATCGTGGTGGGCTCCCTGGCGCTCATGCGCCAGCGCGCCACGCGAGCGCCGCCCCCGAGGGGTACCAATAACGCACTGTCCTAGCTATATTTAGGCACATTGGCCCGCGGTGTGCTGGCCTCGTATCGCACTCCGTGGGCCGTTTCTTGTGCCGCCCGAAAGGAGCCCCGAAGAGATGCCAGCAGCGTCGCCCCTCAAGAATCCCGTGAAGGTCAGCTTGCTTCTCCGGCGCCGTCTACGAGAGCTCAAGCGCACGCCGCGCGAGCTTGCGGAGGCGGTGAAGGTCTCCGAGGACTATATGGCGGACTTGGTGGCTGGTCGCCGCCGTCCCCCGGCGCCGAGCCGGAGCGATCTGTATACGCCGATGACCAAGTTTCTGCGGCTCCACCGCAACGACCTGCCCACCTGCGCCCGCGCCGAACGGGCGTCGGCGGCGGCGGCGGGACGGCCCGATCCCCGGGTGAGCCGCCAGCTGCTGGAGTTGTGCGCGCCCGACCGCCAGCGCGTGGTGCTGCGCCGGCTGGCGCGGCCCGATGGCGCCGCGCTCGAGACGGTCATCGTGGGGCGGCTGCTGTCGGTGGCGCAAGGGTTCGTGAACCGCAAGCTCGAGGATGAAGTGGGGCTGCGGATGGCCGCGACGCGCGACGGGTGCACCTACCTCCAGGCCCGGATGCGGTTGCTCGAGTTCCTCGATGCCGATTCCGCGTCGCTCACGCCGCGCGACTGCGAGGAGTTCCTGCGGCCGCGGATCAACACGTGGGACATCGATCTTGAGACGCACGCGATGCGAATCGTGTTGCGTTAGCAGTGGGGTGATACGACAACGGCGCCGTCCCGTGGGACGGCGCCGTTTTCGTTACTCCAGCCTGGGGCCGGTTAAAGCTTCACGACGTTCTGCGCCGCCGGACCCTTCTGTCCCTGCACGACGTCGAACTCGACGCGCTCGCCCTCGGCGAGCGACTTGAACCCCTGCGCTTGGATCGCGGTGTGGTGCACGAAGCAGTCCTTTTCGCCGTTCTCCGGCGTGATGAAACCGAACCCCTTCGCGTCGTTGAACCACTTCACGACCCCTGTGATGCGTGCCATCTTGCTGGTACTCCTGACTTAATGGTGTTCGCGACGTCGTGCGGACTTCACCTTGCGGCGTGCCGCTGCCTTGTCTTTCCGTCGCCGTAGAGCGCCCGGGCTCTCATAGAAGCGCTTCCGTTTCATGTCCTGAAACAGTCCGGCTTTGGTGATCTGACGGCGGAATTTCTTCAAGACGTATTCCAGTCTGTCGCCGTCGCCTACGGTCACTTCCATCCGGGTCTCCGTGTGAGAGCGCCAGAAACAATGAAGGACCGGGGCGTGAGCCCAGGTCCTCGAAACAGTCTCTGGTTCGTGTTCGCTCGCGGGGAATGATCGCTGCACGTACCCGGTTTGTCAACTCCCTACAGTTGTTACCTGACGGGTTTCCTTGACGCTGTTCCGGGACGCCTTCAGCTTTGACGCCTCTTTTCTCTCCCTAGGGGTCCCGTGATCCGCTGGCTGCTCTTCGCCTTGCTCCCGTCCCTGTCCCTCGCTGCCCAGCGCCCGGACTCCCTGCCTTTGAAGACCACGCGCAGCGTCGACTTCACGACGTCGGAGGGGACCTGGATCTCGCTCGACGTGTCGCCCGACGGACGGACGATCGTGTTTGAGCTGCTGGGGGACCTCTACACCATACCCGTGACGGGGGGCGAGGCGAAGCGCATCACGGCGGGCCCGGCGTTCGATTCCCAGCCACGCTATTCCCCCGACGGCAAGACCATCGTGTTCCTGTCCGACCGCTCGGGCTCCGAGAATGTGTGGCTGTGCGATGCCGACGGCTCCAACCCACGCGCCCTCACCAAGGGCGACAAGAATCTCTATGCCTCGCCCGAGTGGACGCCCGACGGGCAGTACGTCGTCGCGTCGAAGACGTCGATGCCGATCGGCAGCGTGTACGAGATCTGGCTGTACCACAAGGACGGCGGGAGCGGGGTGAGCCTGACGAAGGACGACAAGGGGCCGGCGCCCGGGCCGCCGGGGCGGGGCACGCAGAACAACGCGCTGGGCGCGGCGTTCGGGCCCGACGCGCGCTACCTATGGTACGCCCGCCACCGGGGCGGGTTCGGGTACAACCTGGATCTGCCGGAGTGGGAGCTCGCCATCTACGACCGCCAGACCGGGAAGGTGTTCAACCAGACCGATCTGTACGGCAGCGCGATGCGTCCCGTGCTGTCACCGGACGGCAAGTGGCTCGTCTATGCGACGCGCTACGATGCGGAAACGGGCCTGCGGCTGCGCAACCTGTCGTCGGGCGACGAGCGGTGGCTGGTCTACCCGGGGCAACGCGACGACCAGGAGTCGCGCTTCACCCGCGACCTGATGCCGGGATCGTCCTTCACGCCCGACTCGAAGGCCCTCGTCGTGTCGTACGGCGGGAAGATCTGGCGCGTCGAGGTGCCATCGGGTCAGGCGACGCCCATCCCGTTCACGGCGAAGGTACACCAGGACCTGGGGCCCCTGGTCCGGTTCGAGACCCGGGTGGATACGGGCGCGGTCCTCGTGAAGCAGATCCGCGACGCGAGCCCCTCGCCCGACGGCAGACGCCTGGCGTTCAGCGCCCTCGACAAGCTGTACGTGATGGACCTGCCGGGGGGCACGCCGCGCCGCCTGACGAGCGACAGCGTGCACGAGCAGGTGCCGGCGTGGTCACCCGACGGGCAATGGATCGCCTACGTCACGTGGACGGATCAAGGCGGCTATGTCGAGAAGATCCGCGCGGACGGCCGTGCCAAAGCCCAGCGCCTCACGCCCGAGCCCGCCTTCTACGATCACCCCGCGTGGTCGCCCGACGGGCAGCGCATCGTGGCGATCAAAGGGCCGCGCGCGCCCCGCGTGGCGGAGCACTTCGGGCCCGGCTACGAGCTCGACTGGCTGCCGGCCGCGGGCGGCGCGCCCACGCGCATCACGCCGATCTCGGGCGGCGGCCGCCCGCACTTCAGCCGCGACCCCAACCGGATCTACGTGTACGAGGCCAACGAAGGTCTCGTCTCGATGCGCTACGACGGCACCGACCGGCGCGTGCATATCAAAGTGACAGGCTTCACGCCCAACTTCGCGCCCAACCCCGAGCCGTTTCCCGCGGACGAGGTCCTGATCGCGCCGGATTCGGGCCGCGTGCTCGCGACCTCGAGCAACTACGTCTACCTGGTCACGCTGCCGCTGGTGGGTGCCACGCCGCCGGCGATCAATGTGGCGGACACGGCCGCGGCATCGTTCCCGGTGCACCGCCTCACCCGTGTCGGCGGCGACTTCATCGGCTGGATGCCCGATGGGAAGACCGTCTACTGGTCGGTGGGGCGCAGCTTCTTCCGCTACAGCCCCGCCCTGGGTGATTCGCTCGCCAAGGCCAAGGCCCGCGCCGACTCGATCCGCGCCGACTCGCTCAAGCAGGCCACCAAAGAGAAGCCCGATTCGGTGGGGAAAGCGCGCGTGGATTCGCTGGCCAAGCTACCGGCCTACGAGGGCGAGCGCGTCGACGTCACGATCCGGGTGCCGCGCGACGTGCCCCGGGGGTCGGTGGTGCTGCGCGGCGCGCGCATCGTCTCGATGAAGGGCGACGAGCTGATCGAGAAAGGCGACCTGGTCGTGACCGACAACCGCATCGAGTGCGTGGCCGCGACGTGCGCGGCGCCGGCCGGGGCGCGCGTCATCGACGTGGCGGGGAAGACGATCATCCCTGGGCTGATCGACATCCACGCCCATCCCTGGCCCACCTGGGGCATCCACGAGACCGAGGTCTGGAAGTATCTCGCGAATCTCGCGTGGGGCGTGACCACCACGCGCGATCCGCAGACGTCCACCACGGACGTGCTCACCTACGCCGACCAGGTGGAGACGGGCGATCTGCTCGGTCCCCGGATCTATCACACCGGACCGGGCGTGTTCGGGGCGTTTCTCGAGGAGAACTGGACCAGCCTGGACGACGTCCGTAACACCCTGAAGCGCTACAGCGAGTTCTACCACACGCATACGATCAAGCAGTACATGGCGGGGAACCGCAAACAGCGCCAATGGGTGATCATGGCCGCGAAGGAGCTCGGCCTCATGCCCACGATCGAGGGCGGGCTCGACTTCAAAATGAATCAGACGGTGCAGCTCGACGGCTATCCCGGCTCCGAGCATGCATTCCCGATCATGCCGCTGTACCACGATGCGGTCCAGCTCGCGGCGCAGTCGGGGATCACCTACACGCCCACGCTGCTGGTGTCGTACGGCGGGCCGTTCGGCGAGAACTATTTTTACGAACACTACGACATCCACGACAATCAGAAAATCCGTCGTTTCATTCCCCACGAGGAAATCGACCAGCGCGCCGAGCGGCGCCCCTGGTTCCGCGAGAACCAGTACGTGTTTCCGCGCATCGCCGCTTCCGCAGCCGCCGTGCTCCGCGCCGGCGGCAATGTCGGGATGGGCTGCCACGGCCAGCTGGACGGGATGGGGTGTCACTGGGAGCTCTGGGCCATGGCCGGAGGCGGGATGACGCCGCGCGAAGCGCTGCGGATCGGCACCATGGACGGCGCCTACGGCATCGGGATGGACAAGGACCTGGGGTCGCTCGAGCCCGGCAAGCTCGCCGACCTGATCGTGCTCGACGCCAACCCGCTCGACGACATTCACAACACCGAGAAGATTCGCTACGTGATGAAGAACGGGCGACTGTACGAGGGCGAGACACTGAACGAGGTGTGGCCGCGGACCAAGCCCCTGCCGCAGATGTGGTGGTGGGATACTGAACCGAAAAGCGTCAAGTAACAGACGTCGCGGAGAGACGTCGCGGAAAATCGCCGAGGAGACTCGTAAGTACGTTTCACCGTGACGCCTCGCCACGTCTTTTCGTGACGCCATTGACGTAACTGGGTGGGTCGACTAGCTTCCGTGCGAAGTCGATAGAAAGAACCGCGAGCTGGCATCCTTCCGAAGGACGGTCCCGCTCAGGAGCGGGCCTCACATCTGTAGGCTCAATCCCCAGGTTCGCAAAACAAGAGTCGTCCGAGAACGACGTCGAGGGATGATGTCGAGGAGACCCGTAGTGTACGGTGTCCCTTGACGATTTTCCGTGACGCCGCTCCGCGACGCAGTCAGGAGTAGTATGCCTTTTAGTTCTCTCGGGCTCGTGCCCGAGCTGGTGCGCGCCGTGGCCGACGAAGGCTACGAGCAGCCCACTCCCATCCAGCTGGAAGCGATTCCCCTCGCCCTCGCAGGCCGCGACTTGATCGGGTCGGCCCAGACCGGGACCGGCAAGACGGCGGCCTTCATGCTCCCGATCCTGCAGCGCCTCACCCGGAACGGCACCACGCAGGTGCTGCGGGCCCTCGTGCTGGTCCCCACCCGTGAGCTCGCCGAGCAGGTGCTGCAGAGCGCGCGCGCGTACGGACGGCACCTCGACGTGAGCGCGGCGGCGGTGTACGGCGGCGTGGGTATGGAGCCGCAAACCCGGGCCCTCAAGCGGGGCGTGGATATCGTGGTCGCGACGCCGGGCCGCCTGCTCGACCACATGGAGCGTGGGCACGTCGATTTCTCCCGGCTCGAGGTGCTGGTGCTGGACGAGGCCGACCGCATGCTCGACATGGGCTTCGCGCCGGACGTGCGGCGCATTCTCGCCGCGCTCCCCGAGCGCCGTCAGACGATGCTCTTTTCCGCCACCATCTCGCCCGAAGTGGATGCACTCGCACGACGGGCGCTCGACGGGCACGCCTCGGTCGAGATCGGCCGCCGCGCCACGCCGGCGGAGGGGATCGAGCACGTCGTCGTGGCGGTGGACAAGCTGCAGAAGCGCGGCGTGCTCGCGCGCATCCTGCAGGCCAAGCCCGCCGGCCAGACGCTGGTGTTCACCCGCACCAAGTACGGGGCGGACAAGCTCGTGACGTTTCTGCGGCGGGAGGGCATTGCGGCGCACGCCATCCACGGCGACAAGGCCCAGAGCCACCGGACCCGCACCCTCGACGCGTTCCGCTCGGGCGAGGCGGACGTCCTGGTCGCGACCGACATCGCCGCGCGGGGGATCGACGTGGACGGGATCCGGATGGTGGTCAACTTCGACGTGCCGCACGAAGCCGAGGTGTACGTGCACCGCGTCGGCCGCACGGCGCGCGCCGGGGCGCGGGGGCTCGCCCTGACGCTGCTCTCACCCGACGAATGGCTCTTGATGGGCGACATCGAGAAGCTGGTGGGCCAGATCTTCCCGCGCGAGGTGATTCCCGGATTCGAGCCGTCGGTGAAACCCCTGCAGCCGCGGCCGCTGCGCCTCGAGGCACCCAAGCAGGTTCGATCGGTGCGCGCGCGGGCTGGTGGTCGCCGGCGGCGCTAGCCTCTGCTCTCGATCGGCACGTAATCCCGCTTGTCCGGCCCCGTGTAAATCTGCCGGGGCCGGGCGATCTTCTGGTCCTTGTCGAGCAGCATCTCCTGCCACTGCGCCAGCCATCCCGGCGTCCGCCCGATCGCGAACAGCACCGGGAACATGTCGATCGGGAATTTCATCGCTTCGTAGATGATGCCGGAGTAGAAGTCGACGTTGGGGTAGAGCTTGCGGGACACGAAGTAGTCGTCCTGCAGGGCGATGCGCTCGAGCTCGACGGCGATGTCGATGAGCGGGTTCTTCCCGGTGACGTCGAACACTTCGTCCGCGATCCGCTTGATGATCGTGGCGCGCGGGTCGTAGTTCTTGTAGATCCGGTGACCGAAACCGAACAACCGGAACTCGCCGCGCTTCACGCGCTCGATGTAGGCGGGGATGCGGTCCTTGGAGCCGATCTCGCGCAGGGTCTTCA
>Ga0209689_1004292_pt1 | contig 10344 bp, 10 predicted proteins | sample GraSoiAngelo_149_FD_187119 | JGI IMG/M metagenome (GOLD analysis project Ga0209689, IMG submission 187119) | Grasslands soil microbial communities from the Angelo Coastal Reserve, California, USA - 14_1009_09_30cm (SPAdes) (version 2) | ecosystem: Environmental > Terrestrial > Soil > Grasslands ...
CCGATCGGGGCGTGCCGTTCGAAACCGCGGTCACGGGCATCCATCGGGCTCTACAGGATGGCGAAGCTCGCTTTGGCATCACCAGCGGGCTGATCCTGTGCTTCCTTCGGCACTTGAGCGCCGACGCGGCCATGCGCACGCTGCGCGAAGCCCTGCCCTTCCAGAAATGGATCCTGGCGGTAGGTCTGGACTCCTCAGAGGTTGGTCACCCACCCGCAAAATTCAAGGACGTCTACGATCGTGCCCGCGAGGGGGGATTGCTCGCGGTTGCGCATGCTGGTGAGGAAGGACCACCCGCGTACGTCTGGGAGGCACTCGACGTCCTGAAGGCGCGACGGATCGACCACGGCGTGCGGTCTATTGAGGATGAGCGTCTCGTCGGACGCCTGGTCGAAGAGCAGATTCCCCTGACGGTCTGTCCGCTGTCTAACGTCAAGCTCAGGGTCTTCCCGAACCTGAGCTCCCACAATCTGAAGAAGCTGCTGCACCGTGGTTTGCTGGTCACCGTGAACTCCGACGACCCGGCGTACTTCGGCGGCTACGTGGCCGACAACTTCCAGGCCTCCGCCGCCGCGCTTGACCTCAGTCGCGACCAGCTGCTGACGCTGGCGAGGAATTCGTTCGTAGCCTCATTCGTCAGCGACGAGCGGCGGCGGGGCTACCTCGACGACGTCGATCGCTTCGCGGCTCAGCCCTCGCTGAAGACAATCTCCTGAGCGCCCTCGTAGAGGACGCGCCGGCCGAGCTCGGCCAGCAGCGCGCGCCCCTCCTCGATGGTGGCGAAGTGGTTTCCCGCGAGCGGTCCCGCCTTGCTGGCGAATGAGGTCGAGCCATAGGGAAAGAGGACCTCGGTCTCGCTGATCCCGCCGGGATAAAGGAGGAGCTGGCCGGCGGCAGGGTAACTCGTGTGGTTCTCGTAGCCGAGCCCGGTCTTCAGGTCGCCCAGCGGAATCCAGGCGGACTCGCCGCTCCAGCGTGCCTGCACCAGCTGGGCCCGCAAGGGGAGCAGGCGCCCGAAGGCGGCGCAGGTCTTCGGGGCCGCGTCGCTTTCCCAGCGCGCCGTGAAGCGGAGCGAGCCGACCGTGATCTCAAGCATCGCGCCTAAGGGTAAGCCCGATGAAGCCGTGGGCCGGCTTGGGGTCGCTGAAGACCTTGCTTACGGGATCCGTCTCCGAGACCTTCGAGGTGTCCCAGAGGCGGTTCTGCGCCTCGAAGCTCAGCTCGCTGATGGCAGGGAACCGGTCCAGGAGGCGAATCGCCATCTCGTGCACCAGGTGCTGGATCGACATGCTGACGAAGTCATCGAAGGTGGCGATGACCGAGTCGCGCACCACCTCCGATGGAATGTGCGTGGGTCCGTCCGCGACACCGTCGTCCGCGCGTCCGTACCGCCAGTAGACGTCGAGGTAGATGAAGAGCGGCCGGTCGGAGACCTCCGGCAAAGTCGTGTAGGCGTCGCGCGCAAAGTTCTTGAAGGCGCTACCGGTCAGCTTGACCAGCCGTAGGTTGCGCCGGCCGCAGCGCAGCGCGCGCATCCCGTCTCGTTCGATGTCGAGCTCGACCCACCCGTAGTCGTCATCCGTCGGGCTCAGTAGCTTGGCGCTGTGCTGGACGAACGGTATCTCCTGGACCTGGATGCGCAGCCACTGCATCTGCGGATAGGTCTTAAGGAAGCGACGGCCGAGGAATGCCGCAAACCCCTCGTGGGTGTCGCCCGGATAGTCGAGCGCCATGGCGTAGACGAAATTCTTCATGGTGTCGGTCGCCACCACGTCCCGGTTATCGCCCTGCGTGTAGGCCGGCAGGAAATTGTCGCCGAAGACGTCGATGCTCACGCGGCCGGCGAGCAGCCCGCGGACCGGGTTGGTCCGGTAGAAGGAGACATTGTGCTTGCCGTAACGGATCTCGGCTTTCACGAGCGCAACCGGTCTTCGGCGATGGCGACGATGGCGCGTAGGCCTTCCTCCATCTCTTCCTCGCGCGACCGGTGCAGACGCTCTTGCAGCACTTCCACGATCTGAGCCTTGGGCCGGCGATTAACGAAGACGACGAAGCGAAACCCGAAGCGCCGTTCGTACTCGGCGTTGAGCCGGTCCAGCTCTGGAACCGTCTTAGCGCCCTGCTCCCGGAGCGAACGCTCTGAGAGATGGCGTGGATCCTCGCCGATCCGCGGATGGGCGTTGAGGGTGGCCACTTTTTCCGCCTCGGTCAGCGTCGGCAAGACGGCACGCATCTGTGCGACCAGATCGGCCGTCGTGTGATAGGGACCGCCGGCCCGGACCTTCTCCGCGAGCGGCGTCGACCCTTCGAGGGCTTCCTCGATCGTGGTCATCACGTCCCGCGGTAGGTCGTGCAGGAATACGGTGAGATCAGCAGCGGCACGTGGTAGTGCCGGCCTTCGGTGAGCTCGAGCTCCAGCGCGATCGTCTTGAACAGGTGCGGGGTGCTGCCCCAGTAGCCGCCGACCTCGACCAGCAGTCGGTAAGACCCCGGATTGATGCCGCCGCCGCTCAAGTCGATGATCCGTCCTTCGGCGTCGGTCGTCAGTGTGCGCGTGCCCAGGGTCACGCGGACACCGGCGGCCGGTTTTCCCGTGGCGACGTCGAGGACATGGGTCGAGACCGTCGCCAGCTCGCTCACAATCCCACCAGGTCGTCGGGCTTGACCGGCGCGCGGCGCAGCTCGCGGCCGGTGGCATGGCGCAGCGCGGCGACCACCGCCGCGGGAACGACGACGGTCGAGGGCTCGCCGACGCCCTTGGCTCCGTAGGGGAGGCCTGGCTCCGGCTCCTCGACCACCTCTGAGACTACCGGTGGCATGTCGAGGATGGTAGGGATCAAGTAATCCGTGAAGGAGGCATTCTTCACCTGGCCGTCGACCAGCGCGACCTCCTCCATCAGGGCCAGCCCGAGACCTTGCGCTGAGCCGCCCTCGATCTGGCCGAGGACGCTCTGCGGATTCAGCGCGCGACCGACGTCCTGCGCCACGGCCAGTTGCAGGACGCGAACCAGACCGAGCTCCTGGTCGACCTCGACCACGGCGCGGGCCGCCCCGAAGGCGAAGGTGACATGCGGGTCGCCTTGCCCGCTGGCATCGAGCTTTCCGGTCGGCCGGTGATGAAAGACCCGGGTCGCCTCGACGGGCCGGCGCAGGTCCTGTAGCCCGCCGCTGCGGTCGATTTCAGCTCGCACCGCCTGGCAGGCGAGCTGCACGGCTCCCCCGGTCATCATCGTCTGCCGGGAGGCCGAGCTGGAGCCGGCAGACCCGATTGCTGTGTCCGGCGGCCGGATGATGACGCGATCGATACCGAGTTCCGTGCGGACAATTTGCGTCACGATGGTATCGAGCCCCTGGCCGACCTCGACCGCCGCGGTCTTCACCTCGGCGAGGGGGCCTTCGCGATCGACGGAGACCCGTACCCAGGCCTCGGAGGAATCATCGAAGCCTTCGCTGTAGCCAAGGTTCTTGTAGCCGACGGCGATGCCCACGCCGCGTTTCAGCCCCTCGCCGTGGCTGACGTTGCCGGCGCCGCCCGGCAGCAGCATCGGGTCGCGGTCGAGCGCGGGCTCCTCGGGCGGAAGAGGGAGCTGCTGCAATCGCTGCAGGCACTCGCGCACAGGGGCGACGCCGGCGATTGGCTGACCGGTCGGGAGGACCGAGCCGGAGCGCAACGCGTTTTTCAGGCGAAGCTCGATCGGATCGAGACCCAACGCCGCGGCCAGCTTGTCCATCTGCGCCTCGTAAGCAAAACAGGCTTGCACCGCGCCGAATCCGCGCATCGCTCCGCAGGGCGGGTTGTTGGTGAAGACCGCGGTCCCCTCCAGCCGCGCATTGGGGACCTCGTAAGGCCCGGCGGCAAAGGTGGTGGCGTTGCCGATCACGGCCGGGGACGTCGAGGTGTAGGCGCCGCCGTCCACGAGCAAGCGCGCCTGAACGTTGACCAGTGTTCCGTCACGGGCCGCGCCGTGCCGCATCCAGACTCGTGATGGATGGCGGTGCACGTGGCCGTAGAAGGATTCCTGCCGGCCGTAGGACATCTTGACCGGCCGCTTGGTGCGCAGCGCCAGCATGCACGCGTGGATCTGCATGCTGACATCCTCGCGCGCGCCAAAGGCGCCACCGACGCCGGAGAGATGGAGGCGGACCTTTTCGGGTGGCAGATCGAGGCACGGAGCGAGTTGTTCGAGGTCGGCGTGGAGCCACTGCGTCGCGATGAAGAGATCCACACCGCCGTCCGCGGCGGGAACCGCAAGGCCCGCCTCGGGACCGAGGGGCGCCTGGTCCTGCATGCCGGTCTCGTACATGCCCTCCACCCAGACGTCGGCGGGCGCCTTGGGGTCGCCGTGGACGATCGTCAGGGCCCGCACCACGTTGCCCTGGGGATGGACGGGCGGCGCCGCCGGCTCGAGTGCGCGCTCCATGTCCGTGACGGGCGTCAGGACCTTGTAGTTGACGGTGATCTTCTTCAGCGCGGCCCGCGCCAGCTCGGGGTCGTCGGCGGCGACGATGGCCACGGCCTCGCCCGCATACCGCACCACATCTATCGCCAGCACCGGCTGGTCCTGGACGTCTAGCCCGAAGGTTTTCTTGCCGGGCACATCGGCGTGGGTCAGCACGGCGCGGACGCCCGGTGCCTCAAGCGCCGCCGACGCATCGATCGAGACGATCCGCGCATGCGGATGCGGGCTGCGCAGCGTCGCGCCCCACAGCATCCCGTCGCGGCGGAGGTCGCTCGCGTACTCGAACTCGCCCTTCACCTTGGGAAGGCCGTCCACCCGTCGGACTGACTGACCGACGCCGCCCTGGCGGCGGATCTCGATGCTCATGTCCAGATCATGGTGGCCTCGCTGAGGTTCACCAGCTGTCCATCGTGGACCACCGGCTTTCCCTCGACGAAGAGATGCTGCACCGCTCCCGGGTTGCAGAAGACGAGCGCCGCGACCGGGTCCGCCTCGGCGCCGCGGTAAGGGAGCCCGTCGACCGGGAAGAGGGCGATATCGGCGCGTTTGCCCACCTGAATCGAGCCGATGTCGTCGCGGCCCAGGCACGTGGCGCCGCCACGTGTTGCCACCCGCAGCGCCTCGCGTGCGGTCATCCCGGCCGGGCCCTTTCGCCCACGAGTCGTGAGCATCGCCTGACGCACCTCGGCCAGCAGGTTGCCGCCATCATTCGACGCCGATCCGTCGACCGCGAGCCCCACCGCCACGCCCGCGTCGATCATCTCGCGAGCCGGCGCGAAGCCCGATCCGAGCCGCATATTCGAGGTCGGGCACCAGGCCACCGCCGTCCTGGTGGTGGCCAGGCGGCTGATGTCGGCCTCGTTGACGTGCACGCAGTGCGCGAGCCAGACGTCCGGGCCCAGGAAACCGAGATCCTCCAGCAACTCGACGGGCCGGCGCTTGAAGGTTGCCTGGCAGTATGCTTCTTCGTCGAGCGTTTCGGCGATGTGCGTGTGGAGCCGCACGTCGTGGCGCCGGGCGAGCGCCGCCGACTCGCGCATCAGCCGCTGCGAGACCGAGAAGGGCGAGCAGGGCCCGACCGCGATCCGCCGCATCGAGCCGGGTGCGGGGTCGTGAAAACGCTGGATCGCATCCTCAGTGGCGGACAGAATGGTGTCGATGTCCTCGACCACGCGATCCGGCGGGAGGCCGCCACTCGATTGGCCCAGGTCCATCGATCCGCGGCAGGGGTGGAAGCGCAGGCCGAGCTGCGCGGCGACCTCGATCTCGGCCTCGAGCAGGCCGGTGACGCCCGATGGAAAGACATAGTGGTGGTCGGTCGTTGTCGAGCAGCCGCTGAGTGCCAGTTCGGCGAGGCCGACCTCGGCGGCGGTGCGCTCCCAGTCGTCGTCGATCGTCGCCCAGATCGGATAGAGCTCGCGGAGCCAGTCGAAGAGGCCACCCTGCTGGGCGTGGACCCGCGTCAGCGTCTGGTAGAGGTGGTGGTGCGTGTTGACCAGTCCGGGCAGCGCGACCAGGCCGCGGCCGTCGATGACGTCCGGCTGTTCTCGAACCGGGGGACGTCCCTGGCCGACCCAGCTGATAACGCCGCCGTCGATCAGGATCGAACCGTTCTCCAACTCCGTGCCGGCATCGTCCATGGTGACGACGACCCGGCAACCGTCGAGCAGGATCATGCGCCGGCTCGCTGCCGAGCGGCCGCCAGGTGGACCGCGTCGACGATCTTCTGGTAGCCGGTGCAGCGGCAGAGGTTGCCGCTGAGCGCCTCGCGCACGGTGGCCGGGCTCGGGTTCGCGTCTTTTTCCAGCAGATCGGCGACCGCCACCACGAATCCCGGCGTGCAGAAGCCACATTGCACCGCGCCGGCCTCGAGGAATGCTTCCTGGATCGGATGCAGCTGGTCGCCGCGGGTCAAGCTCTCCACGGTCCGCACCTCGCGCTCGTGGGCCTGGGCCGCGAGGACCAGGCAGCTGCAGGTCAGCGTGCCGTCGAGCCAGACGGAGCACGATCCACATTCACCCTGTTCGCACGCGTTCTTCGAGCCGTAGAGGCCGAGCGCCTCGCGGAGGAAGACCAGCAGGCTGGTTCCCGGCCACACGTCAGCCTCACGCCACTCGCCGTTGACGCGTGTTCTCACAACCACGTTGGCAGTCTCCACTCGCTGAGCGCCCAGCTGATCGCTCGCTTTGCCAGCACGCGGCAGCCATGCCGCCGGTAGGCGGCGGTCCCGCGCACATCGTCGAGCGGCTGCGCGGCCTGCGCGACAAGCTCGGCGAATTCGTCGACCCACTGAGGGTTCAGGGGTGCCGAGCGATCGTCCCATGTCCCCGAGGTTGTCAGGGCGGCCGCCACGCGCTCCTCGGCCTGGGTCGCGCGCAGGATGGTCGGCCCGACGGAGCCGAGCGCCACATTGACCCGCCGGCGCTCCTCGTCGATGACCAGGCAGAGGCCGGCCACGGCGATCACCATGGCGTTGCGCGTGCCGATTTTGGAAAAGCTACCCGGGCCACGCAACCGTCGCCAGCTGGTGCCGATGATGAGCTCATCCGGAGCGATCGCGGTCTTCTTCGGGCCCGTCAGAAAGAGGTTCCAGGGCAGCGAACGTTCGCCTCGCGCTCGGCTCTGCAGGATCACCTCGGCGTCGTACGCCGCCAGCACCGGCAGCGCGTCCCCGGCGGGCGAGGCGGTTCCGAGGTTGCCGCCCACCGTGCCGCGGTTGCGAATCTGCGGCGACCCCACGGAGCGCGAGGCCTGCACCAGCGGCTTGTAGGCCTGCATCTCCCTGACGATGCTCGTATAGGTCACACCCGAACCGAGGAAGACATGGCCGTCCTGCTCCCGCCAGGCGGTCAACTCGGCCACCCGGTTGAGGTCGACGATCGCGGCCGGCCGCAGGCGGCCAAAGTTCAGCTCGACCATGAGATCGGTGCCGCCGTTGAGCGGGAGCGCCTCCGGGTGATCGGCCTTGATCGCGAGCGCCTCGTCGAGCGAGTGGGGCAACAGCACCTGCATGGCGGTGCGACTACTTTATCCGCGCCGCGATCGCACGGACGCCACGCAACAACGCGCGGGCGCCGAGGACCAGGTGCTCGTCAGAGGTGGTCTCCCGTGGCGAGTGGCTGAGGCCGCCCACGCTCGGAACGAACAGCATTCCGCTCGGGACGTGGCGTGAGAGGACGGCGGCGTCGTGTCCCGCGCCGCTCGACAACTTCGCGGGCCGACGTCCGAGCTCCCTGCACACCTGCTCCAGCGCAGCCACGACCGTCTCATTCATCGGCGCCGGCGGCACCGAGGAGAGGAGCTCGACGACGACCCGACAGCCCTCCTCCGCGCAAATGCGTTCGAGCCTTGTCGCAAATGCCCAGACCGCCTCCCCGATGACCGGCTCATCGAGGTGGCGGACTTCGAGGGTGAACTGTGCGCGACCGGGGATGACATTGACGCCCCCGGGATGGAAGCCCATCGAACCGATATTGGCCACCGCCTCGGCGTCGACGCCCTGCACGAGGTCGCGCAGCTCGGCCGCGGCGCGCGCGGCGGCGCGCCCCGCGTCGTGCCGCAGCCGGAAGGGGGTGGTCCCCGCGTGGTTTTGCGTTCCCTGGACCTCGATCCGCTGACGGTGGACGCCGACGATGCCGGTCACCACCGCCAGGTCGATCCCGTCCGCCTCCATGCGCGGACCCTGCTCGATGTGCAGCTCGAGGAATGCCTTGATCGAATCGCGGTGCTGCTGCGCCTCCAGCAAGCGGTCGAGGTCGCGGCCCGCGCCGGCCAGCACCTGGCGGATGGGGACGCCTTGCCAATCGAGCCCATCGCGGAGTCGCTCGATGTCCAGCTCGCCTACCAGGGCCAGGCTGCCGATCAGTCCAGACTCGAAGCGAACGCCCTCTTCGTCCGCAAAACCCACGATCTCCAGCTGCTCGGCTAATGGATCGCCAGACTCGGCGAGGGTGCGCATCACTTCAAGGGCGGCGACCGCTCCATAGGCGCCATCGAGGCGGCCGCCGTTGGGGACGCTATCGAGGTGCGAACCGGTGAGCACCCAGGGTCCCACCGTGCCCGGCAGATGGCCGAAGATGTTGAGCGCCGCGTCCACCCGTGCCTCGATGCCCGCCTCGCTCATGCGCTCCGCGAACCAGCGCCGCCCGGCCAGGTCGTGCTCGGACCAGGCGAGCCGGTCGACGCCGCCGTCCGGAAGACCGCCGATGGCAGCTAGCGTCCGCAGGTCGGCGAGTAGTCGCTCCCCGTTGATCTCGCTCACAGCGGGACCATCTCCGGATCGAAGACACGGCATTTGACAAAGCGACCAAAGTCACGGCGACTAACGATCGCACCGTCGCGGTAGATCACCCGACCTCGGCAGATCGTGCTAAGCACCTTGCCGGTGACGGTCAGGCCGTCGTAGGGGGAGAACTCCGCGCGGCTGTGCAGCTCGGCCGCGGACAAAACTCGCGTCGGCCGCGGGTCGAAGAGGACGAGATCGGCATCGGAGCCCGCCTGGAGATCACCTTTTTGCGGCCACAATCCAAAGATCTTCGCCGGATTGGTGCACAGCAGGCGGACGAGGTCCGAGCGCGAGAGCCGTTGCGGCACCACGCCGAAGCTATGCATCAGCAGCAGGGAGGTCTCCACTCCGGGGATGCCGGGACTGATCTCCCGGAAATCGTCGATGCCGGCTCGCTGCGATAGCGAGAAACCGCAGTGGTCGCTCCCAATGCTCTGGATCGCACCGCGTGACAGCCGATCCCAGAGCTCCCCCTGGCTCTTAAGGTCGCGAAGCGGCGGCGTCATGACATAGCGCGCCGCGTCCGGCTGGGCATAGCGGGAGTCATCGAGCACGAGGTAGTGCGGGCAGGTCTCGGCGATCGCCTGGACGCCGCCCCGCCGCGCCTCACTGATCAGGTCGACCGCCAACGGCGTCGAGAGGTGCACGAAGTAGACGGGGCTGCCGGTCGCCCGGCTGAACAGCAGGCCCCGACCCACCGCCTCCGCCTCGGCGACGGCCGGGCGCGCCACAGCATGGTATTTCAGCGACCGCTTCCCCTCGGCGACCAGCTGCTGTGCCATGCCTTCGACGATGGCGTCGTTTTCTGCGTGTACCTGGACCAGGAATCCGGCCTCGCGTGAGCGCTCCATGAGCCGGTACCAGGTCCAGTCGTCCGCATAGAAGATGGTGCCCCGATAGGTCGTGTAAATCTTCGCGCTGGTGACCCCGGCCTCCACCAGCGCCGCCAGGTCGTGCTCCCAACCGTCAGGGAGATGCGCGATGTTGAGGTGGACCGCATAGTCGATGTACGACCGGCCGTCGATCAGCTCGCGTCGTGATTGGAGCGCCTGAGTAAAGCGCTGGCCCGCTCGCTGCGGGGCGAAATCGAGAAAGGTGGTGACGCCTCCGGCGGCCGCCGACAGCGAGCCACTCTCGAAATCGTCGGCGGTGCGCGCCGTTCCCGTGTCGAGCAACAGGTGGGTATGCGGGTCGACGACGCCGGGCAACACGAGCAGGCCGGTCGCGTCAATGACGTCGGCGTCGCCCGCGATACCCTCGCGCACTTCGGCGACTTTCTCGTCCCGGATGAGGACATCGGCCTTCTGTTCACCATCGGCGGTGACCACCGTTCCGCCACGAATCAGCATGGGCTCAGCGTGGCTGCCGAATCAGCCAATCCGCGATCACTCGACCGACCTGATCCCCCTGGTCCTCTTGGAGGAAATGCCCCGCATCCCGGATCACGGTCAGGTCATCTGCCGTCCGGAACAATCGCTGGAACGCCCGACCGACCGATTCCAGCGGCAGCACCTTGTCGGTGTCCGCCCACAGCACAAGAGCGGGGCGCTGGTCTCGGACGAGCCGCTGCATCACGAGGCGTCCCTCGGACGCCCCAAC
>Ga0209689_1004293_pt1 | contig 10344 bp, 15 predicted proteins | sample GraSoiAngelo_149_FD_187119 | JGI IMG/M metagenome (GOLD analysis project Ga0209689, IMG submission 187119) | Grasslands soil microbial communities from the Angelo Coastal Reserve, California, USA - 14_1009_09_30cm (SPAdes) (version 2) | ecosystem: Environmental > Terrestrial > Soil > Grasslands ...
GCATGAGGTTTCCTCGAACCTCATGCTGCCTCGGACCTGTAAGCTTTTCCGCTCGAAACCTGGTTTTTTCCCTGTTGGTACTCGTTCGACGTACCCGAGCCCTTAGCCCTCGTCCATGCAAGAAAGACGGCCATCATCGGACCTCATGATGACGAGGCTTCGGCTCGTTTCGTCTCCTCGACCGCACGCTGCTCCTCCGCTTCGAGCCCGCGCACGAAGTCGGCCAAGAAGCCCCGCTTGCCCTTGAACCGGTTCCACAACGAACGGATCGTGTCTTTGATCAGTTCCTCTTGTTGACGGTCCACAGCCTCAGGATCGGGCTCCGGCTTCAGGGGCACGCCCCTAATGTATTGGACCTCGTGAAGATGCATCCCCGGATGGATCTTCCCGGCGGCGAAGGCTTGCTCAAGCACTGGGTCCAGAACCTTCAACAGCCGATGGGCGACCGTCCACCGAAGCGGTAAATGCGAAAGATTTTTCGGATTTGACAGGACCTTGTTTCTGGAGATGTCCATCAACATCTGTGCTTTTCTCTGATCGAACGGCACCGGCCTGGCGACCGCGTGGGCATGACCGATGAACAACTCTCCGAAATGGCCGTAGCCGACCGCGTCCTTGATCTTCTGGAGTTTCTGGCCGTATACGATGTAGGTCGCGCGCATGATCAATCCGTAGTCGCGCGTGATTTCATCGGCGAACTTCTGGAGGACGCTCTTGGCGACGACGACCTGGGTCTTGCCGGTCGCGACCACGTCAGTCTTCCTGGCGACCAGAGCCCGGCTCTTGGCTTTTCTGGTTGGCTTCCTGGGCGTCACCTGATTTCCCCCGTCAGCCTCACCCGGCGGATGGGCGACGATGCGAAAGGGCCGCAGTCGGAGCCGGAACTTTTGGTTGTCCATTTGTAACGACTCCCGCCCGCTTCCTTCAACGAGCGGGAGTCTGTCCGTCGTTGCGTCAGGACACCTTGCGCACTTTGTGATTCTTCATGTGCGCGACTGGATGGGGCTCAGGCTTCTCGGTGGGAACTTTCTGAAGCTGTCGGGCCACACCTTCAAGCCGCCCGATGTACTCCTTGATTTTCGGGATCGGGAAGACGACCCCCGAGTTCGCCATATCCTCGGCGACACCGTCCAGCCGCATCAGGAGCGCGTTCATCACGACCTCAAGTTTCAGCGGGTCGCGTCGACGTCTCGGCTTCAGGTGGAGCACGTTCTGCCCGTCACCACTCTGTTTTGCAGCGACTGCGCGAGCGCGTGCGGTCTTGTCGCGGATCGTGGTCGGATCTTGCACGACCTCACGCACTGATCGATAGGTCTTCAGCTTGCGCGGTGAGACTGTCGCCGCTCGCATCCAGTCGGAGACACGCCCGCGCAACTTCGGAAAGTTGTCGTTCACCCAGACGCCGAACTGCCCCCTCGGCAGCAACGCCTCGATCTTCAAGAACGATCTTCCGAGCGTCGCGCACCGTGTGAGGACCGACTTTTCATCGCGACCGAGCCGCTTGAGCTCGGCCTCGATCCTCTTGACCTCATCCGAATCAGTCGCTCGTTCTTCGTCATGACGCTCTCTCTCCTTTTCTTCGTTTCGTCTTTTGAGTTGCGCAGCACTCATGTTCGCGCGTGTTTCTGGTGAATGACGATATCCGAGACTGTTTCTCTTCCCGATTTGCGCAGCACTGATCTTCGAGCGTGTTTCTGGTGAGACCCACTTCCCGAGGTTTGCGGCCCTCATCTTCGCGCGTGTTTCTGGTGAATGTCGCTTCCCGAGGTTTGCAGCGCTGATCTTCGCCCGATGTTCTAGTGACAGTGGCTTTCCGAATTGCCAGTATCCATTTGGCTTCACCACCTCTTTCGCGAGCTTTTCAACCACGCGGGCCAGCGCTGCTAGTTGTCGCTTCTCTGATCGGGTCATGCCCCGAAGGTTAGCGCGCCGCCTCGTGATGTTCACTGCTCCGACTCTTCCGCTTTTTGCTTCTCCGCTTCTTTCAGCTTCTCTCGTCTCACCTGCACATCCCAGCATGCGGCGTGCATGGTCTCGCCGTCGTCACCGACGATGACGAAGTCATCATCGTCGGTGACACTGAAGTTGCACTCGTCGCAGATGGATTTTTGGGGCATGTCTACTCCTCCTCTTCTTTTTCCGACTTGACGTACGCCTCGATGGCCTCGGTCAACCTGACGATGAAGTCCTCGCAGGACTCGGGCGGGCCGTTGTGGAATCGGAATCTTGCGAGCCGGTCGGTCACCATGGGGACGAACCCGCCCGAGTCCACGTCATCGGCATACAGAGCTTCGAGCGCGTGATCGAGACGTACGATCAGAGGGTCATTGGCGGGGCGCTCCGAAACCCAAGTATGTAGCTCGGCCAGACCCTCCGCACATCGTGCGTTGCGATCGTCGTCCGGCCACTCGGCAGCTTTCTGTTCGCGGAACAGTCGCTGCTCTCTCACGTCATTCAGAAAGTCGCCTATCAACTCGGTCTTCTTCATGAGTCTCCCTCCTTTAGGTTCTTCCACGTCGACACGGCCTCGGTGATGCTGCGCTGCTCGACCGCTTCGGCGCGCACGTAGCGGTCCCACGTCGGGCGGTGGAGCAATCGACGGACTGTCCGCTCGACCCGCTGGCGCAGCGTGACGGGGTTCATGGCATCCAACTCCCAGCAGCGACGGCCGAAGTGACGGATGAACCACTGATCGCGGGGATCGCGATCCTTCGTCGCCGCCTCGAACGAGGACGAGGGCAGCTGCTGGGTGTTGTCGACGCGCAGAGCGATCCGTCGGAGCGAAAGGCCCCGCGTCGAGCCTGTGTACTGCGTCAGACGTCTGGGAATGTCCACGATGCTCATGTGCAGCCCAGACGGGTCCCAATCACCGACGTAGAGAATGACGAGCGGGCGTCGGTCGCTTCGCACCGTCTCGGCGGCGTCGTTCATCGACGTGGCGCTCGCGAAGCCGTGATTGACGCGGAACGGAATTTCGTACTGATCTAGAATGGGCGCGAGCGTGCCCCGCACCGTGCCCTTCTCGGACCAGACTTCGACACGACGGGGCTGCGTCGCCCACTTGTCTTTGCGATATGCGCGCGTGATGGTGCGCGCGAATCCACCGGGGTCAGCCCACGTTGACACGCGCTCGACCACGCGAGTTTCGTCCACGATCCAGGCCCACGGAATACGCCCCTCTTCACGAGCGTCGGTGAGCAGACGAGAGACGCGCTGTGTTTCATTCTTCGACATGCTCGCGATCTGCTGTCGAGTGAAAAGCTGATAGCAGACGGCTCGCACACTCGCTGGTTGAATCACTTCGAGCAAACTGAGACATGACTCAATTAGCTCAAGTGTGCGATGCGATTTCCCCCTCAACGGGGTACCGCCTGAATGGGTGGGCGAGACTCATCACTCCCCATCGTCTTCCTCCTCCATGTGTGACCGCTCCGTTGCGATCACGCGTTCCTCCTCCTATTTCGGATCATTTGATGTGCGTTTTCGAATCGCCTCGATCGGCGCGACGTGCTGCCATCGTTTGAGCACTTCCCGCAGAAGCCGATTCTCGGATCCACGTCGACGCTTCGGCGCTTTGAGCAACGCGTCGACCCTCGCGAGCGCCTCTGGTGAACCGATCCTCGGGGACGCCGCCCGCCGCCTGGCGAGTTCGCCTTTGTTCATCCGCCGCCCTCCTTTTTCGCGTGGGCGTTTTCATAGCACCGACTTTTCGAGCGCCGGAAAATACGTACGAAACTTCACGGAACCTACTGAAAACAAAGGGGAAGAGGTATCTTTTTTTCGAATTGACACGTTGTAAGGGGTTTTTGCACGAGGAATTAGGATCTATGAGTTAGATTACAGCGCTGTGGAAATTCCGGAAAATCCCGGCCGGTTGAAAAACCTACAGCGCTGTAGTACATTGGCCCCGGGATGGAGGTGATGAGCATGGCGAGGAAGAAGAACCCAGCCGCCGTCGCGTTGGGGCGACTCGGCGGCTTGGCAACGAGGGGGATCTCGACGCCAGCGAAGCGGCGAGCCAGTCGCGCGAACGGCTGGAAGGGCGGGAGGCCGAGAGGCTCAACGAAAGGGGGGGCGCGATGAAGAAACGCCAGCGGCTCCGCAAGTGGCGCCGCGCCGCGCGGAAGTTGGGGCGACTGTTCGCCAGGCAAAACCAGATCGAGCGTGAGGAGTACTACGCCATGGTCGTCGCCGCGCTCGCCAGAACGAGGAGAGGAGCACAATGAAAGTCAGGTGTCCATGGTGCTCGACGGTTCAAGCGAGGGCCGAGGCCTTGCTCGGAAAGCTTGGTCGACTCACCCACTTTCGGTGCCGCTACTGCGGCGGCCAATTTTCCAGAGGGGACAAGTGATGGCGACGGTTGTAGCTCTCATCGTCGTCATCGCGCTGACCGGCGGGTGCGCGTGCGTAATCCCCGTCGCCGCGACTAGCCTCTCCATCGCGAGCCTCGTCATCGCGCACGATCCGTCGCTCGCGGTTGTGGTGTTGACGTCACCGGATACGGATATGGGTGTGTGCGTTCAGGCGCTGCGGGTGCGGCAGTTAGCTCACTGAAGACTGACAAAGGGAGAGCCAGGCTCCCCCTTTGTGTGCTGCATTTTTTTTGTTACTTCGATCTATGCGTCCATCTGTCCGTCACCCCGTCAATCGCTGTCTCCTGCTGCACATCACCTCCTCCGCTGAGTAACTAACTCCCCCACGCCCGCAGGTCAAGCCCCGCTTTCGCCGCCAGGAGGGAGAGTAGGGCCAATAGTTCCGGAAATTACCTCCACGCGCCCCTTGACGAAAATGGCGTACACGTCTGACACTCTCACGGAGGTTTGAAATCTGGGCGAGGTGGTTCCAGAGGGATGAATGAGATCAACGGCGTTCATCATGGTGGTGCTGCTCTCACTCTCGAGCGTCGCGCTCGGGCAGCAGCTCTACGAATGGGTCGACGAGAAGGGCCAGCGCAACTTCACCGACGATCCAAACAAGGTCCCTGAGAAGTATCGCGCCAAGACGCACGTTTCTCCTGGCATCCAGGCAAGTCCGGAGACGATTCGGCGTGATGCCGAACGGCGGAGACAGGAAGAATCAGAGAGCGCTGAGAACGCGCGGCGACGCGCGATAGAGGGGGCCGCACTATCGCAGCAGGCGCAATTTACCCAAGCTGCTCTAGCCTGTGCCAGCGCATCGAGGCTCGATATCAATATCAGACCTCAGGGCGGTATCGATATTTTGGGCAACGAACGGCAGCGATTCGAGTTTCAAAAGTGCATGAACACGAGCGGGCAGCCGTTGGTGCGCTAAGAGGTCGCTCTCTTCAGACGAACCGTCGCCGCCTTTCCCGAATCTCCCCCCGCTTCGGCGGATGATCCGTCCGCAGGCTCTTCAAGAGCCAGGCCTCCGTCAGAAAGACCGCCTTCCCGGGCCGTCAGTGGCGGGGCTGTGGTGCGGAGTAGTTCTTCCACAGTGCTTGGGTACTTTTCTCCCAGCGGCATCCGTATTTGATCGAGAATGTCTTGATGCTATCGGAATCGAGATCATCTTTATGCGCCTCTTCGCTCGCGCCGAAGTGCTCGCACTCCGCCAGCGTGCGGAAACGAGCGCTTGTCGGGAACGGCTTGGAGTCGCTCTTCACCCACTCCCACTCTGGGGTAACTTGGCCGCCATAATTGTCAGTCCGCATCCGGACGCGGGTATCTTCCTCTTCGACCCAAGCCGTCCAGCCTTCAATCAGCACCGGCGCTGGCTTGATATGCCGCCAGACAGCCCGCACGCCAAAGGGAACTAGCGGGACAACGACAAACCAGAAGACGACACCCAAAGCAACCCAAACCATCAGCCGCCGTCGCCTGCGTGCTCTGGCGTTGGCGCGTTCCTGAGCCGCCGCTGGACTTGGATCTGCACCTAGCGCAAGCGCGGCGCGCTCTTCGGCAGAGTCCCTCCGCTCCCGTGTCGTCATGGCTTCCCCTTCTTCGCGCTCGATCACCCATGCAGGATAGTCGAGTTACTCCGGCGAACAAAAATTCGGTGACGGGCCGAGAAGACCACCCCGGCCCGTCACCCGTGCGCGCTACCTCATAACGTACAGAGCGACGTCGGAGCAGCCGGGAAGAGTGGCAACGGTGGAGCACCAATCACGAACGCCTATACTAATCACGACAGTAGGCTGGGTGGTCCATGACCCACAAGAAAACTAAGCCCGTGACACCGAACGAGAAGATTCTCGGGCTCGCTCTCCAGCACGTTTACCTCCGTGGCGAGGAGCGGATGCTCGGCCAGCCTCGGGATTGGCTCAGACGAGGGGAACAACTGATGGCGAGGGTCAAGGAGACTCCATGAAGAACATCACGCTCGCGTTCGTGTGCTGCGCGCTGCTCGCGCAGTCGCAGGAGATCCGCGTTGATCTGTTCGACAAGCACTCACGGCGAAGCGGATACGTCATCGTCGATCCGCGCACCGGGCGTGTCGATCAGTTCGATGCGCGCGGGAATCGAACCGGGTACGGGACGACGACACCGAATCCTAGCGGGCGGGGGTCCGAACTCTACGACCGGAATGGCCGTTCGATCTCAATCGACCGGAGGACTCGGTGAACATCCAGGTTGGGACCGCGACCTTGAGTTGACCGCGTGGGTATCGAAAATTGCTCATCACCTTTTGACGCCGTTCAGGATAGAAACATAGGCTGGACAGACAAAGGAGGGAGAGCGGGTGGCTGTCCCAGACTTCCAGTCCCTAATGCTCCCGCTTCTGAAGCTCGCTGCTGACGGCCAGCCCCATTCGTTGGGGGAAGCTCGCGAAGCGCTCGCCACGCAGTTTGGACTCAGCGACGCCGACCGCGACGAGCCGCTACCGAGCGGCAATCAATCGAAGTTCTCGAACCGGGTGGCGTGGGCGAAGTCCTACCTGCAGCAGGCAGGATTGCTGACGTCTCCGAAACGGGGCTACTTCCAAATTGGGCCGCGTGGCGAGAAGGTTTTGATGTCGCCTCCTGGCAGGATCGACATCAAGTTCCTTGAGCAGTACCCCGAATTCGTCGAGTTTCGCACACCGAAGGGGGAGCCGAGTACCCCGGCGGCAGCATTCGCTCCGGAAGAGTTGGCCGATTCCGATACTCCAGAAGAGGCGCTTGAGACCGCCCATCAGAAGATCAACGCGACCCTGGCAACCGATGTGCTGAGCCGCGTGAAGACGGCCTCTCCAGAATTCTTCGAGCGTTTGGTCGTCGAACTACTCCTCCGGATGGGCTACGGCGGCTCGCGAACGGACGCAGGTCAGGCGGTCGGCAAATCAGGCGACGAAGGCATCGACGGTATCATCAGCGAAGACCGGCTAGGTCTCGACGTCGTTTATCTTCAAGCCAAGAAGTGGGACGGCACAGTCGGTCGTCCTGAAATCCAGAAATTTGTCGGCGCGCTCCACGGCAAACGAGCAAAAAAGGGTGTCTTCATTTCGACCGGCTCTTTCTCGTCCGAAGCGGTTGCCTATGTCGAGCACATCGACCCCAAGGTGGTGCTCATTGATGGGAAGCGCCTGGCTCAACTCATGATCGACTTCGAAGTCGGTGTAGCCACCGCGCGGACGTATCAAGTCAAGCGAGTTGATTCTGACTATTTCGAGGAAGCCTGAACCACTCTTTCGGCAGCGCGAGCGCCTTCCTGAACTCGACCCTGACCACGGCCCACGCCTCCGCGCTCCAGCGGGTGTGCAGCATCACGCGCAGGACGCGGTTGAGGCGGAGCCAGGGGTGCCAGAGGCGGGCGTCGGCGTCGGTCATCGGGCTCGGCGCAAGCTGCGGCCCTTCACGACTGTCCACGCAGTAAGACCTGTCGCTCGCGTTCAGTTACCAAACTGACGCACCAACGCCGACCAAAGCGAGCCCATCTCCTGTAGCGCACGTGGTTCGAAGCCCTCTTGTACGGCGGTATTCACCATGACGAGCTTGCTCCTCGGATCAACATAGATCCGCTGCCCCTGAGCGCCCCAGAGCATGAACATCCTGCGCTCGCTGGGAAGGATCCACGTCTGATAGCCGTAGCCCTCTGTTGCCGTGGCCGTGCCGGGCCACACATGCGGTTGATCCACGTGCACACTGGTTGCCTCCAGAACCCAGGCGGCGGGGATGATCTGTCGGCCGCGCCAGTTGCCGTCGTGAGCCAGCAGTAGCCCAAGGCGAGCGTAGTCGCGCAACACGGCGTTCAGGCAGCAGGCGGTGACCTCTTGACCCGAGTTGTCGACGAGCCAGGTTGCGTCCGCTTCGGCACCGATCGGCTGCCAGATTTTCTGCTCGAGATACTCAGCGATCGGCCGCCCGATTGCGCGCGTCAGTGCGAGCCCAAGCACGTAGGTTTCGGCCGACGAGTAGGAAAACTTCGTCCCTGCTGGACGCTCGCGGTCGTTGAACGACGTCACGGCGCCGACGCCGCCCGGGCCGACTCGCATGAACGTGTCCAGGACGAACTGTAGGAGATCCTGGCTGATGTAGTCCCGGGGTAAGTCTTCATTGAACCGGACACCGGACGACATCTGCAGCAAGTGGCGGAGCGACGTGCGCCCGTACTCGGTGCCGTCGAGCTCGGGCACATAGGCGGCCGCGAGATCGTCCACCGACCGGATGCGCCCCTCGTGGATGGCGATGCCGACGAGCATCGCCGTCACGGTCTTGGCCATCGACCACGAGGTCAAGCGATGCCGGTCCGTGCGACCGTACTGGTAGCGCTCGACGAGAATCGTCTCGCCGCGTGCGACCAGAAGGCCCGTCGTCGGATAGCGCGAGAGATAGTCGTCCACGGTGAGGTCCAGACCTCGGTACGTGATGCGCGGCTCAGCGACCCGCACGAGGCGCGAGGGCGTCGACGCCTTGTGAATGAGCCGGCCCCGAAAGATCTCGTCGAGATGGCTGTTGGAGCCCACGCGCCATCGAGCACGCCAGTAGTTCGCGGGGGTGCCTTTCGGGTAGCCCATGCTTGCACCGAACGCCTCCGCGTCGGGGCCACCCGGGGCGAAGCGCGGCAGCGGCTCTCCACCAGTGCCCAGCGTATCGCGCGTCGTTGTCGCCGGTGACGCGCAGGCCACGACGCACACCAGCAGCAAGAGCGCCCACGGTCGCGGTCGCGCCAGGCTTCTTGCGAGCGCGCAGCCTCCAGTGCCTTCGCTCGTCAGCGACTCGCGGGTACGCGGGGGCTTCGCAAATCCGCTCGCTAGCAAGAAGGAGGCTTCATCTGTCTGTCGTTCCAACGCTGGCCTTCCTCAACGCCTCCCTCGCCGCCCGCTGCGTCGCACGCCACGGCGTGCGCTCCCACGCGGTGCCCGTCGCGCTCGTGGGCGAGTGCTCCATCCCCGTCGTGTAGAAGGTCGCGCGCCAGCCTCGGTCATCGTACTGCGTGAGCTTGGAGGTCGAAGCCCTGGCGGTGCATCCCGACGGTGACGTGGCCGATGCCGGACCAGGGGTCGAGCCACGAGCGCAGCGCCCAGAGCGAGCGGTCATACGATGGCCTGGGAAGCCCCGCAAAACCGAGTGCTGCTCTCAGCAGCTGGCCGCGTGGGTCGACCACGGGTTACTCGATGACGCGATCGGCTCGAACCAATAAAGACTTCGGGATCGTGAGGCAGAGCGCCTTCGCGGTCGTCATGTTAATAACCAGATCAAACTTCGTGGGCTGCTCGATGGGCAGGTCAGCGGGCTTAGCGCCGAGCAAGATCTTGTGAGCTAGTGCGGCGGCGCGCGTGTACATTTCTGGGATATCGGGGCCATACGCCATGAGACCGCCAATTGTTACGTAGCTGGGCAGTTGGAAGATCGCGGGCAATCTCTTAGCGGATATAAGACGCACCAGTTCTTCGCTCCGATTTAGGAAGAGTGGATCGTTTATTACGACGAGACCATGCAGAAGGGGATACCGACGGAAGACGAGCTTAACCTCCTCCCAGTGCTGCGTCATCAGCGGTTGCACATGCACCCGCAAGGGCTTCGCATTTTGTTCCATCCCGGCCAACAGTCGCCGCGCTGCGGGATTGGCGGGGTTGAAGAGCACTCCGAGATTGGTCGCTTTGGGAGCAGCTTCTTTTAGAAGTTCCAATCCTTTCGCAAGGAGTTCAGGCCCAAGGAACGAGATTCCGGTGACCTGTCCGCCCGGTCTCGCGAGGCTTTCGGCGAAACCCATTTCGACGGGCTCGGCGACTCCGATCATCACTATCGGAATCGTCGTCGCACTCCGAGCGGCGATAGTAGGCGGCGTCCCGAACGTTACGATTAAGTCGACATTACGCTGTGCCAGATCCCTAGCAGCGGTCTCAAGTTCCCGAGTCGCGTTCGCGATACGTGTTTCAATGATAGGTTTCCTGCCGCTTACGTAA
>Ga0209689_1004294_pt1 | contig 10342 bp, 9 predicted proteins | sample GraSoiAngelo_149_FD_187119 | JGI IMG/M metagenome (GOLD analysis project Ga0209689, IMG submission 187119) | Grasslands soil microbial communities from the Angelo Coastal Reserve, California, USA - 14_1009_09_30cm (SPAdes) (version 2) | ecosystem: Environmental > Terrestrial > Soil > Grasslands ...
CGTTGCCCCCGGCAGCCTTGAAGGCCGCCAGTTCGGTGAGGGCGGCTTCTTGATCGTCGAGTACGAGGTCCGGGTCGGCATCGCTTACGCTCGCGGGCGGGCGGCAGAGGAGGTGTTCATGGCTCACCGTCAGGCCGAGGTCGCCCGCGGGGAGCGGGCCGAGAACCGTCTGCACCATGCTCATCGATACACCCCAGAGTAAGCTGCTGCGTCAGGGATGAGCGCTGCGCAGCCCGAGGGAATCGTCGCCGTCTTACGAGGACACGACCCGGGCCAGGTCGAGCGCGCGGCTCGGGTGCTGGCAGCCAGTGGGATTGCGTTCATCGAAGTTACGTGCACCGTGCCCGACGCCATGGCCGTGATCGAGCGCCTGCGCGATCTCGAGAATGCCGTCATCGGTTGCGGCACGGTGATCAGCGTGGTCCAGGCTCGCTCCGCGCTGAATGCGGGAGCGCGCTTTCTGGTCAGCCCCGCCTGCATTCCCGAGCTGGTCGCGGCGGCGAGACAGGTGGAGGTGCCATGTGTGCTGGGAGGTCTCTCGCCAACGGAGATCCTGCGCGCGTGGGAAGCCGGCGCCACTCAGGTAAAGGTGTTTCCGGTTGGCCGCGTCGGCGGACCGGCATACCTTCACGAGCTCGCGGGCCCCTTCCCCACCCTGCGGGTGATGCCCTCCGGCGGGATCGGTCTCGACGATCTCGCTACCTACAAACTGCCGTGCGTCGCGTCGATCGCGCTCGGCAGTGAGCTGGCACCCGCAGATGCGATCGCCTCCGGGGACTGGGAGGAGATCCGACGCCGCGCGTCGCGCGCGCTGGCGGCATGGGCGCAAGGCGCATGAGCGCCCTGGCCGGCAAGGTCGCGATGGTCACCGGCGCCGCCGGCGGAATCGGCGGTGCGGTGGTGACGGCCTTCATCACCGAGGGCGCGCGGGTCCTTGCCGTCGATCGCGACGTGAGCGGTATCGAACCGTCTTCGTCTGTTGAGCCGTTTGCCGGCGACGTAACGGATGCGACCCAGGTCGAGGCGGCGGTCGCACAGTGCCGCAAGCGGTTCGGCGGGCTTCAGGTGGCGTTCAACGGCGCGGGCATCAGCGGGCGGCGGCTTGGTGACGGTCCGGTCGATACCTGCACGGACGAGGGGTGGCGAGCGGTGATCGACACCAACCTCACCGGCGCCTTTCATTGCTGCCGTGCCCAGGTGCGCGCCATGCTGAAGGATGGCGGTGGTGGGACGATTGTCAACCTGGCGAGCGTCCTCGCCCTGGTGGGCGGCGATGAAGACTTCGCCACCCACGCGTACGCGGCGAGCAAGGGCGGCCTCATCGCCCTCAGCCGGGCGATCGCCGTCACCTATGCGCGCCGCGGGATCAGCTGCAACGTCATCGCGGCGGGCCTGATCGCGACCCCGATGAGCAAACGGGCGCAGGATGATCCCAGAATTCGTGCCCGCCTTCCCGAGCTGCAGCCACTGACCGGTGACTTCGGCAGGCCCGAAGATGTCGCCGCGGCCGCCGTCTACCTGTGCGGGCCCGGCGCGCGCTTCACGACCGGCGCAGTGCTCACGGTCGATGGCGGATGGACGGCGCGCTGACCTCTCGCCACCTCGGGCTCGACCTGGGCGGGACCTTCATCAAGTGGGTCGTCGTCGAATCGACGCCGCAAGGGACACGCACCGTGGCCACTGGCAAGGCGGCCACCAACGCGAACGGTGGGCCCGGCAGAGTGGTGGACCAGCTCGCCGAGCTCGGGCGGGCCGCCGCCGCGGAGGTCGGCACCGTGGCGACGGTTGGCGTGGGAGTTCCGGGTCTCCACGATCCAGCGACGGGCCGGACCCGCTTCTTGCCCAACATTCCCGGCGACTGGGCCGGGGTACCGGTCGTCGATCCCGTCAAGGCGGCCGTCGGCGTGCCGACCGTGCTGATCAACGACGCCCGCGCGTTCGCGCTGGCCGAGCTCCGCCTCGGGGCGGGACGCGGAGCCCGGTCACTCTTAGGCATCACGCTCGGCACCGGAGTAGGCGGTGGCGTGGTGATCGACGGCGGGTTGCATTTTGGACACGACGGCACCGCCGGGGAGATCGGGCACCAGACCATCCTTCCGGACGGTCCCCTCTGCGGCTGCGGCAACTACGGCTGCCTCGAGGCGCTCTGCCGCGCCTCCGCGATCTCCGCCGCCTGCGGTTGCGCCAGCGTTGAGGAGGCGGTGGCACGAGCTCGCGCCGGTGATGATCGTGCCCGCGCTGGGCTCGAACAAATCGGTCGGTACCTGGGCCTCGGCATCAGCAACGCGGTGGTCCTCATCACGCCGGACGTCGTCGTCATCGGAGGTGGGGCGGCTGGAGCCGGCGATCTCTTGCTCGACCCGATCCGAGTCGAGCTGCGAAAGCGCATCCACGTCACCAATGTCGACCAGGTGCGCCTGGTCCTCACCGAGCTGGGTCCCTGGGCGGGAGCGATTGGCGCCGCCATCCATGGCGCCGGTTCGGTGCAGAATATATCGGTCTGAGGAGGGGCCCGTAACGTCCGGGGTGGAGGTGCACCGATGAAGCTCGGCCTGATGACCGCGGCCTTTCCGACGCTCACGCTCGAGCAGGTTGCCGAATGGTCGGCGACGAACGGATTCGAGGCGCTGGAGATTGCCGCCTGGCCGGCTGCCAGCGGCGAGCGGCGGCGGTACGCGGGGGTCTCGCACATCGACGTCGATCGGCTCGACACGAGAGCGGTGCGAGACCTGCTCGACCGTCATCACCTCGCCATCTCGTCACTCGCCTACTACCCGAACAACCTCGACGGCGACGCCGCGACCCGGCAGGCGGCCCACGACCACCTGCGCAACGTGATCCTGGCCGCGCAGCAGCTGGGGGTCGACGTCGTCGGCACCTTCATCGGCCGCGACCAGCGCCGCTCGGTGACGGAGAATTTGACCGACTTCCGCAAAGTGTGGCCGCCGCTGGTCCGCTTTGCCTCAGACCACGGCGTCAAGATCGCGATCGAGAACTGTCCGATGATCTTCAGCGAAGACGAGTGGCCCGGAGGAAAGAACCTCGCCTATTCGCCCGCGCTCTGGCGCCAGATGTTCGAGGCGATCCCCGATCCCAATTTCGGTCTGAACCTCGACCCCTCGCACCTGGTCTGGCAATTCATCGACTACGAGCGGGCCGTCCGCGAGTTCGCCGACCGGATCCTGCATGTCCACGCCAAGGACATGGCGATCGACCGCGACGGACTCTTTGAGCAGGGCGTGATGTCGCTCGGCATGGGATGGCAAATCCCGAAGCTGCCCGGTCTCGGCGAGATCCACTGGGATCGTTTCATCAGCGCGCTCTACGGGATCGGCTACGACGGCGCGGTCTCCGTCGAGCACGAGGATCGCAAATTCGAGGGCGACGTCGACCTCGTCAAGAAAGGCTTCGTGCTCGCGCACAACACGCTTCGCCCACTCATCGTCTGACAGGAGGATTCATGGCCTCACTCTTTGACCGGCTGACCTACGCGCAGATCGCCAAGTCGATCGACCACTCGCTGCTGCGGCCCGAGCTCGATGACGCCTTCGTCACGGACGGCTGCAAGCTGGCGGCCCGCTACGATGTCGCGTCCGCCACGGTTCGTCCCAGCGACGTGGTGCGCGCGCGCACCCTGCTCGATGGATCGAACGTCAAGGTCGGCACCGTCATCGGCTTTCCTCACGGCAGCTCCACGAGCGCCACCAAAGTCTTCGAAGCACGGCGGGCGCTCGAAGAAGGCGCGACCGAGGTCGACATGGTGATCGACATCGCCGCTTTGAGGTCGGGACGCGACGATCACGTGCGCGAGCAGATCGCCGCCGTCGTCGAGGTTGCGCACGCCTCGGGCGCGATCGTCAAGGTGATCATGGAGAATGCCTACCTCGATGACCCCCAGAAGGTACGCGGCTGCCAGCTCGCGGAGGCCGCCGGCGCCGATTTCGTCAAGACCTCCACGGGCTTCGCACCCTCTGGCGCCACGCTCGAGGACCTGGCCCTGATGCGACGGACGGTATCCCCACGGGTGCAGGTGAAGGCGGCCGGCGGGGTCCGCACGCTCGACGCGTTGCTGCAGGTTCTGGAGCTGGGCGTCACGCGCGTTGGCGCCACCGCAACCGCGGCCATTCTGGACGACTTCCGCGCGCGCAAGTCGGCGGCCGCGTGATGGTCAAGATCGGCTTGCTGGGCTCCGGCTTCGTCGCGGACTTCTACATGGATGGCCTCCGGGACGTTCCCGGCGCCGAGGTGGTGGCGAACTATTCCCGCTCCGAGAAGCGGGCACAGGAGTTCGGGAAGCGCCACGGCATTCCGCGTCAGTACACGACAATGGACGCCCTCTGCGCCGATCCGGACGTGCAGATGGTGGTGATCGGCCTGCCCAATCATCTTCACCTCGACGCGGTGCGCGTCGCGACCGCGGCGAAGAAGGCGATGGTGTGCACCAAGCCGCTGGCGCGCAGCGCGTCCGAGGCCGCCGAGATGGTTCGCCTTGCGCGCTCAGCGGGCGTGATGCACGGCTACGCCGAGACCGAGGTCTTCTCGCCGGACGTGATGAAGGCGCGCGCCATCATCGAGTCGGGCGCCGTCGGCGACCTGCTGACGATCCGCGCGCGCGAAGCGCACTCGGGACCGCACGCGGCCCACTTCTGGAACGCGCAGCTCGCTGGCGGTGGGGCGTTGCTCGACATGGGCTGCCATACGATCGAGGCCGCTCGCTACCTGTTCGGCAAGGAGCACGCGATCAAGGACGTCTTTGCCTGGGGCGCGACGCTCGTGCACAAGGAGAAGACGACCGGAGAGGACAATGCTGTCCTGCTCTTGCGCCTCGACGATGGACGAACCTCCCTGACCGAGGCCTCATGGACCGCCAAGGGCGGCATGGAGCTGCGCAATGAGATCTACGGCACCAAGGGCCGCATCGTCACCGATACCAGCTCAACCCGGGTGCGCGCCTTCATCGAGGAGAGCGCCGGTTATCTCATGGAGAAGGCGGACGCCGAGACCGGCTGGGTGTTCCCGATTCCCGACGAGGCCCGCGTCTACGGGTACCAGGAAGAGATGCGGTACTTCGTCGAATGCTTTGCCAACAAGGCGATGCCGCGGGAGAACTTCGTCGACGGCTACGTGGTCAACTGCGTCATCGACGCGGCCTACGCGTCGATGAAAAGCGGCCACTGGGAACCGGTCAACGTAGATCGCAGCGTCGTGGGCTGATTGTGCGATGACGACCTGGTTCTCTGCGGCGCGTGCCATTTTCGATCGCATCGAGGCGACCCAGTCGGCGGCCATCGAGCGGGCCAGCCAGATCTGCGCCGACGCCATCGCCGCCGACGGGTTGGTCCACCTCTTCGGTACCGGGCACTCGCGCATCCCGGTAGAGGAGATGTTCCCGCGCTACGGCTCGTATCCCGGCTTCAACCCGATCGTCGAGCTCTCGATGACGTTCCACACCCAGGTGGTGGGCGCCAACGGGCAGCGCCAGGCGATGTTCATCGAGCGCGTTCCCGGCCTGGCCGAGATCATTCTGCAGAATTTCCAGTTCGGCCCGCGCGACGCGATGATGGTCTTCTCCGCGAGCGGCCTTCCGGCGGTCCCGGTGGAGATGGCTCGGGGGGCTCGACGCCGCGGGCTGCCCGTGATCGCGATCACCTCGGTCGCCCAGTCGAAAGCCGGAACAGTCCGGCCCGAGGTGGGCGCGCGGCTCCTCGACGAAGCCGACGTCGTGATCGACCTCTGCACGCCGGCGTCGGATGCGCTCTGCGCTCTGGAGGGGCTCGACACACCGGTGGGACCGAGTTCGACCTTCGCCGCCGTGGCCGTGGCCAACACCATCAAAGTGCGGACGGCGCAGCTGCTGATCGATCGGGGGGCGATGACGCCCGTGATCACCAGCACGACGGTGGTCGATGAACAGCGATCGCGTGAACTCTTCGACGCGGCGTACCGGGAGCACGCTCGGCGGTTGGCGCGGGTCTTGAGCCCCGACGCGGGTCGCCAGCCCTTGACAGGAGGTGTGTAACGGAGTAAAGAAACGGCAAGGCGGGGCGGAATTCCGAAACCGTTGGAATTGGTTAAGAAGAGGAGAAGCATGGCAGCAAAGCATTGGACGAGGCGCGAATTCGTTGGTCGCGCCGGTAAGACGATGGGCGCGGCGGTATTGACCTTTGGCGTGGTCGACCTGCTGGCTGCCTGTGGAGGCAGCAGCACGAGCGGCGCCGCCAAGACGTACAAGGTGGGCGTGTCCAACACCCTGACCGGGAATGGCTGGCGGGAGGAGATGATCTGCTCCATCAAGGCCCAGGGAAAGGCATCGGGCAACGTCACGCAGGTTACCGTCGCCAACCGCAACGGCGGTCCGGCTGAGCAGATCGCCGACCTTCGCAACCTGATCTCGGCCGGCGTCAACGCCATCATCTTGAATCCGTCTGACCGCGATGCGCTCAACGCAGTGATCAAGGAAGCGGCGGGCAAGGGTATCGTCGTGGTTGCGGTTGACCAGGCGGTTTCCGCCCCGGAGGCGTACGTGCTCTCCAACGACCAGGTGAAGTACGGACAGCTGGGCGCCGAGTGGCTGTTCAAACAACTGAAGGGCACCGGCAGCGTCGTCGAGATGCGTGGTATCGATGGAGTGCCCGCCGATACCGACCGCCATCAGGGTTTCACGACAGCGCTCGCCAACTATCCAGGCATCAAGATCGTGGCCCAAACCTTCACTGGCTGGTCGCTCAATCCCGCGGCGCAGCAAATCAACGATCTGTTTAGCTCGGGCAAGAAGATCGACGGCGTCTGGACCTCGGGAATCGACGCGACCATCATCGATGCCTACCAGACCGCCAAGAAACCATTCGTGCCGACGGTCGGCGCGGACAACAACAAGTTTGTCGGACAACTGGTTTCGCTCAAGTCGTCTGGTCTGGTGGGAGCCGCGGTGACCAACCCGCCGCCCGTCGGCGGCGCCGGCCTGGCTGTGGCGCTCGACGTCCTCGCGGGGAAGTCTCACCCGAAACTCATCAAGCTCACACCCGAGGTCTGGGACAACACCTCGAGCGCCGGCGTCAGCACGCTGCAGTCGAAGTACGATGCATCACTCGATCCCTACTACAGCGTGCAATATGCGGTGGCGCCTTACACGACCTACAGCAAGGCGCAGCTCATCGCCTGCCAGTCGTAAGCGATACAACGATAGACGCCCATCCACGCCCTCACCCCGAGCGGGGAGGGCGTGGGAGGGGAACGAGGCGAGATGATGTGATCGCATGAGCGAGCTCTCGCCGCTGCTGGAGGTTTCCAGCCTTTCGAAGCGCTTTGGCCCCGTGATCGCGTTGCGCGCCGCCGACCTCAGCGTGCGGCCGGGCGAAGTTCACGCGCTGATGGGCGCCAACGGCGCCGGCAAGAGCACCCTGGTGAAGGTGCTCACCGGCGTGCTTCGTCCCGACGGAGGCACCATCGCCTTGCGCGGCAAGATTCGGGTCATCGCCTCGCCGGCAGAAGCGCGCCGCGCCGGATTGATGCCCGTCTACCAGGACCCGGCGCTCATTCCCGACCTGACGGTGCTCCAGAATCTTCGGCTCACCGGGACCCCGGTGGAGGCCGTCCGGCGCTGGCTGTCGGAGCTGGGAATGAGCGGCATCGACTTCGGAGTCCTGACCCGGGATTTGCCCCCGCCCAGCCTGCGGTTGCTGGACCTGGCGCGGGCGCTCGCCGCCGAGCCCGACGTGCTTCTCCTCGACGAAATAACGGCGGCACTTCCGGCCGACCTGACCACGCGCGTCTTCGACGTCGTTGGCCGTCGGCGCGCGGAAGGTCGCTCCGTCATTTTCATCTCGCATCGCCTCGCCGAGGTGAGCGTCTTCTGCGACCGGGCGACCGTGCTGCGAGACGGAGAGACCGTGGGGGTGGTCGAGCCGGCGCGCGGTGCCGAGGCCAAGATCGTCGACCTCATGTTGGGACCGGTCGCGGCGGACGTCGCCCGGGCTGAAGCCCAGCGCGCTCCCATCAGGTCGGGCGATGGGCCAGGCAAGTCGCGGCTCGAGGTAAAGAACCTGCGGGCCGGCAGCATGCTGCAGGACGTTTCGTTCACGGTCCGGCCGGGCGAGGTCGTGGGCGTGGCGGCGCTTGAGGGCCAGGGACAGGGCGAGCTGTTCGATTGCCTCGCCGGGGTACGGAAGCCCGACGCTGGTCAGATCCTGGTTGAAGGCCGGGCAACCAGCTTCCGGCACCCCTACGATGCCATCCGCGCCGGGCTGGTGCTGGTGCCGGCCGATCGGATGCAGGCACTGTTGCGGCAGCGCTCGGTGCGTGAGAATATCGCACTCCCCCTCGTCAGCCGCCTCACTCGCTGGGGGTTGATCAACGTGCGCTCCGAGCGCCGGCGCGTGAAGCAGGCCATCGAGCGCCTGCAGATCGACACGCGGGCGCAGGCCCAGGTCCGTCGGCTCAGTGGTGGCAACCAGCAGAAGGTCTCGATCGCGCGCTGGCTGGCGGCGGGATTCCAGACGCTGCTCTGCTTCGACCCGACGCGCGGCATCGACATCGGCACCAAGCGCCAGATTTATGTCCTCGTGCGCGAGCTGGCCGCGGCGGGCTCGTCCATTCTGCTGTTCACCTCGGAGCTTGCCGAGATTCCGCTCGCGTGCGACCGGGTGATCGTGCTCTTTGGCGGACGCGTGGTCCAGGTCTTGCCGGCAAACGTCGCCGATGAGTCAACGCTGCTGCGCGCCGCACACGGACTCGCCGCGGAGGCGGCCAGCTAGATGGTGGTCGGCCGCGTCGCCATCCCGTTCGTGCCGCCCCGCCTAGTCCGGCGGCATGGGTGGACGATCGGCGTCTATGCCCTGCTGCTGGCATCCCTCATCTTCACCGTGGCAATCCATCCGACCTACGGCGCGTTCGACATCAAGTCGCTGGCCCTCGGCGCCTTGCCACTGGCGTTGGCGGCCGCTGCCCAGACGGTCGTCGTGCTGAGTGGCGGCATCGACCTCACCGTCGGACCGTTGATGGCGGTCACAAATGTGCTCGCCGCGCGAGCAATGCTGCATAGCAATTTCCGCGACGCGCTCCTGGTCGCCGTGCTGGTCTTGATTCTCGGTTGCGCGGCAGGCGCGTTCAACGGCGCCATCGTGGTCTTCTCGCGGGTCCCCGACATCGTCGTGACGCTGGCGATGAGTTTCGTCTGGGGTGGCGTCGCGCTGCTCATCCTCGAAAAGCCGGGTGGCGGCGCACCGCTGGATTTTCAAAACCTCGCGCAGGAGGCCACGCTCTCGCCCTGGGTGCCCAACGCCTTGATCCTGCTGATCGTGGTCGTGGCGGCGGTCTGGATGCCACTGCGCGGTAGCCGTCTGGGCCTCGCCCTCTACGCGATCGGCAGCGATCGCACCGCCGCGCACGCCAGTGGCGTGAATGTTCCTCTCGTCCGAATACTGGCCTACACGCTGAGCGGAGTGTTCGCCGCGATCGGCGGCCTAGCCCTCACGATGACGACCGGCATCGGCTCACCCTTGTCCGGTTCTTTTTATACCCTGAGCGGCGTCGCCACCATCGTGCTGGGCGGCGTCAGCCTGGCCGGCGGAAAAGGCGGGATGCTGGGGCCGATGGCGGCGGCCTTCATCCTGACGCTCATCCCGGCCGATCTCATCTTTCTTGGTATCGATCCGAACTACGGCCAGGTGATCCAGGGCATCGTGATCGTCCTCGTCGTGATGGTTGGCGGGCTGGCCGCGCTTCGGCGGAAATCGGCGTGACCGTGCGGCGGTATTTCCAGGAGCATCCGATTGTGGTCCTGAGCCTGCTCCTTCTCCTCCTCGTCGGCGTCCTGGAGGCGATCCGGCCCGGAGCGGTGACGCCGAACTGGTTTCGAACGACCGTCCTCTTCGCGGCGCCGTTGGGAATCCTGGCCGCGGGCCAAACGCTGGTGATGCTCACCGGTGGCATCGATCTGTCAGTGGCGAACGTCGCCACGGCGGCCGCCTACATCATGGCCAGCAACGCCAGGCATGGCGATCTTCAGGCGGTGCTGCTGGGGCTCGCCGTTGGTGTGGCTGTCGGCCTGGTGAATGGTCTGGGCATTGCGGTCTTCCAGGCCCAGCCGCTGATCATGACCCTGGGCATGGCCCTCGTCGTAACCGGTGGGCTGACGGTCTACAGCCAGTTCGCCGTGACCAGCGTGCCCAGCGTACCCGGCTTTATCCACACGCTCGGTGCCGGAACGGTGCTTGGGTTTATCCCGGTCAGCCTGCTCCTGTGGGCGCCGATCGCGGTCATCATCGTGGTCGGACTGCGCCGCACGGGGTTCGGACGATTGCTCTACGCCATCGGCGATAATGCCGCCGCCTGCCGGCTGGCG
>Ga0209689_1004297_pt1 | contig 10338 bp, 5 predicted proteins | sample GraSoiAngelo_149_FD_187119 | JGI IMG/M metagenome (GOLD analysis project Ga0209689, IMG submission 187119) | Grasslands soil microbial communities from the Angelo Coastal Reserve, California, USA - 14_1009_09_30cm (SPAdes) (version 2) | ecosystem: Environmental > Terrestrial > Soil > Grasslands ...
CCATCGAGGACGCCACGGGCATGCGGGTGGAGGTGGAAAACGCCGCAAACGCGTGTGTACTTGCTGAGGTTTGGTTTGGACACGGAGAACAGGTCCGCGACTTCGTGGTCGTGACTGTTTCCGAGGGGATCGGCACCGGTGTGTTCGCGAACGGACAATTAATACGAGGAATGAATGGCATGGCGGGAGAGTTTGGCCACGTGTCACTCGATCCCAACGGGCCGTCGTGCACCTGCGGCGGCCGGGGATGCTGGGAAGTCTACGCATCCAACCGGGCGGCCCTGCGCTACTACCACGAATCGATCAAGTCCTCCGATGGACTGACGTTCCAAGATCTGCTCGTTTTGGCCGAGTCCGGAGATCTTCTGGCAGTCAAGGCCCTGGACCGCATGGTGCACGCACTCGGAAGAGGAATGCGTATGCTCGTCGCAGGATTGGCTCCCGAAGAAATTGTCGTTGTCGGTGAGCTCACCCGTCAATGGCGGCGATTTGGGCCTGCTATCGAATCGGAAGTGGCCATGGGCCTTCCTGGGGGCCATCCTCCTCACGTGCGGCCTGCTGAAGGGATTCTGGCGCGCTTGCGCGGAACCGTCGCTTTGGTGTTGCAAAAGCATTTTGGCCCGTTAGCAAGCCCCCAGGAGTTTGCAGAAAAGGGATCTCGACAGATTCGGTCCTTGGCAGGTTAGAAGTGCTTCCAGGCAAAGAGGTGGGGTGCCTCGTCGCTTGGACCAGTTATCTCACTTGAATGGAGGGGTCATGTCCAGTCGAATTGTGGCGTGCAGTGCGGATGTTCTATTCAAGAAATGCGGGCTCTTGAAATTTTCTATCGCGATGCTGCTGCTGGGATTGTGTATTCTCTCCAGCGCCGCGAAAGCGCAGGTGCTTTACGGAGTTTTGACCGGAAACGTTACCGACCCTTCGAGCGCGGCTGTGCCGGACGCGCAGGTTGAAGCGCTCAACATGGCGACTGGAGTGTCACGCCAGACGACTGCCGACTCGGCCGGCATCTATCGATTCGCCGAGTTGCAACCGGGCATCTACAAAGTGACGGTATCCGCGGCGAGTTTTGGTGCCTTAGTGACAGAGAACGTGAGAGTAGAAGCGAACAACACCCGCCGCGTTGACGTGCAGCTTCGATTGAAGGCCCAGACCGAAAGCGTGACGGTAAGCGCCGCGCCGCCCGTGCTGCAGACGGACCGCGCCGACGTCCACACCGACATCAGTGCAAGGGAGATCGAGGACTTACCGGTTCTGGCCTCCAATGGGCGGAATTTCCAGAATGCCTACCGCATCATCCCGGGTGTTGGCCTGCCCGGAGAAAATAACTCAGCGGCGGGGAATCCGCAGCGCGCGCAGACCTCAAACGTCAATGGGCTTTCGATCAACAACAATAACACTCGCATTGATGGGGCTTCGGACACTTATACCTGGCTCCCGGCTAACGTCGCCTATATCCCTTCCGCGGATGCTATTGAAGCAGTGAACGTAGTCACAAACAACTTTGACGCGGAACAGGGCATGGCCGGCGGTTTGGCCGCGAACGTGATCATTAAGTCAGGCACCAATCAGTTTCACGGCACCGCTTACGAGTACCACACGGACAATCATCTTCGCGCACGCAATTACTTCCGGCCGGCTGTCGTGCAACCGGTGAAACCAAAGAATATCTTCAACCAGTACGGTGGAACTTTGGGCGGTCCAATCAAGAAAGATAAACTGTTTTTCTTTGGGGCTTATGAAGGCACCAAAATCCGCACAGCCGGTGGGGCTTCGAAGAGCGTTGCGCCTGCGTCGATACGAAACGGCGACTTCTCCGCGCTCTTGCCGGCCATTGGCTCCATCATTCCAGGTTCTGTTACTGCTGCAAACCCCGCGGGCGTCCCATTCGTTAATTGCAATGCTACGCCAGCAGGTGGGTGCATTTACGACCCAAACACCGGCAATGCCGATGGCACGGGCCGCACTGCCTTTCCCGGGAATATCATCCCCTCCAATCGGCTTGACTCCGCGGCAACGACAATGGCTGGGCTAATTCCTAAGCCGAACGTGGGCGACCCCAATAGCCCATCGAATATTTCAAACAATTTCATCCCGGTTGGGGCCCCTCAGTACAATCTGAGTCGCATCGATGCAAAGGTGAACTACGTACCAAACAAGAAATCCATGGTGTTCGCCAGGTACAGCATTTCGCCTTCGTTCATTTTCGACCCGCCGGCGCTGGGAAATGCAGGCGGCGACGCTACTGGCGGCGGACAGAACGGCAACGCGTTTAGCAGGGTCCAGAGCGTAGCGCTGGGTGGAAGCTATCAGCTTACTCCGGCCATGCTGTGGGATGTGAACGCCGGTTATACCCGGTTGCGTCTCAACGCTGAAAACGTGGATATTGGCACGAACTTTGGGCTGGACACCTTGCACATTCCGGGCACGAACGGCACCGACCCCATCTACGGAGGAATTCCTGCGTTCCAGATCTCCAGTTGGGCCAATCTAGGAAATGCTAATACCGGCAATCCTTTCGTCTTCCGCGACAATCAATACGTAGCTAACACAAACCTGAGCTGGATTAAGGGGCGACATGATCTGCGGTTCGGATTGGAATACTACCGCAGCGGGATTAACCACTTCCAGCCGCAGGGCGGAACGTTTGGCACGCCGCGTGGCACTTTCGGGTTTGACGGAAGCGTGACCGCCCTGAATGGCGCGCCAAAGTACGCGGCGGCGAATGCCTACAACAGTTTTGCGCAATTCTTGCTCGGTCTTCCGCAAAGGGACGGCAAGGTCATTCAGAACATCAATCCAAACGCGCTGCGGTTCACAACCTGGGCTTTGTACGCACGGGACCGCTGGCAAATCACTCCCAAGCTGACGTTCACTTACGGTCTGCGATGGGAATACTATCCTTTTGCAACTAGTGACCATACTGGGGCGAAGTTCTTCGACCCCACCTCGGGTAACGTATTCATCGGCGGAGTTGGCTCCGCGCCCGAAAACGATGGCGTTGACGTGGGCCATGGAACGTTCGGCCCTCGCTTTGGAATCGCTTACCGGCTGCAGAGCAAAACGGTTATTCGGGCTGGGTACGGAATCAGCGTGGATCCCAACAACTTCCGGGCTTTGCGGGATACTTTCCCGAACATCACCAACATGGATTACCAGGCAGGCGCGCTCTTTAATAACAGCAAGTTTGCTCCCTCAACCAGCCTCACGGGCACCAACGCTAATCTCGCTCCGTACCCGGGCCTGACGACCGGGATAGTTTTAATACCCTTCACGGGGTTCGGCAACGGAATCATTCGGCTTCCCAACAACGTGGGCACGACGACGGTGGCAAATCCTTTCCGTCGTGGGTATGCGGAGTCATATAACCTAATGGTGGAGCATGACTTCGCCGGCTGGGTGGCTGACGTCGGCTATGTTGGAACCCGCGGCATACGCATACCACTCGGGCTCAACATCAATGCTGGCCCCGTTGGCGGTGGAAACGCGGGTCGCCTGCTCAACGCAAACCCGGCCGTTTGCCCCTCCGCGAACTGCTGGGGCGATATCAATGCAGTGACCCCTTTCAAAGTCACTTATTACGATTCTCTACAAACCAAAGTGAATCGGCGGTTGAGTGGCGGCGCTTCGATCGGGGCCGCTTACACGTTCTCGAAGGCCATCGACTACAGTGAAAACGAAGGGGCGGTCTTCCATCCTTTTCCAGCCGATTGGGCAAGTAACAAAGCCCTTGCCGGTTTTGACCGCACCCACAACCTGCAAACTTACGGAGTCTACGAACTGCCCTTTGGCCGCACCAAGCGCTGGGCGCAGCACGGCATCGCAAACATTCTCGCCGGCGGCTGGCAGTTGAACTGGATCATGAGCCGCTACTCTGGGGTTCCGCTAACCATAACTTCAAACATCAACTCCTCCAATGCCCTTGGAAGCGCCAACACTCCGGATCTCGTCGGCCCGGTCACCATCTTAAGGCATGTCCAGCATCAGGATGCGACCGGTAATTTCGTGAATTGTGCCCTTACGGATCCAACTTGCCAGTATTTCTCGGCGAGTTCGTTCGCTCAAGTCCCGGCCGGCCAAGTGCGCTATGGTACTGCCGGTCGCAACATTCTTCGCGGACCTGGCTTCTTTGATTTGGACACGGGGCTCCTGCGAAACTTCCGGATCACGGAACGGGTGGGTTTCCAATTCAGAGTAAATGCGTTTGCCGTGACCAACACGCCGAATTTCGGCAACCCGAACACGAATATCTCCAATCCCAACTTCGGCGCTATAACATCTACCGCCAGCGGACCCCAGTTCTCCAGCGAAGCCGGCAACCTTACGGGACAACGCACCTTTTGGTTTGCGGGAAAGGTGATCTTCTGACCGTAGGATGATGGGGTGAATCCTGCCGAACAAAAGCGACCAGACAAGCGCTAACGTCCACGAGTTTCACCACCTAGGACATCGCGGCCACCCCGGCGGTGTCCTGCGGCGGTATTCTAATAGCAGATATATGACCCTCAGATCCTTTCGCGCGTCTTTTTCGCCGGACACTGGTCGCGGTCAGCCGTCGCTAATATTCAATCCTGGTAAGGCATGGCTCGTAATCGTTCTATGTTTGCTCGGCTCTCCTCTTCTTCACGCTATCACCATCGGTGAGGATCGCTATGTAGACTCAGCTTATCACCCTGGTGATTTCAGCATCGTCACGCGAAACGCCGCCGCAACTCTGCTTGTTGACTCAGCTGACTTCCCAGGTGTCGTTCGCGCGGTCAACGATTTGCAAGCGGACATCGAACGCGTTACGAACCGCACCGCAGCGATCGCGCACGACGAAAACAACCTTGGCTCAAACGTGATCGCCGTTGGCACGGTTGGGAAAAGCAAAATCATCGATGAACTGATCCGCGATCACAAAATCGATGTGACGCCCATTGCCGGCAAATGGGAATCGTTTCTCATTCGCGTCGTGCCGAAGCCATTTCCAGGCGTGGCCAGCGGGTTGATTATCGCGGGAAGCGATAAACGAGGAACAATCTACGGCATCTATGACCTTTCCGACCAGATTGGGGTTTCGCCGTGGTATTGGTGGGCCGACGTTCCCGTCCAGCATCACGATGAACTCTTTGTAAAGCCTGGCACCTATGTGCAGGGACCGCCTGCAGTTAAGTACCGCGGAATTTTCCTGAACGATGAAGCGCCATCCCTCACCGGATGGGTGAAAGAAAAATACGGCAACTACAATCATGAGTTCTATACCAAGGTTTTTGAACTGCTGCTGCGATTGAAGGCCAACTACCTCTGGCCCGCGATGTGGAACAACGCCTTCAACGAGGATGACCCGCTGAATGCCTCCCTCGCAGACGAATACGGCATTGTAATGGGCACATCCCATCACGAACCGATGCTGCGTGCACAACAGGAGTGGAAACGGCATGGAAAGGGTCCGTGGGATTATTCGAAAAATGCCGAATTCCTTAGGGACTTTTGGGATCAAGGGATCGAGCGCAACAAGAAGTACGAGAGCATCATCACGCTCGGCATGCGCGGAGACGGAGACCTCCCCATGTCCGAGAGCGCTAATATCGCCTTGCTGGAAAAGATCGTGGCGGATCAGCGCAAGATCATCGCGGACCGCGTAAACCCCGACTTATCCAAAGTGCCCCAGGACTGGGCCCTCTATAAGGAAGTGCAGGAATACTACGAGAAGGGTATGCGTGTTCCCGACGACGTGACTCTGCTCTGGTGCGACGATAACTGGGGAAATATCCGCAGGTTGCCGACACCAGAGGAACGAAAACGTAGCGGCGGCGCTGGAATCTACTATCACTTCGATTACGTCGGAGATCCGCGTTCCTACAAGTGGCTGAACACTATTCCGATTGCCAAGATTTGGGAGCAGATGAATCTCGCGTATCACTACGGCGCCGATCGCATCTGGATCGTCAACGTAGGTGACCTGAAGCCCATGGAATTACCCATCGATTTTTTTCTGAACATGGCGTGGAAGCCGGACAACTGGCCCAAAGAAAGAATCGGTGAATTCACAAGACTCTGGGTGGCACGGCAATTTGGGACACAGTTCGCGCCGGACATTGCGGACGTACTTTCGAAGTACACGAAATACAACGGCCGGCGCAAACCCGAGTTGCTGGAGCCCGGCACGTTCAGCCTCATCGATTATCGGGAAGCGGACACGGTGTTCGCTGATTTCCAGGCCGCGGTGGCGAAAGCGGAAAAGATTTACGGCAAGTTGCCGGAGAACCAACGCGATGCTTTCTTCGAACTTGTGCTCTATCCCACGAAAGCGTCCGCAATCGTGACGGAGCTGTACATCACTGCAGCCAGAAACCAGCTCCACGCCAGCCAAGATCGTGCCAGCGCGAACGAATCAGCCGCTGCGGCGCGCGCCTTGTTTCAGGCCGACGCGGATCTCTCCGCCCATTACAACCACACGCAGGCTCACGGCAAGTGGGACCATATGATGGATCAAACACACATCGGTTACACATTTTGGAATCAACCGCCGGTGAACGCTATGCCCAAGGTCACCGAGATTAAGATTCCTGCCCCGGCGCAGCTCGGCGTGGCTGTTGAAGGCTCAGCGAATGCCTGGCCCGGCTCTCCGGGCGAACCAACTCTCCCTCCGTTTGACTCCTTCAAGCGGCAAAGCCGGTACTTCGATGTCTTCAATCGCGGGCTTGCACCCTTTAGTTACTCTGCTTCGACAAGCACTCCTTGGATTCGACTGAGCAAGTATCAGGATTTGGTTGAAGACGAACGCCGTGTGTGGGTAAGCGTGGACTGGAGCAAAGCTCCTCTCGGCTCCTCGAACGGCACAGTAAAAATTGCGGGCGCTGGCAGCGAGATCATCGTGATGGTCGATGCTTTTCATCCAAAGGAGCCGGAACGAGATTCACTCGATGGATTTGTGGAAAGCGATGGCTACGTTTCGATGGAAGCGGTGCACTACACTAAGAAAGTCGACGGGCCCTCCGCGCGATGGGAAAAGATTGACGACCTCGGACGGACACTGTCGTCCATGTCCGTGTTTCCCGTGACGGCGGAAAGCGTCACGCCCCCGCGAGATTCTCCGCGCCTCGAATACAAATTGTATCTCTTCGACCCGCGCACTGTGGAGGTGGAGGCCATCCTCTCCCCCACGTTGAATTTCGTGCCCGGTCGCGGCCTGCGATACGCCGTTTCATTCGACGACGAAGCGCCTCAGGTCATTGATGCCCTCGCGCAGAACTCGGTGGAAGACTGGGGAACCTCGGTGAAGGACAGCGTCCGCAAAGTGCGGTCCACACACTTATTGGCAAGATCGGGCTATCACACGCTGAAGTTCTGGATGGTGGATCCCGGCGTGGTGCTGCAAAAGCTTGTCGTGAATCTGGGCGGTGTGAAACCCAGTTACCTCGGTCCGCCCGAAAGCTTTCATCGTGGCGAGTCAGAGCAGCGATAAAGTTGGTCCTTGTCCAAAGATTCAAGCCTCGGCAAAATTCACGAAAGATTTTGTAATACCGTTGCAATCTCGTGAGAGGTGTAACTGCTTCAATTCCCTGGGCTAGCGCAGATTGCTTTATTCAGATTGCGTCTGGCTATATTCGCTCAATTGTATTTTTATGAGCACCATTGACACACTGTAAAGTGCACCGTAGCATCGCTTTCACTGGCCGCTATTCCTGTTCACGAGCGCGCCGGAAGAGAGGCCCCCGATGAGCCTTCGCGACTTCATCACCAAGCAGTTTATCGATGTCATCGAATGGGTTGAGCCGGAGGAAGGCATCCTGGCCTACCGCTATCCCATGCAGGATCGCGAGATCCAGAATGGCGGCAAGCTGACCGTTCGCGATTCGCAGGCCGCGGTTTTTGTGAATGAAGGGAAAGTGGCGGACACCTTTGGCCCCGGACTTTACACGCTGAATACGCAGACGCTGCCTATCCTGACTTACTTGAAGAACTGGGACAAAGCGTTCAAATCGCCGTTTAAATCAGATGTCTATTTTTTCTCGACGCGCATTCAGACCGATCAGCATTGGGGAACGCAGAATCCCATTTCCATTCGCGACAAGGAATTTGGCGCAATTCGTCTTCGCGGCTTCGGCATTTATTCGTATCACTTGAGCGATGCCAAATCGTTCTACAGCAAGATCAGCGGCACGCGCGATACTTACCGCGTTCCCGATCTCGAAGGCCAGTTACGGAACACCATCGTTGCTAAAATGACGGATGCTTTCGCCGCCAGCCAGGTGCCGTTCCTGGATATGGCCGCGAACCAGGGCGCACTCGCCGAAAAGATCAGCGAAGCCCTCAAACCGTCGTTCACGGACTATGGGCTCACCCTGGATAGCTTTGTGGTCGAAAATCTTTCGCTGCCCGACGAGCTGCAGAAAGTGCTCGATCAGCGCATCAGCATGAACGTCCTCGGCGATATGGGCAAATTTACACAATATCAGGTAGCGCAATCCATCCCCATAGCGGCCGGGAATGAAGGCGGAGGCGCGGTAGGGATGGGCGCGGGTCTCGGAGCCGGCGTAGCCATGGGCCAGGCTATGATGGACGTGGTCAAGAAAGCCACTTCGGCGCCTGCCGGTGGAGCAGCACCCGCGGCGGGAGCGCCCGCTGCCGAAACGAAATTCTGCGGCGAATGTGGCAAGCCCATTCCGCGTAGCGCTAAATTCTGTCCGGAATGCGGAAAGCCTCAGACGTAGCGTGGCGTCTCGTCTGCCATGAGCGGAATCGAGTGGGTGGTCGAAGCTTTCGGATGCTCTTCCCAGTCGCTGCGTGACGTTGCTGTCTTGCAGAATTTATTCAGCGGCATTATTCGCGAGATGAAGCTCCGGCCCGTCGGCGAAACGCAGTGGCATCAGTTTCCCGGCACCGGAGGCATCACTGGGCTTTGCCTTCTCGCGGAGTCGCATCTCGCGTGTCACACCTTCCCGGAGCACGGCTCGCTCTGCCTCAATCTCTTCTGTTGCCTTCCGCGCGCTGAATGGGATTTCGAGACGATTCTGCGGCAACTCTTTGAGGCAGATTCCGTCTCAGTCCGGCGGCTACAGAGGCCCTACGAATCCCAATGGAAGCAGGCCGTCAGTGACTGAGGAAGGACCTTATGGCGCAAGCCTAACGAGTCGCTCCCGATGACCCAGCCTGTTGCCAACTGTCCGAACTGCGGCGCCAAGATTGTTTTTCGCTGGTCCAGCACTGTCCAGACCGTCTGCGAATTTTGCAAGAGTATCCTTGTCCGCACAGACGTGGACCTGAAAAAAGTCGGCCAGGTGGCCGATCTCCCGCCGGACAGTTCGCCCATTCAGATCAATACCGAAGGCAAGTACGGCAACAAGGCGTTCGTGGTGGTCGGCCGCATCCTTTACGAGTACGATCAGGGCGGCTGGAATGAGTGGCACGTCATGATGAACGACGGCGCAAGCGCCTGGCTGTCTGACGCTCAGAGTGAATACGCGCTCTCTTTATCTTCGACGGCGCAGAATCTTCCCGCCCCAACCCAGGTTCATGTCGGCCAGCAATTCACTTGGAACAACCAACCCTATACTGTGACCGTCATCACTCCTGCGCATTACCGCGGCGTCGAGGGCGAATTGCCATTTCAATATTGGGACAAGACGGACGTCACCTTCGTCGACTTGCGCAGCGAGTCCAGGAAATTCGCCACTCTTGATTATAGCGATCCCGAACCGGCTCTGTACCTCGGTGAATTCGTGCAGTTCGAGGATCTCAAATTGAAGAATCTTCGCAGTTTCGAGGGTTGGTGATGAGCGCGGGAACTCCACCACTCTCCGGACCTCCCAAACCGCAAGCGAAGGCGCTGAATTGTCCGAAGTGCGGCGCAGCCATTGTTTTGCGTTCGTTCGGCCAGGCTGAAACCGTCGTGTGCGCGAGCTGTCATTGTATCCTCGACGCCAAAGATCCCAACCTGGCTATCCTCCAGCAATTCGAAATCAAAACCAGTGATGTCAGGCCCCTCATTCCTCTTGGCACGCGCGGCAAGCTCCGCGGTACCGACTACGAAGTCATCGGGTTCGAGCGGCGCAGCACGCAGGTCGACGGAATCACTTACTGCTGGCACGAATATGTGCTGTTCAATCCTTACAAAGGCATTTGCTACCTCACTGAATACAACGGCCATTGGAACGACATCAGCATCTGCAAGGTTCTGCCCACCGTGGACCACAACATGTTCGGCAGTTCGTCGCTAGCGGCCAACTATCTCGGAGAATCCTACAAGCATTTTCAGACTGCCGACGCCAGCACCGATTTCGTGCTGGGCGAATTTCCATGGCAGGTTCGTGTGGGCGAAAAGGCTGCCGTCACGGACTATGTGCATCCGCCACG
>Ga0209689_1004299_pt1 | contig 10335 bp, 15 predicted proteins | sample GraSoiAngelo_149_FD_187119 | JGI IMG/M metagenome (GOLD analysis project Ga0209689, IMG submission 187119) | Grasslands soil microbial communities from the Angelo Coastal Reserve, California, USA - 14_1009_09_30cm (SPAdes) (version 2) | ecosystem: Environmental > Terrestrial > Soil > Grasslands ...
CTACTGTCCGAGCGCCGGCGAGTACTACCCGTACGCCTCGGCGTGTCCCGAGGGCTGGACGCCGGTGATTCCGCAGTAGACGCCATCCGCGTCGGAGAGTTGCGCGCGCTGTTGTGGCCGCGGTCCGCTTGGGCCGCGGCTCACACATCCTCTCCATCGATGCCGCCGTTCGCTCGAGTGCCAACGGCCGCACCCACGTGTTCCAGCCGGCCCTGACACGCGACACACGTGGTCGCGTCGGGAACGGCGAGGAGCCGCTTCGCGGGAATCGTCGCTGCGCACTCTGAGCAGACGCCGTACTCTCCGTTGTTCACCCGCGTCAATGCGACGTGGAGCCGCTTGGCCTGTTCCATCAGACGGGAGGCGACAAGATGCTCTTGCTCTTGATGCTCGAGGCCCTGGGCGAGGTCGAGGAAATTCCCTCTACCCACTTCGGCGATCGGCGCGGCGGCGCCTCGATGCAGTCGATCGGCGATCCCGTCGAGCTCTGCGGTCAGCAAGCGCCTGATCCGATCATTCGTTTCGATTCTCGCGACCTCGGTCACTTTGTTAGCCATGGCCATTCCCCTCTTGCGGCTTGGGATGACGGCCACGTGCAGCTGGTTGCAAGAGCGCGCCTAGGACGCCGTCCGTGGACCGCCGTCGCAGCTTGCCGGTTCGTGCGGGAATCACCCGCTCCGCCCGCCCCCGGCCGCGACGGGCGCATCCCAGCAGACGCGGGCGTGGACAACCGGACGGAGCCGCGTGATAGGTCGATGCGCGCGCCTGAGGAGGAATCTGAGAACTCATGATCCACGACAACATCCTGGGCACCATCGGCCGCACTCCGGTCGTGCGAATTCAGCGGCTCGCACCGAGCCACGCCACGATGTTCGTGAAATGCGAGTTCTTCAATCCGCTCGCGTCGGTCAAAGACCGCCTCGCGATCGCCGTGATCGAGCACGCGGAACGAACCGGGGCGTTGACGCCTGGGCAGACCGTCGTGGAAGCGACGTCCGGCAACACGGGCATCGCGCTCGCGATGGTCTGCGCCGTGAAGGGCTATCCCTTCGTCGCCACGATGGCGGAGACCTTTTCAGTCGAACGCCGCAAGATCATTCGCATGCTCGGCGGCACGGTCATCCTGACGCCGGCCGCCGAGCGCGGGATGGGCATGGTGCGCAAGGCGGAAGAGCTCGCGAGGAAGCACGGCTGGTTCCTGGCGCGCCAGTTCGAGAACGAGGCGAACCCGGCCTACCATCGCAGCACGACCGGTCCCGAGATCCTCTCGGACTTCGCCGGCAAGCGCCTGGACTACTTCGTCACGGGCTGGGGCACCGGCGGTACGCTGACCGGCGCCGGGCAGATGATCCGACTCGCCCGGCCGAACGTGCAGATCATCGCCACCGAGCCCGCCGGCGCCGCGCTCCTCTCGGGCGAGCCGTTCACCCCGCACAAGATCCAGGGATGGGCGCCAGACTTCGTGCCGGCCGTCCTCGACCGGACGGTACCGCATCGCGTCCTGCCGGTGACGGACGCCGAGGCCATCGACACGGCGCGGGCGCTCGCGCGCCGCGAGGGAATTTTCTGCGGCATCTCCTCCGGCGGAACCTTCGCCGCGGCCCGCAAGGTCGCGGACGAGGCGCCGGAGGGCTCGGTCATCCTCGCGATGCTGCCGGACACCGGCGAGCGCTATCTCTCCACGGCGCTGTTCGAGGGAATCGCCGAAGGCAGCGATCCGGAACCGTGACCGCCGGTCGCCTCATTCATGGGCCTCGACGGCGGTGGGGAGCACGACGTGAAAGCAGGCACCGCGCGGAGAGTTGTCGGAGGCCCACAGGCGGCCGTTGTGCGATTCGACGATCGAACGACTGATGGACAATCCCATCCCTAGGCCGTGTGGCTTCGTCGTGAAGAATGCGTAGAAGATCTGGTCGGCCTGCTGCGAGGGCAGCCCGACGCCCGTATCGCTGACGGACACCATCACCCGCCCGTCTTCCGCTTGCCGCGACGTGATGGCGAGCTCGCGCGTCTCATCGACGTCCTTCATCGCGTCAACGCTGTTCATGATCAGGTTCATCAGGACCTGCTGCAATTGCACGCGATCTCCCATGAGCTGGGGGAGATATGACGCGAGCTCCGTCCGGACGGATATCCCGTGGCGCGTGATCTCGCCGCGCAGGAGGACGATCATCTCTCGAATGACGTCGTTCACATCGACCAGCTCCCGTCGCGGGCTGCCTTTCGTGAATAGCAGGCGGGTGCGACTGATGATCCCCGCCGCGCGCGTTCCGTCTTCCACGATGCTCATCGCCGAGGCGCGGGCCGCTTCCAGATTTGGGGTGTCGCCGGCGAGCCAGTTCAGGCACGCCTGGGCGTTCGTGACGGCGGCGGCAATCGGTTGATTCACCTCGTGCGCCAGCGAGGCGGTCAGCGCTCCCAGGATGCTGACCCGGTTGACGTGTGCGAGATCCTCCCGCGCCTGACGGAGCGCGGCTTCGGCGCGCTGCTGCTCGGACAAGGAAGCGATCAACGCGACGGCCAGGATGACGAACGTCGTGCCGGCCACCACCAGCGCCAAATGTGTTTGATCGAGACCCGCGTGTCGCTGGGCCTCGTAGACCTGGCCGTGCGCGGTAAAATGGGCCGCCCGCATCGCCGTGTAGTGCATACCGGAGATGGCCACTCCCATGACGGCGGCGGCCCCGAGTCGTTGCCAGAGACGCGTCGTTCCGAATGTCAGCCACAGGGCCGCCGTCGACGCGCCGATCGCGACGACGATGGAAAGCGTGACGAACAAGGGGTCGTAGCTGAGATCGGCCGGACTCCGGAGCGCCGCCATCCCGGTGTAGTGCATGGCGACGATGCCAAGGCCCATGAAGATGCCGCTCAGGACGAGGCGACGCAGCGATGCGCTCTGGCGACTGATGACGTAGAAGCCGCCGCTCGTCACGAAGATCGCCACCGCCAGCGACAGGATGGTCAATCCGACGTCGTACGACATCGCGAACGGCATCTTGAAGGCCAGCATGGCCACGAAGTGCATCGACCATATTCCACCGCCCATGGTGACCGCGGCCGCGACCAGCCACACGCGACGGGCAAGTCCCCGGGCGACACCCACGCGAGCGCCGAGATCGAGCGCCGTGTAGGATGCGAACGCGGCGACGAGAATCGACAGGGCAACGAGATACGGATCGTGTGTTCCAGTGGCGATCATCGGCTTGCCCCAATTGTGTCGGAGCCGAGAACCGTGAGTGCCGCGGCCGCAAACTCATCGGTAGTCTACGTCAATCGGATTCGCAGAGCCACGGCTCGTGGAAGAAGGAAAAGTCCGCGCGATCGGCGTCTCGAACTTCGACGCGGCTCTCCTCGACCGATGCGAGGCCATCCGTCACGTCGACTCGCTCCAGCCGCCGTTTTCGATGATCAACCGCACCGCCGCCAGGCGCGAGCTCCCGTGGTGTGCGGGGCACGAGTCGGGTGTCATCGTGTACAGCCCGATGCAGTCGGGCCTGCTGACCGAGAGTTTCACGGCCGACCGCCTCGCGTCGCTGGCGGAGGACGATTGGCGGCGGCGCTCGCCGGACTTTCAGTCCCCGCATCTCGGCCGGAATCTGCGGTTGCGGGACGCGCTCCGGCCGGTCGCGGCCCGGCACCGCGCGTCCGTGTCCGCCATCGCCATCGCCTGGATCCTCGCCTGGCCGGGCGTGACCGGGGCGATCGTGGGTGCCCGAACTCCGCAGCAGGTGGACGGCTGGATCGAATTGCTTCGATCACGCTCGCGCCGTGGGATCTCGAGGAGATCGCCTCGGCGATCCGCCGGACCAGGGCGGGGGCAGGACCGGTCGTGCACAGGAAACTGCGCGCTCGACATCAGAGGGCCGCATGAGCACCTCGCTGGTCGTCCACACTGACGGCGTCATCGAGCGCTGACCGCGGCCTGGAGGGCCTTCTGACACCACGGATCTCGCCGCGCGCCTAAGCCACGCTCGCCGAGACGCAGCCCACGCTCTCGGGCCGGAGAAGCGCCGGCGCCCGTTTCCGCATCTCAACGATACGATGGGCTTGCTGATCGCAGCGGCCGGCGCCCTCTGGGCGGTCGCCATGATGTGGGACGCCTTCGAGGCCCTCGTCCTGCCCCGGCGCGTGACGCGGCGGCTCCGTCCGACGCGAATGTTCTATCGCGCCACGTGGCGAATGTGGTCGGCGGTAGCGCGCCGCATGCGTCCCGGCGGACGCCGGGAAACCTACCTCAGCTTCTTCGGGCCGTTGTCGCTGCTGGTGTTGATGGCCGCGTGGGCGGCCAGTCTCGTGGCCGCGTTCGCGCTGCTCCAGACTGGAAGCGCCCTCAATGTCCCCGGCGGCGGCGCCTTCACCGACCATCTCTACCTGAGTGGCGAAACGTTCTTCACGCTGGGCCTCGGCGACGTCACGCCGGTTTCCCGTGTGGGGCGCGCGCTGGTCGTGATCGAGGCCGGTGTCGGGTTCGCGTTCCTCGCTCTGGTGATCGGCTATCTCCCCGTGCTGTACCAGTCGTTCTCGCGCCGCGAGGTGAACATCACGCTGCTCGACGCTCGAGCAGGATCGCCGCCGAGCGCGGAAGAGCTGCTACGCGGCGAGTGGCCTGACCAGGAGGCGCTGACCGTGCTGCTTCGCGAGTGGGAACGCTGGAGCGCGGAGGTGCTGGAGTCGCATCTCTCGTATCCCGTGCTGTCGTACTACCGCTCGCAGCACGACAATCAGTCGTGGCTGGCCGCGCTCACCACGATCCTGGACGCCAGCACGCTCATGATCGTCGGCATCCCTGGTCCCGGCGCTCGCCAGGCCAGGTTGACGTTCGCGATGGCGCGGCATGCGGTCGTGGACCTGACGCAGGTGCTCGGGTGTACGCCCATCGATTCACCCCCGGACCGGCTTCCGGCGCCCGATCTCGCCCGGCTCCGTACGGGGCTCGCGGCCGTGGGCGTGGTCGTCGATGGGGGTGCCGGTGCCGACGACAAGCTTGCCGAGATGCGCGGGATGTACGAGCCCTTCGTCGCGGCGCTGTCCGAGTACCTGCTCATGCCGTTGCCCGCCTGGCGGGCCGGCGCCGACGCCCGCGTGAACTGGCGCGCGAGCTCCGCGCAGGCCGCGCGGGCCGACGGCGCTGATCGCGTCGGCGGTGAGCTCGTCCCGCCGCCGCGGTAGGGATCACGGCGCCTGCAGGAAGGAGTAGTCCCACACGGAGACGCGGTAGTGGTCCGCCGAAGGCAGATGCGAGACCTCGAAGTACGCGCGCTCGTATCCGCCGAGGCCTTCGGGAACCCATGCGATCCGCTGGCCGACGACCGCGCCGGACGCGTCGAGAGCCTGCGCCAGTAGACGCACGGGCTCGGCGGCTTGCCCGGATGTGTTGGTGATGTAGCCGCGTATGCGGCGCCCCCCGTCGGGCTCGGAGGCGGCCGACCAGTCGAGCTTGAACCAGCGCTCCCAGCCCACCATCAAGGTGGTCGTGGACGGCGTCAGGGAAGGACTGTTCATGGCTCCGCACGCCGTCGTCGCGACGGCCGTCAGCGCGAGCAATCCCGCCGAGAGGAGGGATCTGGCGTTCATGGTCATGGAACTTGCCTTTCGTCGGTCGGGGGCCGAACGCCGGCCGGGAAGTTGATGATGTCGCCGTTCGGGGTTCGACCGAGCAGCGGCGGCGTGTACACCTCGTGGTCGGAGAGCCGCCGCTCCCAGTGCCCGGGCACCATGACGGGACCGTCGGTCCCCGGAACTTGAACGTAGCGGTCCGGAACCCATGTCGACTCGGGCGTCGGGATCGTGGGCGATGGCGCTTGCGGCATCGGGTGTGTCGTCGCGTCGTTGAGGTGGTCGAAGATCGCGCCCGACGGCGTCGTGCCGCCCAGCGCCGGCCTCATCTGGCCCGACGCGAGCTGAGGCGCCGCGACACTCACGATCACCGCGACGCCGAGTAGCACGCTGTGCAATCTCATGGTGACGCTCCCTTCTGAGTCCGGGATCTCAGCGCGTGTTCGTAGCGCAGCCGAAGAGTCAGGGCGCCTGCTCGATGACGTCGTCGGTGTTCGGCTCCGCGTACGCGGCGCCGGCCAGCGAAGCGACGATGGCGACGAGCAACAGCGCGAGAGTGATCACGTGCTTCATCTCGGTGGCCTCCCTTCCGTCACTTCTTACGATGGCGGAAGTGCACCGGCGAGATGCGGAGCCGCAGGAGGGAGAGGGCCGTCGCGTTCTTGCGGTCGGACGGAGAGTACTACCGAGTCAGATCCCAGGAGAACCAGTCGTCGTAGCCGTAGGACGGCCACGGCGAAGAGGCCCACTGCGCGCTCCTGAGCGCCTGCTCCGCCTTCACCGCGGACTCCAGGGTCGTCGCGACGAAGCGACGCGTCCTCTGCGACAGGCCGTGGTCGCTCTGGATCAGCGCGAGCGCATCGTCGACCTGTCCCGCGACGCGGGAGCTGTGAGTCAGATCACGGAACGCGCGAAGGTGCTCCGCCGCCACGCCGTTGTCGCCTCGCTCGAGGTAGCTGAGCCCGAGGTACAGTCGCGCATCCGCCTGCTTCGGGTCCTGACGCACCGCCTCGCTGAGATGGGCAATCGCCTCGTCGTACTCTTGCTGCTTGTACTGCGTGATCCCCAGCCCCACGAGGGCATCCGTCCGCTCGGGGTGCTCCCGGAGGGCCGTCTCGAACTTCGCCGCGGCGTCGGCATAGCGACCCTCGTCGAGCGCGACCTGTCCCAGACCGTAGGTGGTCGCGCAGCCGCTGAGCGTAAAGACGAGCGCGGCGAGCAGCGCCGGATAGTACCGGCCCCTCGGCGGCGTGACGCTATCCATGGTCGCTCCTCCGATTCTCATGATGGATCGTCTTTGTGACGATCGTTCAACGCCGCAGGTTGCTGCGAAAAGCTCCGCCGGCCCTCTTCGGTCATCGGTCATCGGTCGCGGCGCATCGCAAGAGGGGAAGGCCATGAATCATCTGGGAGTTGCCGAAGAGCTCGAGCGCACGGTCGCGCTTCGCGGCGGCGCAGGTGCGTCTTCGACCATCCGGTCGGACGATGCGCCCCGACTCATATCGCTCTACGATCGTCTCAGAGCGGACACGGCCTACCGGCGGTTCTTCAGTCGGATGAGGACCCCGCCACCGGAATTGGCGCACCACATGTCGAACGTCGACCACCAGCGGCGGCTCGCGGTCGTCGCCGAGCCGTGCGAGGGCCACATCCCGGTGGTGATCGGCGTCGCCGGCTCGGAGCCGACGGAAAGCCCGACCACCGCCGAGGTCGCGCTCGTGGTGGAGGATGCCTGGCAGGGGTTCGGTCTGGGGGCGATCCTCCTGGAGGAGATCCTGTGCGCGGCCGAGCGGCACGGAATCTGCGAGTTCCGCGCTGACGTGTTGACCAGCAACGACCGCATGCTGCGCCTGCTGGCGCATCACGCTGACGTCACGCGGCGGACCACGCGACAGAGAGTCACCGAACTGTTCTTCCGCCATCGAGCCATGGCCGCAGCGGAGCCCCGCTGACCGAACGGCCGCGCGGCTTGCGCGTTCTTGCGGCGTGTCGCCCTACGGCCCGGGATCGAAGCACGTCGACAGCGCTCCGTCGAGGCAGACGCACTCGACCGGACCGCCGTTCCGGCCCCTGACGATCACGACGTGACTGATGCAGTCGGGCCACGCCCGCGCCCGGTGGGCGATCAGCGGCACGGCGAGAAGACCAGCCAGCACGAGCAGAAGCGCCAGAATCCCGACGGCGAGTTTCATCTCTCCCCCTGTTAAGGTGCGCCGAGCCGCCTCATGGATTCGACGACTCCACGGGAGTCCGGCGCACCGCACGAATACGAAGCAACCCCGCCGGCCGATCCGCCATCTCAAGGGTGAGAGAAAGGGGGGACACGAGATGAAGCGAATCATGATTCTGACGTTGATGCTGTTCGCCGTTCTCGTTCCGCTGACGGGCATCGCCCACGCGGACTTGAAGAGCGACGAGGCCATCGAGCAGGCTCCGTAACGTTGGAGAGGCCGGACGACGCGACGCCCGTGGCGGCCGCGAGGCCGCCGCGGGCGCCGGCCGCTGATCGCCGGTGACGTGCAACGGCAGTGGCGCGCCCGGTCTCGCAATGACCGGGAGGTTCCGTGGCTCAACCGCTCGCGATGTCGGTGGCTCTGATCATCGTGACGTTCGCCGTCCTCGACTGGCTCGAGTCGCGACGATCGCGTCGCGCGCTCGAGCGCCGAGCGCGCTGCGAGCAGCCGGGCACGAGGTCCCAGGCACGCCTCCGGGAGCAGCGCCAGCGCTATATCACCGCCGCACGGCTGTGAAGAGGGGAACAACATGAAGGGCCTCGTGGCCGCACTCATCGGTCTTGCCATCGCGGTGTCCGCGGACCCGTCGGCGGCATACGTCGCCGCCATTACGACGTCGATCCCGATCGCCAGTGCCGGAGACGATGACCAGCTCAAGGACGCGCTGAGTTCGGCGATCGACGACGTGCTCCATCACGCGATCGCCTTCACCCCCACCGTCGTGACGCTGCAGAGTGCGCGCGTCGTCGACGATCGGATCTACATCCTGCTGCTGATCGCCGATGGTGACGGCGAGGAGATGCTGCAGAAACTCTCGGCGGAGCCGACGAGGAACTCGATCGAGTGATCGGCGGCCTCGGGCGGGCGCGGCAATACGATGCCGCGATGGACGAAGTCACAGATGATTCGATTTCCCGCCGCCCAGTCGTCGCCATGGCTCGAGCTGTGATACGCGCAGAGATCGGCGGGATCGAGCAGGGGCTGGCCACACTGCACGCAGAGACTCATGACCGTCTCACGCGTCGCCTGCTCCATTCCTTCATCGCCGCTCTCCTCAGCCGCAACCGAATTCTCCGTTGGGAGGGCTTGTGACAGGGCCGGGGTTGCGCTTGCGGATCCGTGCTGAAATTCCCACCATCGGATCTGCCGGTCGTTCGTCGCGCCCTCCAAGAAGAGAGGAACTGGAGGCGTCGATGACGAATCCCTATCTCCACAGCGTGGCCGTGAGGATTCCCTGCGTGCTCGGGTTGGTCCTGCTTGTCCTGACCACCAGCGCATGGGGTCAGAACTACGACGGGTGGTTTCGCGTGAGCTGGGAGCCGGAGCCGGAGGGGGCGACGCCGACCCCCCGGATCGAGGCCATCGTTCACAACGACTCGCGGTATCGAGTGACCGACGTACAGCTCCGGGTCGAGGGTCTCAACGCCGACAACCATGAGGTAGGCCAGCGGGTCGTGTGGGCACTCGGCGACATCGCCCCGAGCGGCGAGACGTCCGTCGTCGCCGAGAGCATACCAGGGGCGGTCAACTATCGGATCACGGTGGTCTCGTTCGATCTCGTATCGGTCGAGGCTCCGTAAACCCGCCTTGCGGATTCTTGCTGAAATCATTCCGGCCACGCGCGCACCCGCCCGCGGCCAGCATCGAGAGGACGAGCCTTGAGTCGGGACGGAGGGTCCGCGTGATGCGTCGACATCTGAAGGCCGCCGCGCTGGTGTCGGGTCTCGTGATCGTCGGGATCGTGGCCGGAGCCCGCGCCATGGAGGGACCCGTCGCGAGCGCGGCGCCGGTCTCGAGCTACATGCCGGTGAACGAGGAAGACTTTCGGACCGTGCTCGCGCGGATGCGCGCCGCCAAGGCGGAGATCGAGAAGCGCCAGCGGGACTTGCTCGCCTCACGGTACGACCTGAGCGATCGTCCGGTGGCCGGCGCGACCATGAGCCGAGGCAAGGCGATTCAGGGCGGCGTCCGGGCGAAGCTGCCCGCCGGCGTCACCTGGGACGTCCTGGCGAAGATGACGCCGGAGGAGGTCCGCGAGAAGGGCGTATTCCCGCCGGGGTTCCTGCCCCTTCCGCATCCCAATCATCCAGAAGGTGGCATGGTGTTTCCCGTCTTCCACATCGACGAGATCAAGAAGCAGACGGGTCGAGACCTCACCCGGTTCGACCTCGACTTCGACCTGCCCGATCCGTTCCTTCCGGAGTTCCCCGCGCCGATCTATCTGACGACGCGCCCCGATCTCGGTGACGTCTCGCGCGGCCGCCTCGTCACGACCGACAACTACTACGAGCTCTTCAACGGCATCCTCAATCCCAAGCAGCTGGAAGGATTGCGGCTGCTCGTGACGCCGTTCGCCCAGCAGCAGTTCAACCTCACCGCCGATCGGCGTAGCGAGCGTCCGAGCCTCGGCGTCTCCTGCTTCGACTGCCACCAGAACGGGAGCACCAACGGCGCGACGCACCTGGTGGGAGACATCCGTCCACAGCAATTCCGCCACCGGATCGAGACGCCGACCCTGCGGGGGGTGAACATCCAGCGGCTCTTC
>Ga0209689_1004301_pt1 | contig 10333 bp, 9 predicted proteins | sample GraSoiAngelo_149_FD_187119 | JGI IMG/M metagenome (GOLD analysis project Ga0209689, IMG submission 187119) | Grasslands soil microbial communities from the Angelo Coastal Reserve, California, USA - 14_1009_09_30cm (SPAdes) (version 2) | ecosystem: Environmental > Terrestrial > Soil > Grasslands ...
CGGCGCGCGCGCGCGCGCGCAGCCCGGCATCATAAGGATCGCTCATGTCCGGGAAGCGCTGGTCTCCCTCCACGACCAGCCCCACCAGGGGATTTCGGAACATCAGGTTGATGTGGTCGGCGATCAGCATCAGGGTGGGCGGCCGGAACGTGTGGCGGATCCCGCCCGCCGCGTTGGTCACGATCTGCGTCTCCACCCCCAGCCGCGCGAAGACGCGCGTGGGCAGTGCGGCGACCTCGGCCGCATGGCCCTCATAGAGATGAAAGCGACCGCTCTGGACCACGAGCGGCACGCCCTCGAGCGTGCCGGCGACCAGCTCCCCCTTGTGGCCCGGCGCCCCGGGCTCGGGGAAGCCGGGGATTTCGCGGTACGGCACGCGCACGGCGTCGCGCACGGCGTCGGCGATGCCGCCGAGCCCTGAGCCGAGCACGATCGCGACGCGGGGCTTGAGCGCGCCGAGCCGCCGCGCCACGGCGCTCGTCGCCTCCTCGATCACACCTTTCCCCTTTCCCGTTTCCCCTTTCTCCATCACAGCAGGATCCCCGCCAACGTCGCCGACAGGAAATTGGCGAGCGTCCCGGCGATCATGGCCCGGAACCCGAGCCGCGCGAGGTCGTGCTTGCGTTCCGGCACAAGAGCGCCGATGCCCCCGATCTGGATCCCGACCGAGCTGATGTTCGCGAAGCCGCACAGCGCAAACGTGGCGATGGTGAACGACACGGGGTCGAGCTGTCCCCGGAGCGGCCCCAGCTGCGCGAAGGCGATGAACTCGTTCAGCACCATGCGCGTCCCCAGCAGGCCACCGATGGCTCCCGCGTCGTGCCACGGCACCCCCATGACCCAGGCGATCGGGCTGAAGATCCACCCCAGGACGGTCTGGATGTCCTGCGGGAACCAGGCGAGCGAGCCGTGCACCCAGCCGAACGCGCCGTTGGCCAGGGCGACGAGCGCGATGAACGACACCAGCATGGCGATCACGTTCAGCATCAGGTACAACCCGTCGGTGGTGCCGCGCGCCGCGGCGTCGACCACGTTCACGTCGGTGCGCGGGATGTCCACTTTGATGCCGCCCAGCGTCTGCGGCGTCCCCGTCTCGGGCTCGAGAATCTTGGCCATCATGATCGTTCCCGGAGCGGTCATGATCACGGCGGTGAGCAGATGGCGCGCCTCGATGCCGAACGCGATGTACGCGGCCATGATGGAGCCGGACACGTGCGCCATGCCGGCGGTCATCACCGTCATCAGCTCCGATTGCGTCATCCCCGCCAGGAACGGGCGGATGGTGAGCGGCGCCTCGGTCTGCCCCATGAAGATCGACGCGGCCACGTTGAGGCTCTCCGCCCCGCTCGCCCCCATGACGCGGTTCATCGCGACGGCGAATGCCTTCACCACCAGCTGCATGACGCCCAGGTAATAGAGGATCGCGAACAGCGCCGACACGAAGATGATGGCGGGAAGCACCTGGAACGCGAAAATGATGCCGAGACTGGAGTGCTGTTTGCCGATCTCACCGAAGACGAACTCCGACCCCACGTACGAAAAGCTCAGGATCTTCTTCACGACCTCGCCCAGCGCGGCGAACAGCGTCTGCCCGAACGGGACCCGCAGCACGAAAATCGCGAATGCGAGCTGGAGCCCGAGGCCCCAGGCGACGACCCGACGGCTGATCGCCCGCCGGTTGCGCGACAACGCAAACCCGAGGCCCAGGATGAACGCGATCCCCAGCACGCCCGTGAGGCGTTGGCCGGCTGGACGCGCCGGCGGCGCCGGCGGCGGGAGCGATGACGTGCCCTGGGGCGTGGTCACGGGTGCGGCAGGCCGCCGCCCCGCCGCCTGGATCGTGTTCCAGGCGAAGCGCGGCAGCGTGAATACGGCGAGCGCGCACACGAAGCTGACCGCGACGGCCAGCACCGTGCGGGGGAGACGCAGCGTCATCTAGAGAGCCTCCAGTTCGCTCTGCACCCGCGACACCAACGCCACCTTCTCGAACTCCGGGAGAAACGCGCTCTCGCAGGCATTCAGCACCACGCGGGCGAGGTCCTCCTGGGCGAGGCCGCCCGCCGCGTGCGCGAGGAAATACTCGTCGGTGAGCGAGACGCCATCCACCAGACGGCCGTCGGTGTTCAGCGTCACGATGACGCCGCGGTCGAGGTAACGCTTGAACGGGTGCTCGGCGAGCGACGGGACGGTGTGGGTGTGGAGGTTCGACGTGAGGCACATCTCGAGCGGAACGCGGTGCTCGACCACGTACTCGAGCAGCGCCGCGTCCTCCGCGAGGCGCGTCCCGTGCCCAATCCGCCGGGCGCCGCAATCGTGCAGCGCCTGACGGATCGAGTCGGGGCCGTCGCCTTCGCCCGCGTGACAGGTGCACGCCATGCCGTGCTGCGCCGCGTACGCGAACGCCCCCGCATGGTCGCGCGCGGGGAAGCCCCGCTCGGCTCCCGCGAGGTCGAACGCCACGACACCCGCGGTGTGATAGTCCGCCGCCGCGCGCGCCAGCTCGAGCGACTCGGCCGGCGACCGGGTGCGGATCCCGCACACGATCACCCCGACCTTGGTGCCGGTCTCCGTCGCGCCGCGCCTGATCCCGGCGAGCGGCGCCTCGATCGCCTGCGCCAGCGTCAGCGCGGGCCGGTGCAGCAACGGCGAATACCGCACCTCGACGTAGCGCACGCCGTCGGCGGCCGCGTCGAGCACGAATTCGTAGGCGACGCGCTCCAGCGCCGCCGCCGTCTGCATCACCGACAGCGTGATCTCGTATTTCGTCAGGTACTCCTCGAGACTCTTCGCCTGTTTGACCGACAGCGCCCGCGCCAGCCCTTCGGGTGTGTCCGCCGGGAGCCGGATCCCCTGGACGCGCCCTAGCTCGAGTATGGTCTCGGGGCGGAGGCAGCCGTCCAGATGCACGTGCAGCTCTACTTTGGGCCAGCGCCGCAACAGCTCCTTCGTGAGGCGCGGCGGGCCCTGGCGTGCACTCACCACCACGCGGAAGATCGCCCCGCCCTCCCCCACTGGATCGCCCACGTCCACTGGCCGGCCCACGCCGTCGGTCACGTACGCCGCGCCGCGGCCCACCAGCTCGGCGAGATCTTGGTCCAGCTGCTCCACGGCGTCGCGCACCCGCGCCCCGGGTGCCACGCTCACCGGTCGCTCGTTCACGAACACACGGATCACCGCGTCTCCTCGCCCGCGTACATAGTGCGCTGAAAATTGCCAAGCGCGAGTGGGTTGCGCTACCTTGCGTGCCGTGAGTAAGCCAGCGAGCCACCGCATCCTTGTCGTGGACGACGAGCCCGACATCACCGCGCTCGTCGCGTACCACCTGGCGAAGGCGGGGTATCGCGTCACCACGGCCGCGAGCGGGCGCGACGCGCTGCGCGCCGCGCGCGAGGAGCGACCCGATCTCGTCGTGCTGGACCTGATGCTCCCTGGCGCGTCGGGGTACGACGTGCTCGCGGAGCTGCGGCGCCGCGAGGAGACGAAAGAGCTCGGCGTCATCGTGCTCACCGCCCGCAAGGACGAGTCCGATCGCATCAAGGGTCTCTCGCTCGGCGCCGACGATTACCTGCCCAAGCCGTTCTCGCCCCAGGAGCTGGTGCTGCGCGTCGCCGCCGTGCTGCGCCGGCTGGCCGCACCGGCCGTCGCCGCCGGGGGGCTGGTCACGGCCGGGCCGATCGCGGTCGACCGTCACGCCCACCGCGTCACGGTGAACGGCGCGGAGGTCGAGCTGACCGCGACCGAGTTCAAACTGCTCAGCACGCTGATCGAGCGCGAAGGACGCGTGCAGAGCCGCGCCCAGCTGCTCGAGACGGTGTGGCAGGCCCAGCCCGACATCCAGACCCGCACGGTAGACATGCACGTGCAGCGCCTGCGCCAGAAGCTAGGGGCCGCGGGCGATCACATCGAGACCGTCCGCGGCGCCGGCTATCGTTTCCGGCGCCCCGACGCGAGGCCCCGCACACGCGCGTGAAGCTCGTGACCCGGCTGTTCGTCACGACCAGCTTGCTGGCCGCGCTCGCCGTGGCGGGCCTCGCGGTCGCCGCCGACCGGCTGCTGCGGCGTTACCTCGAGGACGAAATCGCGCACGGGCTCGAGCGCGAGGCGCTGCTGATCGCCGCCCTGATGCCGGCGGATTCGCTGCGCTGGTCCGATTTCGCGCGGCAGATGGGCGCGAGCGTCGGGCACCGCATCACGCTGATCGACCCCACCGGCAGAGTGCGCGGCGACACCGAGTTCGACCGCGCCTCGCTCGGCGGGCTCGAGAACCATCTCATGCGGCCCGAGGTCCAGCAGGCGCTGGCGGCCGGCGAGGGACGGGGAAGGCGGCTGAGCGCCTCGACCAACGAGCGCCGCATGTACGTGGCGCTGCGCGGCGGGCCGCCGGGGCTCGCGATCGTGCGCCTCTCGACGACGCTGGCGGCGGTCGACGCCCAGGTGGGCACGGTGCAGCGCGCGCTGGCGCTCGCGGGATTGGCGGCCGTGCTCGGCGCGGGCGTGCTCGCCTGGATCGTCTCGCGCGAGGTCGCCCGGCCCCTGGTGCAGATCGGGGCCGCCGCCCGCGCCATCGCGGACGGGCGGCGGCCGGAGTTCCCGGACGCGCGCGTTCCCGAGGTCGCCCAGCACGTCGTCGCGCTGCGCGCCATGCACGAGCAGCTCGACGAGCGCTTCGCCGAGCTGGTGCGCGAGCGCGAGGAGACGGCCGCGCTGATCGAAACCATGACCGATGGGGTGTTGGCGGCGGACGCGCGCGGCGCGATCGTCACCCTCAACCGCGCGGCCCGCCGACTGCTGGGTTATGGCTCCGACGATCCCCTCCCCGCCCTGGTCGGGCTGTTCCACGAGAAGTCGGCGCGCGACCTGGTTCAGGCGCTGCTCGCCGGCGGCGAGGCCGAGCCGCAGGAGCTCGAGCGGGGCGGGCGCGCGCTGCTCGTGACCGGCCGCGCCCTGCCGAACGGCGGCGCGCTGCTCGTCATCCGCGACGTGACCGAGCTGCGACGGCTGGAAGCCGTGCGCCGGGACTTCGTCGCCAACGTGTCCCACGAGCTCAAGACGCCCCTCACCTCCATCGCCGGGTACGCCGAAACCCTCGCCACGGAGGACGCGGGCAAGGAAACCGAACGCTTTGCGCGCACCATCCTGAACAACGCCCACCGGATGCAACGCCTGGTGGACGACCTGCTGGACCTGTCGCGCATCGAATCGGGACGGTGGCAACCCAGCCCCGAGCACGCCGACGTAGCCGCGATCGCGGCCGAGGCATGGGCCGCGTTCGCCGACCGCGCCCGCGACGCCCGAGTCGAATTCACGGTCGCCGCCACCGCCGGCGGCGGCGTGACCGCCGATCCCGACGCGCTGCGGCAGATTTTCACGAATCTGTTCGACAACGCCCTGCGCCATACCCCCGCGGGCGGCCGCATCAAGGTGTCGGTGGATCGAGCCGGGGGGGGAGGCGTCAACGTCGCCGTGGCGGACACAGGCTCGGGCATCGGCCCCGAGCACCTGCCCCGCATCTTCGAGCGCTTCTACCGCGCCGACCCCGGCCGCTCGCGCGAGGAGGGGGGCACCGGGCTCGGCCTGGCCATCGTCAAGCACCTGCTCGAGGCCCACGGAGGACGGGTCGAGGCGTCGAGCACGCTCGGCAAGGGCACGACCATCCGCATGTTCTTCCCGGGAGACGGGACCTAAGTCGTTCAGGCCCTCCGCCCGTGTGCCGTTACACGTCCGTCACATCGGCGTCACGGGAGCTTGACCGCACGAGGGCATCGTGCTCCTCGTGCGCATTGGACTCGTTTCCGACACGTACCTCCCCCAGGTCAACGGGGTGACGACGGTGGTCCGCCGCATCGTCGCGCTGCTCTCCGCCCAGGGCCACGAGGTGGCCGTCGTGGCGCCGCGCTACCCCGAGTTCGCGGGGGCCGCCGGAGAGCGAGAGCTGCGGATCCGCTCCCTGCCGTTCCCGTTGTACCCGGACATCCGCTTGTCCTGGCCCAGCTTTCGCCGCGTCGCCGAATTCTTCGACGAGTTCCAGCCGGACCTGCTCCACGTCCACACGGAAGGCGCGCTCGGAGTCGCCGGCCGGCGCTACGCGCTAGTCCGCAAGCTGCCCCTCGTCACGTCCTTTCACACCAACTTCCCGCAGTACAGCCGGCACTACGGGGTCGGCTTCCTCGAGCCGGCGGTGTGGCGCTGGCTCGAGCGGTTCCACGGCCCCGCGGCGTTGACGCTGACGCCGGGAGACGGCGTGCGGGACGAGCTGGTGCGGCGCGGGATCACCCACGCGGCCGTGTGGGGGCGCGGCGTCGACACGGGGCTGTTCCACCCCGGGCGGCGCGACGCGGGCTGGCGGCGCTGGCTCGCCGGGGCGGACGACACGGCGGTCGTGCTGCACGTGGGCCGCCTCGCCCGCGAAAAGAACCTCGACGTGCTGATCGAGGCCTGGTACACGGCGCGCGCGGCGCTCGGCCAGCGTGCGACGTTCGTCGCCGCCGGCGAGGGGCCCCTCGCGCGGGACATCGAGTCCGAGCTCCCCTTCGTTCGGATGTTGGGCTTCTTGCCGCGGCAGCATCTCGCCACGCTGTACGCCAGCGCCGACCTGTGCGTGTTCCCCTCCCACACCGAAACCTGCGGGCTGGTCGCGCTCGAGGCGATGTCCTCCGGCGTGGGCGTGATCGCGGCGGACGCGGGCGGCTTTCGTGAGAGCATCCACCACGGCGTCACGGGCCTGCTCGTGCCGCCCAGCGACGGGCGCGGGTACGCCGAGGCGATCATCGAGCTGGCGCTCGATCCCGCCAGTCGCTTCCTCCTGGGCGCGGCCGCCCGCGAGGGGGCGCTCGGGCGCGACGTGGAGCCGGAGAACGCAGAGCTGCTCGCGCGCTACGCCGGGTTGATCGGGGTCACCGAGCGGAGGACCGCGCCGTGCGCCGCCTAGTGATCGTCCTGGCCGACGGGCTGCGCCCCGATGCGGTCGCTCCGGGCATCATGCCGTCGCTCGATGCGTTGGGCGGCGCGTTCACCCTCGCCCGGCAGGCCCACACCGTCCGCCCGAGCGCCACGGTGGCCGCTCTCGCCGCGCTCGCCACCGGCGTCTCGCCCCAAACCCACCGCCTCACCGAGCCCGGCCTGGCGTTCCTGTCGGGCTTGCGCTCGTTGCGGCCGGTCGCGCGGGAACTCGGTCGCGCCGGCATCCCCAGCGACGTCGTGACGGGGGAGCTGGGTCCCGCCGCGCTGCCCATCGCCTGGTCGCTCGCGTCCACGGCCGGTGTCCGCCGGCTCGTGGCCAAGGGCTCCCGGGCGCGCGACACCGCCGCGGCGGCGCACCGGCTGCTGTCGCAGCCGGAAGAGCGGCTACTGTTTCTCTACCTGCCCGATTGCGATCGGGCCGGGCATGCCTATGGGTGGATGTCGGATCCGTATCTCGCGGCCGCGGCCGAGGTGGATGCGGCCGTGGGCTCGCTGGCGCGGTGGACCGACGAGGTCGTGTTCATCGTGACGGCAGACCATGGCGGCGGCGGCGTCCGGGCCAACGAGCACGACGAGCCCCACCCCGTCAACGATCACATCCCGCTGGTGGTGGCGGGGCCGGGCGTAACGCGCCGCCACCAGCTGACGCGCGCCATTTCCCTGCTGGACATCCCCGCCACCGTGTTGTGGTGGTTCGGGGTGGCGGTGCCTGACGGCTACGAGGGCCGCCCCCTGCTCGACGCATTCGTGCCCGCCCCCGCCCGCGCCGCCCCGGCCCCCCGGGCCGCATCCGTGCCGGCGTGATGCGCTGGCTCACCCACTTAGGCGGCGCGCGATTCACGCTCGGGGTCGGGCTGGCGTTGGTCGCGGCCGGACAACCGCGGCTCGGGCTCGCGGCTCTCCTCGCCAACACGGGATCGCACCTGGTCGTGCAGATCCTGAAGCGCGCCGTCGCGCGGGCCCGTCCGTGCGACGCGAGCGGCACACCGCTCGCCCTCGTGAATCTGCCCGATCCCCACTCCTTTCCCTCAGGCCACGCGGCGGCGGCGACCGCGGTGGCCGCTACGGTGGCGCTCGCTCATCCGATGATCGGACCGGTGGTGCTGCCGCTGGCGGGCCTGGTCGCCTACTCTCGAGTTGCCCTGCGGGTGCATCACCTGAGCGACGTGCTCGCGGGGGTAGCGCTGGGACTGGGCGGCGCGATCGGAGCGACACACTTCCTGCGCTAGTCTGGCCGTACCGTCGTAGCATCGCGCCTGGACCTCCTTTTACACAGCGGTCTCAGGTCCGTGACACATCCGTCACACACGCGACCTACCGTCCCGTGGTGCCTCAGGATATTGCCGCCGCGCAGCGCATTCTGATCGTGGACGACGAGGCCGACATCACGGCCCTCGTCGCGTACCATCTCGCCAAGGCCGGCTACCGCGTCACGACGGCGACCGGAGGCCGGGAGGCGCTCGACGCGGCACGCGATGAGCGGCCCGACGCCGTCATCCTCGATCTCATGCTGCCCGACCTGTCGGGCTACGACGTGCTCGCGGAGCTGCGGCGCCGGGAGGAGACGCGCCAGATCGGCGTCCTGCTGCTCACCGCCCGTCGGGAGGAGGCGGACCGCATCCGCGGCCTCTCGCTCGGCGCGGACGATTACCTGCCCAAGCCGTTCTCGCCCCCGGAGCTCGTGTTGCGCGTGGGCGCCGTGCTGCGCCGGCTGCGGGCCCCGGCCGGGGCCGTCGGCGGCCGACTGAGCGCCGGGCCGATCGTGCTCGATACGGCGGCCCACCGCTTGACGCTGGACGGCACGGAGATCGTGCTCACGGCCACGGAATTCAAGCTGCTGCGCACCCTGCTCGAGCGGGAAGGGCGCGTGCAGAGCCGCGCCCAGCTGCTCGAGACGGTATGGCACGCGCAGCCGGACATCCGCACCCGCACCGTGGACATGCACCTGCAGCGCTTGCGCCGGAAGCTCGGCCCGGTCGGTGGCTGGATCGAGACGGTGCGTGGCGCGGGGTACCGCTTCCGGCGGGCGGAACGGGGCTGAGTCTCCTCAATGCGGCAGCAGGGCCGGTCCCAGCGACACCACGATCGAGATGGTGAACAACACGATGATGATCCACTCCAGCATCTCCAGGCGGCGGGTGGCGGCGCGATCGGCCATCCGGCTGTAGATGCTGTCGATCGTCTGCAGCTTGCGGGTGATGCTGACGTCCCATTCCGCGAGATGGAACCGCCGCGACGCGAGGCCGTACACGCGGGTGAGGTACTGCTCGCCGATCAGCTTCAAGGCGTTCGTCACCTGCTCGAACAGAATGGCCGCGTCGAGCTCGAGCTGGGCCAGCTCGCGCAAATCGGAGCCGTACAGGCTGGGGACGCGCAGCGCCGACCAGCGTCGCTTGGACAGCAGGCCGTACGCTCGCTCCAGCGCGTCGTCCAGCTGCTGATCGAGATAGCGCATCTCCAGGAGCTGCGTGTTGGCGAACTCGATCACGGCGCGCACGTCCTCGCCCTCCGGGTCGAACAGCAAGGTCACGTCGGTGTCGATGAACGTGGCGTCGTCGGGACCGAACGACAGCCGGGACGATGTGGCGTCGGCGATCTCCTGCTGCGACAGGCGATGCCGCTCGGCCCGCAGGATCTGCGCGATCGTGTGCGCGTGCTGGGTGGCGAGCGTGGCCGCGTCGCACGGCGGCGCGAATCGCTCCACCTCGAAAACCGCGTAGTCCTCGACGAACTGGGAGATGTGGGGCCGCACGGCCGCATCGCCCAGCGTCGCGACGAGCCGCTCCACGTGGCCGCGCGAGTCCGCCAGCAGCCGCTCGTTCCCCCACAGCTCGTTCGAGAGCGATGGCAGCGCCGCGAGCGGGCCGTCGATCGGGATCGCGTAGCTCAGCGAAACGGCGCCGAAGTCGTAGAGCAAGACCTCCACGGTGGGCCCGGTGCTGAAGGAGCCGAGGGACAGCGGCTGGGCGGGCAGCGACACCCGCAACGGCGCCGGCCGGTACTCGAAGAAGGCCGGCGCCCGGCGCTTCTGCTTGACCGTCTGCCGCTCGGTCCCCGCCAGGATGCGCTGCTCGGCGCCGTCCAGGTCGATCGCCTGCGCAATGTCGTAGGCGAACAGGGGATAACAAGTCCCCTTGAGAAGGGTGAGGTCCGACTGTTCGCTAACCACGAGGGCTGTACGCTAGGAGGCCGCCCGGGAAGCGGCAAGGCGCGCGGTCCCGCCCCCGTTACGAACCTGTTACACTGCGCGCGCTCGTCCGTGACGCGCCGGGGCTTCGTTATCCCCCGACGTCGCACGCGCACCACAACCCATTCCCGCGAGGAGAGACGCCCAATGCCGTCCTTTATCCGTCGAGCGCTCGGCGTGGCCATC
>Ga0209689_1004303_pt1 | contig 10332 bp, 9 predicted proteins | sample GraSoiAngelo_149_FD_187119 | JGI IMG/M metagenome (GOLD analysis project Ga0209689, IMG submission 187119) | Grasslands soil microbial communities from the Angelo Coastal Reserve, California, USA - 14_1009_09_30cm (SPAdes) (version 2) | ecosystem: Environmental > Terrestrial > Soil > Grasslands ...
CGCGTTCTGCAGCACGCCGAGCGCGCTGTTCAGCGCAGCCCGGTAAGGAGCCGGGTCGATCTGGTAGAGCCGCTGCCCCGCCTTGACATCGGCGCCCTCGCTGAATTCGCGCTTGAGCACGATGCCATCGACGCGCGCGCGCACCTGCGCCACGAGATACGCGGAGGTGCGGCCCGGCAGCTCGGTGACGACCGGCACGCTCGCCTTGCGGACCGTCACCACCGAGACTTCCGGCGGCTGCGGCGCCTGCGGTGCTTCTTTCGCGTCCACGCAGCCGCCGAGGGCGACCAGCGCTGCAAGCAGGTACAAAGTTCGGTTCACTGATGCCTCCCGAAAGGAAGGCATCTTCGCGTGGCAGCGCTGCGGAGCGGTTTCCGCTCCTGTTACATCAGTAACGCAATCAACGCTTCGACCGGCACCGGCTTGCTGAAGAGATAGCCCTGCATCTGGTCGCAGCCGAGCAGGCGCAGCATGTTCGCCTGATCTTCCGACTCCACCCCTTCCGCGACCACCTTCAGCTGGAACGAATGGGCGAGCGTGATCATCGTGTGCACCAGGGTCGTGGTGTTCGGGTCCTCGAGCATCGCGATGACGAAGGAGCGGTCGATCTTGAGCGTCTGGACCGGGAGCTTGGCCAGATAGGAGAGCGACGAATACCCGGTTCCGAAATCGTCGATCGCCACCTGGACCCCGAGCTTGCGCAGCAGGATCAGCTTCTCGATGGTGGCGTGGATGTCCTGCATGATCAGGCTCTCGGTGATCTCCAGGTCGATGCCTGCCGGAGCAATCCCTTTCATGATCGCGTGCTCCACGTCGCGCACGAAGTCGCGCTGCCGCAGCTGAATCGGCGACACGTTTACCGCCACCCGGGGCGGCTTCAGTCCCCGCTCGGCCCAGGCGCGATGATCGAGCGCGGCCCGCCTCAGGGCCCATGACCCGACTTGCAGGATGAGCCCGGTTTCCTCGAGCAGCGGAATGAATTTCATGGGCGGCACGAGGCCCAGCTCCGGGCTCTGCCAGCGGATCAGCGCCTCGACGCCGACGATGCCCCGGTTCTCCACATCCACCTTGGGCTGGTAGTGCAGCACGAACTCTTCTTTGTCGAGCGCTTCGCGCAACTTGTTCTCGAGGGACAGATTCTCGTGAATGCGCTCGGTCATTGCCGGCGCGAAGAAAAGATAGCGCTCGCCCGTGGCCTTCGCCTTCTTCAGCGCCGCTTCGGCGTTTGCAAAGAGCGCCTCCGCATGACCGCCATCGCCGGGATACATCGCTATTCCCACGCGGGCGGAGAGCCGAAGCTCGCGCCCATCGAGCCGGAATGCAGGGCCCAGGCAAGTCGCGAGCCTTTGCTCAGTGAGGCGGCCGACATCGTCCTCGTTCTCCACATCGGAAACAATCGCAAAATGGTCCGGGCCGATCCTTGCGACCCGCGTCGGATCAGGGCCTGCGGACTTGATACGGTCGGCAAGCTGCCTGAGCAGCTCGTCGCCCGCCTGGCGCCCGTAGGCATCATTGATCGCCTTGAATCGCTCGATATCCACGATGGAGACGGCCAGCTTGCGTTGCGAGCTGCCGGCGGCAATCACTTTCTGCTGCAACCGCTCCAGAAACAGGCTGCGGTTGGCGAGGCCGGTGAGCGGATCGTAATAGGCGAGATACTCGAGCTTCTCTGCCTTCTCGATGTGCCCGAGCGCAAACGATATGTCGCCCGCGAGCTCGAGAAGCAGCCGCATCTCCTCGTTGTCAAACACGTCGACCTCCGCGGCGTACAAGGCAAGCACGCCGATCGCTTCGTCACCCACGATCAACGGAATCACCGCCAGCGAATTGATTCCGCGTTCGTCCAGCTCCTTTCGCATCAGTCTTTGCGGGTCATTCCTGATGTCGTTGGAGAGCATGGGCTTTTTGCCGCGGATCGCGCGCCCGGCGAGGCCGTGCCCGCCCGGCTTGTTCTCGATCACCGCAAGGGGAGCGGACTCGAAGAAATCGCCCACCTCGCCTGCCGAGGCTACCGGCTTTACCAGTCCGGACTGCTGATCGACGACGCCGATCCAGGCCATGCGGAACTGCCCCGCTTCGACTGCCATGCGGCAGGCTTCGCGATACAGCTCTTCGCGCTGCCTTACCCGGACGATCAGCGTATTGATTCCGCTGAGCATGGCGTAGACGCGGTTGAGACGCTTGATTCTCTCCTCGGCCCGCTTTTGATCGGTGATGTCCTGCAGCGTGCAGAACCACCGCTCGGCACTACCTGGGTCAGGCTGTCCGCCGAGCGGCTCGATGACCTGTCGCACATGGATCCATTCGGCACCCTCCCGCCGCAGGCGATACTCGATGTCCACGCGCCGCCCCGTGGCGCCCGCCTCGATGCTCTTCGCGCGCAGCGCCTCGCGGTCCTCGGGGTGCACGATGTCCAGCCACTTGCGCGTGCTCCGCGGCATGGACAGCAGTTGGGTTCCGATCAATGCCGGCAACGTATCCGACCAGCTCTCGAACGAACCGTCCGGCCCGGTGATCACATGGGCAAGCTTCGCCATGAGCTGGGCGCGCCGCAGCCCGGCCTCGCGCTCTTGCAGGCGCTCGCGGGCGATCTCGAGCGCTGCCTCCGTCTGACGACGCTCTCGCAGCACCTTCGCCTCGGCGAGGGCGCGCTCTACTGCAGCAGACAGGCGTACCAGATTCGACTTGACGACATAGTCGGTCGCGCCGTTCTTCAGCGCGCGGATCGCGTATTCCTCGCCGAGCGTCCCCGACACAAAAATAAACGGGATGTCGGGTGCCAGCTCCTTGGCGAGCCTCAGCGCCTCCATGCCGTCGAACTGGGGCATCGAGAAGTCCGAGAGGATCACGTCGGGAGCGAACTCGCGCAGCGCTCGGATGAAGTCTTTCTCGCTATCGACAATGCGATGGCTGACGCGCAGGCCCGCGCGCTTGATCTCCCGGATCTCGAGCTCGGCATCCGCGGCCACGTCCTCGGCGAGCAGCACGCGCAGGGTCGGCACGGTCTTGGATGTCATTGGCGTCGCGCTAGGCGGATGAATCCGAATTCTTCTCGCTGGCTAACCACAATTGGATGTAGGAGGGGCAATCGCGCAGCTCCATCCCCTTTGCCGCGCAAGCCCCCAGAAAACGCACGACCTCGCGGTCGACGAGGGTCACCTTCCCCAGGTCCAGGATGATCTTGCGCCCGCTGCCTTCGATTTCTCCCTTCAGCTCCGGTATGTGTCGCGATTGCATCCAGCCGCTCAGCCGGAGAACCGTGTCACGCGCATGTGAATCCGTCTCGATTCGGAACATCCCGCGCACCTCGCTTGCGAACTCGCAAGGGCCATACCAGGGCCTAACCGGCTGATTACGCGGCTCTCCCTACGCGGTTTGATGGCGAGTTCTCGCCAATTGGCGAGCAATCAGGGAGACTTGAACCGATGCTTGTCGATGCGCAGGCTTCTTATCTTCGACTCGAGCGTCGAGCGCGCGATCCCGAGGCGGGCTGCGGCGCCGGACGGGCCGGAGACCCTGCCGCGACTTTCGGCCAGGGCCGATTCAATCATTTCCCTTTCCTGGTCTGCGAGCGAAGCGGCCAGGGTAGCGGAGCCGGCGCCCCCTGTCAGGGACTCGTGTTGCAGCCAGCTTTCGTCCACCGAAAGCGTATCGCCATCGCACAGAATCGCCGCCCGCTCGATGACGTTCTGCAATTCGCGGACATTTCCCGGCCAAGGGTAGGCCTGCAGCAGCTCGAGCGTCGGCTTTTCGATTCTCCGGATATTTTTCCGGGCCTTGGCCGCATAGCGCTGGGCGAAGTACTCGGCCAGCACCGGAATATCCTCGACGCGCTCGCGCAGCGGAGGCACCTGCAGCGGAAAGACGTTCAGCCTGTAGAACAGATCGAGCCGGAAGCTGCCGGCGTCGACGCCGGCCTTCAGGTCGCGGTTGGTGGCGGCGAGCACCCGCACGTCGACCGAGATGGGCTGGCTGCCGCCGACTCGCTCGAATTCCCGCTCTTGCAGCACCCGCAGCAGAGCGCTCTGGGTTTCCGCAGGCAGCTCGCCGACCTCATCGAGAAAAATGGTGCCGCCGTCGGCCAGCTCGAACCGGCCAAGGCGCCTCTGGGTTGCGCCCGTGAAGGCGCCTTTCTCGTGGCCGAAAAGCTCCGACGCGATCAACGAAGGCGGGATCGCGGCGCAATTCACCAGAACAAATGCACGGCCCGAACGGCGTGAGAGCCTATGGATGGCACGTGCCACCAGCTCCTTGCCGGTGCCGGTCTCGCCCTTGATGAGAACCGTGGAGTCGGTCGGCGCAACTCTTGTCACGTGCGCCAATACGCGGTTGAGCGCTTCGGAGGAGCCGATGATTTCCTCGAACATCGACGCCTGGTCGACTTCTTCCTTCAGCGCCAGATTCTCCATCTGAAGCCGGTCTTTCAGCGCATGGATTTCCTGCAAAGCGCGCTTGCGGTCCTCGATATCGACAGCCGTTCCGTACCACTTGACGATATGTCCCTGCTCATCGCGCAGAGGCACGGTGCGGACCAGGACCCAGCGATATTCCCCGTCGGCGCGCCGCAAACGCAGTTCATACTCGCACTGTTCCCCGACAGCCATGTCCGTGCGCCACTTTTCCATGACCCTTGGGGCATCTTCTGGATGAACTGTGCGCATTGAATCTGCAAGCGCCTCCTCCAGAGACAGGCCCGTGTATTCCAGCCAACGCTGATTGACGAAATCAACAGCGCCGTCAGGCAGCAGGCTCCAGACCATCGTCGGGATTGTGTCGATAACCAGCCGAAGCCGATCCTCGCTCTGTCGCAGCGCGTCTCCCGCGCGCTCTGCTTCGATTGCCACGCGCGCCATCATTTCCGCCGTCCTGTCCTGCCCCCGGCCGCGAGGAGCAGGCTCGCCGCCTTCTTTGCTCGCTTTGCAGCGTCGAGATCGCCCGCGTAGGCGGCCACTATGCATCCCATCATCAGCATTTGCCATTGCCTCGCGAATCCGTCGGGATCGCGCATGCACGCCTCCTTCGCCAATTGCCTCACGAATGTGCGGATCGTACCGATGTGCCTCACCGCGGCGATTCGCACCCGGTGGCCACGTTCGCCGTGCTCGAGCAGCGCCTTTACGAAGGAGCATCCCTCGAAATCCGAGCGACGGAACCACTTGTCGAAAACGTCGAAGATGGCAAGCAGCTTCGCGCCTGGTGTCCGGCCCCTGCGCTCAGCGTCGCGCTGCAGCCAGGACCGCGTCCACAGCTCTTCGCGCCGCCGAAGAAACGCCAGCGCGAGCTCGTCCTTCGAGGGGTAGTGCCTATACAGCGTCATTTTCGCAACGCCCGCGCGCGCGGCAAGGGTGTCCACTCCAACGGCGCGAATGCCGCGGCGCGAAAAGAGCCGGTAGGCGGTTCTATCTATGCGCTCTCGCGCTCCGATCGAGCGAGTCGCGGACTGCTGGTGGTGTGCCGGGAGGCCTGTGCGCATGCGCTGTCCCCTGCGACGAGACAGCTCTGTATACCACAACCGCGGACTGGAACGACAAAAACCCCGGCCACCGCCCTCACGGTGGCTGGCCGGGTTGCTGATCGCGCGAAGGGGGAGGAGGGAGCGCGCGGAGGGTACTAGAAGACGAGGTGCTTAGCCGACCTGGTTCTGCACGACGTTGTTGTCGGTCGACTCGCCGGCGTTCGGGCGATACTGGTCGGCGCTCGCCACCATGTACGAGCTGTCGAGCGCGCCGACTTGCGGCTGGTGACGATCCGGCTCGCCGGCGTTGTTGCGGTACTGGTCGTTGGCGGGTTCGCCGGCGGCGAAAACGGCGGCCGCGGCGGCTGCGAGGGCGACTGCGAGGAGAGTGCGTTTCATGACTGTGTTCCTTTAGGTTAGTGTAAGGTGACTACGCTTTCAGTTTGCCAAGAGCGCTTATCGCGGCTGTTTCGAAATGCCCTTGCGCCGTTACATCTGCAACGAGCAACCGCTGCGCTCAGGCCCGCTCGATGCGCACGCCTTTCGCACCTCGGACCACGCGTACGCGCTCGCCTGGCTCCACGTGCTGCAGGAGACGCAGCACGACGGTGATGCTGCGGCCATCGTCGAGGCGCACGCGCGCCGCCTCGGCCTTCTCTGCCAGCTCGGTGGGCGAGGGGGGCGCGGGCTGAACCAGCTCGACGGTGCCGTAGGCGACGCCGTCGAGGCCGCTGAAATCGAATTCCTGCGGCGCATACGGCGCCGCCAATGCCGCGGCGCACGCGATGGTCGTCGCCGCCGCCAGAGCTATCACGAGCACGTGTCCTAGGTTGAGTCCGCGGCGTTTATCCATGGCTGCACGCCTGGGAAGAAAAGGCTCGGCCACGCGCATTCCACGCCGAGCGCGATCCCCTCATAGCGGTCCGGGCTCGATGGGGCTTTGCCCAGGACAAGCTGCTCGGAATTGTCGGCACGAGGAGATGGCTGAATCACGAGATGATGATTGGCTGCGCCGATTGCGCGCTTGTTGCGCGCCGGTGTCCGAGTGTTACAGCTGTAACTTCAGCGTGCGGCCAGCACGCGCGCGAGGGCGGCAGCGATTTCGCGGGACTGCACCGGCTTCTTCAGGACTTCGTTGACGCCTGCCGCCGTTGCGCGTTCGCTCATCATGGGGCCGATGTAGCCGCTGACGAGCAGGATCGGCAGCTCGGGACGGCGGCGGTGGATCACGCCCGCCAGCTCGGTCCCCGAAAGTCCGGGCATCACTTCATCGGTGATCGCCGCGTCGAAACGCCCGGGTTGCGCTTCGAACTCCGCAAGCGCTGCCAGGCTTTCGGAGAAGGCGATCGGCTCGTAGCCGAGCCGCGAAAGCACCTCGGCGGTCACCGCGAGAAGCGGTTGCTCATCGTCGACCACGAGCACTCGCTCGCCATTGCCCCTCGCGACCGGGCCCTGTTTCTCGTCGTCGGCGGCCACCGCCACGTCGACGCGCGGCATGTAGATGGTGAACGCGGTGCCGCGCCCGGGGGCGCTCGCTACGTCGATTGCGCCGCCGGCGTCGGTGATGATGCCGTAAACCAGCGCCAGTCCGAGCCCGGTCCCCTTGCCGACCTCCTTGGTCGTGAAAAAAGGCTCGAAGATGCGGCCGAGCGTTGCTTCGTCCATGCCCGACCCCGTGTCCTCGACGGCGAGACGCGCATAGGTTCCGGGGACTACGGCGCCGTGCGCTAACGCGCGCTCCGCGCTGACCTCGGCGGTCTCGAGGGTCACGCGCAGCGTGCCTTTCCCGCCCAGCGCTTGAATCGCATTCGTGCACAGGTTCATCACGACCTGGTGCAGCTGCGTTGCGTCGCCGAACACCTGCAGCGGCGCGGCAGGCAGCTTCGCCTCGAGGCTGATCCCGGGGTCGAGCGAGCCGCGCACGAGCTCCAGGGTCTCGGCGACGATGCGGCTGAGATCGACGGCGACGCGCTTGCCGCGCTGGCTGCGGCTATACGCGAGGATCTGGTCGACCAGGCCGCGCGCCCGGTTCGCTGCGGTGAGAACGTTCTGCGCGTAGCGCTTGAATGGCGAGCCTGCGGCGGTCTGCTCGACGAGCATTTCGGCGTAGCCCAGGATGCCTCCGAGGATGTTGTTGAAGTCGTGCGCGATGCCGCCGGCGAGGCGGCCGACTGCCTCCATCTTCTGCGCCTGCCGCAGCCGCTGCTCGAGCCTCGAGCGCTCGGCGTCGGCAAGCTTGCGCTCGGTGATGTCGCGGAAGTTCATCACCAGGGCGCGCACGCTCGGCTCCTCGAGCAGGTTGCTGACGGTGTTCTCGATCCAGCGCCACGACCCGTCCTTGTGGCGCACCATCGTCTCGACCGTCACCACCTTCCCCGGCGAATGCATCATCTGGGAGCGGCGGCTCCTCGTCGCTTCCACATGGTCGGGGTGAAGCAGCTCATAGGGCTCGCGTTCGCGCAGGTCCTCGATGGTGTAGCCGAGCATGCGCTCAAGGCCGGGGCTGGCGTAGAAAATGCCGGTTTCGGGGCGAGTCAGGATCACGCCGTCGGAGCTGTGCTCGATCATCGCGCGGAACTGCCTCTGCTTGCGCTGCAGCGCGCGCTCGCGCCGGGCGAGTCCCCACGCCGCGAGCGCGATCAGGGCCAGCATGGCGGCCGACGTCAGCACGGTGCGCAGGAAGATGCGCCAGGCCTCGCTGCGCCACGGGGCGAACACCGCATCCTCGGTCGCGCCGACGATCACCTCCAGCGGAAAGCCGCGCACGATGACAGCCGACACGAGCACCCGCTCGTTCAGGATCGGGCTCGTCGTCCACCCGATGAAACGGCCTAAACGATCGACGGCAGCGGAGATCTCGGGATTCGGAAATTTGCGTCCACGCGCCTCGCGAGGATCGGGAACCCGCGTGATGATGGTGCCATCGCGCACGCGAAGGTTGATGAAGCCTCCCTCACCGACGTCGATCATGCGGTAGAGCCGGTCGAAATTCTCGATCTCCATCACCGCGGCAATGACGCCGCTGAACGCGCCGTTGGGCGTGTTCAGGCGCCGCGACATGACGAAGCGCCATTGCGTGCCATCGCCACCGCCCTTGTAAGGCTCGCTGAAGAAAAGCCCTGCATCGCGCGCCTCGCGGTGGGCGGTGAAGAACGCGCGCCCGGCGAAGCCGTGATCGACCGCCGGGGTCTCGTTGGTGCGCCCCACGACGCGCCCGTCTGCGTCGATCACCAGGAAGCCGGCGACCTGCGGAATATGGATCATTTCGTCGCGCAGGCGCGGCATCATGGCCGCCACTTTCGCTGTGGTCCCGTCGCGCACCGCATCGCGCAACACCAGGTCCACGGCCTCCAGGGCGGCCGCGGTCTGCTCCGAAAGCAGCCCGCTGAGGTTGGACAGGTTGCGCCGCGCGCGCAGCTCCGTGCGGTCGCGATCGGTTCGCGCATCCCAGATGGCGGAAGCGACGTTGATGCCGACCAGCACGGCACCGAGCGCGACGAGCGCGCGGGTCAGGGTGATGCGGGAGGCGGCTCGGGCCGCAGCCGTCGGCATCGCTCGGCTATCGGGCCGGCGGGCCGACGAGCTCGGTCACCGCCTGGATCAGCTCGCGGCGCTTGACCGGCTTGGCCAGCGCCCGGTCTGCGCCGGCAGAAAGCGCCGCTTCCGCGCTCAGGCCGTGCCCAGAGTTGAAATAGCCGGAAACCGCGATGAGAACGATCCCGGGCCGCTCGGCCTTCAGCCGGGCGATCGCTTCGGCCCCGCACGGCCCCGGCATGAACATGTCGGTCACGACCAGCGCCGGCGCCTGCCGCCTGAGCTCGGCGAGCGCGGCACCGCAGCCCTCGGCTTTGCGCACGCGATAGCCCGCGGCCTCGAGCCAATCCGCCATCAGCTCGCGCATGATGGCGTCGTCGTCGATAACCAGCACATCGACACGGGTTTTCGCGGTCTCGTTCACCTGCCGATTCCAAGCTTCCCTGATTGCGTGTAATTTACAACGACGCGGGCGCGCGTTACAGATGTAATAGGGCCGGCCGGCACCTGGCTAGACTCGCACCCAGCCATGAATATCGAAACCATGAGCAGCGATTCCCGGACATCGGCCTATGCGGCATTGCCCCACGTGCTCGTCGTCGACGATGACCCCACGATCCGCGACCTGGTTTCCGACTATCTCGGGCAGCACGAGCTGCGCGTCAGCGCCGTCGCCGACGGCCACGCGATGCAGGCGCTGCTCGGCGCGGAAGTCGTGGATCTCATTGTGCTGGATCTCAAGCTGAAGGGCGAGGACGGGATGGGGCTCGCCCGCAGGCTGCGCGACGAATCCGCCATCCCGATCGTCATGCTGACGGGCCGGGCCGAGGAGGCCGACCGCGTGATGGGCCTCGAGCTCGGCGCCGACGACTATCTCACCAAGCCCTTCAGCCCGCGCGAGCTGCTCGCGCGCATCCGCACCATCCTGCGTCGCCGGCGCGCCGAAGTGCGCCAGGGCAAGCCGGAAGGCATCCGCGCCTACCGCTTCGATGGCTGGGAGCTCAACCTGAACACCCGGCGCCTGCTGAGCCCCGCAGGCCAGTCGGTGCCGCTCAGCAACGGCGAGTTCAGCCTGCTGGTGGTGCTGCTCGGCGCGCCCAGCCGCATTCTCTCGCGCGACCAGCTGCTCGACCTGTCGCGGCTTCACAACGACGAGGTCTACAACCGCTCGGTGGACGTGCAGATCATGCGGCTGCGCCGCAAGATCGAGAAGGATCCGGCGGAGCCGCGCTACATCCGCACTGAAAGGGGCGCCGGTTATCTGTTCGGTGTCGCCGTCGAAACCGTGTACTAGAGACGGGTCTTCACTTTTCCCCTTCTGTCCCCATCTAAGGGCCTGCAGG
>Ga0209689_1004305_pt1 | contig 10332 bp, 7 predicted proteins | sample GraSoiAngelo_149_FD_187119 | JGI IMG/M metagenome (GOLD analysis project Ga0209689, IMG submission 187119) | Grasslands soil microbial communities from the Angelo Coastal Reserve, California, USA - 14_1009_09_30cm (SPAdes) (version 2) | ecosystem: Environmental > Terrestrial > Soil > Grasslands ...
GGACCACGATGTTCGGGACCACAAACCACAGCCACATCGGGGCAAACCATTTCGGAAAAGCGGTCGGAAACCAACGCCCGAGCGCCTGGCCCACGATCAAAAGTGGAAGCAGCAGCGACGTGTTCCAGATCCAGAATCCACCGAAGTCGAAGCCGAACAACCACACGCCGTTGCGCTGCCAGTCGGTGAACGAAAGCCAGCCCGGTTGGATGCAGAACCCATGGATCGCCGCCAGGTCGCCGCAAACGCTCGTGTTGTCTGGGGGCAACATCCACAGGACGACCGGGACGCCGATCACGAGCGCCGGGATGAAGAAACCCAACCACTGGCGGCGGAGGTTGAACAGCGCCCAGAACGCAGACAGGGCAACGACGGTGCCGTAGGCGTGGACGTGAAACACGGGCATCAGGCCCGCGACCACGCCCGCGAAGACGAACGGCCGCCATCCCGACTCCTGCCGGATCGCGATCCAGATCACGACGAGCAGGATCAGCACCAGGCTGAACCCGAAGAGCGTCGAACGTTGCGGCACGAGGTAAGCGAGCACCGGGTTGAGCCACTGCAAGTTCACGTCGCGATTGAGCGTGTACTCGCGCGGCAGATGCGCCAGGACGGCCAACCCGCCGTGCTGCAGGTCGGAGATGAGATACACAAAACCGAGACCGCCGCTGAGCAGGAAAACGAACACCGCCATGGTCGAGGCGGCGCGGCCGGCGGTGAACCGGAGCGCGGCCAGGTAGAGGACCACCGGGAACGCGAGCCCGAGCATCGCGCTCGTCGCTGTGATCGACTGGGTGAGCGACAGGCCCAGCGGAACGAGGTCGGCGGCAAGGAAGTCGACCATGAACGGGTAGCCCATCCGGTGGCCGGTGTCGATCGGATACTCGGGCGGAAAGTTGTGTCCGTAGGCAAATGACCCGGTGAAGCTCAGGTGCGCGGCCCAGTCGCCCCAGATGTTGATGTAGCCGGAGTACAACCCCGCGGGCGCGTAGACGTACGCCTGGTGCAGGAAGTGGATCGTCCACGCACCGCACACGACCAGCACCGCCAGCAGCGGCCATGGGTGACCTGGCGCGCGCCAGGGACGGAGCCACCGGCGCCGCGCGTCTCTCCAGTCAGCGACCATCAGCCCGCGATCCAGCAGCAGTCCGACGGCGCCAGCCCCGAGAGCGACGGCGAGTCCTCCGAGGACCGTCCCGACCGTGACGTCGCGCACCGCGAGTGACGGCAGGAAAGTCGCAGCCGCCACCAGCATCGGGCCAAGGACGACGCCGAACGCGAGGCGCTCCTCGAGCTTGAGCGCGACGCCGGAGAGATACGTAACGCCGAATCCAGTGGCGGCGCACGCGACGAGAAAAAACGCGGCGGCTAGTTCCAACAGAACAGCTGCGGCTCAGAAGCGGGAAGGTTCGGCTTGCAGTTCGTGAGCCAGAGCTTTGGCCCCCAGATCGGTGTGCCGGTGCTGATGTAGTAGGCCGGCTGGGAGAGTGGCAGCGCCGTCCAGTTCGGATAGAAGTAGCCGAAGAAGAGCACGGCCATGCCGAGGTAGCCGCCGACCAGGAGCCTGCGACCGGGCGGTCTCAGCTTCTCCGCCAGGTGCGTCAACACGAATGCGTCCGCGAGGAGCATGAAAATCAGCCCGCCGAATATGTGGTACATGAACAGCACGCGCGTGATCGGAAACCACGGCACGTACTGCGTGATGAACCCCAGCAGGATCAAGGTGGCCGCGAAGCTGCGGTGCCTGACGATGAAGTACGGCAGCGCAGCGACGCACGGCAGGCTGGTCCACCAGATCCAGGGGTTGCCGAGATTCGACATGCGAGCGATTAGCGGCTGCCCGGTGAAGACGTCGAGCCCGAGGTTGGTGTATTCGGCGTAGTACAGGACCGGCCGTGCCAGAAGCGGCCACGACCACGCCGGCGAGCCGTACGGGTGCGTGGCATGAAGGTTCCTGTGGTAGTTGAACGACTCGACCTGGTAGTTGATGAGGTCGGTGAGGCTCTGGAACTGGCCTCGCGCGAAGAACGGGTACCAGGACAGGACGTAGATCCCGAGCGGGATGATCACGAGCGCGATGACGGCCACCGCGAGATACGCGGGCCAGTAAACGTTTGAGATCGCCGGTCCTTCGCCGCGGCGCCACGAGAGGAACGGCCAGCCCATCGGCCCGAACTCGATGTCGACGCTTCGCAGCACGATGCGCATGACCAGGAGGAACACGATGCTGGCCCACGCGGCGAGGACGATCCACTTCGAAGCAATACCGATGCCCAGGACGGTGCCGAGCGCGACCAGGGAAAGCATCGACGTGTTGAACGAGCGGCTCTGGATGTGGACCAGAAACAGGAAGTACGAGGCGAGGATGAAAAAGATCGGGAAGATGTCGATCATCCCGATGCGCGACTGGATGAAGAACATCCCGTCGAAGCAGACCAGCGTCGCGGCGGCGAGCGCGAAGATCCTGTTCGGCAACAGGCGCCTGCCGAGGAGATACATCATCGGGACGCACAGGGTTCCGAAGAGGCAGGCGGCGATGCGCCATCCGAACGTGTTGAAGCCAAGGTCGATGTAGCTGCCGTGCGCGCCCTGGAAGGTGGCCCGGTACCAGCCGTAGCCCCATTCCCCGGCGCCGATGATCTCTTTCGCCAGCGGGGGCTCGGGGTCGAAATAGGGACAGAAGATGCTGTGGGGATGGCACTGCGTGTTCTTGAAGTCGATGTAGGCATCGACCGGGAAGTAGACCTCGTCGAAGACCTGTCCGTTGGGCGGCGAAAGCTGGCCGTTGGCATCGGCGTAGCCGCGGTTGAACGGGTAGGCCAGGCCGCACAGGGTGCCTGGATCACCCTGGGGATTGACCGGCGTGCTCTTCACGCAATCGGTGATCCATGGCCCCTGGAATGGATGGACGAAAAAATCAGGAAGGATCGGGCTGAAGAAGCGCAGCACGAAGGCGACCGCGGTGAGGCCGAGGAGTGCGAAGAGATCGATTCGGTCGAAGTAAGAGCGCGGGGCGCTCAACGGCGACGCTTGCGTCGTCTCGCTCCGCCCTGGTTCTGTCCGAGGCGCTCGGGCAGATGAGAGTTGACCTCCCATACGACCGCGTCGGCGTCCGGGACAGGAATCGCGATCGTGTCCTCGTTCATCAGCCGCGCCCTGAACAACCCGAGGCGCTTTTTGATCGCGGCGAGCTCAGTCTCATCACCGCGGACTTTGATGAAGACCGCAGGCTTGTCGATGTGCTGCTTCATGATCGGCGCGATCATCCGGCTGCGCTTTTCCTGGAAGTGCTGCCGGAGCGGGAGCGCCTTCACCGACCTGATCGAGTCGTAGTCGATCACGATGCTGTTGAACATGTTGGAGATCTTCACGCCCTCGTCCCGGACCTGAAGATGGCTCCGCCGGCGGTATAGAAGGATGGCTCCGCCCAGCAAGAGTCCGGTCGGGATGTAGACGAGCCAGACCGCGAACGCGGGCGAGAACAGCTGGCGCTGGTAGATCGCGACGCCGGTCGCGACCACACCCGCGAGCAACAGCAACCCCGCGAAAAATCGCTGCTGCATCCACAGGTGGTGCGCGTAGAGGTTCTGGTGGCGGGAGGGGCGGGACGGTGCTGCGGTGCTCAAGGGGGACTACTGATTATCGGGGAGGGCCCAACCTCGGCTTCGTTCCACGGCCTGCCGCCAGCGCGCCTGGAGGCCGTCCGCCTGGTCGCGGGACATCATGGGCTCGAACTCGCGATCGAGCTTCCAGAGGTTCGCAAGGTCGGCCTCGTTCCAGACGCCCGCGCCGAGTCCGGCCAGGAACGCGGCGCCCAGGGCTGTGGTCTCGGTGTGGCGCGGCCGGCGGACGGGGATGCCGAGCAGGTCCGCCTGGAGCTGGCAGAGCACGTCCATCACCGCCGCGCCGCCGTCCACCCGCAATTCGGTGAGCGGCCTGCCGGTGTCGCTCTGCATCGCCTCCACCACGTCGCGCGTCTGGAAGGCCATGGCCTCGACCGCGGCGCGAACCAGGTGCACACGCGTGGTTCCTCGCGTCAGACCGACGATCGTGCCGCGGGCGTAGGGATCCCAGTGCGGCGCGCCTAGACCGACAAAGGCGGGCACCAGGAAGACTCCGGCCGCATCCGGTACGGACGCGGCGAGCGGGCCGGCCTCGCTTGCACTGCCGATGATGCCGAGACCGTCGCGCAGCCACTGCAGAGCGGCGCCGGTGACGAAGATCGCGCCTTCCAGCGCGTAGCTCAGGGCACCGTCGCGCCTCCAGGCCACCGTGGTCAGCATGCCGGAGCTCGAAGCTACACGACGCGTGCCGGTCTGCATCAACACGAACGAGCCGGTGCCGTACGTGTTCTTGGCCATCCCGTCGGCCGTGCATGCCTGTCCGAACAACGCAGCTTGCTGGTCGCCCGCGATCCCTGTGATGGGCGCGGCGATCTCGCCGAGTGATCTCGAGATCGGACCGCTGGAGTCGGCCACGCGGGGCAAGTTGGCGAGCGAGACATGAAAGAGTTCGGCCATCTCTTCGCTCCAGACCCCGCGTTCGATGTCGAAGAGCAGCGTGCGCGATGCGTTGGAGGCGTCGGTCACGTGGTCGCGTCCCTCGGAGAGCTTGGCGACCAACCACGAGTCGACAGTGCCGGCCGCCGCGTCTTTGGCTCCGTCGACGTGCTCGAGCGCCCAAGCAAGTTTGGTGGCCGTGAAGTACGGATCGAGCACGAGTCCGGTGATCTCTCGGACTCGCGCCTCATGGCCAGCCTCCCGCAGCCTCGCGCATTGGTCGGCCGTGCGGCGATCCTGCCAGACGATCGCGGGCGCGATCGGCTGCAACGTTTTTCGATCCCACAGGACGAGCGTCTCGCGCTGGTTGGTGATGCCTACCGCTCTCACGTCGCTTGGTTTTGCGTTGGCAGCTTCGAGGGCGCGCCGTGCGCTCGCCTGCACGGCGGACCAGATCTCGTTGGGATCGTGCTCGACCCAACCCGGACGCGGGTACCGCTGGGTGATCTCCTCGTAGCCCTTGCCTTGAATCTCACCGTCCAGACCAACAGCGATTGCGGTCGCGCCGCTCGTGCCCTCGTCGAGGCTTAAGACGACTTCGCTGATGTTTCCGGCTTCCAGGTGCGGTTCAGGCTTCCGGTCGAGTAACCCTCGAGGTCCGCCGACACGAATTTGTAGCCCGCTTCGCGCACGGCCGCAGCCACGCGCTCGCGCTCCGCGATCAGCCGCGGAATTTCGGCCGCGTCGACTTCGATCCGGGCCACGTCATCGTGATGCCGCACGCGCACCTGGTGGAAGCCCAGGGACTTCAATGCCGCTTCGGCGGATTCGATCTGGCGCAACGCCGCCACCGTGACGGTCGTGCCATGCGGGATGCGCGACGAGAGGCACGCGAACGACGGCTTGTTCCAGTTGGCGAGACCCAAGGTCCGTGCAGCGGCGCGTATCTCCGATTTGGGCATGCCGGCTTCGAGGAGCGGGAAGCGGACGCCGCGGCGGACGGCCGAGGCGTGCCCGGGACGGTGGTCACCCGCGTCATCCGCGGTCGCCCCGTACGCAAGGTGCGCCAGCCCGAGCTCCTGCTGCACCGGCGTCAGCGTGTCGAAGAGCTCCTCTTTGCAGTGAAAGCAGCGGTCAGGGTTGTTGCGGGCGTAGGCCTCGAGCTCGACCTCGTTGGTGTTGACCTCGACCAGACGCGCGCCCATCGCGCGCGCGAGGGACCTCGCCTCCTCTTGTTCCGACTTCGGATAAGCGGGCGAGCTCGCGAGCACCGCGACCGCGCCCTCGCCCAGCTCGTCCATCGCAAGTTTCAAGAGCAGGGTCGAGTCGACTCCGCCCGAGTACGCGACCAGCACCGAACCGAGCTCGTGCACGATCTCACGCGCGGTTTTCAGTCGAGTCGCGTCGAACGCGTCGAGCTGGATCACAGTGGGCCGTACCGGCCAGAACGGCCAGCAGGTCGGGGCAGGCGACCGCTAGGTCGCCGATCCGGGCGCCGAGACGAAGGAAGGGGTGGCCCTAGGAGGAGCGCATCTGTCGATGCGCGACGACGACGGGACGGGCCCCCTGACGCACGTATCGGCGCCCGGAGCCCCGAGATGCGGCCGGGCTGGCCGGGACGGTCCACCACAGCACGAGATTAGCTGGCGCGGGCCTCGGAGGGTTCCATCGCCGGAGTGCCGCACCACGCCTCGTAGTCGATCAGCGAATCGACTGTGGGGTTTTCGCCGCACAGCGGGCAGGCCTTGTTCTGACGCAGCTTGAGCTCGCGGAAGCTCATGTCCTCGCCTTCGAAGAGAAGGTAGCGCCCGACCATCGGCCGGCCGATATCGAGGAGGTACTTGATCGTTTCGAAGGCCATCATGCTGCCGATGATCCCGGGCAGCACGCCGAACACGCCAGCCTCGGCGCAGCTCTGCACGCTGCCGGGCGGCGGTGGCTCCGGGAACAGGCAGCGGTAGCAGCCGGTGCCCTTGGCGGAATCGAAAAGTGCGAGGCGCCCTTCGAAACGGAAGATGCTCCCGTGCACCAGCGGCTTGGCCAGGAAGTGCGCGGCGTCGTTCGCCAGGTAGCGCGTCGGGAAGTTGTCCGTCCCGTCCACGATGACGTCGTAGGGGGAGAAGATGCGCAGGGCGGTCTCCGAGTTGAGGTGCTCGTTGATCGCGACGACCTCGACGTCGGGATTGAGGTTGCGGAGCGTCTCGGCCGCCGACTCGACCTTGGGCCGGCCGATGTCGTCGTGGCCGTGCAGCAGCTGGCGCTGAAGGTTGGAGGCGTCGACGGTGTCGAAGTCGACGATTCCGACCTTGCCGACGCCGGCCGCCGCCAGGTACATGGCCGCGGGCGAGCCAAGCCCGCCGGCGCCCAGGAGGAGCACGCTCGAGTTGAGCAGCTTGCGCTGCCCCGCGCCCCCTACCTCGGGCAGGATCAGGTGCCGCGCGTAGCGGGCGACCTGGTCGGGGGTGAAGGTTCGGTTCTGGGTCATCTGCCTTTATGGACTATACCCAGGGTGCTTTGGGGGTTATTCCTATAGTTGGAGGGCAGCATGGAAACTGAATACCTCGACGAAGAGCAGGTCATCGCCCTCTACAACAAGGTGCGGACTGGCAAGCGGACCTGGCCGACAGGCATCTGGACCTCCCCCGCCGCGCTCCAATACGCCGTCACCGTCTTCGACTACTGGATCCACAACGTGATGGGATGGAAGGGCTGGCCCGACGCCCGCGGCAAGGTCACCCCAGCGCTGCTCGAGGAGCATCGCCTGGCCGACCTCGTGGAGTCGGTTTTCGTGCCCGAGTTCGGCGACGACTGGCTGGACTTCGAGGTGGTTCTCAACGAGAGCATGCGGCTGTCGGAAGACGAAAGCTGGGCGCCGGACGTCGCCGACCGCCAGGAGCGCGTGGAGGCCGCCTTCGAGCACGCGTTCGAGAAGCTCATCGGATCGCCGAAGCAGCAACCCAAGCTGCTGCCGACCTATCACCGTTTTCGCAACCACCTGCTGCGCATGTGGAGCGCGTTCCAGGAGGCGCAGGCCGAGCACGACAAGGCCGAGCGCGAGTCGGCTGAACGTTTCTGGGCGCAGCTGCGCCTGGTCCGCAGCAGCCGGGGCCAGGCGGCCGAGGCGTGGTCGATCGTCAACACCGACGACGAACGCCGGGGCGAGGTGGTCATGGTCTGGGGCGAGCCGCATCCCTATTGCGTGGTCGTGCTCGACGAGGACGTCGAGGCGGGCGGCTGGGAGCAGGTCATCTACCGGCTCGAGCAGGAGATTCTCGTCGAGGAACCCGGCGTGGTCAGCTACGCCGTCTGGCACAAGGGGTTCGTCGGCGAGTACTACAGGTGCGCCGACTGCGGTGAGCTGCACAGCCAGTTCGACGAGGACACGACCAACGGGCTGAGGCTCGACGACCTGGAGCCGCCTGAAGAGCGGTAGTCAGTCGACCGTGAGCGAGAAGTTCCTTCCCTCCCAGCCGGTCATGTAATGCGCGGTCCACGAAAACTCCGTCCCCGGGGGCAGCTTGTGGCAGGGCACCTCGGCGGTCCACAAACCCAGCGTTGTGTCGACCGCGTCGACCTCCGTGAATGTCGCCCAGTTGTCGAAGGTGTAGTGCACCGCGCCGGGCCGCGCCAGCTGAACGCGAAGACGCCGGCCCGCCGCGATCCGGGTGATCTGATGCTTGTGTGACCAGATGAAGGCGGGCTCCAGGGCGGTTCCCTCCGTGTAGCGGCGCCGCGCCGGCATCACGATGTCCGGAAACCCCGCGAGCGCGATCGTGACGAGCAGCTCGAGATATTCCGCATGCGCCCATCCCAGCGGACAGGCCGAGCCGTTCGGCCGGCCGAACTGAAGGCCGCGGTCAGGGACGTCGGGCCCATCCCACAGCTGCTCGGCCAGCGCAAGACCCTGCCCGGCGAAGCCTTCGAGCGTGCGCACCAGCTCCGCCGCGGGCAGCCCCATCGAGAAGAAATGCCGCGCGCGCTCCCCGGTCAGGACCGGCCATGCACGTCCGCGCCCGGTGCCATCCCAGGGCGAACCGTCCTCGTGCTCGCCGTATTGATCGCCCACGTAGCGCCTCCAGCTCGGGCCCGCAGGCAAGCTGACCTTGAGCGACGTGTCCACGCCCTGCAGGCTGCGCAAGACGCGGTCGTCCTTCGGGCGGCGCAAGCCATAGCGGACCAGCTCGAGAAATTCGGGAGCGATTGCACCTTCGGCCGGTCGCTGATCCGGGTTCGATCCGAGGCGCACGTACTGGCCCGAAGGGAGTGAGCACCACGCCTCGACGCGGTCGTTCCAGTAGTCCGCCACAAGCCGGAGGTAGTTCGCGGCCACGTGCTCGCCGGCGTCGTGAGCGAACTCCGCCGCGACGATGAGCGCGGCGATGCAGGCGGCAAGCGTCGACGGCGACAGCCCGCCGGCATCCTCCCAACGGTCAAGAGTCGTCAGCGGCCCCTCGCGGATGATGTACTGCGCCGCGGGCCGCACCATGGTCGGGTAAGGATCGTGGTCGAGGCAACCCGCGACCCCGAGCCGCCACGCAAGGAGGATCGGAAGCGCGACCTGGTCGAGCTCGGTCGAGACCCAGTGCGGGGCTCCGTCGAGGGTCCAGTTCTGATACCAGCCTCCATCGCTTCGCTGATTCGATTGGAGATGGCGAAAGGCGCGGAGTGCGGCATCGCTGTCACCGGCGTCGAGCAGCGCGGTCGCGATGCGGCACAGGTCTCGGGGCCAGACGAGGTGGTAGACATGGTTGCCGTCGTGGTTGTACTCGCCCCACGGGGCGGCCGGCGCTGCGATGAAAGCGCCGGCGTGCGATTTGTCCTCGAGGCAGTGCAGCAACGCGAATGACGCGCGCGCGAGCATCCCGTCGTCGCCGCTGACTTTGCCGAGCGCGGGCGGAATCTCGGGCTGAGCGCGCCATGCGCGCTCGAATGACTGGCGCACCGCCCCCGCACCCTTTTGCAGCGAGGTGCGCGCGACCTCTTCGGCGTCGGCGCGCGAATGCGCGAAGCCGATCGCGAGCTGAAACGCGCCGGCGCGGATTCCAATCTCGGCGCCCACAGAAACGTTGCCCGGACCGGCGCGCTCGTGCATGGACGTGAGCCGGCCGTCCCCATCGCTCAGGTCGATGTGCACGTCGGAGCTCCGAAAGTAGCCCACCGTGGCGCGGCTGAACGGGCCGACCAGGCAGATCCAGATGTCTTGCTGCTGAAGCAGCAGCGCGGGCGGATGGGTGTCGATGACGTTCGCGAAGTTGCCTTCGGTACCTGGCTGCCAGTGGGCCGAAGCCTGCATGTAGAGGCGAAGATCCGGAAGCTCTGGTGTGAACGTCGCCGCGATGAGCATCGCGTTCTCCTCGGGGTCGGAGAAGAACTCCTTGGTCAGCCGGTACTCGTGATGAGTCGTCTCGACACGAAACGCCGGGACGCCGGGGCTGATCCAGCTGATGCTGTGCTGCCCGTCGGCCGAGTCGTCAACGGGCGGCGCGCCGCCTGCGGAGGCGAAGAAACGTAGTTCATGCAGCGCGACGTGGTCGAGGAAGGGGAAGAAGACCTCGCTGAGCGTGCCCTCAGCCAGCGTGTACCAGAGCTTGCTCCTGGATCCGGGCGCCGCTCCGAACGCCATTTTGCGTCCGGGCCCCCACATCGGGGGCGCGCCTGGTCCGCCGGGGGCTTCCATCGGGTGCTAAGTATGGAGAGAGCCTGGGGTCGAATAGAATCGAACGACGGCCCCGAATTGTCGGGGAGGTGGCTGAGTGGCCGAAAGCACCCGCCTGCTAAGCGGGTAGGGGGTGTAAAGCTCCCTCGAGGGTTCGAATCCCTCCCTTCCCGCCAT
>Ga0209689_1004306_pt1 | contig 10329 bp, 9 predicted proteins | sample GraSoiAngelo_149_FD_187119 | JGI IMG/M metagenome (GOLD analysis project Ga0209689, IMG submission 187119) | Grasslands soil microbial communities from the Angelo Coastal Reserve, California, USA - 14_1009_09_30cm (SPAdes) (version 2) | ecosystem: Environmental > Terrestrial > Soil > Grasslands ...
CAGCAGTGATCTCGGCGACCTCGGGGACTTCTCGGAGTTCTTCCGCACAGTGTTCGGCGACCTCGGCGGTCGCCGCACCGGGCGGGGCGTGGGCTTCGACGCGGAGGACCTGTTCGGGTCCCGCCGCCCCCGTCGCGGCCAGGATGTGCAGGCGAACGTCGAGATCACCCTCGAGGAAGCCTTCAGCGGCACGCGCCGAGCGTTCTCGCTCGACTACGACGAGCCCTGCCCGAGCTGTCACGGCGCCGGCAACGTCAAGGGCCAGCCGTGCGCGACCTGCCACGGCGGGGGCTGGCAGCGGGCGCGCCGCCAGGTCGATGTGAAGATCCCGGCAGGCGTCAAGAGCGGCCAGAGGGTGCGCGTCTCCGGCGAGGGCGCCGGTGGTGCCGGAACCCGCGGTGACCTCTATCTCGCGGTGACGGTGTCGCCGCACCAGCTCTTCGAGCGCCGGGCCGACGACATCCACGTGTCCGTGCCGATCACCGCCCCCGAGGCCGCGCTCGGCACGACCATCGAGGTGCCGACGCTCAAGGGCCGCGTGTCGATGAAGATCCCCCCCGCCACCTCCAGCGGCCGCGTGTTCCGGCTGCCGGGCTACGGGATGCCGCGCGGGAAGGGCGGCGGGGCCGGAGACCAGTTCGTGACGGTGAAGATCGTGATGCCCAATGACCTGACGTCGGCCGAACGCGAGCTCTACGCGAAGCTCAAGGCCGAGCGAGGAGACAACCCGCGCGCGTACCAGGGGTGACCGGGGATGCGACTGGACAAGCTCACGATCAAGGCTCAGGAAGCGTTGCAGGCCGCGCAGTCGCTGGCGGACCAGCAGAGCCACCAGGCCATGGAGCCCGAGCACCTGCTCGCCGCGCTCCTCGAGCAGCGCGAGGGGATCGTCGGCCCCGTGCTCGCCAAGCTCGGAGCGCGTCCCGACGCGATCCAGCAGGCACTCCGGGCGGAGCTCGCCAAGCTCCCCGCGGTCCGCGGCGGGAGCGGCCAGTACCTCGGCGAACGCACGCGGCTGGCGCTCGAACGGGCGCAGGCGGAGGCCCAGCGCCTCAAGGACGAGTACGTCTCGACCGAGCACCTCCTGATCGCGCTCGCCCAGGATCGCGACGGCGCCGCCGGCCGCGTGCTCGCGCAGAACGGCGTGACGGCCGAAGCCGTCTACAAGGCGCTCGCGGAGGTGCGCGGGACGCAGCGGGTCACCGACCCCAACCCCGAGGAGAAGTACCAGGCGCTCCAGCGCTACGCGCGCGACCTCACCGACCTGGCGACTCGGGGCAAGCTCGATCCCGTCATCGGCCGCGACGAGGAGATCCGCCGGGTCATCCAGGTGCTCTCGCGGCGCACCAAGAACAACCCCGTGCTCATCGGCGAGCCGGGCGTCGGCAAGACCGCCATCGTCGAGGGACTCGCGCAGCGCATCGTCGCGGGCGACGTCCCCGAGGGGCTCAAGGGCAAGCAGCTCGTCGCCCTCGACATCGGCGCGCTCGTCGCGGGCTCGAAGTACCGCGGCGAGTTCGAGGACCGGATGAAGGCGGTCCTCAAGGAGATCATCGAGGCCGAGGGCCACATCATCTGCTTCATCGACGAGCTGCACACGCTCGTCGGCGCGGGCGCGGCCGAGGGCGCGGTGGACGCGGCCAACATGCTCAAGCCCGCGCTGGCGCGCGGGGAGCTCCGCTGCATCGGGGCGACGACGCTCGATGAGTATCGCAAGCACGTCGAGAAGGACCCCGCGCTCGAGCGCCGGTTCCAGCCCGTCACGGTGCGCGAGCCGTCCGTGGAGGACACGATCGCGATCCTCCGGGGCCTCAAGGACAAGTACGAGGTCCACCACAAGGTGAAGATCAAGGACACGGCACTCGTCGCCGCGGCCGTGCTCTCGAACCGCTACATCACCGACCGCTTCCTGCCCGACAAGGCGATCGACCTCGTGGACGAGGCGGCGGCCCGCATCCGGATGCAGATCGACTCGATGCCCCAGGAGATCGACGAGATCGAGCGCCGCGTCATGCAGCTCCAGATCGAGCGTGTCTCCGTCGCGCGGGACGACGACCCGGTCTCGCGCGAGCGGCTCGCGAAGATCGATGCCGAGCTTGCGGAGCTCCAGGAGAAGGGCGCTGGTCTCAAGGCGCGCTGGCAGGCGGAGAAGGAAGGGATCACCCGGATCGGCAAGATCAAGGAGGAGATCGAGGCCGCCCGGCACGCGATGGCCGACGCCGAGCGGCGCGGCGACCTGAACCGCGCGGCCGAGCTCCGCTACGGCACGCTCCTCGCCCTCGAGAAGCAGCTCGCCGAGCTCGAGGCGCGGTTGGCCGACCAGCACGCCCAGGGCCGCATGCTGCGCGAGGAGGTGGACGAGGAGGACGTCGCCGCCACGGTCGCCAAGTGGACCGGGATCCCCGTGACCCGGCTGCTCGAGGGCGAGATCCAGAAGCTCGTCCGCATGGAAGAGCGGCTCGCGCGGCGCGTGGTCGGTCAAGACGACGCGATCCGCGCCGTCTCCAACGCCGTTCGCCGCGCTCGCTCTGGCCTCTCCGATCCCGATCGGCCCATTGGCTCCTTCCTGTTCCTCGGGCCCACGGGCGTAGGCAAGACCGAGCTGGCCCGGGCGCTCGCCGAGTTCCTCTTCGACGACGAGCGAGCGATGATCCGGATCGACATGTCGGAGTACATGGAGAAGCACACGGTCGCGCGCCTGATCGGCGCGCCGCCCGGCTACGTCGGCTACGAGGAGGGGGGCCAGCTCACCGAGGCCGTACGGCGGCGGCCCTACGCGGTCGTGCTGTTCGACGAGATCGAAAAGGCGCATGCCGACGTGTTCAACGTGCTCCTTCAGGTGTTGGACGAGGGGCGGCTCACGGACGGACACGGGCGAACGGTGGACTTCCGCAACACCGTGTTGATCATGACGTCGAACCTGGGCAGCCACATCTTCCGCGAGTATGAGCGTCCCGAGAAGGCGCGGCCGCTCCTCATGCAGGAGCTCCGCACCGCGCTGCGACCGGAGTTCCTCAACCGGATCGACGAGGTCGTGATCTTCAACCCGCTCGGGCGCGCGGAGATCGCTCGGATCGTCGAGATCCAGCTCGGCCACCTCCAGCGGCGTCTCGGGGCCAAGCGCATCCAGCTCGAGGTCACCGACGCGGCCAAGGCGCTCCTCGGCCGGGAGGGCTACGACCCGACGTTCGGGGCGCGGCCGCTCAAGCGCACCATCCAGCGCCTGGTTCAGGACCCGCTCGCCCTCCGGCTGCTCGAGCACGAGTTCGTCGAGGGTGACACCGTGGTCGTCGACGCCGCGGGCGACGCGCTCACGTTCGGGCGCGCGGTACGGCATCCGTAGCGCCGGCTGCGGCATCCTAAGCGCGTGATCGCTCCCCAGCGGCTCCACCCGGCGTGGATCGTCCTCGGCGCGGTGACCCTCTGCATGATGGCCGGCTCCGGGCTGCGCTCCGTCTTCGGCGTCTACATCAAGCCCATGGAGGCCGAGTTCGGCTGGAGTCGCGGCGCTCTCTCCGGCGCCGCCGCCATCTCGCTCCTCCTCCTCGGTGCGGCCGGACCGGCGGTCGGCTGGCTGGCAGACCGCTACGGTCCACGGCGCGTCATCGTCGTCTCGCTCCTGATGCTGGGGAGCGGCGCGATCGGCGCGTCATTCGTGCAGAGGCTCTGGCACGTCTATGTCACGACCGGACTCCTCATGGCCCTCGGCGCCGGGGGCCTCGCGATCACGACCGGCTCGACGGTCGCCGCGCGCTGGTTCGAGGCGCGCCGCGGCGTGGCGATCGGCATCGCCGCCGGCGGCATGTCCGCCGGCCAGCTCGTCGTCATCCCGCTCGCGACGGTGCTGACGCTGTGGTTCGGCTGGCGGATGAGCTTCCTCTGGCAGGGCGTCGGTCTGCTCCTGCTCGTGCTGCCGATCGCCCTGTGGCTCATCGGCAACGATCCCGCCGAGCGCGGGCTCCGGCCCTACGGCGCGACCGGGCCCGCACAGACCGTGGCGCAGGCCGCGGCCGCCAAGGAGGCGCAGCGGGTGTCGGTGCTGGACGCGCTCGGGGTGCCCCAGTTCTGGCTCCTGATGGCGACGTTCTTCGTCTGCGGCTACACGTCCAACGGCATGGTGCTCACGCACTTCATGCCGCACGCGCTCGAGCACAATTTCAGCGAGCTCCAGGCCTCGACCGCGCTGGGCGTGATGGGCGCGATGAACGTGCTGGGCACGGTCGGCTCGGGCTGGATCTGCGATCGGTTCGGGCGCCGCGGCCCGCTCGCCTTCTACTACTTCGTGCGCGGCCTGTCGCTCCTGTTCCTGCTCTACGTCTGGAACGCGCCGTCGCTCCACCTCTGGGCCGCGATCTTCGGCCTCAACTACATCTCGACAGTGCCGCCGACGACCACGCTGATCGCCAACATCTTCGGGCGCTACTCGGTCGGCGAGCTGTCCGGCTGGATCTTCTTCTCGCACCAGGTGGGCGCCGCGCTCGGCGCGGCGATCGCGGGGTGGATCTACGAGTGGACCGGCGTCTACACGATCGCGTTCGTCTCCGCAGCCCTCATGGGCTTCCTCGCCGCGGCCCTCGCGCTGGCGATCCGGGAGGAGCCGATCACGTCGCGTCCGATGGGCTCCCCGGCGCCCGCGACCTCCTGAGCCGGTGCGCTACTTCGAAGATTTCAAGCCGGGCGACGTGATCGAGCTCGGCTCCCGGACGATCTCGAAAGAAAGCATCCTCGCCTTCGCCCGGGAGTTCGACCCGCAGCCGTTCCACACCGACGAGGAGGCGGCGAAGCGCTCGATCTACGGCGGCCTCCTGGCGAGCGGCTGGCACACCGGCTCGCTCCTCATGCGGATCCTCAACGACGGCCTCCTGAAGGACACGGCCAGCCTCGGCTCGCCGGGCGTCGACGAGCTGCGCTGGCTCAAGCCGGTGCGTCCCGGCGACGTGCTGTCGGCCCGGATGACGGTCCTCGAGTCGATTCCGTCGCGAAGCAAGCCCGACCGCGGGTTGATCCGCTCGCTGATGGAGCTGCGGAACCAGCACGGCGAGGTCGTCGTGAGCGTCCGCGGCCTCTCGCTCCTCGGCCGCCGGCCCGCGTAACTACCGCTCTAGCGTGTCGGAGAAAAGCGCCGTTGAGGTTTTGAACGGGGGGCGAAGCCCCCCTCCGAGTTATCTAGCGATCGCGTGCGAGCCGCGCCGCGGGTCGGCGCCGGCCCAGCGGGTGCCGTCCGGGCCGACGCGCACCGCGCACACCGCACCCGCGCGCCATTCCCACTCCGGCCACTCGACGACGGCGTGGCCGAGGCCGCCGAGCGCGTCGCGCGTCTCCCGCGGGATCCTTCGCTCGACCTCCAGCTTGCCCGGCGCGTGCGCGTGCGGCCAGAACGAATCAGGGAAGCTCCGCGAGGCCACCCGTGGCGCCTCGATAGCGCGCTGCAGCTCCATGCCGTAGACCGTCACGTTGAGGAAGACCTGGAGCATCGCCTGCTGCTGGACGTCACCGCCCGGCGTGCCGAACGGCATGAAGAGCCGCCCCCCCGTGAACGCCATCGCCGGCGCGGGCGTGAGCCGTGGCCGCTTGCCCGGCGCCACGACGCTCGGGTGCTCGGGATCGAGCCAGCCCTGCGAGCCGCGCGGCGAGACGACGCAGCCCACGCCCGGAACGACGGGTGAGTCCACGTTGGGGTCGCTCGGCGTGGCGGAGAAGCCGTTGCCGGCCTCGTCGACGACGGCGACGTAGCTCGTGTCGAGCTCGTCACTCCCCCGGCCTGCCTGCACCGGCTGCGAGCCCCCCGCGACGGGCATCGCCGCCTCACGGCGCCGCTCGGCAGTGAGCCGGTACGGGTCACCGGCCGGCGGCATGTCGGGCCAGGCCCGCGCGCCCACGAGCGCGCGGCGCGCCTCGGCGTACGCCTTCGACAGGAGGCCGGCGACGGGGATCTTCACGAAGCGCGGGTCACCGTAGTAGGCGTCGCGGTCGGAGAACGCGAGCTTCACCGTCTCGGCGATCCGGTGCAGGTACGCGGGCGAGTTGTGGCCGAGCGCAGCCAGATTCACGCCCTCCAGGAGGTTGAGCATCTGGAGGAGCGTCGGCCCCTGGCACCAGAAGCCGCACGCGGCGACTTCGTACGCACCGAACGTGGTCGTCAGAGCCGGTGCCACCTCCACGCTGAACTCCGCGAGATCCTCGGAGGCGAGCGGCCCGCCTTCGGCGCGGTGGAACTCGGCGATGCGCCTGGCCGTCTCGCCCCGGTAGAACTCGTCGCGCGCCGCGCGAACACCGGCCTCGCGGCTCCCTCCCGCCTTCGCCTCCGCGCGCGCCATGCGACGGAGCGTCTCGCCCAGCTCGCGCTGGACCAGGATTTCGCCCGTCCGATAGGCGCGCCCGTCCCTGAGGAGAAGCGGGATGGACGTCGGCCAGCGGCGGTACTTCTCGACGTTCGCCGCCATCTGGTAGGCGGAGAACGCCGAGATCGGGAAGCCGCGCTCGGCGTGCTCCGTCGGTGCGTGGGCGACGTCGGCGAACGACATCGTCCCCCAGCGCTCGAGCGCGGTGAGCCACGCGTCTGGCGCCGCGGGCACGACCGTGCGCGGGAGGCCGGGCGGGATCTGGCCCCCGTGGCGCTCGCGGAAATACGCCACGGTCGAGGCGCGGGGGTACGGCCCAACGCCGGAAACCTGAAAGGTCTCGCCCGTCCTTGCGACGTGGACGAGGATCGGCGCGACGCCGGCGACGCTCACCATGTCGGGGTGAACGACGCCGAGCGTGAGCCCTGCCGCGACGCCCGCGTCGATCGCGTTGCCGCCGGCCACCAGGACGCGCGCCGCCGCCTCGGCGGCGAGCGCGTGGCCGGCCGCGACGGCCCAGCGCGTGCCGATCACCTGCACGGTCGCGGTCGGCGCATGGATGGGCGCCTGCTGCTGCGCGGAGACGGAGTCGAGGCTCATGGAGCGCCTATGATATCACCTCGCCTCATCGCACTCGGAGGAGCAAGGCGCCCTGACGCCGTCACCGTTTGCGCCGACGCCGGCGTTGCGGTTTCGCCCTCTTCGCCGGCTCGAACTTCGGCACGAGATTCGAGAAGCGCAGATAGATCCAGTTGTCGCCCACGCGGACTTCGTCCGGCGGCCGGTTGGTCAGTGGGGAACGAGCCGAGTGGAAGGTGATCACTTTCTTCGTCATGCACGGTCTCCAAGGCTTTGTATCACGTCGATCGATTTCGTGCCAACCAGACGATCGTTCGCGTAAAGCGCGAGCTCGTAGCGTCCGGCGCGATCGATTACTAGACCACTGAGGTTGAAGTTGAGTTCGCCCATCGAGTTTCGGTCGTGCAGCGTCACGTCAAGCTCGTCGAGAATGTGAGACGCTGCGAGATCCTCGAGGCGTACAAGGTCCAGGCGGATGCGGTAGTCGCCTTGGCCGTCAGTGATCGTCGCCCACACGAAGAGCGAGTGTAGCGTCCACGGGAACCGTTGCGCATCGATCTGCTCCGTGATCCCGATCAGGCTGACCTTGCGGGTGCGCTCATCGCGAATGAGCAGGTCACAGACGAGTATCGCCCTGATTGCGGGATGTGGTGGAGGCACCGCTGGTCAGCGTAGTCGCGCGCCGCTGACAGCGAAATGCCTCAGATCGGATACAGCCGCACGCTGTGCTACGCTGGGCGCATGCTCGCGCCCCTCATCGGCGTCTCGACCTCGATCACCCTCGACAAGGACCCGGAGCGCGCGTACGTGAACACGGCGTACCTGCGCGCGATTCAGGAGGCGGGCGGGATCCCCGTGCTGCTCCCGCCTCAGCTCGGTGAGGCCGCGCTCGGTGTGCTCTGGAAGCGCCTCGACGGTCTCGTCCTCACGGGCGGCGGCGACATCGACCCCGTGCGCTTTGGCGAGGAGCGCCACCACGCCACGTGCGAAGTCTCCGCGGCGCGTGACGCCCTCGAGATCGGCCTCGTCCACCGGGCGCTCGACGACGACGTGCCCCTCTTCGCCATCTGCCGCGGCGTCCAGGTCGTCAACGTCGCGCTGGGCGGGAGCCTCTACCAGGACATCGCGGACCAGTACCGCGACACCGCGGATCCGACGCGCAAGCCGCTCCCGCACAGCCAGACGGAGCCACGCGACCAGCCCACGCACGCCGTGAAGGTGATGGGCGAGGGCACGCGCCTCGGCAAGATCCTCGGCGCGCTCGAGCTCGAGGTGAACAGCATGCACCACCAGGCGATCAAGACGCTCGGCCGCGGCCTCCGCGAGGTCGCCTGGGCCCCCGACGGGATCATCGAGGGCGTCGAGCTGGCGGACGGCAACCGCTTCGTCGTCGGCGTGCAGTGGCATCCCGAAGAGCTCGTCGCGCGCGATCCCGCCGCGTGCAACCTCTTCGCGGCGCTGGTCGGCGAGGCCCGCGGGCGCGCGAACCGTTAGAAGCGTGGTTTCGGGAGGGGGGCAAAGCCCCCCTCCGAGGTCCTAGACCAGCTCCCAGCGGGACGGCGCGTCCCGCTGGACGATCTCCCGCACGCGCCGTTCCTTCCTGAGCTTCTTCAGATGCGACTCGACGGACATCGCCGCCACGGCGTGGAGCGCCTTCGACACGTCCGCATAGATCCTCGCGACCATGTCGGGGATCGTCGCGAGCCCGTCGCCGAGCGCCTCGAGGATCTGGCGCTCGCGCATCATGCGGTGGTCGATGTACTCCCGGATCTTCGCGGGCGCGTTCTCGATGACGGGGCCGTGCGCCGGGTAGATGCGGCGGACCTCGAGCTGCTGGAGACGCCGAAGCGAGTCGAGGTACTCGAGCAGGTCGCCGTCGTCGGACGGGATCACCGTCGTCGAGCCGCCGAGGATGACGTCGCCGGTGAAGAGCGCCTTCTCCTCGACGAGGTAGTAGGACAGGTGGTCGGAGGCGTGGCCGGGCGTGTAGACGGGGATGAGCGTCGCGCCCGCGCCCTCGATCCGCTCGCCCTCGCGGAGGTCCTCGATCGGCTCGGGGAGCCAACGGTCCTTGTGGATCATCTTCGCGACCGAGAGCCCGCGGAACCGCTCGCGGAGCTGCGCGACGCCGCCCATGTGGTCGCGGTGGCGGTGCGTGAGAATGACCCGGGACGGCTGCGTGAAACCGCGCTCGGCGAGGTAGCGCTCGAGGAGCGGCAGGTAGTCGGTCTCGCCCGCGCCCGTGTCGATGAGGATCGGGTCGCGGCGGCCGACGAGGTAGGTGTTAGTCCCGGGTCCCGTCATCATGCCGGGGTTGAGCCCCAGCACGCGGCCCACGAGCTCGGACACCGTCGCCGTCTTCGGGAACTCTGGATCTATCCAGCCCACGCCCGCCAGTCTCTCACACGCCCAGATAGCGGTGCTGGATGTCCTCCCGGGCCCGGAGCTCGGCCGAGGTTCCGCGCCAGACGATCTGGCCCTTCTCGAGGATGTAGTGCGCGTCGGCGATCCGCGTCAGCGCGGCGACGTCTTTGTCGATCAACAGAATCGACTGCCCGCGCGCCTTGAGACGCGCGATGCAACGCCAGATCTCAGCCCGGACGAGCGGCGCGAGCCCCTCCGCCGCCTCGTCGAGGATGAGCAGGCGCGGGTTCGTCATGAGGGCGCGCCCGATCGCGAGCATCTGCTGCTCCCCGCCGGAGAGCGCGCCGCCGAGGACGCGCTGACGCTCGGCGAGCTGGGGAAAGAGGTCGAAGACCGTCTCGACCGTCCACGGGTCGGTGCCGCCGCCGCGGTTCGCCGCGGTCGCCACGAGATTCTCGCGCACCGTGAGGTTCGGAAAGACCTGGCGGCCCTCCGGCACGAGGCCGATCCCGATCTGCGCGACGCGGTAGGACGGCAGCCCGTGGATCGGCCGGCCGAGGAACCGGACCTCGCCGGCCTTCGGCCGCACGATCCCCATGATGGAGCGCACGGTGGTCGTCTTGCCCATGCCGTTCCTGCCGAGGAGCGTCACAACCTGGCCCGTTTCGACCTCGAGGCTCACGCCGAAGAGCACCTGGCTCACGCCGTACGCCGTCTCGATCGACTCGACCGTGAGCATCAGAGCGTGGCCTCCTCGCCGAGATAGGCGCGGCGCACCTCGGCGTTGCCTCGGACCTCTTCGGGCGTCCCCGTGGCGATGATCCGGCCGTAGACCATGACCGAGATCCGGTCGGCGAGGGTGAACACGGCGTCCATGTCGTGCTCGACCAGCACGATCGTGACACGCCCCTTGAGGCCGCCGAGGAGGCGCACCATTCGCTGCGATTCCTCGAGGCCCATGCCCGCGACGGGCTCGTCGAGCAGGAGCAGCCGCGGCCGGGTCGCCAGCGCCATGGCGATCTCGAGCTGCCGCTGCTCGCCGTGC
>Ga0209689_1004316_pt1 | contig 10313 bp, 10 predicted proteins | sample GraSoiAngelo_149_FD_187119 | JGI IMG/M metagenome (GOLD analysis project Ga0209689, IMG submission 187119) | Grasslands soil microbial communities from the Angelo Coastal Reserve, California, USA - 14_1009_09_30cm (SPAdes) (version 2) | ecosystem: Environmental > Terrestrial > Soil > Grasslands ...
CACGACTTGTCCGTTGGCAGTGTCCAGTGCCGTCTCGAAAAGGCAACCCGGGCACCCTCCCTCCGGCGCGTCGCCGGGGATTTCCGTTCCGCACTTTCGGCAAACTCTAAGTACAGTACTCATTTCTGGGTCGCGCGCGTGCCTCCCCTCTTTTAATGCGTAAAATTCTAGCAGAAGTTACGCCCGGACCACAAGTGCGGTCGCTGCGGTTTGGTATTTATCGGTAGCGGGATGCTTTCACCGCTCGTTCCCTCGCCGAAAAGGCGAGATACCGTCAGGAGTCCGTAGGGAATCGCTGGGTGGCCGTACACGCCTGCCACGGTTCTCAGCTTCGTGTGTTCACCAGCAGCCTGTTCCGGGGCCATATAACCAAGGGCGCCCATCACTTCGCGCGTATGCCGGACCATGCGTTTAGATTCGACCAACCAGGCCTCCTCAAAAATCTATGACAGACACTTTGCGTCTGCCATAGCTTTTTGGTAGGATCCTTCGGCGTGAGCAGCCCTCCAGAGGAAGGTGCCTGGCTGGAAGCGGCCGATGGCAGATGTCATCCGATCAAAGGCGGTTGTTCGCTTGGACGAGCCGCCGTCAACACGATCGCGTTGGAATCGCCGAAAGTGTCGCGCCGGCACGCTCTGATCCATCTGCAAAATATCGGCGAGCTTTGGCTGGTCGATTTTGGCAGCAGCAACGGCACGTTTCTAAACAAACGGCGAATTCATCAGCCGATTCGACTCAGCGATGGGGATCAAATCACAATCGGAGATCAGGTTTTCAAGTTTCGGCAACCCGTCACCATTTCAGAACAGTACAAAACCGATGTGATGCAACGGACGTTGCGAGAGATCGAAGATGTTCCTTGCTGGCTCCTAGTCGCGGACATTCGCAGCTTTACGCCACTCAGTCGCCACGTGCAGACCGAGGATCTGGATCTTCTTCTCGGAAGGTGGATTTTCAGCTGCAAGGAGATCATCGAAAATCGCCACGGGATAATTAATAAATACCTCGGCGATGGTTTTCTTGCGTACTGGCCGGATGCCGCTACGAACCCGGAAGAGATCGCGGCGGTGATCTCCGGCTTCAAAGAATTGCAACGAAAACAATGGCCGGAGTTTCGCTTCGTTGTTCACTTCGGGCGAGTCGCAATCGGAGGAGTCGCTTCGATGGGCGAAGAAAGCTTGATGGGAGGCGAAGTAAATCTGATTTTTCGCCTGGAAAAGCTGGCCAGTTCATTAGGCGAGCCGTGCTGCCTCAGTGAAACAGCGCACACGAAATTACATGGACTCGTTGCTGCACGTTCGCTTGGTGAATTCGAGCTGAAAGGTTTTGAGGAAAGGTGCGCGTTTTTTGCTCTCTAGTTTCGATATGGAAACGCGACGACTGAGCTTTCTGCCGAATCGGCTAAACGCGGTCGCCTGCGGGCGAACAGTTGATCGGATCGAACTGTCGATTGCTCGTCAGGCTCAACCACTCCAACAGCAATCTGGGCAGAGCCACGCTAACAGTGAGCTATCAGCTCGCGGTTTTCACCAGCTTCCTTAATTGCAAGTTTCGCCGCATCGAGTTCACGGTCCAATGCGCAGCTTTCTCGCTGAGTTCCGCCGCGCTGTGCAATCCCAGCTTTTCTTTGATGTGCGCCTGGTATGTTTCGATCGTTTTCACGCTCAAGTGCAATTCAGTTGCCAGCCTGGACGCGCCGAAACCGCGCCCAATCAAGGAGAAGACCTGCAGCTCGCGATCACTGAGTGCTCTCACCTCCGAGCGCGCAGGCTCAATCTCTTTGCTCGCGAGGCTCTTCAGCAGGCGGCGCATGACGGTTGCGCTCGCATAGAGATGACCTTCGGAGATCCTCTCAAGCGCTGGTAAGACTTCCGAGGAATCATCTTCTAGCGCAAAGTATCCATGTGTCCCGGCTCGGAACGCGCGTTGGATCGACAATGGATCTTCGCGTGCCGAAACTGCAAGAATTCGAGCAGCCCTATCAAAACTCCGAAAATCCTTGATCAACTCGATGCCGTTCCCGCGCCGAAGTGTCAATCCAAGGGCGACCAGCCGCGGCTGATGTTTAACAAACATCTCCCGGCCTGTTGGCGCATCATCCGTTTCACCGCACACAGCAAAGCGGCCTGTCGCTTTAATCAATCCAATCAGTCCGGAACGGACTAGCGGTACATGATGGATGATGAGCAACTTCAGTTTTGCCAGGCGCTTCATCGGGGAATCCATCGGGGATTCTGTCCTGGACGACCCATCCGGGCCGCCGTTGCGACGGGTTGTAGCGACCTTTGATCTTTGGCTCTTTAAGGGGAACATCTGCATACCTCTATCTCCTCCATAAGCTCTATACTTGATTTGCCGGTCGAAGTTCGAGAAAAACTTCAAAAAAAATCAGGGATCATCCCCGATAGGCAAAAAGCATCAGTTTTGCTCTGATCGAGAAAGGCGAATTTGAGGCCCAACAGACATCACGGAGATACACATCAACCTTAAACTTCCTATGGCAGACGAATCGATAGATGCAAAATGTCAGGTCGATCTTCCTAACTCGGGTAGCAACGTGTTCGTGCAACTCGTGGAAAGTCGGCCTGAACGAGTCGACTATAGAATCAATCTCAAGGACCCTCAGCAAAACACGATTCACGTCGTTCCGGCTGCGGTCTACGCAATTCCGGTGCTTCATGACTTGGGCCGCGCAGCGAATGGGCTGCGAGGTTATCAGATGTTCTGTGCAGGAGTGGTGGGGTTTGCGGTTGCTGGCTCGTGGGATTTGGAATGCCAAGTGATCGTCGACAACAACGTTGTCGGGAGATGTTCGGGGACGTTAAACGGCACCCAAGGGGCAATGTCGATGTTCCGGTTTATCTGCGACTTCGTATGATAGCTCGAATTTTCGTACTGCTCGGGGCACTCCTTTGCCCGACCCTCGATTGCTTCGGACAGATCGCTCCAGCGACCGGCTTATCGCCGTCTGCTTCAACATCGTCTTCGTCTAGTGCTGTGGACCCTTTAGCCAAAACGTTCGATGATATTAATTTCGACCGCGCACCAAGCGCGGTGCCCGCCCTGGACGCGCTCGGGCTATCTCCGGAAAGCGTTACCTCCCCCAGCACGCCGCGGGAGCTGGTGAGCGACCTTCTCAATGGGGTCGATCAAAACGGTGTGTTGCAACACGGGCTAGCAATCGAGACCGCTCCGTTTCGATTGATCGGCATTCGCACAAACCTTCGAGATTACAAAAGAGAGGACCTGAGTGGAGCAATTTGCCGTTGGGTCTACAACTTCAGCGTGTCGGCGGCGACGTCCAAAGCCACCGATAAGAGCGACGCCGTCCAGCTAGCTCTTGGCTTTAAGGAGGTGCTTCTTGAAAGCGCCGATCATGATCCCTATCGAAATCCCGACCTAGACAAGGCGTTCGCAGCAGCCGCAGCGAAAGTTGAGCTCCCTGACGATCTTGATAACCCGAACAAGCCGCTGCCGACAATCCCGGAAAGTACTTCACAGATTTGGAGTAATGCTGTAGCCGATTTTAACAAGAATAAATGGCAAGGGACGATCTGGACGGCAGCGATCGCGCCGACTTGGAACAGCCAGTCGGGAAAAATTTCTGAACTGAGCGGAAGCGGGTTCACCGCCTGGAGCACCGCTGCCTGGGGGACCAAGAACTTCTTAAGGATGAACACTACCGACTCAGTTAATCTTCAGTTCATCGGCGAAGTGCGCTATCGCGATGGCGAACACGTCACAGATCCGGACGACAAAACACGGGTCGCCACACAGAATAGCTTTTTGGCCGCCGCGAGAGTTAGAATCGGGACAGTAACCTTCAACGGCTTTGCGGAAGGTGGGTACGTCCGCGTCTGGCACGGCTTGAACGGCGACGGCGATGGTTGGCGTGGCGCTGTCGGTGTGGAGAAGAAACTTACGACGAATATTTGGCTCGTGATAAGTGCCGGAGAGCAATTTGGCGAGGCGACCGCGAAAACCAATAACCTTTTCGCCGTCAGTAGCCTTCGATTCGGGACTGCAGACAAAGCTCAATTCGCACCCCAGTGATGTACCGATGGATAATGTCAAATCAGTCGAGCGCTTCACACGTAGCTCGCAAGATGGAGCTCACAAGATTCACAACCTCCGCAGAACATAACATGACGATTGCCTGCAATCGAATGCGCTGATTGCGCGATACCATTAGAAAGAAGGTTACCATGTCCCAAGCCAAATACGATGAGAGAACTGAGCAACATATTGCGTCGCTACAGCCCGATTTTGCCGACCGCGTACGGCAGTGGCTCGCGGAGTGTCGGCAGCAAGGATTGAACCCATATATTCATTTCGGGTCGCGTAGCATTGAGGAACAACGAAAGCTGCGACAGAAGTTTTTAGCCGGGGGACCCAAAGCGGTTGATCCCGAGCGTAGCTATCATTGCTATGGGCGCGCGTTCGACTGGGTTAACATCACTGATGCAGACGGGGGCGATGCCGGTCTTGCTTGGGATGATGACAAGACGTATGCAAAGGGAACGCACATTGGGGCGCAGTTTCAAATCGTCGGGATCGGTTCAGGTGATAACGACCATCTCCAAGATGCGAGATTTGGCACGTTTGCAGATTTGCCTCGGTCCGAGTTCGGGAGTTTTCCAGCGTAATTGCGATGCAACCCGAGTCTTAAGATAACGACATCGTTGCGGTTACGCAGAGTTCTTTGCGTTTGCCCACTTGCTAAAAAAAGAATTGCCGCTCCTGAATAAGGTATGGAACAAGCAGTCCCTCCGACAGTAGAACCTCCCATAGAAATGCCCGATAACCTTGCCGTGCGCTTCGCGGCCGGCTTACTCGGCCCGCAATGGAAGCAGGGACATGATCGGAAAAAGAGACTCCAGCGAAGGACGGTCCTCTCCGATTGCCGGCTGATGCTCCGCTACGCGCTGGATGAAGGCTGCCAAATCTCGGACGAACTGTCAAAGAATATTGCCAAGGTCGATACCGCCCTCGTTAACGCCAAGCTAGATCCGCTGAGTGAAGTACCGAAGGAATTGATTCAGAAGGCGCAATCGGGAGCAGAGAATCAACAACCACAAACTCAGCAAGGTGTAGAACCTATCCCTACACCTACACCTACACCTACACCTACACCTACACCTACGCCTACACCTACGCCTACGCCGACACCGACTCCTACTCCAACGCCGACGCCCACACCTACTCCTACAGTAACGCCCACTCCAACACCGACAGCGGAATCGCTCAGCGACGTGATCATGCGCGTTCACAATGTACTCTCGGATTTGGTTGCGCCGGCTACAGCGCAGTCCCTGCGGGCCACTGATCCTGCGATCGTTAGCTGGGGCCTTCCCTGGATCGCCAAGCTGGCTATCTTCGGAGCGCTTCTTTCGACCGTAGCCTTTATCCTGGCTGTCTCGAAGCCGAAGATGGAGGCATCGGGCAACACGGCATCCGGCTCACCGGCGCAATCACCTTCTACGGCCGCGGCGACCGCAACACCTTCTCCTTCGCCTTCTTCTCAAAAACCATGAGCAACATCGACTGGTCGGCAATCAGTGGGCCTTAATCGGCTCGTTCTTCTACACCCTTATCAAACTGCAGCCTTATTTGGAGAATCGCACCTTCGATCCGAAGTACACAAGCGCTTACCTCGCACGACTCGTGACGGGCATAGTCGCCGGAGTAATCCTTGCCTACTTTCTGAAAGACTGGCTGCTGGCGAACAGCCCCAATAGTTCCCTAAAGAACCTCAGTACCGGGAGCATCGGGATTCTGGGCGGATTCTCGGCCGAAGCCGTGGAGGAATTATTGCAGCGCGTGAAGGACGTGCTCTTAAGCCTCGTGAGAGGCGATAACAGTGCCCAGATCCAGGCAAAGGCCAACGCTCAGCAGAATGCTAAGCTCTCCGACGTCCGCGATAAGCTAGACAACATCGATAAGGCAAAAACGGACGAAGAGAAGAAAGCGGCCACAGATGCCGCAAAGGCGCTCTTCAAACGAAGTGCTTCCTGATTGTACGAACATATTTATCTATGACTAAAGCTAAGCCTGCAACAGCCAATTGCGGGGGATACTTCTAGGGAACATGGTTTAAATTTTTCGATCCGCTGGCCGAAGCGATGCACCGGTACGAACAAAACACAGTTCCTTGTAAGTTAGTGTTTATAGAGGACTTGAAATAATCTTGCCACTGCGACAGCATCTGTGAATACGGCCCCGGACGGCGATACAGCAGGTTCGAAACCTGCGGCACGCATGCGAGGCAGGCGCACGATCACCTGCGATCGCCGGAATGTTTGTGGCGGTCTTTGAAGGTGAGCTCGGCGATGCCGGATTTGTCGAACTCGCCGAGGCCTTCGCCGATCATCCGATCATATTGTTCTTTGGTCGCGCGCGCGAGCGGTAGATCGAGCCCGAGACTGCGCGCCAGTTCGAGAGCGATTCCGCTGTCTTTGGCTGCGTGTGCGGCGGAGAAAAAGCAGCTGTGCTCGCGGTTCTGCATGTCTTCGCCGTCCGTCTCGAGCACGCGCGAGTTCGCGCCGGTCTGCGAAAAAACCTCGCGAAGCATGGTGAGATCGAGACCCAACGCTGCGCCGAGTCCTAGGCCTTCAGCCAGACCAGCAGTGTTAATGTTCATGACCATGTTCACGAGCGCCTTCACCTTGGCGGCTTCGCCTGCTCTTCCGACGAAGCGTATCTGGGCGGCAAGCTCTTTCAAAATTGGTTCGGCTTTTCGGAACGCCTCTTCGCTTCCGCCGCACATCAGGTAGAGCTTGCCTTCGCGCGCCTGTGTAATGCTCGACGCCATGCATGCTTCGAGCGATTGCGCGCCGGCTTTGTTGGCTAGCTCTTCGATCTCCACATGCACTTCCGGCGAGATTGTCGCGCAGTTCACGAACAATTTGCCGCGCGCGTTTACGAGCAGATTATCACCGGGTCCAGCAAAGATTTGCCGCATCGCGTTATCATCGGTCACCACGGTGAAGATCACGTCGGATGCTGCCGTAACTTCCGACAAATCCTGCGCTGCCGCGCAGCCAAGTTCCGACGCGAGCGACGTCGCGGCGGCGCGATTTGTGTCATAAACCGCCGTGACGTGAAATCCACGATCCTTCAGTCGGCGCGCCATGTTCGCGCCCATTCGGCCGACTCCAACAAATCCGATATTCATGTGCTGAAATTAGCCACGAATCCCTACGGGTGAAAACAGATCAAGTGTTTGACGATCATCCGTAAAAATCCGTGTTAATCCGTGGCGAACCTAAATCTTGCCTGCAAAGAACGGATTGTGCTGTTTCTCTTCTCCCACCGTGGTCATCGGGCCGTGTCCGGGGCAGATGATTGTTTCATCCGGCAACGTCAGAATTTTCTCGAGATTATTTCGCAGCGCAGCGTCGTACGAGACGTTGCCGCCGCCCATGGAGCCGGCAAAAAGCGAATCGCCCACAATGGCGATCGGATGCGCGAGCCCGGTGACGACGTACGTCATCCCGCCAGGGGAATGACCCCAGGTAAGTCGTGTATCGATTTTCAGATTTCCAAGCCGGAACTTTTTTCCTTCGTCGATGGGCTCCGCACCCGGAACCGCTTCGCGCGACGGAGTAAAAACATCTGCACCGGTTTCTTCGCGGAGAGAGGGGAGGTCTGCCACATGATCGGGGTGCGCGTGCGTCAGCAGAATCAATTCAACATCCAGCTTGTGGTGCTTTGCAAAGCGCACCATCTCCCTTGAATCACCTCCAGTATCGAAGGCTGCCGCCACGCGGGTCGCCGGGTCCCACACAAGATAAGCATTAACGGCCATCCCGTGGTAATCAGTGTTGAATTGCTCGAGACCGTCGAAGCCTTCAATTTTTTTTGGATGCCATTCGCCGTTGGCGAGTTCGCGCAACGCTCCCCCGTCCAGGCCAAGAGTGGGTGCAACACACACGAGACCTGATTCATCAAAATCACCGTCGCGCAGCTTGCGGATTGTTTGCGAACTGATCCCGGCTTTTTCGGCCAGCTCAGAATCGGAAATACCCAGGCCGCGCTGGGCTTTTCCGATGATGTCGGCGGCGTCGTCTTCGAGTGGAATCATATTGGCTAAGCGTTTATCACTTACGTTTCCGGTGCAACGCGCAAACTGACAATCGAATCCGACGCCAATTTCTCAAGCGTTCGCTCAACCTCGGTAACAGTGAACGCTCGTTTCGTTTCCTTTTCCATCGATGTGATTGCGACGTTATTGATTCCGCACGGAACAATATGATCAAAAGGCGAGAGATCGCCGCACACGTTCAACGCGAATCCGTGCATGGTGATCCAATGGCGAACGCCGACACCGATTGAAGCGATCTTGCGATTTTCGACCCAAACTCCCGTGAGCGATTCGCGTCGGTGCGCGGCAATGTCGAATTGGGCGAGAAGATCGATAAGCAGTTGCTCGAGCCAGCGCAAATATTTGTGTAGATCCTGGCCGCACGGGCGCAGGTCGATAATCGGATAACCCATCAATTGACCTGGCCCGTGATACGTCGCCTGCCCGCCGCGGTTGATGGAAAAGAGTGGATGCGGCAGATGCGCCGCGCATAACAAGCTAGACCGATCAGGAGTCCGCCCGATCGTATAAACCGGTTCGTGTTCGAGCAAAAGCAATTCATCTTGCAAGGCGCTGTCGTCTCGCTTTTGCGCCACGATTTTTTCCTGCACTGCAAGCGCCTGCGCGAAATCCATTCGGCCAAGCCAGCGCACACAAAGAAAATTCGTGGCTGTCGAAAGGTGCACTGGACAACTTATGATCCGCAAACGGCTGTTCAAGACGCAATCCCGTTGTCGCCACGTCACCTTAACCTCTCTGCCTGCTTCTCTCTCGACAAATGCCTACGGTCGTGCTCGCGGCCGGAGTCAGCCCTTGCCTTCGGCAAAGTTGTGTCGTTGACATAGTACTGACAGCTATAATGACCGCGACATGAACGCGACATTTACGGCCGTCGTGAAGCAGGGAGACGACTGGTGGATCGGCTTGATAAAGGAGGTGCCAGGTGGGAATCACAGGAGCGAAGGAAAACGGAATCGGTTGAAATCATTACGTGATATTCTGGTTGAAGCGTGTCACTCGCCCCCCGCAGCTCGCTTCGCAAGCAGGAGGCTGAGTCAAGACAATGATTGCATGCGGTCCGCCGGATCGCTCTAATTAGCAGCGGTGTACGTGCGCACGCGACGCGATTTTCTTTCTCTTGCCGGCAAAAGTCTCGGTCTGGCCGCGCTTTCTTCGGCGACGGTCGCGGCGTTATTAAGAAATGTTCAAGCAGCGACCAAAAACGTCGCACATCTCACATCGGAAGAAGCGGCCACCGACGAAGATTACTGGGCCACTATCCAAAACTCGTTCAGCGTTACGCGCGGCATCATCAATCTGAACAATGGCGGCGTTTCCCCCAGCCCGCGGATCGTGACCGACGCGCTCGTCCGTTACATCTGGGAACAGGAAGACGCCACCGCTTACACGATGTGGCAAATCCTCGAGCCGCAATCCGAAACCATTCGCACCGGCCTGGCCGAATTGTTCTGCTGCGACCGCGAAGAAATCGCGATCACGCGCAACGCTTCGGAGTCGCTCGAGATTCTGCTCATGGGCATGGACTTCAAACCCGGCGACGAAATTCTTACCACCACCCAGGATTACCCGCGCATGCTCACCACCCTGCGGCAGCGGGAGAAGCGCGAAAACCTCAAGCTCAAGCTCATTCAAATTCCGATTCCGCCGAAGAACCTCAACGAGATCACCGCCGCGTTTGAAAAAGGAATCACCGATCGCACCCGACTCATCCTCATTTCGCACATGATCAACATCACCGGCCAAATCACTCCGGTGAAAGCTGTCTGCGACATCGCGCGGGCCCGCGGTATTGAGACCATCATCGATGGCGCGCATTCCTTCGCCCAGTTCTACTTCAAACAGAACGACCTCGGTTGCGATTACTTCGGCACCAGTCTGCACAAATGGCTGTACGCGCCCAAAGGTACCGGCATGCTTTACGTGAAGCGCGACAAGATCGAAAAACTGTGGCCGCTCATGGCCGCGGAAGCCAAGCAGGCATCGGACATCCGCAAATTCGAAGAGATCGGCACGCACTCAGCCGCGCCGAAGCTTGCAATCGGGGAAGCCCTCCTGTTCCACAATGGCATTGGCGGCAAGCGCAAGGAAGCACGGTTACGTTACCTGTCCCGTTACTGGATGAATCGGCTCAAAGACGTACCCAAGATTCGGTTCAACACTTCGTTCGATCCAAATCAATCGTGCGCGATAGGAAACGTTCACATCGACG
>Ga0209689_1004318_pt1 | contig 10312 bp, 9 predicted proteins | sample GraSoiAngelo_149_FD_187119 | JGI IMG/M metagenome (GOLD analysis project Ga0209689, IMG submission 187119) | Grasslands soil microbial communities from the Angelo Coastal Reserve, California, USA - 14_1009_09_30cm (SPAdes) (version 2) | ecosystem: Environmental > Terrestrial > Soil > Grasslands ...
CACATCAACAATTGATCAGCCGACATTGCAATCGCTGGGAATAGCATAACGAAAAATCCCATCACGAAAGCCGCCGCGGAATGATTTCTCCGGCGGCTTTTGGCATACAGAGGGGAATTGGAGTAGTGAAGCGTGGGAGTAATGGAGTTTTGAAAAGCTCCAAATCCCAAGGTCCCAGGAAATCACAATCCTCGAAGTTCCAAAAGGCTGCGCGGATTTGGAAGTTGGGGATTTGGAGTTTTTTTGGATGTTGGGGCTTGGAACCTGGAGCTTTTTGCAACTTCATTACTCTGCCTCCAACTCAATGAAATCGTCGCCGCAATTAATTGCCCACGATCTTTTCCAATCATTCCGAATGGGTTCTCGGCGGATTGAAGTCCTGCGTGGCATCTCGATGGAGATCGCGCACAACGAGGCGGTCTTTCTCTCGGGGGCTTCCGGTGCGGGTAAGACCACTCTCCTTTATACGTTGGCCGGACTGGAGCGGCCAGAATCGGGCACGGTCGAGTTCGAAGGACGCCGGCTTTATAATGGCAACTCAGCTACGCAGGCGCGCCTTCGGAACGAAAAAATGGGTTTTGTTTTCCAAGGCTACTTTCTGCTACCCGAGCTAACCGCATTGGAAAATGTTCTGTTGCCGGCGATGATTGGACGCAGGGCGACAAGAAGCGCCGCTGAAGAAAGTCTGGCCGCCGTCGGTCTTGGCGATCGTCTGCATCATCTGCCAGCAGAGCTTTCAGGTGGCGAACAACAACGCGTCGCCATTGCGCGCGCGGTGACCAATAATCCTGACATCATTTTTGCGGATGAGCCGACTGGAAATCTCGATTCGAAAACCGGCGATGCAATTATCGATCTTCTGTTAAATCTCTCGCGTGAGCGAAACAAAACATTGCTCGTCGTGACGCACGATGCGCGCTTGGCCGCACGCGGGGACCGACAAATGCACATCAAAGACGGAGTGTTGCAATGAAAAATGTAGCGCAAGCGTCTCGCTTGCGAACCGTGAATGTGCAGCCGGAGGCTCACGCCACTTTGATTTTGCGGCTTGAATTGCGTCGCTAAACGCCGGAGATTTTTGTTGTCATTATGAAAACCACTGATGCGACGGTGTTAGATAAACTGAAAACTCACGAGCCTGCTGCCGATGCACTAGTTGAACCTGCGATCGAAAGTCGTCCACGCGCGGCAACCGGCGTCAAGGAAGCCAAGATTTACATCGACGGAAAATTCTATTCGGAAGCCAGCGCGAAGGTCTCTGTCTTCGATCACGGTCTGCTTTACGGCGACGGAATTTTCGAAGGCATTCGCTTTTACAACGGGCGTGTCTTCCGGCTCGAAGAACATCTCTCCCGGCTGTGGGATTCGGCGCGCTCGATCTGCCTGGAAATTCCAATGACGGTGCGGGACATGACGGAGGCGGTGCTCGAGACCATCCGGCAAAATCATCTGCGTGACGGTTATATCCGGCTGCTGGTTACGCGCGGCATTGGCAACCTGGGTTTAAATCCGATGCAATGTAAATGCCCGAGCGTGATTATCATTGCAGCGATGATCGCTCTCTATCATGAGAGCTTTTATCGAAAGGGATTGACGATCGTGACCTGCGCAACGCGCCGTAGCAATCCGGCCGCGCTTAATCCGGCGGTCAAATCGCTTAATTATCTGAACAACGTGATGGCACGGATCGAGGCGAACCTGGCGAACGCGGACGAGGCGCTCATGTTGAACGACGCAGGGAACGTTGCCGAATGCACGGCTGATAATGTTTTCGTTATCAAGCGCGGTCAAATTTTTACGCCGCCGATCACGGCTGGTGCCCTGCGCGGGATCACGCGCGGGATTGTGTTTGAGATCGCGGCGGAACTCGGCATCAAAGTTTTGGAGACAGATATCACGCGCCATGATATTTTTGTGGCCGACGAATGCTTTCTCACGGGGACTGCTGCGGAGATTATTCCGGTCGTCAAGGCCGATGGACGCCTGATCGGAAATGGAAAACCAGGACCAATTACTACGCGCACGATGGCACGGTTCCGCCAGATGACGCGCGAAACCGGCACGCCGATTTTTGCGTGACGTCGAGCAAGGCAGGCTCTGAAGCAGAAGGTGCGCAGGGAATATTCGGGGTTGAATGTTTCCCAAATATCGAGGTCTAATCAAAAGAGATGCTGTGCGACGTTTGTAAATGCAATGATGCGACGGTCTTCCTGACACAAATTCTGGAAGGCAAAATGCAGAAGGTAAATCTCTGCGACGCCTGCTCGAAAGAAAAAGGCGTACAGGATCCCACCGGTTTCGCACTCGCCGATCTGCTGCTTGGTATCGGTGCAGCGGAGGAAATCGAAAAAGGAGCGTCGACACAGAAATGCCCGGTCTGCGGCTTTAGCCAGGCTGACTTCAAAAAAACCGGTCGCCTCGGATGCAGTGCGTGCTATGTCACGTTTGCCGACGGCTTGGGCGGATTGTTGAAAGCGATGCACAAGGGCACCGAGCACGTGGGGAAATTGCCAGAACGCGCGCAGCGTGCCATGAAGCTGAACCACCGGATGCGTGCCTTGAACGAAAATCTGCAGAAAGCAGTCGCGGAGGAAAAGTACGAAACGGCTGCTTCGTTACGCGATCAAATTAAGCAACTCGAAAGCGAGCTCTTGAATTCGCCATGAAATTTTCCAATGTGCTGGCTACTGCCGGAGAATGGCTGCGCGGTGAAGGGCCTCATCACCAAATCGTAATCAGCAGTCGCGTGCGGTTTGCACGCAATTTGCGCGACCGCCCTTTTCCGGGTTGGGCCAAGAAGGCGGAACGCACTTCGATCCTTGATCTCGTTAGACCGTGTGTTGAGGAGCTGTCCGAAATGCAGGATTCTTTTTCTGAAAGCCTGCAGGATCTTTCGGCGCTCGACAGGCAGGTTCTGGTCGAGCGTCATCTGATCAGTCGCGAGCACGCCGCCAAGGGCGCGGGCAGCGCAGTGGTAGTTAATCGCCGGCAAACCCTTAGCGTCATGATCAACGAAGAAGATCATTTGCGCATGCAATCGATCCGATCCGGCCTGCAGTTGAAACAGGCATTCAAACTCGTCGATAAGATCGATACTGCGCTCGAAAATAGACTGGAGTTCGCCTTTGACGAGCGCCTCGGATACTTGACCGCGTGCCCGACCAATGTGGGCACCGGCATGCGCGCCTCCGCGATGTTGCACTTGCCAGGGCTTGTTTTGAGCGAACTGATTAATCAGGTCATTCAGGCCGTGAGCAAAATCGGTCTGGCCGTCCGTGGTCTTTATGGCGAAGGGACCGAAGCGATGGGCAACCTTTTCCAGATTTCAAATCAAACGACCCTCGGCGAAAAGGAAGAGGAGATCATTAATCGCCTGACCAAGGTGATCGAAACAATTATCGAGAAAGAACACGACGCGCGACAGGTCTTGCTTCAGAAAAAGCCAAATACTCTTTCGGATCAGATCGGCCGCGCCTACGGCGTTTTGACCTTCGCTCACGCGATGGCTTCAAAGGAAGCGCTCAACTTATTGTCGATTATCAAGCTCGGTGTCGATCTGGGTGCGTTTCCGGAGGAGCGGCGTTTGCCGATCGACGAATTGTTCATCGACACTCAGCCCGCGCATTTGCAGAAAAGTTCTCAACAAAAACTAAATGCCGAAGAGCGCGACCATCTGCGCGCCCAAATTATTCGCGAGCGTTTGAAACTCTTCCCCAAACCTGATATTAGTAAGATGGCGAGGGAGTCGGGCAATGGCTCGATTGCCGATGCCATCGAATAATGAATAATTTCACACCGCGCGCTCAACAGGTGCTGGCGCTTGCCCGCAAGGAGGCCGACCGCTTTAATCACAACTACGTCGGCACCGAACATCTGCTCCTGGGTCTCATCAAACTGGGACAGGGAGTAGCCGTGAACGTCCTGCAGAAGATGGGTCTCGACCTTGAGACCGTGCGCATGGAGGTGGAGAAGCAGGTCGGCTCGGGACCGGAAACCAAGATGGTCGGCAACGTTCCATATACGCCGCGTGTTAAGAAAGTGCTGGCGCTCGCCGGCAAGGAAGCCAAAGCGCTTAATCATTCGTATGTCGGCACGGAACACATTTTGCTGGGCCTTCTGCGTGAAGGCGAAGGCGTCGCCGCGCGAGTGCTGAAGAGTCTTGAAGTCGATATCGAACGCACCCGCAACGAGATTCTTAAAGAACTCGATCCAAATTTCACACCGTCCGAATCGGACCAGGAAGGCGGCGAACCGACGAAAAAAGACGTTAAGACCCCGGCACTCCGCGCGTTTGGCCGTGATCTGACCGATTTGGCGAAAAAGGGCGAACTCGATCCGGTAATTGGCCGGCGTAATGAAATAGAGCGCGTCATTCAAGTGCTTTGCCGGAGGACAAAAAATAATCCAGTCCTGATCGGCGAAGCAGGCGTTGGCAAAACGGCCATCGCCGAGGGGCTGGCACAGGAGATTGGAAGCGGCAACGTGCCCGAATTGTTGCGCGACAAACGCGTGATCACGCTTGATCTGGCGCTAATGGTGGCCGGAACAAAATACCGCGGCCAATTTGAAGAGCGTATCAAGGCGGTGATGGACGAGATTCGTCGTTCCAAGAAAGTGATCCTTTTCATCGACGAGCTGCACACGATCGTGGGTGCGGGTTCGGCCGAGGGCGCGATGGACGCTTCGAACATCATCAAGCCCGCGCTGAGCCGGGGCGAATTGCAGTGCGTCGGCGCGACCACGATGAACGAGTACCGCAAGTACATCGAGAAAGACGCAGCGCTCGAGCGCCGTTTCCAAACCATAAAGGTCGATGCGCCAACCGTCGATGAAGCCATCCAAATCCTGAAAGGTCTGCGCCCGAAATACGAGGCCCATCACAAGGCGAAACTTACCGACGAAGCGCTCGAGACAGCAGTCAGATTTTCCGACCGTTATATTACCGGACGCTTTCTCCCCGATAAAGCGATCGATGTAATGGATGAAGCCGGCGCACGCGCGCGCATCAACGCCATGACGCGGCCGCCCAATGTCAAGGAGATAGAGAAGGAAATCGAAGAGATTCGCCTTGAAAAGGAGGCGGCGATTAAAGCGCAGGACTTCGAAAAGGCCGCCGCGCTTCGCGACAGAGAAAAACAAACCAAGGAAAAGCTCGAAGCAATTCTGAGCAAATGGCGTGAGGAGCGCGAAGAGAAAGAAGTAGTGGTGACAGCGGACGACATGATGCACATCATTTCGAAAGTCACCGGCGTTCCGCTCCAGCGCATGGAACAGGAGGAAACGCAAAAACTGCTCATGATGGAAGCCGAGCTGAAACAGCGGGTCATCGGTCAGGAAGAAGCGGTCATCGCCATCAGCAAAGCGTTGCGCCGCTCGCGCGCCGATTTGAAGGATCCCAAGCGCCCGATCGGCTCGTTTGTCTTTCTCGGCCCGACCGGAGTCGGCAAGACCTATCTCGCGCGCACGCTGGCCGAGTTCATGTTCGGCGATGCCGACGCATTGATCCAGATCGACATGTCCGAATACATGGAGAAATTTACCGCCTCGCGATTGATCGGTTCGCCGCCAGGCTACGTCGGCTACGAAGAGGGCGGACAACTTTCCGAGGCGGTGCGGCGCAGACCCTATTCGGTTGTGCTTTTCGACGAAATTGAAAAAGCGCATCCGGACGTGATGCACCTGCTCCTGCAAATTCTGGAGGACGGAAAAATCACCGACTCGTTAGGCCGCAAGATCGATTTCCGGAACACAATTATCATCATGACCTCGAACGTGGGCGCCGAGTTGCTCAAAAAGCAAACCGTGATGGGCTTCGGTGCGCCGCGCGAAGGGCACGATTACGTTTCGATGCGAGACAAGATCCTCGAAGAGACCAAGCGCGTTTTTAAACCCGAGTTTCTTAACCGGCTGGACGAGATCATCGTTTTCCATTCGCTCGGCAAACCGGAGTTGTTGCGCATCGTCGATCTGGAAGTGGACAAGGTGCTCCTGCGCATCAAGGCGAAAGACGTTCATATCGAGCTGAACCAGAGCGCTAAAGAATTCCTCATTGAGAAAGGCTACGATCCGGATTATGGCGCACGGCCAATGCGGCGCGCAGTTGGGCGTTATCTCGAGGACCCGCTGGCCGAGGAATTGCTGCGTGGGCACGTCAAGGCGGGCGACCGTGTTGAGGTTATGGCCGCCGACGGAAAACTGAGCTTCCACGTCGCCGAATCGCAACCGCAGACCAGCGCGGCTGCGCCCGCAGCGAGCTAGAGCCTTTCGGCTCCCCCCGACGGTCGAGACCCCCACCCCAATCACGCTCGCGGATGCGCGTCCGCATAGGCTTTCTTCAGCCGTTCGACGGTCACGTGCGTGTAAATTTGTGTCGTGGAAAGACTGGCGTGGCCGAGCAGCGCTTGAACGCTGCGCAGATCAGCGCCGCGATCGAGCAGGTGCGTCGCGAAGCTATGCCGCAGCTTATGTGGACTGATGGAAATTGGAATCGATGTGTGCCGTAAATAGCGCTTCAGGATAAGCCAGATGGAGCGGGTAGATATTCGCCTGCGCGCTTTGTTTATGAAAAGCGGTCCGGAATGTACATTGCCGGTCGCGCGATAACGCGAGATTGCCTCCAGCGCGGGCAAACCCACCGGGCAAACGCGTTCTTTTCGACCTTTGCCCAACACACGTATCGACTCGGTAAAAAGGTCCACGTCGGCAACATCGAGAGCGGCCAGCTCGCTTAACCGCAAGCCACTGCTGTAGAAAAGTTCCATGATTGCCACATCGCGCAGCGGCATCCAGACAGGGGCAGCTCGATTTTTCGCCACGCGGGTTGGCGCTGCGAGGAGCTCTTCGATCTGCGGACGTGTGAGCACCAGCGGAAGTTTCTTCTCGATCTTCGGTAATTGCACTTCACGCACAGGATTGCGTCGCAGCCCTTTCCGCGCCGCGAGAAACTGATAGAGCGTGCGCAACGCGGAGAATTGCAATCGCACGTAGGAACGCGCTTGCCCTCGCTTCATAATGGCAAAGAGATAATCGCGAAAATCGTCCACCGTGCATTTTTTCCATGGTGTTTTGTTCTCCGCCCGAAACGCAGTCAGCGCCTGGCGATATGCCTTAAGCGTGCGCGACGAAGCATTTCTCTCGACCCCGAGATAGCGCAAGAATTCCTCGGCAAGAGGGTCCCTTTTGTTCAAGGCGCTCGCGGCCTCTGTCATTTCGCGCGGAGTCGAGACATCTCTTACTTTATCACAAATGATGCCGTGTCAGAACTAACAGCGAGAGATTCCTCGACTTCGCTCGGAATGACAATACGGAAGTTTGCCATTTGAGGTTTGCTGCTTAGTGCGGCCCGCTCGCTCACCCTTCGTTTTTCGAGCTTTGTTCTCATTCCTTCGACATTGCTTATTTGGATTTCGTCATTTCCACGCCCTGCACACACGTGATTCGTTTAAACGGTCATGTCGTCACAATGGGTCCGATTCAACGGCGGGCTGAAGTGTTGGCGAAGGAGGCAACGATTTAACGTAGCGAGGCCAACGATTCATTCCGGTTTTTCGACTACGTAGCGAAGTTGGCCCGCGGCAGTGCCGCGAAATTGACTTTTGAAAATTGGTGACGGGTTCATCGAAATCAATTCGTAACCCTTCAAGACAAACTCCGGATAAATCCCGTTGCTCGCCGGCTCGTAAACCTTGTCGCCGCTAAAGGAGCCGTAGAGTTTGTATTCGTAGTTGTTGTCGCTTCCGAATTCGAGGCGTTCGCGGTCCGGCGCAAGCTTCTCTTTTTCATTTAACATCACTAATTGGGCTTCGCTCCAAGGCTGACCAGGACGGCGGATGTAGCCCCAGAACTTGTAATCAGGTTTGTAATAACGCCGGCCGATAAAATAATCTCCCGGCGGTTCGGCAGCGATGTGCTGCGCCATCTCGATTCTCGCTTGCTGGATCCCTTGCGGCATGGTTTGGCAGCTACCGAGAAGCAGCGCGCCAAGCAAAAGGTCGCTTGCCAGGAGAAGGTGAACGGCGCGCGTCATTGTCTGGATCGGCATCTTTTTATCGCAAGTTTGCTCCGCGCGCAAACTGTCGCGTTGCGAAACACAAAGGATTGCATCGCTGCGATCGGCTCGGTAGGTTCCCGGCCAGCCAATTGCCTTTAAGAAGTGGATGCCCAGTGAAAGTGAATCCTCAAAGAGCGTTGCGCATCCGACCATTCACCATTGACTAATCACTATTCACCAGAGCCAATGATCGTTCGATTTTTCAGCGCGCTAGGCGCGCCGCTGCTCGCGTTCTTTCAATATTTGGGGGAGGTTGTGCTGCTCGCGGCCGACACGTTTCGTTCTATTTTTACGCACAAGCTCCGCTGGAAATTATTTCTCACTCAAGTCGTCGAAATTGGCTTGCTTTCACAACTTGTAGTCGTGATCACGGGTGCGTTTACCGGCGCGGTCTTCGCGGCTCAAACGTTCTTTCAATTTAACAAAATCGGAATGGGATCGGCCACCGGCGCAGTGGTATCGGTCTCGATCTGTCGCGAGCTTGGCCCAGTGCTCACCGCATTGATGGTAGCGGGTCGTGTGGGCGCAGCGATGTCGGCGGAAATCGGCACAATGAAAGTGACCGAACAGATCGACGCATTACGAGCGCTCGCAGTTTATCCGACCGATTATCTGGTCGTGCCGCGCGCGCTCGCCATGATGGTGTCGATGCCGCTGCTGGTAGCCGAATGCATCGCCGTCGGCATCGCTGCTGGCTATTTCGTCGCGATTTTTATGCTCGAGATCAATGGCACTTATTACATGGCGAACATGGTGCGCTGGACGCGCAACCGCGATATCATCATGGGCTTGTCGAAAGCATTTTGTTTTGGGGTCTTGATTGTGTTCATCAGTTGTCAGAAAGGGCTGAGCGCGCGCGAAGGCGCCGTCGGTGTGGGCCGGGCAACGACTGAAGCCGTGGTGAACTCCTCGCTCGCGATCCTGATTTGCAATTTCTTCCTCACGATGTTGCTCAACATCATTTATCCCGCAGGATATCAGTAATATCAGGCAGTTGAGAGTTGAGAGTTGTGCGTTGAAAGTTGTGCGTTGCGATGATCGAAGCACCGCCATCTCCAAAGCCGTCCACTAAATCCCATCTGGTCCCCGGTAATTCGTCGCCTATGGTCGCGGTGCGTTCATTGGCAAAGAAGATTGGGGAACAGGAAATCTTGCGCGGCGTCGATCTCGAGGTCACGCGTGGTGAAACGCTCGCCATCATCGGTCGCAGCGGTGGGGGCAAAAGCGTTTTGCTCAAACATCTGGTGGGTTTGATGGAACCGGATGCGGGCGAAATTTGGATCGAAGGCCAAAATATTATCGGATTGACCGAGCGCCAGCTCGGCGCCGTACGAGAAAAGATAGGCATTCTCTTTCAAGGCGCGGCGCTTTTTGATTCGATGACCGTAGCGGAAAACATCGCGTTTCCGTTGCGAGAAGCAGGCGAACGCAACCCTAAGGTTTTGCGCGAAAAAGTTCGCGAGATGCTCGACGTGGTGGAGCTCGAAGGCCAGGAAGAAAAAATGCCGGAGAGTTTGAGCGGCGGAATGAAAAAGCGAGTCGGTCTTGCGCGCTCTATCGTTCGCCGGCCCTCCTGCGTGTTGTACGATGAGCCCACTTCCGGACTCGACCCGCTCACGACGGCGACCATCACTTATCTCATTCTGAAGCTGCAGCGGGAGCTGGGCGTCACCAGCATCGTCGTCTCCCACGACATCAGGTCTTCGTTTCGAATGGCGAGCAAGATCGCCCTGCTCGCCAACAAGCGTATCGGCTTCTTCGGCACGCCAGAGGAGATGACGGGCAGCGATGACCCGTATATTCGTGAGTTCCTTGGCGGATTCTGAATGAAACGATCGTCGTTCATAACCTGGGACCAGCTCAAGGTCGGCGCGTTGATAGTCGTCGCCCTGGTGATTCTGGCGATCGCGATCTTGAAGCTGGGTCAGGCGGGAAACCTTTTCGGCAAGCGATATCGCCTCGTCAGCTTGGTCGGCAACGCCAGCGGACTGCGCGTTGGCGGCCCGGTCACGGTCGCTGGACAGCTCGCCGGCAGCATCAAGGACATCAAGTTCCTACCGCCGGACACGGATACCACCCGCAACCTGAAGCTGATCGTCGAGGTGAACTCCAGCCTGCAGCAGCAGATTCGCCAGGATTCGCGCGCCAAGATCAAGACGCAGGGACTGTTGGGCGACAAGGTTTATGACATCACGGTCGGCACTCCGAAGTATCGCCCGCTCCACGAAGGCGACACGCTGATCGTCGCACCAGCACTCGACT
>Ga0209689_1004323_pt1 | contig 10307 bp, 6 predicted proteins | sample GraSoiAngelo_149_FD_187119 | JGI IMG/M metagenome (GOLD analysis project Ga0209689, IMG submission 187119) | Grasslands soil microbial communities from the Angelo Coastal Reserve, California, USA - 14_1009_09_30cm (SPAdes) (version 2) | ecosystem: Environmental > Terrestrial > Soil > Grasslands ...
ACGGGGAGCTTCCAGAGCCCGGCGAGCGCGAGGCCCTCGTGGAAGGCGCCCATGTTCGCCGTGCCGTCACCGAAGAAGCAGAGGGTCACGTCCGGCTCGCCGCGGTACTTGCTCCCGAACGCGACCCCCGCCGCGATCGGCACGTGGCCGCCCACGATCGCCCAGCCGCCGAAGAAGCGCTTGCGCGCATCGAAGAGGTGCATCGAGCCGCCGCGCCCGCCGCTGCAGCCGGTTGCGCGCCCGAAGAGCTCCGCCATCGCGCCGCGCGCGTCGCCCGTGCGTGCGAGGTAGTGCGCGTGCTCGCGGTAGGTGGCGACGATGTAGTCCGTCGGCTCGGCGGCCGAGATGGCGCCCACCGCGACCGCCTCCTGCCCGATGTAGAGGTGGAGGAAGCCGCTCACCTTCCCCTGCGAGTACGCCTTGGCCGCCGCCTCCTCGAAGCGGCGGGAGAGGCACATCTGCCGGTAGAGGTCGAGGAGCAGGGTCGCGTCCATGGGATGTGCGGTCGATTATAGGCGTTCTCGGCGCCAGGAAAAGCGCCGCAGGCGTCAGTCCGCAGCGAGCACCGGACCCAGCGCGAGCTGCGGATCGGCCTCGCCGCGCGCGGCGGCCCGCACCGGCGCGAAGGAGCGGCGGTGGATGGGCGACGGGCCGAGCGCGCGGATGGCCGCGAAGTGGGCGCGCGTCGAGTAGCCCATGTGACGCGCGAAGCCGTAGCCCGGGTAACGCGCGTCGAGCGCGCGCATGAGCGCGTCCCGATGGACCTTGGCGACGATCGAGGCGGCGGCGATCGAGCACACGAACGCGTCGCCCTTGGGGTACGCGCTCTGCGGGATCGGGAGATCGGGGATCTCGCGCCCGTCGACGAGCACGAAGCCGGGCACCAGCGGCAGCGCCTCGAGCGCCCGCCGGCAGGCCATGAGCCCGGCGCGATAGATGTTGAGGCGGTCGATCTCGTCGGGCTCGACCATGCCAAGGCCAACGCCGACGGCGCGCCGGCGAATCTCGACGTCCAGCCGCTCCCGCTGGGCGGCGGTCAGGACCTTCGAGTCGGCGACGCCGTCGAGGTGCGTGCCGGGCGGGAAGACGACCGCGGCCGCGACCACGGGACCGGCGAGCGGCCCCATGCCCACCTCGTCCACACCGGCGACGTGCCGGATGCCGACCCGCCAGAGGAGCGTCTCCAGGTGCGGCGCGGCGGTCGCCGGTCCGCGACGACGCTTCCTTGGACGCCGCCCCTCGGCTCCCATCCCCGGCCGTCTCGGTAGCAAAGAGCGGGACGGGTTGTCAAAGCGCGCGCCGGCCGGGTGCTGTCCCGTGGAGGCTACTTCCCCCGCGACTCGATCTCCTGCAGCGAGAAGAGGTCGGCGTCGAGCGGGATCCTCGAGTCGGCCGGCACGTCCGTTCCCACCACGATGCCTGCCGTGGTCGCTCGGTCGAGCTTCCAGTTGACCGCGAGCGCGACGGCCCCACCCGCCCAGCCCCACAACTCACCCGGAGCGACCGGAATGATGTTGGTGCGAATCGCGACGTAGGAGTTGAGGAGCTTCCCCTTCCAGTCGTACTTGGAGCTGTAGCTCCCGAGGTAGATGTCCTTGTCGAAGCGGAAGATGATCTTCCCGTACAGGTAGTAGCGGTCCTTGGGGACTGCCTCGATGATCCAGTGGGGGCGCCGGATCAGCACCTCCTGGATCGGGCACCACGGGGCACCCTTCCAGTCCGGCACCTGGAATCCCACCCGCGCCCCCCCGGGGACGACCATCCGCCACCCGCCCTCGGGAAGGCGGGTGAGCTGGGCCTTCTGCTCGAACGAGGGGCGGTCGAAGAGCACCAGCAGGTCCTGCTCGCCGATCAGCTTCCACTCGAAGTCCTGGACCTTGCCGTCGAAGTAGGGCCCATCATCCTGGGAGAGGTCGGAGCCGAGGAAACCGTCGGACCGGTTCGCGGGAGAGACCTGGCGGGTGCGCCGCAGGCTCGGCACGTAGGTCCATACCGAGTCGCGCGCGTGCGCATCACGGTAGCGCCAGGAGAGCGAGAGGATGCCCTCGACGTCCGCCGGCCAGAGCACATGAGCGAGGGTCTGCGCCAGGAGGTCCTTGTGGTCATCGGGGTAGCGGAAGCGGGGATGCTGGCCCTCGTAGTACTTGTGGAAGGCGTCGACGCTGATCGAACGGTCGAGCCCGTGGCGCGAGATCCAGGCGAGGTCCGCCCGGTAGTGGCCATTGCCCCCGTAATAGAGCGTGTAGAAGTAGTTCCACACGATCTTGAGCGCCACCTTGGGATCGGCGCGGTCGATCTTCGGGAAGGGCCAGGCCGTGATGTCGCGCGCGGCCTTGCCCGTGCGACGATCGATGATCGAGCCTTCGTCGTCGAGGTCGAAGCGGTCCTCGTTCTCCTTGAGCGCCGCGGCGAAGGTCGGCTCCTCTCCCAGCTTCGGGGGCTCCCAGCTCCCGATCTCGTGGCGGAGATCCCCCTTGCGGTACGCCTCGAGGAACTCCTCGGGGAGGAGGCCCTTGGCGGCCTCCCAGTTCTCGCTCCCGAGCACGGTGCCGGGACGGAGCGCGGAGGGGGAGTCGGGCGGAGGCTCGCATCTGGCCACCCGCAACGGCGCGAGCGACATCATGACGAGGAGACCCGCCACGACCCTGGATGTCATCTACTCGCTCTCCAACGGAGATCGACCCCACCGGCCGGAAGACGAGCAGCAGAGGCAGCCTCGGGGACCCTTACCCCGACGCTCGCGTGGCGGTCAATGCATACACCACACTACAGCAGCCGATAGGCATGCACGCCGCCGTTGGCCCCGCTCTCGGAGTCGCCGGTACCGAAGTAGAGGGCGGCGCCCACGAGCGCTGGGCTCGAGTCCACCGAGCCGCCCGTCGGGATGGTGCTGAGGAGCAAGCCTGTCTGGGTGTCGAAGGCGCGGAGCGAGCCCGGCGCCACGGCTCCCGCGAAGACGACCCCGCTCGCGACCGACGACGCGCCGACGCCGGGCGGCCCGTTCTGCTCCCACGGAACGGTGTGCATCGCCGGGTCGAACGCGTGCATGGTCGGCTGCTGCAGCACGGTGTCACGCGGGTCGGTCGGATCGCAGACGCCGGACGGGTTGCCGAGCTCGCCGAAGGCCGTCGCCCCGTACACCCGCTGGCCGTCGAAGGCGGTCGAGCCGATGAAGCCGCCCGAGAAGCCGCCGAAGACGACGCGCGACTGCCAGACGAGCTGGCCGCCCGGGTTCCGCGTGGTCCGATCCAGCACGTAGTAGGTCCCGTCCTTGCCGCCGACGCCGACCCACTGGTTCTCCCCGATGTCGATCACGTTCGCCGACGCGCCGAAGTCGAAGTCGCAGCTGTCGCCCTGGCGCGGACGATAGGCCCAGCGCAGCCGGCCGCTCGAGGCGCGGAGTGCGAGGATCGCCTCGTGATACGGCGGCGCCGCGCCGAAGTCGCAGTCGCCGGTACCGAAGAACACGAGCTTCCTCCGCACGTCGATCGCCGCGGAGGACCAGACCGCGCCGCAGCCCCGGTTCTGGGCGAGCACCGTGCGGCCGACCCGGATCGGGACACCGTTCGCGTCGAGCTGGGGATCGACCTCGAACCGCCAGCGCTGTCGCCCGGTCCGTGCGTCGAGCGTGACGATCCCGCCGCGGTAGCCGTTCGCGCCGTCGGGCGTGTGACCGATGTAGACCTTGCGCTTGAAGACGGCGGGCGACGACAAGATGCGGGTCGGATCCGCGGCGTCGGACGCGCAGTCGACCGCGTCGGGGTTCCCGCAGATCACCTTCTTCCACACCAGCGCGCCGCTGGCCGCGTCGAGGCAGTACATCGTCTTGCCGCCGGCGAAGTAGACTCTGCCGTCCACGACCGCGGCCGACGAGGTGATGAGCCCGCCGTCGGTCTCGGCGCGGTCGCCGGGGTTGCTCGGCCCGCCCGGACACTGCGGCGGGATCGGCTGGATCGAGCCCTGGCAGTCGACCTGGAACTGCCACTTGAGCGCGCCGGTGGCGGCGTCGAGCGCGTAGAAGAACCCGTCCCACGATCCGACGTAGACCACGCCGCCGACCACCGCGGGGGAGGCGCTCACCACGTCGCCGGTCGGGAACGACCAGGCCGGTACGAGCGTCGCGACGTTGCCCGTGTCGATGAGCGAGCCCGCATTCGTGAAGGAATGGCCGAGGTCCCGCCCGTACATGGGCCAGTCCTGGGCGAGGGCGACCGACGCGACGACGACCAGGGCGAGCGCCTGCAGCGGGATGACCTCGCGAGCCGGCGCCATGATCAACCCCCTCCGCTGCAGGTGCTCGGATCCGGCTCCGGGGCCGGCGGGAGACGCGTGAAGTCGACCCGAAGCTGCGACGAGTCGACCACGGCCACCCCGTCGGGGAAGCTCAGGTTCTGGCCGAGCACCTGCGGCGCCTGCGGCGTTCCGCCCACGAACTGCACCATCGACACGCGACCGCAGCCGGTCGACGTGTCGGAGTTGAGGTTCAGCTCGGCGTAGTAGAGCGTCCCGTCCGAGCCGACGTCCATGCCGAGCGGGTTGCGGAGCTGGTTGCTCGGCACGATGTTCCGCACGAGCACCCCGTTCGCGTCGTACTCGTTGATGAGCCCTCCGCCCTGCCCCGGGACGCCCGGCAGCAGGACGCTGTCGATGTACCAGTGGTCCGTGCCCGGGACGCGGACGATCGCCGCCGGCGTCAGCAGGCCCGGGGTCGGGAACAGCGTCTTCGTCGGCGGCGTGGTGACAAGGTGGTCGGCGTTGTCGCAGTCGGCGGCGCTCGACGGGAAGGGCGGCGAGTACTTCCACATCCGCCCCATGCCCGTCTCCGCCACGTAGATGTTCCCGGCCTCGTCCATGGCGGGCATGCCGGCCTGGGCGAGATCCTTGTCGAGGAAGCACCACGTGTCGTAGCGGTGTCGCCGGCCCGGGAAGAACACGATCACGGACCCGCGCTGGCTCGGATCCATGTTCGTCGGGTCGCCGGTGCCGACATCGTTCCCGATCAGGTTGCCGTGCGCGTCGAAGACGCAGCCCTGCGGATCGATCGTGCCCTGCGGCTGCGGCTCGGCGGGATAGTTCCACGTGGTGTTGATGTGGCGCTTCTTCCAGAGTCCGTTGCGCCGGAACACGGCCCAGCCGTCGGGGTCGGTGCCGACGTAGAACCGGCTGCCGCGGGCCGTCACGCTGCAGCGCGCCTGCGGCGGGCTCCGGTCGATGCACGCCTCGCGATAGGTGTCGTCGGCCATCACGAACTGGCCGTTGTGCCCGACGTGGCGCGGGAAGAAGCAGAGCTTCCCGTTCACGTGGCGGCCGACGCGGGGCGGAGGGCTCGACAGGCTGTCCGGGTTCACCGGGTCGGGATCGATGAAGACGACCTTCGGCGGGAAGGCCGTCCCGTTCACCAGGTACGCGTCGGCGAACTCCCCCTGAGCGTTGATGACGACGTCGAAGGCGCGCGCCGCCCGGGGGAGGAGCAGGGCCGTCAGGGCGACGACGAGCGACGGCAGGCGACGTGATGTGGTCGGCATGGGACCTCCTCGCGCAAGAGTGACACCCGAACCCGAGCGATGAGAAAATAGGACTTCGCGTCTGCTGACCAGCAAATCAGTGGGTAGTTGGACGACGGTCAGCGGGGAGAAAGGACGCGGCGAAGCGGGGAGCGGGCCGCGCCCCGGTCGCCGGCCCACGTCCACCGCCGCTCCGACGCGATGCGCCGGAGGCCGTGCTCGGGCCTCGCCGCCGGGCGAGCGGCTCGCCATTCTAATCGCCTTGACAATTCCTTTGGAATCTCGAATACGCCCCCGTATGCGGACCACGGCAGGTTGGCTGGTGCTCGGCCTGGCGGCTGTCCTCGGGCTCGAAACCCCCTCGCAGGCCTACTTCCTCGACGCGACCCGCAACTTCGACGTCCGCCTCCGGGCCTACTCGCAGCTCGGCATCATGACCGATTCATCCGAGCGGGACTGGCCCGGAAACGGCCCGAACACGTGCGTCGTGAACGGCAAGCAGAGCCCCGCGATCAGCGACAAGTGTCGCTACTCCGCCGGCGACCTCGCCCAGCACCGGAACTTCTACAACCCCGAGTTCGACGCGAAGCTCACCGACTACGTGCACTGGATGCGCGAGCCGCGCGGTCTCTCGCTGATCGAGCCCGACGAGCTCAGGTTCCGCTTCGCCTGGTGGGGCTTCTACGACGGCCTCTACGACTACTTGAACGGTCCGTGGAACTTCAACCGCAGGAACCTGAAGGCGCGGCAGTCCCAGAGCGACGACGTGAAGGGCGAGAGCTTCCTCTTCAACGACGAGAACAAGAACGCGCGTCACATCTACGCGCAGCGCAACCGCATCAACGAGCTCTATGTCCACTACAAGAAGGGCCCGCTCGTGCTCCGTGTCGGCCGGCAGTCGATCTCGTGGGGCGAGTCGGACGACATCGTGTTCCTCGACCGGCTGAACGCGTTCGACCTGACGCTCGGCGCGCCCGGCTTCTTCCAGGATCTCGACGAGGCGCGCATCCCGTTCTGGGCGCTGCGCGCCACGTACAAGCTGATCGACCACTGGAGCTTCCTGTCGAGCGTCTTCGGCGAGGCGTTCGTCGTGCCCGGCGTCATCGACACGACCGTCCCGATCGACCCGATGGTCGGCGGCGTGAGCCCCTTCTCGCCCGACGTCGCCGACCCGCAGCTCATGGCGAACGACATCATCCGGCGGAACGGCTTCGACCCGCGGAACTTCCAGGGCGTGCACCTGGTCATCGTCAGCAAGCAGCCGGCGCAGACCTGGGACAACAGCCGCTGGGGCGTGCACCTGACCGGCGTCGTCGCCCGCGACTACACCGTGCAGACGTGGTTCGCGCGCGAGTTCCCGGTGGCGCCGGTGCCGCTGCTCACCGGCGGCCCCGGCGCGTTCGACGAGGGGTTCAAGGACCTCGCTCCCGGGAACCGGCCGATCCCGTTCACGCTGATCGACGACCGGGGCTACAAGACGCCGGTCTGCCTCGACAACACGACGAACCGGCCGATCGCGAAACGGTTCGGCTCGGTCGGCCACACCCCCGATGGACGTTCCTGCTCGTACGCCGAGCCGATCGTCACGATCCTCGACCGCAGGCTCGAGTCGGTCTTCGGGATCTCGTCCACCTGGTACAGCAACCTGGTCGGCGCGATCATCCGCGCCGAGGCCGAGTACTTCATCGACGAGGAGGGCTTCATCCCGAACGAGAACCTGAATCCGCTCTCGCAGGTGCCGCGCTCGATCCTCGTCGGCAACCGCACCTTCACGAACACGATCCCGCATACCGACTATCTCCGCTGGATGCTCGGCTACGACCGGTTCTTCTTCTTCCGCCCGCTGAACCCGTCGAACAGCTTCGTGTTCGTCGCCGCCATCCACGGCGAGACGAACGTCTTCGAGCGCCGCGAGCGCGACTTCCGGGCGAACGGACTGCAGAAGCCGGGGAAGCCGCCGACGGCGTTCTCGCCGCTGCCGGTGTGCACGCCGGTCGCGATCGCGAGCAAGCAGTGCCGCATCGCACCCGCGAAGAACTACGAGGACCAGTATGCGTTCGACAACGACTACCTGTCGATCGCGCTCCTCACCGACTACATGCACGGGCGGCTCGAGCCCCGCCTCGTCCTCCTCGCCTGGGGGAGCGGCATCTTCGGCTTCCAGCCGATGTTGACGTACCGCATCAACGACAATCTCCTCCTGAGCGGCACCTGGGTCGCGATCGAGAGCTCCCGGCGTGCGATCCTCGGGACGTTCCGGGCGCACGACATGGCGCAGCTCCGGGTCACGTACCAGCTGAACTGACGCACACTCAGGCGGGCGAGGCGGCGCCGGCCCCCGCTCGGTCGCTCGCGTTGCCCGGCGACGCAGTGCGTCCAGGAAGCGCCTCCCCGGCAGGATGCCGCCCTTCTGCTGAAGATCCTCATTGACATGCGGAGCGCGCACATGGTCGTGTGACTTCTGTCGGAGGAGGTAGAACACTCCAGCCCCGGAGAACTCGCATGGCACCGCGACCCAGGGGATTCGTGATCGCCGTCTGCGCCCTGCTCGCCTTCGCTTCCGTGACCGCGAGCGCCGCGACCCCGAGCAAATGCTCGTCCGCGAAGCTCAGGGCGACCAGCAAGAAAGCCTCCACGCGCGCGAAGTGCTACGCGAAGGCGGTCGCCAAGGGGCAGATGGTCGACGGAGATTGCCTCTCCAAGGCGAGCTCCAAGTTCAGCGCGGGCTTCACGAGGGCCGAATCCAAGGGTGACTGCCGCGCGCCGAACGGCGACGCGCCCGCGATCGAATCGAAGGTCGACAGCTTCGTCGACAATGTCCGCAACATCGTGAACTCGAGCGGCCAGGGGCCGAACCGGTGCGATTCGAAGAAGATCCGGGCGGCGGGGAAGAAGGCGTCGAACGAGGCCAAGTGCCACGCGAAGGCGGTCGCCCACGGCGCCAGCGTCGACTCCACCTGCCTCGGCAAGGCGGAGACGAAGTTCTCGTCCTCGATCTCGAAGGCCGAGACCGCCGCGGGCTGCACGCACACCGGGCAGACGAACCAGCTCGAGTCGGCGGTGAACGCGTTCATCGACGACGCGGTCAGCGAGCTCACCTCGTGCGGCAACGGGACGATCGATCCGGGCGAGGATTGCGACGACGGCAACATCGGCGGGGCCACCTGCGGCGGATCGGCCGGCGGAGCGTTCGTGTCGTGCAAACCTGATTGCACGCTCGACTGCAGCCGCTGCCCGGGCGGCGCGTGCCAGGTGACCTGCGAGCCGATCGTCCCGAACCAGCCGATTCCGAACACGTACCAGCTCCTCGGGGTCGCCGGTCCGAAGCTCTGCCAGACGAACTCGGCGGCCAATGCCTTCAAGCCGTGCAACAGCGACTCGGACTGCGGCGGGGCCTCGGGAAGCTGTCTCCAGACGCCGTGGATCACGGCCGACGGCTTCGCGTTCCAGTTCCCGACCGGGATCAGCACCGTCTTCACGGTCGCAGCGGCGGACCCGGCGCCCACCTGCAACCACTCGGCCTGCATAAGCTGCGGCAACCCGGCCGCGGCGTGCACCGGGATCCCCGGATGCGGATCGCCGCCCGACGCGCCACAGAACGGCTGCTCCAGGAACACCTGCTGCGACACCCCCGGCTTCACCGTCCCGACCTTCAACATCCCGATCCTCGGGGGACTCTGCGGGCGCGTCGACCAGGTCGCCTGCGGCCTCGGCGTGGTGAACACGTCGCACCCCCAGACCGGTGACAACGAGGTGACGAAGACCGGCGACACCAGCGACCCCGGGCCGGACTGCGTCTACGGGACCGGCGACGATCCCGTCGTGCAGCCCGCGTGCACGGTCGTGGGCGAGGGAGCCGACACCAAGGGAAAGGTCGTGAAGACCATCGGCAACGGCAGCCCCGACGTGAGCGGCATCCACTTCCGCCTGCCGACACCGATGCTCGCGACCGTATGGCAGGACAGCGAGAATCCCTGCCCGCCGGGCTCGACGTTCGATTCGGGGGAAGGGCTCATCTCCCAGCTCGTGCTCAGCGCCGATCCCACCTCGGCAGGCGCGACCGGGAGCTTCTCGGACCTGAACGGCGACGGCTGCAAGCACGCCGGGACCGGGTTCAGCAGCGCCAGCCCCGACGGGCCGATCACCGTGGGATCGCTCGTCGCCCGGCCGCAGTCCTACGACGGCACCGTCGGTGCGATCCAGACGGCGGCGGGGCCGATCTTCTCGGGCGCGGCGCCGCTCTATGACATCGGCTTCGTCGGCGTGCTGCCGAGTGGTCCCGCGACGGTGCAGCCGGCGGAGACATGCACGTGCGTGCCGGTGGCCGGATGTCCGGAGTAGGCCTCGGACACATCCCGGACCGCCGGGCGTGCGCGTCACCGATTTCCGCGGAGAAACTCGTGAATAAGTGCTTTGACAGTCGAGCCGGAGCCAGCGTAACGCTGCACATCGGGCGTCCGGAAGAACGACATGCCGAACAGAGGAGAGCGCAGATGACCGTTCAGAGGGTGAAACTCGCGGGAGTCGCGATCGCTTGCTTCGCATTCCTGGCTGCCGCCCCCGGCGCGGCCTTGGCGCAGAGCAAGTGCACGGGGAAGGAGATCGGCGCGGCGGGCAAGAAGGCGGGCGGGAAAGCGAAGTGCTGGTCGAAGGCGACGAAGAAGGGCCTGGCGGTCGATAGCGCCTGTCTCAGCGGCGCCGAGACGAAGTTCTCGGCGTCCTACATGAACGCCCAAAGCAAGATGGACTGCGTCAACGGCACCGCCGAGGGCACGATCGAGACGAAGGTCGACAATTTCATTA
>Ga0209689_1004325_pt1 | contig 10302 bp, 10 predicted proteins | sample GraSoiAngelo_149_FD_187119 | JGI IMG/M metagenome (GOLD analysis project Ga0209689, IMG submission 187119) | Grasslands soil microbial communities from the Angelo Coastal Reserve, California, USA - 14_1009_09_30cm (SPAdes) (version 2) | ecosystem: Environmental > Terrestrial > Soil > Grasslands ...
GGCTGCTCCCGGGCTGCCGCTCCGCGGTTGCGGGCGAACAGGCAGGTGACCGCTGCAGCCAGCACGACCACGACCGGCAGGACCATGCTCGGCCGCATGGCGGACACGAAGGAGTTGGTGAAGACGTCGTGGGCGAGCTGTTGGATGAACTGGACCACGGATGCCGGAACCGTCGCGGGTAGTTGCAGGCCGCTCCCACTCTGACCAGGGCCGACCTGGAAGCCGGACCTGGCTGCATGGCTGAAGCCGTCCACGAACTGGCCACGAAACGCCTGGGGCAACTGGGTCGAGTGCTGGACCGCCTGGTCGTGCAGGGCGGTCGCCAAACGGTTTTGCAGGACCGCGCCGACGGCGGCGCTCGCGATCACGGCGCCCAACTCCTGGATGGTGTTGAGCACCCCCGACGCGACTCCCGCCAGGTGGGGTGCCAGATCACGCGTCGCCATCGCGTAGACAGGCGTCCAGATAAAGGCCATGCCTATGCCGCTCAGGATCAAGCCCGGTGTGAAGATCCAGCGGTTGGCGCCCACATGCGCCGCCCAGGGGATGTAGGCCGAGCCAGCCGCGAACAGGACCAGTCCGGGAGTCAGAAGAAACTTCGGGCTCATCTTTTGCGACAGCCCGGCGGCGACTCCCGAAAGCAGCATCATCGAGATCGGCTGGACGGCGGTCGCGATCCCAGCGTCCTGGGCGCTGAGTCCGAGGACGGACTGGAAGTAGATGGTGAGCGGAAGGTATAGGCCGACGATAGAAAAACCCATGGCGAAGAGGACAACCGTACTGATCGAGAAGTTGCGGTCGCCGAAGACAGCGAAGGGCAGGAGCGGCTCGCCTCGCTGGCGCGACGCCTGGTAGAAGACGAAGATCAGGAGCAGCGCAACTCCGGCCGCGATGATCTCGGGGATGGTGACGAAACCGGTGACCGTGCCCCAATCAAACCGTTGGCCTTCGATCAGACCGTAAACGACGCCCAGCAATCCGGCGGTCGCCAGGGCCACCCCCAGGAAATCGAGGCGGTGACGCCGACCCGGCCGAAGGTCGGGGATGATCAGCATGGCCGCCACGATGGTGGCCACGCCGATCGGCAGGTTCACATAGAAGATCCAGGGCCAGCCGAAATGGGTGACGATGAATCCGCCGGCAAGCGGGCCGGCGACAACCGCCAGCCCGGCCAGCACGCCGAAGACGGCGAAGACCCCGGCCCGCCGGTTGGCCGGAAACACCGAGAGCAGGATGGGCAGCCCCTGGGGCGCCAGGATGGCGGCCCCCAGCCCCTGGGTCGCGCGAGCGAGGATGAGCTCGGTGGCGTTGGTTGACAGTCCGCTCAACAGGGAAGCGGCTGTGAAGACGACCATCCCGAGCACGAACAGGTTGCGCGGTCCAAAGATGTCGCCCAGCCGCCCGGTGGTGATCAGAAGTACGGCGTAGGCGAGGCTGTAGGCGTTTAGCACCCAGAGGATCTGGTCGAGGGTGGCGTGGAGCCCGTCCAGCATGCTGGGGATGGCGACGTTGACGATGGTCAGGTCGAGCAGGGTCATGAAGGTGCCGAGTGCCAGCACCACCAGGACTGCTATCGGGTTGACCTTGCGGCCGTTATCGAGTGTCATGGTTCTTGGAACCTCCTTCCTTATCGATTGATTCCCTCCGCGTGCTTTCAAACTCGGACAGTTTGACCAGCTGTTCGTGAGTCGGCCAGAATCCTTCGCCTTCGATCTCCCCGATCAAGCTGCGGATCCAGTCCGCCTCGGCGCGCCGAATGGCCTGCGTGTATTCGCCCTCCACCAGCACGACCCGGGGAAGACCCTGGTTGATGAATGAGCTGAGGAGAGCCTGGTCACCCGCGATCTGTGCCTCGATCATGGAGGTGCGCATTCGAAGCAGCCTCAGGACTTCGTCCTTGTCCAGGGCGAGCATGAAGGCAAGCGCAGCAGCGAACTTCGGATACTCGTGCGCCGGTTCGGCCAGCAGCTGGCGAAGCCACGTCCGAAGCTCATCCCGGCCCGCGTCGGTGATGGTGTATACGGTCCGCTCGGGTCGCCGGCCTTCGCGCTCGGTCTCCTTCGGCTGGATCAGGCCCTGTCGCTGGAGCCGCTCGACGGTGTCGTAGAGCGATCCACCCTTGACCTGGATCACCTGCTCGTGACCCCGCTCCTTGATCCGCATCTTCATCTCGTAGGGGTGCATGGGGGATTCGATCAGCAGGCTCAGCACCGAGAGCGCCAGGCCAGGGGTCTTTGGTTGAGTTCGATTGATTGACATCGGCTAGTCGCTCTCGACTATAGCGGTATCGACCAGTCGCGGTCAACCTAGCGGTTCCTTATAGGTCTACAGCAGCTGACCGCGCTGGAGCCGCGGCAGAACGATTCGCCGCCACAGACGCGGCCAGACGTAGACCCACGCCACCAGGGCGACCAGCAGCAGAATGAGGACGACAAACGAATTCGAGAGCGTATAGAGGATGAGGCCGAGAACAAGAATCAGCAGAAACCCCCCGACGGTGGTCGCCACATAGCCCACACGTACCGTGCGCGTACGCCGGGTCTCGTAGTCGTAAAAGGTCTGCACGGTAGCGCTCAGCGCGCGCTTGCGCCGCCGACCGCGTTCCACGAGGAAGACGATTACGCCGATCGCCAGCAGTGCCAGGACGATGGCGGCCACCGGGTTGACGCTGGTCAGCCCGCCAGCCACGCGCAGGGAGTTGAAGACCAGGATCAGGCCGATGGCACCAACGCCGATGTAGCGGCGGGTCGCGGAGGAGAGGTTGGTTCGGACCAGGTCGGATCTGGGATTGAGCCTGGCGGCGTTCTCGAAAGCGGCAATAGCTTCCTCCTGGCGTCCCTGACCCTTGAGCGCAAGTCCCAGGTTGTTCATCGACGCCCAGTTGTTCGGCTCGAGCCGGAGCGCCTCCCGGAAGTTCGCCTCCGCCAGGTTCCAGGAGCGCTGCCGCAGGGCAACGCGGCCCAGCAGGTCATGGCCGTCGCGTGAATGCGGTTGCAAAGCGATCACGCGCTGGGCGGAATGGAAGGCATCTTGCAGGCGCCGGTTCGCGAGCTGCGCCTCACCGAGCACGAGGAACGCCAGGGGATCGTTGGGCTCCAGCCGGATGGCTTCCTTTGCCGCAACCAGGGCATCCTTCCCCTTCCCCTGGTCGCGAAACGCGAGGCTGCGAATCCGGTGCGGCCAGGCGGAATCCGGGGCCAGCGGGATAGCGCTCGCCGCCATGGATGCGCCTTCGGCATAACGGCCCAGGTGGAGAAGGCAGGCGGCGAGCAGGCAGCGGACCGTGGCATCCTCGGGCTCGGCGGCAATGGCACGCTGGAGGACGGGAACGGCCTCGCTTTGCCGGCCAACCGCCATCAGCGCCGTGGCTTGCTGGACGGCGCTGTCAGGCGCAGCGCTCAAACCAGCTTCTTGACCTTCATGTAGGCGAGCAGGTCGTCATAGGCGCCACTCTCATTGGCGAAGAGCACGAAATTGCGGGCGGTTTCGAACCACGACATCGTGCTGGGCCTGACCTGGCGGAGTGCCTCCTGGAAATCGCCGTTCGAGATCGAGCGCACCGTGCCGGTCTGTGCCGAGTCCTCCATGGCGTTTTCGGTGGCCGTCTCACACAGGTGCGCCAGGTCGGCGCCCGAAAACCCATCGGTCTTTGAAGCAACCAGCCGAACATCCACCGCCTCTGCCGGACGTCCCTTGAGGTGATGGACCAGGATCGCCACCCGGGCGGGCTCATCGGGCGGAAGCACGACGGCGCTCCGATCGAATCGCCCCGGGCGAAGCAGGGCCGTGTCCACATCCCAGGGATGATTGGTGGCGCCGAGGAGAAAGACGCCCTCGTTGTCCGAAGCCACTCCGCTCATCTCCGCCAACAGCTGGTTGACGACGTTGCGCATCGACCCGTGGTGCTGCAGGTGCACCCGCTTCTGGCCGATCGCGTCCAGCTCGTCGAAGAACAGCACGCAGGGCGCACTGCGACGGGCGTGCTGGAAAATCTCGTGCAGTCGTTTTTCGCTCTGGCCAAGCCACATGTCGAGGACATCCGAGAGTCCGACGCCGAGAAAGCGCGCGCCCAGCTCGCCCGCGGTTGCCCGCGCGAGAAACGTCTTGCCGCAACCAGGCGGGCCATAGAGGAGAAGACCACCGCGCAGCGATTTGCCATAAGCCTTGCGCAGCTCCGGGTTGCGCATCGGGCCTAGGAAGGCGACGTTCAGGCGGCGCTTGACCTGCTCCATCCCACCGACATCCTTGAGGGTCAGGTTGGGCCATTCGATCTCCCACCAGGGCGTTACGTCCCCGGACTGTGGCTCGGCCGGCACCCGCTCGCCTTCAGAGGGCTCTGGCTGCGGACTCGTCGCCTGCTCCGGAACGGGCGGTTCGCTGGCTTTGGGCTGCTCGGCCGTATGGGTTAGCGCCTGGAGCAGCTGCCGGTATCCCTGGGCTCGCTGGCTGTCGCCCAGCATGTCCGCCGCCCTGGCCGCGCCCCGCAGGGCATCGACGTTCGCGGGCTCCTGGCCGAGGACGGTAACGAAGTGCTCGAGCGCCGCCGATTCGCCCCCAGAGTCGAGCAGAAGCGTCGCCAGGTGAAGACGCAACGGGACCGAGCCCGGGTCTTTCTGAAGCGCCTCGCCCAGCGCCTTCAGGAGAGTGGGATCAGCCGGCAAGCCAGCTAGCTAAACGGCGAGGCGACCGATACCTTCCGCCCATGGCAATGCGGGCAGGCGTGAACGGTCACCACGGTTGCACCCACCAGGCTGACCGCATTGGCCGTCTGCGGTCGCACCATCTCCTGGCATCTCTCGCACAGGACCAGTTCTGATTCGGTCTTCTCGTCAGTCACCCGCGAAAACCTCCGACAACAGCATATCCCTTTCTCCTAAGGTCCGAGCTGGTACCCCATCCGTCTGGGCAGGTGGGCGATCAGCCGGCTCAGCGGATCGGCCGTTCGGTCACGCTCGTCCGCATCGTCCTGCCTGAGCATGGCCATCCGGATCATCCTTGCCCCGATCGATCGGAATGGCTCGGGAGGGAACAGCTTCGGCCCGGGGCCGACCAGCGGCAGCCGCACGTAGCGGTCGTCGCGGTCGAGGGCCAGGGCGGCGAGGATGCGCCCACCCAGGTAGCTGGGCCCCACGCCATTGCCGGTGTAGCCGAGACCGTAATGGACGGCGCCGGACGCGAGTGTCCCGAAGAAGGCCCGGTGCGTGGGCGAGACGTCGATGGGCCCGCCCCAGCCGGCCTCGATCGGGACGTCGGAGAAGGCCGGGAACATTTCCCGGAGCGTGGCCACGGCGCGTTCGACAGCAGTGGTGTCGTGTGTGAACACCTTCCCGATCCGGTTGGCCGAAGCAGCCTGGCCGCCGCCTCCGCCCATTGCAATCCGGCCATCCGGGGTGGTGCGAAAGTAGTGGACCGATGCTCGCACGTCGGTGATGCACTCGCCGTTGATCCAGCCGGTCTGGGCCAGCCGCTCCGGCGCCGGCGCGGTCAGGGCAATGTAGCTGCTCCAGGCGGCGATGCGCCGGCGGAACGGCCTGAAGGCGCCGGCCCAAGCATTCAGCGCAACCACGGCGCGACCCGCCCGGACCGTCCCACCGGGGGTGCGGGCGGCAACCGGCCGCTCGTCCAGACTCAGCACCGGGGTCTGCTCAAAAATCTGAACACCCCGCTCAAGCAACACCCGGCGCAAGCCGCGGGCGAGCCGGGCCGGTTGCACCGTGGCGCCGTCTCGCATCAGGACGCCGGCTCTAAAACGTGGCGAGTTACAGCGACCCCGGACCTGTTCGGCCGACAGCCACGTGTACTCCTCCCCCACCCCGGCCTCGGCAGCCAACGCGGCTCCCCTTTGCAAAACGCGCTCGTGAGTCTCGCTCGTCGCGACCTCGAGAAAACCTGACTTTCGATACCAGGCGTCGACACCGTGATCCGCGCACCACTCCCCGATGGCGGTGATCGCCTCCCCCGATGCCCGACATGCCTCGATCGCCGCAGCTTTCCCGTGGAGCTCGATCAGTCCATCGAGCTCGTCCCACCACCCGGTGCAGAAGCCACCGTTACGCCCACTCGCGCCGCCGCCACAGATGTCGGCTTCGAGCACGACGACGCTCCGGTCCGGAGAGTACTCGGTCAGGAAATATGCCGTCCATAGGCCGGTGTACCCGCCGCCAAGGATGACGACGTCCGCCTGGATGTCGTGGTCGAGTGGCGGACAGGGTTGGCCGGGATCCCGCTCCAGGATCTCCCGCAACCAGTAGCTCCGCAGCTCGCCTACCTTGAAATCCATCGCCTCGGCGGATAATACGGGAGCGAGGGAGGGAAGGACATGGGACGCGACCGGGCGGACCTTGTTGTGATCGGTGCCGGCACGGTCGGCGGATGGTCCGCTTACTTCGCAAAGACCGGCGGCTTGGACCGGGTGATCGTGATCGAGCGGGGTCGCGCGGGCGACGGCGCCTCCAGTCGAGCCGCCGGAATGGTGCGGGCGCAGGGTGGGACTCCCACCACGGTCGCGCTTGGCCGCTGGAGCATCGATTTTTACCGCCGGCAGAAGGAATTGCTTGGCACGGATTCTGGCTTTCGGGAGCTCGGCTACCTGATCGTCGCCACTGATGAGGCCGGTATGCTCGCGGGCCGGGAGCGGGTGGCGATGCAGGCGCGCGCCGGGCTGGCCGTGCGCTGGCTGGAAGCGGCTGAGGCCTCGGAGCTGAATCCATGGCTGGCGCCGGACAGCATCTATGGCGCCAGCTACCTGGCGACGGACGGCTGCATCGATCCAGCCCGCAACGTCCGCGCCTACTCGATCGCCATGGAGAAGGCCGGGGTCGAGCTGCGGGAATTCACCACCTTCACTGGACTCGAGCTTGCGGGAGGCGATGGCACGAGCAGGGTGGCCGCGGTGCTCACCGATGGCGGGCGGATTGAGACCTCGCGAGTCATCCTCACCGGCGGCCCGCAGCTGCGGGAGGTCGGCCAGGCAGCCGGCATCTTTATCCCGGCCGGGGCCGTGCGCCACCAGGTGGCGATCACGCAGCCGCATCCGGCCTTTCAAGTCGAGCGCCAGCCCATGGGGTTCGACCTCAGCCGCGGCCTGTACTGGCGGCTGGAGGATGGCGGCCTGCTCTTCGGCATGAGCAATCCCGGCGAGGCGCCCGGCCCGGCGCGCTCGATCGACTGGGCTTACCTGGAGAGCATGCGAGTCCGGCTCGCTCGTTTTCTGCCGGTCACGCGGGGGCTCGAACTGCGCAAGGTCTGGGCGGCCACTATCGACTACACCGCCGACCATCAACCGATCCTTGGTCCCGGACTGGCCGCGGATCGCCTGCCGATCGAAGGAACAACCGTGGCCTCGGCGGGCGGCCACGGCATGATGTGGGGCCCGGCGGTTGCCAGGATCGCCGCCGACCTTGCCGTGAGCGGCCGGACTGAGGTGGCGGATGTCGGGCCGCTCGGACTCGATCGGTTCAACGCCAGCGGTCGTAGCCGGCTGGCTACCGACCCGGTCGCGCTCCCCTTCCCCACCTACGCGGCCGATCAGCCGGTCGCGGCCCCGATCGGGGACGGTCCGGCGAGCCGGTCTTCTTAAACAGCGCCGGGATTGTTTGGGCTCCGCAGGAATCGCGGATCCCGGCCGATGCCGATCGCCAGGGTTGGACTCTTGCCAGCGGCGTGCGGTGAGAAGAACTTGGTGACCTCATCGTCATAGAAGGTGGTGCCCGTGGCGCCGAGCTTGAGCGAATAAGCAGCCAGGTAGAGCCGTCCGCCCGCGACTCCGCCTTCGAGCAAGGCCGCCCGATAGCCCCGCGGCCCAAGGCGGCTGGTGACCTGATTGATGTCGGCCATCAGGAAGATGACAGCCGCCGCCTGTCCGAGCAATGGTTGTTCGAGGCACAGATAGGCGGCTTCGGAGCGAAAGGCACCGGATCTGAGCAAGGTGAGCTCACGCGTTTGCGGATCCAGAACATACGCGCCTGACAGGAGGCTGTCGACGGCGTTGACAATCAGATAAGCGGTGTTGATGCCCTGAACCGATCGGAGGAAATCGGCTGCCAGAGGATGGAGGGCGGCGATCAGGATGGTTGACAGCTGCTCGAATGCGATTGCTTCCTGCAGGAAACGTCGAGTCGAGCCCCGACGGAGGATTACCTGCTCCACCGAGTCCGCCGCTGAAGCCTGGAGCGGCCTGAGCGTTACTGCTTGAGTTTCCATTGCTCGACCTCCGCCGGCGAGCGCAGCCGAGACTCGTTATGAGCGGCTACGGCCTGCGGATATTCGATCTCCCGAGCCGACAGCGGTTGCACCTCCGGATCGATCACCGGAATTATTGCCGCGCTCGGTTCGACCGCTGCACCGCGACCGATCGGCACCAGCTCCAGGGAAACCTCGTGGCGGCCATCTAGACCGAGCAATCGGTCCACCCTCTCGTCGACAAAGCCGATCACGAGTCGTGCGGGCACCTGCATCGTCTCAGTCAGCTCGAAGAGATTCGCCAGGATCATTCCGCTGTCCCAGTACAGATGCCGGTAGCCGCGCGCCTCGTACTTCCACATGGTCCGCCAGTAGATGCCGGTCAGGACAATCGTCACCTGAGCAGCGGCGATCGCGCCCTCGCCGGCCGTTGCGGCCACCAGATGGCCGCGATAGTCGCCGTCCCGCAGGGGTCGCAGCGCGTGGTGCTTGGGATGGTAGTGGTAGACGCCGGCGGTCAGGTCCTCGAGCTCGCCGGCGACCACGTAGACCTCGATCGGATAGAGCGCGCCGGCGCATGCATAAGCCCGAAAGTAAAAGGGCTCGCCATCGGTCTGCCGAACCCGAGTGACCCCCGCACTGTAGTGGAGGATGTGGCCGACCGCTTCGAGCGTCATTTGACCGGAATGGAGAGCGGGTGCGGCGGGCCGCGAGCTGGGAAGGTGGATGAGCGGCAGGTCGAGATATTCCTTGAACGGGTGGGGCCGGTTCGCCCAGTCCAGCCCGCGTGTCCGCCGGCGGACGCTGGCGTGGGTGTGGTTCGTCCGCCGGTGGAAGTCGATGACGTCGAGGGTCATGCCGCTATCTTCGAACTCGCGGCGACAGTTCCGCAGCCAGCTCGGTGACCCGGCGGGCGATCTCGTCCCGCGTCCGGCGTACCTCCTCGATCGGCTTGCCGCTGGGGTCCGGCAGGTCCCAGTCCAAATACCGCTTGCCCGGGATGTACGGGCATTCGTCGCCGCAGCCCATGGTCACCACCACCTCCGCCCAGGCGGCCAGCTCGTCGGTCAGGGCCTGGGGCGTGCGCCCCTCCAGGTCAAAACCCACCTCCCGCATCGCCTCCAACACCTGCGGATGGATGCGCGTCGCCGGCCGGGTGCCGGCGGAGCGGGCGTCGTGGGCTCCCTGCGTGGCGCGCTCGAACAGGGCCTGGCTCATCTGGGAGCGGCCGGCGTTGTGGAGGCAGACGAAGAGGACGTGCGCCACCTGAAGGTCAGGCCAGCAGGTCGAGCAGGGACCGGGTTTTCGAATCGAGGGTTGCCAGCCGGTAATAGGCCCAGATTCCGCGGCGCAGGACCTCGATCAGGCCGGCCTCGCGCAGCCTGGCCATGTGGTGCGAGATGGTCGGCTGCGATAGGTTGAAGGTGGCAGTGAGGTCGCAGATGCACACCGGCTCTGAGGCCCGACGCAGGATGCCGACGATCTGCAGCCGGGTCGGATCGGCCAGCGACTTGAGGACCTCGACCGTGCCGTCAACGCGGCCCTCCGGAAGGGGAATCGCCATCGGCGAACACTCGCCCTTGACCCTTACCGGGACGGGAAACGACTTCACGAGGTCATCATATCAAAGCCATTGACAAGTGTCTATTGAACAGTTAAGCTTCAATCGACCGTTATCGATTGTAACCCTGGATCAGCCGGGAGGGTCTGTATGGACGATATCCGCGAGGCCGTGCGAGAGAAATACGCGAAGACCGCCATCCGCCTTACTGCCGACGCGAGTTGTTGCGACTCCAGCTGCTGCGGCGGAAGCGAAGCCGCATGCGGGCCCATCGGCGAGGCGGACTACCCGAGCGATGAGCTGGCCCAGCTGGGCCTGACCCTGGGAGCCAGCCTCGGGTGCGGGAACCCGACTGCGCTCGCGCAGCTCCGGCCGGGCGAGACCGTGCTTGACCTGGGCAGCGGCGCCGGCCTTGACGTGCTTCTCTCTGCCCGGCGAGTCAGCCCTGGCGGCCACGCCTACGGCGTCGACATGACCGATGAGATGCTCAGCCTGGCAAACGAGAACAAGGCCAAGGCGGGGGTCGACAATGTCACCTTCCTGAAGGGGACCATCGAGGC
>Ga0209689_1004328_pt1 | contig 10297 bp, 7 predicted proteins | sample GraSoiAngelo_149_FD_187119 | JGI IMG/M metagenome (GOLD analysis project Ga0209689, IMG submission 187119) | Grasslands soil microbial communities from the Angelo Coastal Reserve, California, USA - 14_1009_09_30cm (SPAdes) (version 2) | ecosystem: Environmental > Terrestrial > Soil > Grasslands ...
ATACTCCGCAGCCTTGTTCAAATCGGCCGGTGTTCGTTTTTCCATGACGTAACGACCGCGCAAATAAAGCTGATGCGCTTCGGCGCTTTCCGTGGGGCGCGCGTTGAGTGCCTTTTGCTCGGGCCCGCTCAATTTCGCCTGCAAACTGTCGGCGATTTTTCCTGCGATTTCGCTTTCGACCGCAAAAATATCAGTCAACTTGCGATCATACTTATTCGCCCAAAGATGTGAATCGCTCCTGCCGTTGATGAGTTGGACATGCACGCGCACCTGACCTTCGGCTTTCTGCACAGTCCCTTCCAAAATATTTGCCACTCCTAGCTGCTTCGCGATTTCCGGCAAATTGCCGGGCGCGCTTTTGTAACGTTGCGTCGATGTACGCGAAATTACTTTCAGATCCCGTATCTTTGACAGGCGGGTGAGAATTTCTTCTTGAATGCCATCAGCGAAATATGCGGTCTCGGGTTCGCTGCTGAGATTTTGAAACGGCAGAACTGCAATCGATTTGCTCTCTATCGGTTGAGCTAATGATTTGTTCTCAGCGCTGCCAAAGACTTTCGCAACCAACCGCTCAAATCGTGGATCGCCGCGCAAAGGATCAAGCAGCGGCTCGATTTTGATGCCGACGATGAAAGGGTCGGCACGTTCGCGATACGCCCGCTCGAGATCGTCAATAGCCTTTTCGTTTTCACCTACGGCCAGGTGGACCACCGCCAAAATAAGAGGCCCGGCGTGTCGCTCGGTGGCCAGCTGCTCGAGTTGCGAGAGAAGGTTCCACGCTTTGTCACCCTGACCGGTTTTCGCATATCCTTGTGCGAGGTACGCCAGAACCACCGGGTCGTCCGTGACCTCAGCCGCTTTCCGGTACTCGACCATTGCTTCGTCCAGTTGCCCTTTCAGCTGGAGCGCTTCGCCGAGAGAGTAGCGCGCGGGATAAAAGCGCGGATCCATTGCGAGCGTTTTGCGCAATTGGTCGACCGCCTCGTCGTAGCGCCGCGCCAGGAGAAAGTTCACGCCAAGGTCGGCATTGATGATGAGGGAGAGTGGATCGAGTTCCAGCGCGCGCTTTCCTTCTGCGATCGCGCGATCGAATTCGCCGGCCATGGTAAGATTCATGTTCCCGAATTGATGATGCGCGGTGGCGTAGTTCGGATTCAATTCAATGGCCCGTTCGAACTCTTTTTTTGACTGGGCGAAATCGAAGTCGTAGAGCGCCAGCACCAGGCCGAGTGAGTTGTGCGCTTAAGGAAGGCCGTCTTCCAATTCGAGCGCTTTCCGGGCTGCAGCCTTCGCCTGGGGCACCGTCTCTTGTGGACCTTCGCCACCGTAGAGGGAGACAAGCGCATAGGCATCGGCCAGGCCGGCATACGCCAGGGCATAATTCGGATCTTTGCCGATCGCGTCTTTGAAATAGGCAATCGCAGTGTGCAGATCGGACCCGGTCCGTTTATTTGAAAAGTAAGTACCTTTGAGATAAAGCTGATGTGCTTCAGAATTCTCGGTTGGCCGGGTGGCAATCGCGCGCTGCTCAGAGCCGCTCAGTTTCGCTCGCAGCGTGTCGGCGATTGCTGTCGCGATTTCGCTTTCCACGCCAAAGATGTCCGTCAACTTGCGATCATATTTATCCGCCCAAAGATGTGAATCGTCTCTGGCGCTGATGAGTTGGACATGCACGCGAACCTGATTGTCTGCTTTCTGCACCGTGCTCTCGAGAATATTTGCGACGCCAAGTTGCTTCGCGATTTGCGGCAGGTTTGGCGGCGCACTCTTGAAGCGTTGAGTCGAGGTCCGCGAAATGACCTTAAGTTCACGGATCTTTGAGAGGCGGGTCAGAATTTCCTCCTGAATGCCGTCGCAAAAATATTCCTGATCGCGCGCCGGGCTAAGATCGGCAAAGGGCAGGATGGCGATGGATTTTTCGCTCGGTGATGGCGCCGGAGCGGCAACGTAAAAGAAGTAGGCGAAGGCTGCTGCGAGCAGAATCACAGCCGCCAATGTGAGTAACGCGCCTCGCTTGTGACGTTTGATCTTGGTGACGATAGGTTCGACACGCGCTTTGGTCTGCGGCGAGGAGCCTTCCGCTTCCAGTTCTCCCTTGAGGTCGCGGAGGTCGGTGAGCACCTCGTTGATCGTCTGGTAACGCTCATCCCTGTCTTTGCGCAAAGCCTTTTGCACGATGGATTCGAGTTTAAGCGGAACATCGGGCAACACGCCGGACAAAGGTGGCGGCTCCGTCTTCAGGATCGAAGCCACGCAGTCACTCGGCGTCTCGCCTGGAAACGGCTTGTTCCCTCCGACCATCTCGTAGAGCACCGCGCCCAGGCTCCAAATATCCGAGCGCGCGTCCACGGTCTGGCCACGCGCCTGTTCCGGAGACATGTAGTGCGCCGTGCCTAGCACCGACCCCGGCCGCGTTTGCAGCACTGTCGTTGTTCCGACGTTATGATCGTCTGACGCCGGCTGTTGCTCAGTGAGTTTGGCAATCCCGAGGTCGAGCACCTTTGCGTATCCGTCCGGTCGCAGCATGATGTTCTCCGGTTTGATGTCACGATGTACCACGCCGGTTTCGTGCGCGGCCGCCAGCGCCGAGGCCACTTGCACCGCAATTTCCAGCGCCTCGTGCAGATTCATCCTCCCACGCGCCAGCGACGCGCGCAGCGTCATGCCTTCGATGAATTCGGTCGCGATGAATTGCCGGTTTGCATCCGCGCCAATCTCGTAAACGGTCAAAATGTTCGGATGATTCAAGGCCGAGGCAGCACGCGCCTCGGTTTTGAACCGGCTCAGTTGCGTCTCGTCCACCGTCAACCGCTCTGGGAGAAGCTTGAGCGCGACTTTGCGCCCGAGTCGCTCGTCCCGTGCCAGATAGACCTCGCCCATTCCGCCGATACCGATGAGAGACTCGATCCGGTAATGACCAATCAATTCTCCAATCAACGCGCCGGCCCTCTCGTTAGTCAGAAGTTCGGGAGCGACTTCGAAGATCGGTGTTTCGATAAAATTTTGCGCCCGCTCGTGAGAGCCGATCAGGGACTCCACCTCGCGGCACAAGCCTTTGTCGCCGTGGCAAGCTTCATCGAGAAACGCGGTCCGCTCCTCGGGCGCACGCTCGGCGGCAGACTGGAACAGATCATTGATCTGTTGCCAGCGCTCAGCTTTCATGAGGTTCTTCCCCGCTCAGCGCCCGGTAAAGCCAGGCCTTCGCCATGTTCCATTCGCGCTCCGCCGTTCGCTGAGACAGTTTCAGGAATTCAGCTGTCTCTTCGACGGTTAAGCCGCCGAAGTAGCGCAATTCCACAAGCTGACTTTTACGCGGGTCTTGCACGGCCAATCTTTCCAACGCTTCGTCGAGCGCGAGCAATTCCTCCGATCGCGTTTCCGTCACCAGCGCAGCTTCATCCAGGGTTACTTTCAGTGCGCCAGCACCACGCTTGAGCGAGCGGCGCTCACGCGCGTGATCAACCATGATGCGCCGCATCAACTGCGCGGCCGCAGCGACAAAGTGGGTCCGGTCGTGCCAGAGCGGCTTCGTCCTATCGATCAACCGCAAGTAGGCTTCGTCGAGCAGCGCGGTGGTTTGCAGAGTGTGGCCGGCGCATTCCCGGCTCATGTAATGGTGCGCCAGCCGGTGCAATTCGGGTTGCACCAGCGGGATCAGTTTCTCCAGCGCTGCCTCGTCTCCAGCGCTCCAGTCGCCGAGCAGTCGGGTCACCTCTTGTTGTGAGGAGGATGGTGTCGTCATACCGGCTGCTGGACACTGCAAATTCTAACACGGTGGAGGGATTTTTACAGAACGGCGGCAGGCGAGGAAAAAAACGGAGCTGTGGCGGGTTCCAAGCGGGAATTCCGCTTTAGAAGGTAGAAACACATTCATGCCGGTGAGAAAAAACAAACGCGCCGGACAGATGTCACAACCTAAGAAAGAAAAATTATGAAAACACGAACCACTTCATCAAAGCTCATCCTGCTCCTGCTAATCGGCCTTGCGCTCAGCGCAACGACGGCTCAGGCAATCGTTATTGAAGGCAGTCGCCCGGTTGGCATCACTTTTGGCCAGACCGCCCGGGTGACGGCAGCCAACACCGGAACCACCGCCATAGTTATCTCCGGCGGCAAGTTCCTCGACAGCGACGGCAATATCCTTGCGGAATTTGCAAGCCAGGCCATCGACCCAGGAAAGATGATGTCCTTCGATCTCAATGCGGATGACATTATTCGGGAAAGCAATCGTATCGAGATCCGATCGGTCATTACCGCTGAGACCGCGAGAGGCCTCTTGATCTCAGCCGAGGTGTTTGAGAACGACACCGAAAAAACAACCGTCTTCGTTACCGTCGGCAAATAACTCCGAGACAGATGCGGCGGGGTGCTTAGACAGACGCCACGTCTGATTGATGCGAGGCGATTGCAAAACTTTCGGAATCGACCCTTGAGTGACTTGACAGAGATAACTCTAGTGGAGGGTGAGCACCCGAAGATTTTTCAGCTGAGCGGCAGCCAACTGCCCGGTTGCGGCGGCGCCTTCACGCCATTGAAACTCAGATAAGTGTATTCCTGCAGAAACCGCTCGTAGTCATCGAGCAGTCGCATCGCGTCGTTAGGCTTGAGGCGATCGGTCTTAATCGCTTGATCTACCTGAGCTTTGAGCAACCGCATCAACTCAAGTTTGTCCCACTGCGTCATTGCGAGCACTTCCCCGATTGTGCTGCCCTCGATCACTTCCTCAATATACCAGCCCGATTCTTCATCTGGATCGAGGAAAACGTGAACCTCCGTGACCCGGCCAAACAGATTATGCAGATCACCCATGATGTCCTGGTAAGCGCCCACCATAAAGAGGCCGAGATAGTAAATTTCTCCGGGATGAATCCGATGCAGCGGCAGTGTTTCTTTCACGTCCTGCAAGTCGACAAACTTGCAGACTCTTCCGTCTGAATCGCAGGTGATATCCACGATGGTGCCGTTGCGATCAGGCGGCGTGGTAAGCCGATGAATCGGCATGATTGGGAACAATTGGCCTAGCGCCCAATGATCGAGCAGCGACTGGAACACGGAAAAATTGCAGATGTACTGGTCGCCCAGCGTCGTTTCCAGCTGCTTCACTTCGTCCGGCACATAACGCAACCCGCGGTGCATGTTAACGATTTGATGCGCGACCTGCCAGTAAACCGTGTCGATCTTCGCTTTGGATTCGAGATCGAGCAGACCGAGATCGAATGTTTGCTGCGACTCCTCTTTGATTTGCTGGATGTCGTGCAGACTCTCAAGACGATTTCCGCGTTTCAACCGCTGTTTCACGTCAAGGATATCCGCTACCAGTTTGTGGTCCTTTTCGCTCGCTTCGACCTTGAGCTTTGGGGCTGTCTTTTCGATCGAACTAAACGCTTCGACCACCAGCACAGAATGATGCGCGACAGTGGCGCGCCCGCTCTCGCTCACAATCGCCGGATGCGCGACGCCTTCGGAGTCGCAAACGTCTATGATGTTCCAGACGACGTCGTTCGCGTATTCCTGGAGCGAATAATTGGTCGAACTGTCAAAGTCGCTGCGCGATCCATCGTAATCGACGCCGAGCCCGCCGCCGACGTCGAGATAACCAAGTTCGTGTCCAAGTTTCGACAGCTTTGCGTAGTATCGCGCGCCTTCACGCACTGCGCGTTTGATCGTGGAAATGTCCGGCACCTGCGATCCGACGTGGAAATGGACAAGTTTTAGGCAATGCGCCAGCCCGGCATCCTTTAACATCTGACTCGCAGCGACCAGATTCGTCGTGTCCAGGCCGAACTTCGCGTTCTCGCCGCCGCTCGGCGACCATTTACCGGAGCCTTTGCTGTGTAAGCGCGCACGAATTCCAATCCAAGGCTCGACGCCAACCTCCTTCGACGCGCGTATGATTTGCTCAACCTCTTCCAGCTTTTCTGCGACGATTACGACTGGTTTGCCTAGTTTGCGACCGAGTAACGCGATGCGAATGAAAGCAGGATCCTTGTAGCCATTGCAGATGATCAAAGTCTCGGGGCCTTTCTGCATCGCGAGCGCGGCGACTAGTTCTGGCTTGCTGCCTGCTTCGAGTCCAAAATGAAATTGTTCGCCTGCATCGACGATCTCTTCGACGACTTCGCGCAGCTGATTGACCTTGATCGGAAAAACGCCGCGATAATGATTTTGGTAGCCGAACTCAGAGATTGCGCTTTGAAATGCGCGATTAATTGATTCGACCCGGTGCCGGAGCAAATCCTGGAACCGAATCAACAACGGAAAACCGAGGTTTCTGGCACGCGCTTCGTTGACGACTTCCAGCAGATCGATGGAACCGCCATCGTTCTTCAACGGCCGCGCTTCGACGTTGCCTGAACTGTTGACCGTAAAATAGCCCTCGCCCCATCCCTCCACGTTGTATGTGGCGATGGCGGATTCGATATCCCACTCCGTTTTCATTGTCGTTGCGCAGCGCGGTATCAACCGCACTGCGCATATTAATCAGCGTGCAGAACATTCAAGCCCGCAGCGCGAAAATCTTCCTCTGACGCATAAGACGCAGGTGATGGATGAGGAGCGTCGTGTGCACAGCTTGTTTTTCCTGTTCGCCCACGTACTGTTTGCGCGATGAACAAGACGGTGATCGAGGTGCAGGTGCGAGCAGTTTTACCGACGAGCGGTGGATGCGCGGTTTTCCTTGGCAACAATGAGAAGATTTTCATTATCTACGTCGATCAAACCGTCGGCAGCGCCATCACAATGTTTATGCGTCACATCACCAAAGAGCGTCCTCTCACTCATGATTTGATGGCGCATTTGCTCGCGGCGCTCGGCGCAAAAGTCGAGCGCGTGATCATTAACGACCTGAAGAACGCCACTTACTACGCGCGCGTCATCATTCAGGTCGAAAACGAGTTGCAGCAAAAAAAGATCATCGAGTTGGATGGACGACCGAGCGATTGCATCGCCATGGCTACGCAGCAGAAGGCGCCCATTTACGTGAGCCAGGATGTATGGGACGAAGTGGACGATATGAGCGATGTCCTGCGCAAAATGGAGGAAGAAGGACTAAAGACTGATCCCGAAGGAGAAGAGTAAATCGCAGCAGCGGTTCTGACCGCACTGATCCAGACTTCGGCGCTCAGAGCGCGCCGCTGCAATATCAGCCCAAAAGATCGCCGTAACGGTTGTCTGCCAGTTGCAGGCAACGCTCCAGAATTTCCGATGCAGTGTTGAGCTTCAATGTCTCCCCGACCAGTTCGCGGCATTCAGGAATGGTCAGGCTTTGCACCGCGCGCTTGACTCGCGGGACCAGGGTCGCGGCTGCGCTGAGTTCATCCATGCCGAGGCCTAACAAAAGCGGCACCAACGCAACATCGCCCGCCATCTCTCCGCAAACGCCTACCCAGATGTGGTTCGCGTGGGCCGCGTCGGCAACCATCTTGAGCAATCTGAGTATTGCCGGGTGCGTCGGCTCGTAGAGATACGCGATCTTTTCATTTACCCGGTCTACTGCAAGCGCATACTGAATCAGGTCGTTTGTTCCGATACTGAAAAAATCGACTTCGCGTGCAAGCGCGCTTGCACAGATGGCAGCGCTTGGTATCTCGACCATCGCGCCAACTTCGACTTTTTCAGCCATCTCGATTTTTGAGCTGCGCAACTGTTGTTTAGATTCCTCGAGCACGACCATGGCGCGGCGCAATTCATCCAAGCCAGAGATCATGGGAAACATGACCTTTACGTTGCCAACGGTGCTGGCGCGGAGAATAGCGCGCAGCTGCGTTTGAAAAATATCCTGATTCTCAAGACAAAACCGGATCGCGCGCCAGCCCAGGAAAGGGTTCAATTCATCACCGATGTCCACTGCACCGGCAGCTAGTTTATCACCGCCCAAATCAAAAGTTCGAATGATCAGCGGATTCGGACGTACGCGCTCGGCAACCTTTCGGTAGGTTTCGTATTGCTCCTCCTCGCTTGGCAGGGTTTCGCGGTTCAAATAGAGAAACTCCGTGCGATAAAGTCCGATTCCCTCCGCGCCATTGGCTGCAACCGCATCGACCTCTTCCGGAAGCTCAATATTTGCCGAAAGAACAATGTGACGTCCATCGCGCGTGATCGAGGTCGTCTCGCGCAGTTGCTTCAGCTGCGCCGCGACTTTAGCCCTTCGTGATTCAATTTGCTTGTAGCGCTCCAGCGTTTCCGGCGTCGGATTGACGATCAACCAGCCATCGCTCCCATCGACAAGAACGTGCTGACCCGTTTCCATTTTTGCAGTGATATCGTGCAAGCCTAGTACCGCCGGAATGTTGAGAGAACGCGCCAGAATCGCGGCGTGCGAGGTACGGCTACCGAGGTCGGTGGCGATCCCGAGCACGTTGTCGCGGTTCATGCTTGCCGTGTCCGAAGGAGTGAGATTATGCGCAATGAGAATGTGCGGCTGGCTCAGCGAAAGAAATGCCTTGGGGGCTTTGCCCTGCAGATTGCGAATTACTCGCTTCGTGACGTCCTGAATGTCGAGTGCGCGTTCGCGCAGATACGGATCATCGATTTTACTTAAGGTCTCGGCATAGCGCGTCGCGACTTCCTGGAACGCCCACTCTACATTGCAAAGGTCGGTCTTGAGTTTTCGTAGAACTTCATCGATCAACGTGCGGTCCTCGACCACGAGCAGGTGCGCATCGAAAATCGCCGCGTCTTTCGCGCCGATGGATTCGGCAATCCGCTGCTGCATCTCAAGGATCTGCATCCGCGTTTGGATGAGCCCTGCCTCGAACCGCCCGATTTCATCCGTAACCTGCGATGGCGCAATCTGGTAACGCACCACTTCATCGATGTCTTCACGGACGAGATGAACCCTGCCGAAGGCGATTCCGGGCGAAACGCCAATTCCTTCAAACCGGATCTCCGCGTTATCGCTCATGTGCCTCCGAGAGTAAGGCCAATGTCAAACTCACGAAAGTCCTTCGCGGTGTCAGTTGTGTGACAATGCGCGTCGGGCGAATCAGTCTTCGTTGAATCCCGCCTTAATAAGTTCCTCAAGCTCCTCCATCGCCTTGTCGGCGTCTGGTCCGTCGCAGCGGATACGCAGCTTGGATCCCTGTCCGGCCGCAAGCATCATCAGCCCCATGATGCTTTTGCCGTTTACCTCCTCGCCTTCCTTCGAGACCCAGATTTCCGCGCGATGGCGGCTGGCAATGCGCACAAACATCGCAGCCGGTCGCGCATGCAGCCCAAGCCTGTTCACAATTGTCAGCTCCTTTTCGAGCTTCTGCGCCTGTGCAGCGCGGTTGCCTTTTCGATACAACAATCCCATTACGTCGCCCTCTGCTGCTCCATCAGCCGAAGCAACCTTGTATTGAAGTCAACGGCTGCGTTTTGTCCCAAGCCTTTTAATTTTTCGTCCATCGCGGCGACCTCGATCAACCGCGCCATGTCGCGCCCGGGTCGCACCGGAATGGTCACATGCGGCACTTTGAGTCCGAGAATTTCATAAAATTCCCGATCAAGTCCGATTCGGTCAACCTCTTCCACGTCCCCCCACTCCTTTAACGTGACAACGAGGTCGAGGCGTTTTTCCACTCGAATACTTCCAATGCCGAAGACCTTTGCCACATCAATGATACCAATCCCGCGCACTTCCATGTGATTGCGCGTCATTTCGGGTGCCGTGGCCATGAGCTCCCGTCCCTCAAGCATCGTAATGCGCGTTACGTCGTCAGCCACAAGACTGTAGCCGCGCTCAATCAACCCCAGTACACATTCGCTTTTCCCGATACCACTTACGCCGCGGATCAACACACCGACACCCAAAATATCCACCATACTTCCGAATTCCGTCACCGTCGGCGAGAAATCCATCTCAAGAGCGATCGTGGCGGCGTTGATGAACTTCATCGTGATCATCGGAGTTCGGAACACCGCGATTTTTGCCTCGCCGGTTACGCTTAGCAACTCCGGCGCGAGATGAAATCCGCGCGACATTACAAGGCACGGAATTCTGTGTTTGCATAAGTTGAAAAACCGCTCGACGCGCATTCTGGCAGGTAAACTTTTCAGATAAGAATGTTCTGCCGCGCCCAGCACCTGCACACGTTTCTCGGCGAAATAGGTGTAGAACCCCGACAGCGCGAGTCCAGGCCTGTTGATAGTCGGCTCCCGAATTTTTCGATGAAACCCCACACACGGCCCCTCCAGCTTCATCTGCAGCTTTTCGGCGTGCGAATTGTAAAAGCTCTCGACGGTGACAATTGGAACGCTCTTCTGCTGATCGCTTGAGGATGTAATCGTTTGCGTCCCGGGTTCTTCCGCCATTAGA
>Ga0209689_1004330_pt1 | contig 10295 bp, 14 predicted proteins | sample GraSoiAngelo_149_FD_187119 | JGI IMG/M metagenome (GOLD analysis project Ga0209689, IMG submission 187119) | Grasslands soil microbial communities from the Angelo Coastal Reserve, California, USA - 14_1009_09_30cm (SPAdes) (version 2) | ecosystem: Environmental > Terrestrial > Soil > Grasslands ...
AAGTAGACAGCCGGCCGGTGCGTCGCTATTAATCCCCCGGCGGGTGTGGCTCGTTCCATCATCAAGACCGGCAGACCACATCTTCCTCCATGCGCTTGGTTTGATAGCTAGCTCCCATTAGGCGGCGGGACCGGCTCCCACACGTACTGCTGCCCCGTTGCGATGCAGTGCATGAGCCCGTCCAGGTCCGCCTGCTGTGGCTGGGGGCGAGCGCTCTGCCTCCTGCTAGACGCGGCCGCGGCCGTAGCCGCCGCCGCGTCCGCCACCGCCGCCGCCGTAGCCGCCGCCGCGACCGCCGCCGCGGCCCCTATCGCCGCCCGTTCGCGGCGGCTTCGCCTCGTCCACTGTGAGCGTCCGGCCGTCGAGCATCTTGCCGTTCAGCTCCTGGATCGCCTTCGTCGCATCCGAGTCCTCGAACATCTCGACGAAGCCGAAGCCGCGGGGTCGCCCGGAAAAGCGGTCGACCGCCACGCTGGCCGTACCGACAGGGCCCACCTGTTCGAAGAACGCGCGCAGGCCCTCGTCCGTCGTGTCGTAAGACAGGCCGCCCACGTAAAGTTTTTTCGCCAAGGGATTCCTCCTCCCGCCTGCGGGCGGAAAAAATCTCCCGCTCAGACACTGCCTTCCGGGCGCGGGGAGACGGTACGCTTCGGAGACTCAGCGAGTATAGCACCGTCACACCATTTCCGACGCGGCGCACCTCAACCTCGGGCATATGTTGGCAGTGCCATTTTCGCCTTTGAGATGCGCTGCCTTCCTGCTACCGTAAAGCCATGCCCCTTAAAAACATACCCCGAGCGGCCCTTCTGATTGAAATTTCGGGTGAAGGCTTTGAGTACGGCTCAATCAAACAAACTCGCCGTTTCGGGTGCACTTTCAAACGTGGGCGAAGTGAGAAAGAAAAAACTCGCGGCGAGTCAATCAGAGACCACACGCGGGCGCGAAATACAATCCGAATCCCCGTACAAAATGGGTTTGATTGACCGCCGATTTTCGCCTGATGGTCTCAGGTCCCCGCCGGGTGACCGTAACTCGACTGGTTCGGTTCGCCCCGCCCGCTCAGATGCGACGGCGGCTCAGATAGCGGGCGGCGCTGCTGTCTTCGGTCAGCATCCACCCCTCGCCGCAGTCACGACACGTGAAGTAGGTGTAGTCTGTCGGCGCCTTGGCTGCTGAGGTGTGGCCGCCGGTTTTTTCGAGACCGTCGGTCATGCGCCTGCGCCCCGCTCTGAATTCGCCGGCCGCGGAGCGTTGCTGGCATGACGGGCAGAGAGGCGCCCGCTCAATCACTGTCTTTACCCAGAGCATCCTCGGCAGCGTGTTCCTGGGCCACGCGCGACCGCGTCATCCACGGCGACTTCCGGCGCGTCAGGCTGTTCGAGAACTCGCGCCGCTCGCCGCATTCCTTGCACACCGCAGGGCTGCTCGGCCCCTCCTGGTCGCCGATCAGCCAGTGGTGTGTATGCTCGGCGGAATGAGAATCGTCCGCCGGCGGTACATCGCGCGAACCGCTCATCGCGCCAACTCCTGTGTAAGAGCAATGAGCTCGAACGAGAGAGAAGAGCGTCGATGGTTCAGATTCTTACCAGTGCGGATGGTGACCCTCGCTTCCGACGTGAAGTTGGACCCGTCCGGGTCACACGAGCCCCAGGTCGCGAGGCTAAAGCCTGCGAGGCCCAAACGTTCAACTAGCGTCAACAGCTTACCACAGACTGGCCAACTCTAGTGCCGCATCCGATCCTGACGACCCTCCTCGCTCACGCGGAGACGCTCAGCCGCCGCCGCCACGAACACCGCACCTTCCTCCCGGCTCAACGTCGCGTGGCAGGCCTCGCAGACATACGCGGAGACGAGCTCCGGCTTACCCATGTCGGCGGCGCTATCCCAACGAGCGATCACCGCCGCGTGGGAGCACTCGACCTCGGCGGGCGGCTCCTCCGCGGATGCGGCCTTATCCTCCTTGCGGGCGAACAATTTATCCAGGAATCCCATGTTTCACCTCCCTGCCCCGCGAGGGCGAGGCGTCCTCGCCTATCCGAGCGTATTTGGCGTCCCACCTACCCGTGCGAGGCACTCCTGTCCAGTTCGCGCCCGGCGAATGTCGGTCCACTGCGTACGAGCAGAGACGGCCTGTTGGGCGCTTTGCTCGGAGGCGCGGTGATCGGCGTGTCCTCGGGGCGTTCGGCGCGGCCTGATCGTCTTCGCCTCTGGTGTTTTCGCCCGGCACGCTGGAAAGCGAAAGCAATTGACGCTACCAATCGCTCGGCGGGATGTGATATGCTGAAGTCCGGTAATAGTTTCGTTCGTTGGCACGGGCACCCCGCACCGGGGACTCCCCGCTCAGATGGCCGGACCTTTGCCAAAGTACCAAGGAAAGGAGGCCATCATCCATGAGCTTTCAGGACAGGACCCTTACGTGTGTGGACTGTGGCGCATCGTTCACGTTCAGCGCGGACGACCAGCAGTACCATCGCGAAAAGGGATACACCAACGAGCCTAAGCGCTGCCCGAACTGCCGGCAGGCCCGCCGCTCCAGTAACTACGGCGGCGGCAGCAGCTACGGCGGCGGCAGCAGCTACGGCGGCGGTGGCGGCGGCTACGGCCGCGGCCCACGCGAGATGCACGATGCCGTTTGCGCGCAGTGCGGCAAGGACACGCAGGTGCCCTTCCGGCCCAGCGGCGACCGGCCCGTTTACTGTAGCGACTGCTTCAGCAAGCAGCCCTCTTCCCAGAGGCGTTACTAAAAAAGCGTAGCGACAAGAAACAGGGGCCCAAGTAGGCCCCTGTTTTGCTTTATCCGCAAATACCCTTGAGGCGCGGTAAGTTGTCAGAGCGAATCGCGGTCCTCCCACGGTAGTCGCTCGTGGGCGCGGCTGTGTGTATGCCCATTCAGTTCTCCGTCCGCTTTGGTGTCCTCGACATGAACGTGAGGATGCTGATGTGCGGAAAGCTTCGCCGATGTGTGCTTGCCGTGCGCGTGGTCATGGGTATGCGCTCCGCAGACGTCCGAATCCACTTCGTGCGCGGCGCTCGTCAGCACGCTAGTTCTCAAGTCCGAGTTCCATTGTGCCGGCTACCCCTGCCAATTCCGGTGCCGAAACGAGTTCTGACTGCGTCCCGGTCTCCGACTGACGGTCGCCTTCCGCTAAACGAGCGCGTAACACAGCCGTCTGAAGCGCCTGGAGCGCCGCGCCATCCGACGCGGTGCGTCGCATGACCTCCCCGAGGAGTTGTTCGGTCGTCCATCTGCTCAGGTTGTGTGTCCAGGGGTCCATTCGTGCTCCTGACTTACGGTTTCGCTGTGGGATAGCAGCGATCGTAATCCGGCCTCATGCGAGCGCAGCCGGAATACATATCGAGCTTCGCAAGGTCTCAAGGGCCCGCCGGCACGTCGGACAGCGTGTGGGTTGGTCGTAACCCAGTTCCGCGCTCAGGCCCTGATCTTTGCTGCTGAAGAGGACCGACTGATCGCAATCGCAACGGTCGGGATGTCTTGCTTGGAAACGCACGGGTATCCTTCTCTACCTGCAAGCGGTTAGTTCGGGACACCACAAGCCCGAGATCGCTAGGCCAAAGCCAGCGGGGGCCTAAATTCACCACTCGACGCGATTGTAACACATTGCGAATTCAAGTCCGGTCGATTCGCTCGAGACCGACGGGGCGTAGCTATAATCATTTCGGTAGTGCGCATGGAACGAACAGCAGGCCGCGCGAAGTGGATTTCGCGATGAACCGATGCGCGGTAAAAGGCTGCAGTGGCGCAGCGTGGACGGATTGGCGGGGCCAGGACCTCTGCAAGCTCTGCTCCGAGGCCGCTTGGGTTTGGGCGTCGAGAACCACCACGACGACCGAAGCAGGGGCCGTGCTGGAAAAGTTAGCCGAAAACCTGAGCAAGTATGGAGACAGGACCGGCCCGCAAGAACCAAACCGCTGAAACGTCCGGCGCCCTAGGTCATTCAGAGGACTGTATCGATTACGGCGCCACGCCGGCCGCTGCTCGCACGAAGGCGTCGATCAGTGGGTCCGGCTCACCCTTGGCGGCGGCGAGCTGGGGCAAGTACAGCGTGGCTATGTAGAACCTGGTCCCTGCCAGCTCGACAACGCGGGCCTCGCCGTCGTCACCCAGGCCGGTAATGCAGAGGTCATTCGCCTCGAACAGCGGCTGGTAGCGGCGGTTCAGCTCGTTCGAGCAGTGGAACTCGGCGAAAGTCTCCGTGGCCTCGTAGAGGCGCGCTGCCAGCGAGCCCGGCGCCAGCCGCACGCGCTGTTTGCCTTTGAGCCGCGGAGCGCCCGGCTCAGGAAAGGCGCAGGCGGCCTGCGTGATCAACGCCTCCTCCGGCGGCGCCCCGTACTCGGCGTGGGCGGCATCCGCCAGCCCGAGGACATTGCGCGCATACTCTAACAGAGTATGTTGGAAGCCACCTCAGGTGCCTACAAACGGCACACCCCGTTCGCGGGCGAAGCGGATCCCTGTCAGCCCGCCCTGAAGGCTCCGGTATGGCGCGCCCGGCGCCGCCCAGAGGCCGTCGAACGTCTCTAGCGCGCCGGTCCCTTCCGCCTCTACCAAGTCGGTCGATACCCACTCGTAGTCGACGTCTATACCGAGCCGCCGCGCGCTCTCCTCGATCGCCGCGCCCGTCTCGCGATGCGAGACGTAGCCCGGGCCGTAGTCGCCCACGATGCCGATGCGCGTGCGCCTCACCGCCCTCGATTATAGCGGGCGAGGTACCGCGGCGGGAATCTAGCCCGCCAGCGCCTTCTCCGTCGATGGCTCGGTCGCGTAATGGAGGACGATGCGCGCGACGTCCACCTCCAGGCCGGTCGTGAACCCAAGGCCCAAGATCAACCCGAACACCCGCATCGGCAGAATAATTTCACCCGGCATTTCGACCATCGGGTTCGGCTTCAACCCCCTCACCCACGCCTCATTCGCCGCGTCCATCAATTCGCGGTTGCGATAGGTCCCGGGGTCGGTCATCGAACGGAAGAACTCCGCCGTGGCGCGGAAGCCCCCGCCTCCTCCTTGTTTGAGCCGGAAACCGGCCTCCTCCATCGCTTCAACGACGCCCTCGTCATTGTGCGTGAAGATGCAACGGATCATCTTCTTGAACGCTGTCAGGAACCGGGGCGAGAGGCGCTTCGTCAAGCCGAAGTCAACGATCGCCAAGCGGTCACCCGGTAGAGCGAACAGATTGCCGGGGTGTGGGTCCGCGTGAAAGTGCCCATGCTTCAACATGAGCTCAACGTATACCTCGACAACGAGGCGCGATAGCTTCGTTATGTCGAGGCCCTCTCGTACACCGCGCTCGAGCTCGGTCACCTTGATGCCGTCGATGTAATCCATCGTCAGTACGCGGTCGCTCGTGTGCTCCCAGATTACGCCGGGGATCACAATCGCAGGCCGCTGGGCCAGCAGCGACGAGATTGCTTCCATGCTCCGGGCCTCATGCAGCATGTCCACTTCGAGCGGGATGTTCGCCGCCAGCTCCTGGAATGCCGGCTCGAGCGGGAAGGAGTAGAGCAGGCGGCTCTCAAGCCAGATCACGGCCCTCAGCAGCTTCAAGTCTGTATCGACCAGACGCTCGATGTTCGGGTAGACGACCTTGACGGCGACCCGGCGTCCGTCCTTCAGGCGAGCCTTGTACACCTGCGCGAGCGAGGCCGCCGCCACCGGCTTCGTGTCGAACTCCGCGAAGGTCTCCTCGATCGGCGCGCCGAGCTGCCGTTCGATGTGCGGACGCATAGACGCCCAACTGCGCGGAGGAACCTGGTCCTGCAGCCGCGAAAGCACGCGCACGTATTCTTCCGGGAAGGTGTCCGGGCGGCTCCCGATTGTCTGCCCGATCTTGATCATGAGCCCTTGAAGGCGCAGGACGGTGTCGTAGATTTGCCACGCGCTCCGGGTATGGTAGGCGCTCAAGCCCTCGTCGTATGCCTCCTGAGAAAGCCTGCCCCCCCGCCGCAGCGATAGCAGCTTGTACCCGGCGAGAATGGAGGCTACGACACCACCGGCGTAGGCAAAGCGAAGCGGCCGCATCTCGAGCACTCGCGGCAGCAAGTCGAACGCCTCCCACTTGGCGCTGGGCGATGCTGTGGATGCGCCGAGCTCAGGCGCAGGCACGCGTCCGGCGACCATCAACCTTTCCTTTCTGCGGAGCTCGTGATCTCCGCGCCTGGCTTCTTCCCCTCACCTCCTGACACAGCTTCCACCCGGCTCGCGACCGTCTGCACTGCATCCAGCACATATGCTTCGAGCTCGTCGGCACGCAGCCGGCCGCCGAGCTCGCTCCGAATGAACGAGGCGACAAGGATGTCGACGAGCTGAGTCGCCAGGGACTTCGCTTCGGGCTTCGATCGCTCGGCCAAGTGCTTCGCAATGATTGCCTGGAAGATCCCCATCCAGCGATCGAGCAACTCCCTGCGGACGAGTTCGGCTTGCTCGTGGGAATAGTGCGCTTGGAGCAACAGGAAGCGGATGAACGAGCGGTGTTCTCGCATTTGCCGCAAGCTGAGAATGGCGACGTTCGAAAGCGCGTGCCGCAAATCGCCGGGCGGGACTCCCTGCTCCAGCGTCTCGATCCCTACCCGCAGCGGATGTTCCTGGAGTACTGCCTTCAGCAGCTCTTCCTTCGAACGAAAGTAGTGATAGAGGAGTCCCTTCGTCGCCTCCAGCTCGAGGGCGATATCGTCCATGCTCGCCCCCTCGTAGCCGCGCCTAGAGAACACGCGTAGACCGGCATCGATAATGCGGCGGCGGGTCCGGGCGGCGCGCTTTCGCCGGAAGTCGGTGCCGGCGACGAGTTTCATACCGGGCAGTATGGGAGATACCGGTTGGTATGTCAAATGCGGCCTGCTGATTGATCACTCTAAGCCGAGCGCTTAGCGGCCAGCCGGTTCGCGCGCTCGGCGAGCGCGGGCATCTCGAGCTCGCGCGCCACCTGCTCAAACGCGGGTGCCGGACTTCTCCAACGCAGCACCTCGACGGAGTCGAACAGGCGCTCGCCGCTGCGCAGCTTCGCCAGGTCGCGAAACAGATAGGCGCGTTCGCGCTCGAGGTGGAACGTGCGACACAGCTTTCGCGGCCAGGGCACATTGAGGTCCCAGGCAACACAGTCCTCCGGGAATGATTCGAAATGGGCCCAGCGGGTGAGGACGGCGGCCGCAGAGCGAGCGCCGAAGCCGGGCAGGCCCGGGTAGCCGTCCGCGCTATCGCCCACAAGCGCGAGATAGTCGGGGATCGAAGCCGGCGGCACGCCAAACTTTGCGGTCACGCCCGCCTCGTCGAGGACGACGCGCGTGCGCCGGTTAAGTTGAACTACACGCTCGCCCTGGACGCTTTGGCTGAGATCCTTGTCCGGCGTGCAGATATAGACACGCTCGACCTTCGTCTCAGCAGTTGACAGCGCCGCGGCCGAGGCCAGCGCGTCGTCCGCCTCGAACTGGACCATAGGCCAGACAATGACGCCCATTGCCTCAAGCGCTTCCTCTAGCAGCGTGAACTGCGCGAGGAGGCGCGGGTCGACGCCGGCGCTGGTCTTGTAACCGGGCCATAACTCGTTGCGAAACGACTCAATGACGTGATCGGTCGCCACGCCGATATGCGTGGTCCCACCCTCGAGCATGCCGAGCAGCGAGCCGAGTACTCCCCTCGTCGCCGCCACCTCCCTCCCGCCCGCGGTGACGTGGGAAGGTAAGGCGAAGTGGTGCCGGAACAGCTCATAGGTGCCGTCGACCAGGTAGACGTTCACGCCCGATAGTCTAACGGACGGCTTGATGAGCGCGGTTGCGCATGCCCGGCCGGAAGGGACGTTAGACGCGCGTGATGCCGACCAGCTCCGCGCGGATCACGGTCCGCGATGTGTATTCGCCACCGAATACGGGATCGCCGGTCCGATAGAACGAGCCGCCGCAGGTGATGATAGTAAGCACGTCGTGGTCAGCCGGATACATCATCTGGATCGTGGCCGGGTCGTTCGGGTCCATCGATTCGTTCATTACGACCTGGTAGACGACTTGAGCGCCGCGATCGTCGACGAGCCGGATCTGGTCGCCCGCACCGAGAGTGCCCAGGCTATAGAAGACCGCTGCCCCGTTCCACGTCACGTGACCGGCGAACACGGCGTTTCCGCCGGTGCCCGGCCGCGCGGAAAAGTCGTACCAGGCGGCGATTCCGCCCGCGCCCGGGCCTGTGGGCACGATGGGCACCCTGTTCTCGTCGAGCCCATACACGACGACAGGCGCGTTTACGCCTATACGGTCGATGACCATCGATTGCGTATCCGAGAGCGGCGGAGGCAGGGGTGCCGGTGGGGGCGGAGGCGGTGGGGGCGGGGCAGGCGTGGCGGCGGGAGTAGCGCTTGCCTGCGGTGAAGGCGGTGCGACGACCAGCGCAGCTTCCTGTTCGCCACTGCCGGGAAGCACGACGTATCCGAGCGCGCCCAAGGCAAGCAGATATGCCACTCCGGCCGCAATCAGCGGCCGCCTTTTCTCGGGCGCCCTCAGAGGCGCGAGAATGTACTTTCTGAACACAGTTTTAGCCCCCAGGAAAGGATGTCTACCTTAAGCTTAAACGCACGCGGACGCATTTGGTCACTCGGGCGGCCAACCAGGAAAGATTCACGCTATAATCCGAAGCCTGAAGGAGGCGCCCATGGAAGTGTTCGAGGCCGTCCGCACGGTCCTTGCCGTCCGCCAGTACCAGGACAAGCCCATCCCGCCCGAGATAATGCGCCGCATTGTGGAGGCGGCTCATCTGAGCGCGAGCAGCATGAACCGCCAGCCCTGGCACTTCATCGCTGTCGACGACCGCGACATCCTGCGGCAGCTCGGCTCGATCGCTCAGACGGGGCCCTACATCGCGCAAGCGCCGCTTGCGGTCGCCGTCTGCATCGAGGACAGCCGCTTCGCTGTCTCCGACGCCAGCCGGGCGGCGCAGTCGATGATGCTAACGGCGTGGTCGGAAGGCATCGGCTCAAACTGGGCGGGGTTTGGCGGGCTGGAAGGCGCGAAGCCGATCCTCGGCGTTCCCGATAGCCTTGAGGTGCTCTGCATCATCCCCTTCGGCTACCCCCCGCGGCCGTCAGGCCAGGGCAAGAAGGAGCGCAAGCCGCTCGGCGAAGTGGCGAGCCACAACCGCTACGGTCAGCTCTTCGCATGACGACGGTCCGAAGCGAGGACGACGAAGAAGGCGTCCGGCTCCTCACGCTCGACCGGCCGCCGGCCAACGCTATCACACCGGCGCTCCTCCTCGACCTATCAGAAAGCGCTGGACGCGGCGCGCGACGACGCTGCTGTGCGCGCGGTCGTGCTCAGGGGAGAGGGAAGCTTCTTCAGTGCCGGCCTCGACCTGCGCGGCGGGGTCGACTTCCAAGCGGTGAGTTCGACAGGCACCCCGACGGACCCGTTTCTCCCGCTTCGCAACTGCCTGCTGAACTTCCTCGCCTTCCCCAAGCCGACCGTCGCGATGCTCGGAGGCCACGCCATCGCCGGCGGCCTCATTCTCGTGCTTGCCTGCGATTACCGCCTCGGCGTCGATGGCGACTACCGCGTCGGGCTGAACGAAGTCGCAATCGGCGCCTCCTTGCCGAAAGCCGCCTTCGAGATCGTCCGCCTGCGCTTGACCCACCAGCAGGCGAGCGAGCTCCTTCTCGGCGCCGCACTCTACTCGGCCGCCCAGGCCGCCCGCCTCGGCGTCGTCGACCAACTGCTGCCAGCCGATTCGTTCGAAGAGACTGTATTGCGCCGTGCCGCCCGCCTTGGCTCCTTCCCCCGCGACGCCTACGCGCACACGAAAGCCGCCCTCGTCGCCGAATCGATCGCCCGCATCGAGTCCGAGAAGCCCGAGGAAGCGCAGCGCACGGCCGCCGTCTGGCTCAGCGCCGAGAGCGTCGCCGCCCGCGCCGCCCAGGCCCAGAAGCTCAGCAGCTGAGTCCTGTCATTCCGAGCCCGCGGGGCAGGGAAACAGCTAGTCCCCGCCTGAGCCGGGGAGCCGGCGGGGTGGCGAGTAATCTCAGCGTTGGCCAGCCAGAGAGGGCCGCTCCGTCGCCCGAGGGCGTGCGTGTGAACCGCCGGCTACCGGCGATCCGTTTAATCCGTTCCCGCAATTTGCTGACCGTCAATCCGTTGACAGGTTCGGGGCCCGGACGGTTTCCGAAAAGTAAACAATCGAGGGCCGATGCCTGAAAGCCGACAGCTAGCCGCTCTCATTGACGTAACGGATTTCCTCGGCGGCGCGTCAAACCATAATGATGACCCACTCAGACGAGACCCCCGCAACAGTCGCCGCGTCAGCCTGC
>Ga0209689_1004331_pt1 | contig 10294 bp, 10 predicted proteins | sample GraSoiAngelo_149_FD_187119 | JGI IMG/M metagenome (GOLD analysis project Ga0209689, IMG submission 187119) | Grasslands soil microbial communities from the Angelo Coastal Reserve, California, USA - 14_1009_09_30cm (SPAdes) (version 2) | ecosystem: Environmental > Terrestrial > Soil > Grasslands ...
TAGGCTGTTCGCCTATTAAAGCGGTACGTGAGCTGGGTTCAGAACGTCGCGAGACAGTTCGGTCCCTATCTGTTGTGGGCGTAGGAGATTTGAGAGGACTTGTCCTTAGTACGAGAGGACCGGGATGAACGAACCTCTTGTGTTCCAGCTGTCATGCCCGTGGCATAGCTGGGTAACGAAGTTCGGTAGTGATAACCGCTGAAGGCATATAAGTGGGAAGCACTCCTCAAGATGAGATCTCCCAACCCGTAAGGGATAAGAAGGGCCCAGGAAGACTACCTGGTTGATAGGCAGGGAGTGGAAGCGCAGTGATGCGCGTAGCTAACCTGTACTAATCGCCCGTTCGGCTTGACCATAAAATTTACTCGGTGCATAGACCAGCTGTCAGCCTTCAGCTATCAGCTATCAGTTAGAACCTGAACTGCTGCTGAAAGCAAGACTGACAACTGGCGCGCCGACGAAAACTTTGTAGCCGCTAGCTACTAGCTCTTAGCTACTAGCCAGCAACCAATCTATTCAGTTGCGAGACTTCGATCTCGAGTTCTTTGAGAGATTGCTGGGCATCAGCCCCTAAAAGTCGGCGCAGCACGAAGTTGCTGAACGCTGACGGCTGATAGCTGACAGCTACGACTTGTCGGTGATCACACCGCGGGGGTTCCACCCGTTCCCATCCCGAACACGGAAGTTAAGCCCCGCAGGGCCGATTGTACTGCACGCGCCAAGTGTGTGGGAGAGTAGGTCGTCGCCGGCATTAATAAAGGCCACGTTGAGAAATCAGCGTGGCCTTTTCCTTGCTGTCATGCGGAAGTAAAATTCGGGGACACTCCTGCTAGCTTAGCTAGCCTTCTATTCAAAAGTCTTTTGTTTGATCGCGGCAGCGCTGGAGCGCCTAAATAAGAACTTACAAACTTACAAAGGTGATGAAATTTGATCTATTCACGCTGAGCGCAGCAATGCATGCACTGAGCGCCGGGCAGGAGTGTCCGCGCCACACAGTTACGGGGGACTCATGATCATCGAAATGCGCACCTACCAAACCAAGCCCGGCATGCGGGAGGAATTTCTTGCAATCTTCAGAGCCCAGAGCATGCCGGCGCACCGCAAGATTGGGATTAAGATCATGGGGCCGTTTCCCTCGATCGAAGAGCCGACACATTCTTCTTCATGCGCGCCTTTCCCGATCTGGCCAGCCGCGAACCGATGAAGGCGAAATTCAACGAAGGTGAGTCGTGGAAGCAGGAACTGGAACACAAACTGATGCCTATGCTGGAAGAGTATGACGTGGTTCTGGTCGAGACCGACGATCTTGGGGGTTGGCAGTAGGAATGCCGCATGTAGTTGACATAGGCAACTAATTACTTGATACTGGCAACCTGCACAGGAGGTTAGCATGCCCACGCCGGCTCGCCTCGACATCGACCAGCTGGTTCAAACTGTTCGCCGCTTCAACCGCTTCTACACCCGCCAGATTGGAGTCCTCAACGAAGGACTGCTGGGCAGTCCGTTTTCCCTCACCGAAGTGCGCGTGCTCTACGAGCTGGCCCATCGCGATCAGCCCACCGCGGCCGAGCTCTGCAAGGAACTCGGGCTTGACCCCGGATACGTGAGCCGCCTGCTGAGCGACTTTGAAAAACGCGGCTTGATTCAACGTCTGCCTTCGCAGGCCGACGGCCGGCAAAGCCTACTCGCTCTCACTCGCAGAGGGCAGCAGAAATTTGCCGAGCTGGACGTCCGCTCCACCGCGGAGGTGAAAGCGATGTTGAGCAACATCACACTGCAGAGCGACCGCCTGCGTAATGCCATGCACACGATCGAAGAACTGCTGGGTGGAGCGGCGCCCGAGCCCGGCAAGGCACCGTACCTGCTGCGTCCGCATCAACCCGGCGACATGGGTTGGGTGGTGCATCGCCATGGCGTGCTCTATTCCCAGGAGTATGGCTACGACGAGCGCTTCGAAGCCCTGGTCGCCGAGATCGTTGCCCACTTTATCCAGCACTTCGATCCCAAGCGCGAGCGCTGCTGGATCGCCGAGCGCGAAGGCGAGATTGTCGGCTCGGTATTCCTGGTTAAGAAAACAAAGACGGTTGCCAAGCTGCGCCTGCTGCTGGTGGAACCGAAGGCCCGCGGCTTGGGAATCGGCAAACGCCTGGTTGACGAGTGTATCCGCTTCGCTCGCCAGACCGGCTACAAGAAAATCACTTTGTGGACGCAGAGCGACCTTCACGCCGCCCGCGGCATTTACGAAAAAGCCGGCTTCCGACTGCTGCATGAAAAGCCGCACCTCAGTTGGGGACACGACTTGATCGCTGAGACATGGGAACTGAAGTTGTGATTTACTGTAACCCGTGCTCCCGGATTAGCGAACCGGGAACTCCGCCTAGCGATTGAACATTGGCAACGTTCATCGATCACACACCCAAGCCTTAATTTCCGCTTAGGTTGGCAACCGTGAGCCCAGCGCCCGATCTCTTTGCACCCTTGCGCCAATATTGGGGCTACAGCTCCTTTCGTCCCCTGCAGGAGCGCATCGTGCATAGCCTGCTGGAGGGAAATGACGCCTGTGTGGTGATGCCGACCGGCGGAGGCAAGTCGCTCTGCTATCAGTTGCCGGCACTGGTGGTGGGGAAGACGGTTATTGTGATCTCTCCGCTGATTGCTCTGATGCAGGATCAGGCGGCGCAGCTCCGGCAGATGGGAATTCCGGCGGCTGTCCTGAACAGTGCTCTTACCTCTACGCAGCAATTCCAAACCATCCACCGGGCCCGGCAAGGAGAATACCGTCTGCTCTACCTTTCGCCGGAACGGCTGGCGCGCGAGGATACCATTGCCTGGTTGCGCCAGGTTCCTGTCGGTTTCTTCGCCATCGACGAAGCCCACTGCATTTCCGAATGGGGCCACGAGTTCCGCCCCGAATACCGCCATTTGTGCTGCCTGCGTCAACAGTTTCCCGAGCTTCCCATCGCAGCCTTTACGGCCAGCGCCACCCGGCGCGTGCGTCACGACATTCTCAACCAACTGCAATTGCGCAATCCGCATAAGTACATTGCCAGTTTTCATCGTCCTAATCTGCGCTATGCCATTCAGGAATGTGCGCCCAGCGTTCAACTCGAGCTACTCGTGCAAGGCCTGCGCCATTACAGCATCGGGAGCGTGATCGTATATGCCCCGACTATCGCCCGCGTGGAAGAAACGGTGGACTTCCTGGGAGACCACCGAATCGCCGCTGTTCCCTACCACGGGCAGATGGAAACCGACTTGCGGCGAAAGAACCAGGAACGCTGGATGTCCGATGAGGTGCGCGTTCTGGTGGGGACCATAGCCTTTGGGCTGGGCATCAACAAAGCTTCCGTGCGAGCCGTGATCCACCTTTCCTTGCCCAAGTCGATCGAGCAGTACTACCAGGAAGCGGGTCGCGCGGGCCGCGACGGAGAGCCCGCGGACTGCGTTCTGCTCTGGCAAAAGCGCGATGCCGGTTTGCTTGCCCATTTTATCGAGCAGATCACCGACCCGGCGGAGCGTGAGCGCGCCTGGGAGCGCTACCACGTGATGCGCGCCTTCGTGGAATCGAACGCTTGTCGTCATCGTCAGATCTGCTTGCACTTCGGAGAGCTTCCCAAGTGGGCTTCCTGCGGAAAGTGCGACGCCTGCGCTTCTAAACCGGAGTGGCTCTCCACCAGACTGGAGGAACCGAACCCCCGGGTTCCCTCGACTGGATCGGCCCTCACCGAGAAGCCTTCCAGACCTGGAGATCAGGTGAGAACCCCAACCGTAGATCCAGAATTACGTGAGTATCTGCGCGAGTGGCGTCGCACCACTGCCAAGCAACAGCGAGTTTCTGCATTCATCGTGATGTACGACACCACACTCGAAGAAGTATGTCGGAAGCGGCCCACCTCGCTGGCAGGGCTGTTGCAGATTTCCGGGATCGGACAGAGAAAGCTGGAGCTGTACGGGCAGCAGATCCTGGACGCGCTCGCGCGATTCGGCCACGGTGTCCGTGCCGCGCCGCTGCCCGAGAAAGCGCCACCGCCTGCCGAAGAAACCAAACGCCTCCTCGCCGAGGGCCGAACTTTAGAGGAGATCGCCACAATTCGGGGGCGGCAAGTGGCAACCGTAGTCGGCACGGTCGCGACGCTGCTAGAAAAAGGTGAATTGGAATTACAGGCCGGGTGGGTCGATCCGCAAAGGCAGCCAATCATTGAAGACGCCTGCGCCCGTCTGGGACTGCAGTCGCTAAAGCTTTTGAAAGAGGCGCTGCCCGAAGAAGTGAGTTTCGAAGAAATCCGACTGGTGGTCGCTCGGCTCCGCCGAAAACAAGTCCTCGACTCCCAGAATACTCCGGCATCTCCCCAGAAAGAGGCAGACTAGATGAGGTTTGCACGAAAACTCCACTACCTTGGCATCGCGATCCCGGATGGGTACCCGGAGAGGTCCCACAAACAGGCAAACCTGATCACCGTTTCCCACTTATTACTGTCCTGATTCCTGTTAACGAACTAGATTCCCAAAGCAATAATAAAGGCGGCCATTCGGCCGCCCGCTAGCTCCTAGCTACTAACCTAGCCCCTGCCTACTGCGTTTTCCCTTTCAGCATCTCCAGCACCCGGTCGAAGTCCTCGAGCGTGGCGTATTCGATCACAATCTTTCCCTTGCCTTTTCGATCGCGGATGCGTACCCGCACGCCTAAAACCCGCTCCAGTTCCTGCTGGGCGGCGCGCACGTTGGGGTCAACCCAGCGTGCCTGCGGTGTTTCCGCGCCCTTCTCGACCGGGACATTGATCTCGAAGACCAGATCCTCCAACTGCACAACCGACAAATGGTCTTTGATCGCTCGCTCTGCCACCTTGACGACCTGGCTAGGGTCGATCAGGGTCAGGAGCACGCGCGCCATGCTGAAGTCCAGCTGGCCTTCGATCAGCAGCTTCTGCACCTCGAAGGGCAGCTTGAGCAGGCGCATGTAGTTGGAGACTGATTCGCGCGAGCATCCGGTGCGCTGCCCGATCTGTTCCTGGGTGAGACCGAAGTCCTGGCTCAGCCGCGCAAACGCTCGTGCCTGCTCCATGCAGTTCAGGTCGGCGCGCTGCAGGTTCTCGATGATGGTCATCTCGGCAGCTTGCTCGTCGGAGACCAGCCGCAGGATGGCCGGGATTTTTTCCTTGCCCGCGAGCTTCGACGCCCGGCAGCGCCGTTCGCCGACGATCAGCACGTAGCGCGCGTCTTTCGGCCGCACAACAATGGGCTGGAGAACGCCGCTGGCCTTGATCGAGTCCGCCAGTTCGCGGAGTTCGTCTTCGCGGAAGATGCCGCGCGTCTGGTAAGGATTGTTGTCGATTAGGTCAAGAGCGATTTCGCGAATCTCGCCATCCGAGGGCTGGTGCGGCTTCGGTTGAACCGCAACTGCCCCGGCTACCGCGGGCCGCGGAGTGGTGGCTAGGATCGTACTAGTCGCGCGCGGCGTTACCGGCAGCAAGGACTCCAGGCCGCGCCCCAAGGCTTTGCGTTTTTCAACTGTGGTGGTGGTCATACTTTGCGGAGCCTCTCCTCCTGTTTCTTCCCGACGATCTCGGCGGTGAATGATTCCCGCGACTACATCGATGATAGTCAATGTATTAGATATCGACGAACATCAATCTATGCCGGCTTCTCCATCTCCACCGGAGCCGGCATTTCCGTGGGCGCCGGCAACTCTGCAGTAGCCTGCGCCGCCATGTAGTGCGCGATGATCTCCTTGGCCAGGCGGATATAGCTTTCCGCACCGCGAGAGCGTACGTCGTATACCAGCGCCGGCTTCCCATGGCTGGGCGCTTCGGCCAGCCGAATGTTGCGCGGAATCGACGTCTTACACAACTTGTCGGCAAAGAACCGCCGGAGTTCGGCCGTCACCTGTTGAGCCAGGTTGGTGCGCTCGTCGAACATGGTGAGAACCACGCCTTCAATCCCGAGATCGGCGTTGAAGCTTCCACGAATCCGCTCGATGGTGTCGAGCAGCTCGCTGATGCCTTCCAGCGCGAAGTACTCCGCTTGCATCGGGATCAGCACCGTATCCGCCGCCACCAGCGCGTTCAAGGTGAGCAGGTCCAGAGCCGGCGGACAGTCCAGGACAATGAACTGATAGCGATCCCGCAGCGAAGCCAAAGCGTTACGCAGGCGAAATTCGCGCTGATCCGCACCCACCAGCTCGATATTGGCGCCGATGAGGTTCTTGTGGGAGGGAATCAGCCACAACTGCTCGAGCTCGGTCTTCTGCAGCGCATCTTCGGCCGAGGCTGCCCCCATAAGCAGGTGGTAGGTGCTGATTCGTTCCGGGTCTTTGGCCAAGCCTAGGCCGCTGGTGGCGTTAGACTGCGGATCGCAGTCTACAAGGAGGCTATTTACTTCCGCCGCAGCAAAGGACGAGGCCAAATTGATGGCGGTCGTTGTCTTGCCCACGCCGCCCTTCTGGTTGGCTACCGCTATGACGCGTCCCATTTGGTTCTTGGAGAATCCAGAGATGGGCGCAGCATAAGGCGAGTGCGCCTGTGATTGCAATGCACAAATGTTGTGCAAAACGAAAATTTCTGTGCAAGCTGTGGTGGGAATTAGATTTTCAGCCTGTTAATCAGAAGTGTTCCACATGGAACATTCTTGGCTGGAGCGAGCCGCAGCATCGTTCGAGCCGAGTGTTCCACGTGGAACGTAATTGAGCGCACCTAGCTACCTTTTGCTTATCCGGTTGTTTCATCTAGGCACAAGCTGTCAGGCATTCTATTCGAGCTTCACACAAGATATGGTAGTTTGCTGAATCAACCGGATAACCACGGCTTTTGCACGGAACACACACGGATCAGAGCCTCTGTAGTGTGATCCGTGGATATCCGTGCAATCCGTGCTGTCATGCGGAAGTAAAATTCGGGGACACTCCTGCTAGCGGCCGCTCTGGGTTCTTTCCGTCCCTGCGAATCTCGGCGTGCTTGGCGCGGAACGTGACCACGCGATGCACGAAGAATTGTTCCACGTGGAACACGGGCGTGCTTGCGTTCCTCCAAGGGAGGCGGTAGAACATCGTAAAAAAAGAAGCCCGCGGATGTACCTGGATTCCCACGGATCAGAGTCCGCGTGTCGTGATCCGTGAATGTCCGTGCACGCTCTGGGTTCTTTCCGTCTCTGCGATTCTCGGTGTACTAGGCGGTAAGAAAGCCTTGCTGAAGACATTCGAGTCTCATTGTCGCGGCACGATTCTTCATGCCCCGTATTCACGGTGCCCTACGAGCAGAACCCGTTCGGACGACAGCGGTATCGCTAACGGGTCCATCCAATCGAAACCAGGCGCAAGCGAACGAACCCGAGGGCTCTGCTTTTCTCCAATAAACAGGGCCAGACGGCCGCTCGGAGCAACCAAGCGCGCTGCGACCGGCAACACCGAGTCGAACCGTTCGACAGCTCGCAAAGTGACCAGGTCCGGTGAGTTCTCTGATAACTCTTCGGCCCGCCCAGAAAATACTTCAACGTTTGCCAGTCCGAGCGAACGCACGACTTCGCGTAAGAAAGTTCCTTTCTTGTGATTGGACTCAATCAGCGTCAGATGGATTTCAGGAGCCCAGATCTGGATCGGCAATCCCGGGAATCCCGCGCCCGCTCCCACATCAGCAACACGCAATGCCGAGCTGGGCTCGGCCTGGGCGGGTCGGAGACCCGCCCCCACACCAACAAATAGGTGCTGGGCTGCGAACAGCGATTCCCCGAAGTGCCGTGTCACGATCTCTTCCGGATCGCGCACTGCAGTCAGGTTCAGCTTCTGATTCCATTGGATTAGTATATCGATGTACATCGATATATCTGTAAGCTGCGCTTCTGATAGCGGACAGGCCAGGAACGGCGACAGCAGGTCGGCAATTCGCGCGCTGTCCATGTAGGCTTCAGATTGTAATTGCTCGCACAGCCCGGCACAGTGGATATCGCGAACCAAATTCAGCAAGCATCAGGAGAGTTACAAGTGGGACAACTCTGACGGCTTCCGCCTTCAAATACGTTTACAATCACACGACGAGTCGCCAATAGCATTGAAAGTGGGAAACGCAATCTAGCTCTTCGGCCCGGCTCTGGCTAGAATATTTCGTTCTATGCCCGAAAACAATGGTTCCAGGAAGATCTACGTGTCGTTCGCAGGCCTGCCGCTGACGTTTGATCTCAAGTGGCCATTCCACCCCTCGACCTCCGGCTCAGACTGGTGGGTCTTGCACGGCACCATCGGCGTGGAGAATGCCAGCGGCCCGCACGCGCTGGTTGCGGTGAATCTCTCGGCCACGATCAAGGAGGTCATGCCGTCGCTTGATCCGAAAGACGCACAGGGCCCGGTGGTTAACGCGCTCCGTAAAGAGATAGACCGAAAGCAGATCGAGTTTGTGAAGTCACCGAAACTCTTGCCCGTGCACTTCTCGAGCCGCCATTACAATTTCAAGCGCAACCAGTTCATCTTCGAGAAGGCCAGCGACGAGCAGATTGCAACCTTCCTTGAGCGCAAGGTGTACTGGCAGACTCGCGCCACTGGCGGCGAGGTCTGGATCGCGGACGAGGTCGAGGCACAGTACTTGGACACCACAGCCCACCATCTCTCTGAAGTCGCCGGCCAACTGGCCAAGCAGGGCCTGTGGCGGATGGAGCGTGCCTACGCCACCGCAACAGACAAGCTGATGTCGCAATCGGCACGCTTCGAGCGGGATGTGAAGACTGCGCTAGAAGAGCTGGAGAAAAAGCACGTGTTCGAACGCGGGTGAGCTCCCTCGATGTTAGACACAGAGCTTCTGCAGTCGATTGCCACACAACTCGCTCGCGGCACCGAGGTCGTAGTCGCCGGCAAGACCCTGCGTGCTGCACGCACCAGTACCCGTCTGAAGTCTTTGCGCTTTGAGATGAATGGCCGCGACTACCAGGCCATCGAGCAGAATCCACGCAAGCCCAGCCGCTGGGGCCAATTGGCGCGCGACGGACACCAGGTCGTGCAATTCCGCGATGTGCAGAGCAATAAGTATGTAGCGGTCGCGGTGGACGGAGCAGTCGAGGAATACGGGCCGATGCGCCACTCCACGCAGGATGCTTCCCAAAACCAACACCGTTCAGAATAGTTGAATCTCTTTTACGCAGACGCCTTCTCCAGTTCTTTGCGATTCCACTTTCCCAGATCGGCGCCGGCGTCGTAAGTGGTCTGCAGAAATTCCAGCAGCGTGCCACGAGGCGAATAAGAACGGCGCACGTCGTCGTACATCAAGAAGAATTCCTTCATCTGTGCATGATAAAAAGCCCGCGGCGGCCGGAGCGGATACTGGGCGAAGCCAGGCGGCTCGGGCGCAGCATAGGCGTAGAAGGCCGCCCCTTTAATCTCTCCGCCGCCGGGCCAGAATCCATGGCTGATCACCTCGTGCGAGTAGGCCTCGCGCGTGATAGAGTCAGCGCCTTCGCGCTCAGGTGCACGGCGTCCTGAGAAGCGCGTCACTGCCAGATCGAAACTGCCCCAGAAGAAGTGAACCGGGCTCACCTTGCCGATGAACGCGGCACGGAACTCCTTGAAAATCGCGTCAACCATCACCAGGATCCGCCAAAAACGATTGGCATACTCCCGGTCGTAGGAGGCATGTCCTGTGTCGCGATCGAACGGAATCGGGTGGGGAATTTCCACCGGCCTTTTCCAGATCTTTACCTCGATACCAAGCTCCGCCAATGCTGCCATGAACTCGCGATAGAAGTCAGCCACCGACTGCGGCGCCAAAGCAAGGGTTCGGCCATCCCCATCGTTCTTGTGAATGGTTAGCTGGTGATGGAGAAAATCAAACTGGATCTCGAATATGCCGCCTTCATAGGGAATCGGCGACGTAGTAAGTCCTAAACAGTTGACGTACAGGGGCACTTCCCACCAGTGATTAATCTTCGGACTCAAGGCCAGCCGTACTTTGCCCACAATCTGCGACCACATGTGCAGCGTGGCGTAGGTGTCCTGCCACGCTTCCAAAGGCAATTCCGGCCAGAGATCGCGAGGCGGGCTTTGCGTGGTCCTCTTCATGGGTGCCTCCCGGTTCGGTTAAACCCCTTACGAATTCGCAATTGTAAGTCAGCTCAAGCCGGAACCGACATCAAGGGTTCGAGTTCGACATCGCATTGTCTGCCGCTGTGCTAAGGTTGCACAGTGTTCTCCTCGATGCGGTGGCTGCTGCAAGTCAACGTGGTCCTATGCCTGCTGATGGCGGTCTGCCTGGCGCAGGCACCCAACCCATCGCCTGATTCGCACAAGACTCAGGAGGAAACCAAACAAGAATCGCGGCTG
>Ga0209689_1004332_pt1 | contig 10294 bp, 8 predicted proteins | sample GraSoiAngelo_149_FD_187119 | JGI IMG/M metagenome (GOLD analysis project Ga0209689, IMG submission 187119) | Grasslands soil microbial communities from the Angelo Coastal Reserve, California, USA - 14_1009_09_30cm (SPAdes) (version 2) | ecosystem: Environmental > Terrestrial > Soil > Grasslands ...
TGAACTGGCCCGGATCGGTGCCCGGCTCGCCCCACGAGCGAAGCAGGGTGCCGTTGGGCGCGTACTTGTGGACGCGCGAGTTGCCGTAGCCGTCGGAGACGTACAGATCGCCCTCGGGTGACAGCGCGGTGTGCGTGCAGCGATGGAACGGCTCGCCGCTCATGTAGGGCCTCGGCGCGCCGGGGATTCCGAGCGTCAGCAGGACCTTTCCGTCGAGCGTGCAGTGACGGACGGTGTGGTCGCCGTCGTCGGTCAGCCACAGGGTGTCGTCGGGCGCCATGTGCACACCGTGCGCGCGGCGAAACAGCCCCTCGCCCCACGAGCTCAGGAAGTTCCCGTCGCGATCGAGCACGACCATCGGGTGCTGGCCGCGATTGAACGCGTAGATGCGGTCCTGCTTGTCAACCCCGACCGCGGCGACGTCGGCGTTGAACTCGCGGCCCGGCGGCAGCTTCGCCCAGGCGTCGACGACTTGGTAGCGATACGCGCCCGTGCCCAGGATGATCGGCATCGTCAGCCCCCCTCGAGGTAATCCGCGAAGTATTCCTCGGTCGTCACCCGGCGGCTCGTGAATCCCAGGCGAAACGCCTCGGCGGCGAACGCCTCGATCTGTGACCGGTTGCGCTCGAGCCCATAGGGATGGAAGTCCTCGCCCATCAAGGCCATCGTGTCCTCGAGCTCGGCCTCGAGCCACGGCGTCGCGTACGGGAACCCCCGCTGCGCCGCGGTGAAGCAGGCGTTGGCGGCGCTGAACGCCTCGGTGAGGCGTCGCGCGATCCACCGGTTCGCCTCCCACGCTTCGCGCCGAAGCACGATCAGGTGCTGCGGGGGGAACGCGCCCGTCTTCAGAAAGTATTCTTGCTCGACCAGGCGAAAGTCGGGGAACAGGCGGATGATCGGCCCTGTCCGTGGGTGGTAGGCCTCGGGCCGCGGCGGACTGTAGATGGCCTCCAGCTCGCCGGCGATCAGCATCTCCGACAGCGATCGGCCCGTCGCGGGCGCGTGCACACCCGGCGGCAGCTTCTGGTCCATCGGCGTGGACCAGGGGGTGTCGATATCACCGATCCACCATTCGATCGCCGCCGGATCCAGCCCGATGAAGCGCAGGAAGTGCCGGTACCAGATCGAGCCGCTCGCGGTGTAGCTGTACATGCCGATGCGCTTGCCCGCCAGATCCGCCGCCGACTTGATCGGTCCGCCCCGGCGCACGTACAGGTCGCGCGCGGTGAAGTTACGCAGCGGAAACACGGGCAGGCCGACGTAGCGGCGGTCGCCCTTGTCGATGCGGTAGAGATACTGCGCCATCGACCACTCGCCGCCCTGCACCGCCGGGTCCTGCACGGCTCGACGAAGCATCTCGGCGCGCGCCGGCCACGAGCCACGGCTGCCGAGGATCATCGTGAGCGCGATCCCGTCGGGCTTCACCTCGCCGGTCGCGAGCGGCATGATGCGCGCGTAGTCGGCGCACGTCAGGGTGATCGGAATCATGGGTTGCCCTCGAACAGATTGCCCTCCGGCCACGTCTTGACCTTCCCCTTGGCGACCCAGAGGCCGCGGTCCAGCTCGCCTCGGAACCCCTTGCGGTCCCGCGGCCGGCTGTTGAACGCGGCCACCCAGGCAAACCCGTCGGCGGTGCGAACGGCGAGCGTGCTGGTCCCGGGCAGCGAGCCGAAGTGAAACAGGTTGGCGCCGCTCCGGACCGGCCGGACATTGATCCCCAGGCCGTAGAAGGTGTTGTTCGTGTTGTAGCCCTCGGCATCAGGCGAGGCTGCCTTCAGCCCGGAGCTCGCGTTCATCTCGGTGAGCGTCGCGGTCTTGAGAAGAGCCGCGCCGCGCCGGCCCTCGATGGCGAGGATGAACCGGAGATAGTCGACGGGCGCGCCGATCCAGCCTCCGTACGAATCCATCGTCTCCACCGCGAAGGCTCCGTAGGGCTGAGGGGCGAGCTTCGCGCCGAGCCCCGGCATCGCCCTCACCTCCTTCGCTTCACGGTAGTCGTAGTAGGCAACCTCCCCCTCGGCGGGCTGCAGCGTCCGACCGATCCTCATTCGGGTCGCTCCGACCGGGGCGAGGACGTGCTCACGGACGTGAGTCTCGTACGGCGTGCCCGTCACCCGCTCGACGACGCGCCCGAGAATACAGTAGCCGACGTTGGAATAGGCGAACACCTCGCCCGGCGCAAAATCGAGCTTGCGCTCGAGGGTATCGCGCAAGACGGTCGGGCAGTCGGGCGGCAGAGAGCCGCCCTGGCGGCGGGCGGCGGCAGCCGCGCCCGGCAGGAACACGGCGTCGCCCGAGCGGTCGCGATCGAAGCCGCCTGAGTGCTGGAGGAGGTGGCGCACGGTGATGTCGTGGACGCGCGAATCGGCGATCCGATCCGCACGCGGCCCGATCTCGCCCAGGAGCGGCAGCACCTTGTCGTCGAGCTTGAGACGCCCCTCCTGGACCAGCTGGAGCACGGTGACGGCGGTGATGGTCTTCGAGAGGCTCGCGAGACGGAACAGACTCGTGGGCTCGACAGGAACGGCGCGCTCCTTGCTGGCCAGCCCGTAGCCGCGCACCAGCAGCAGCTTGTCCTTGTGCGCGACGGCGAGCCCCGCGCCCGGCACGTCCCATTTCTTGATCAGCGCCAGCATGAACTCGTCGTAAGCGCCGAGCCCGGGCAGCGCGGATCCCGTCGGCTCGGCGTACGCCTGGAGAGCGCCGGCACTGAACAGCAGGGCGACGGCGAGGACGATCGGCTTCACGCGCTCGCGCTCTTGCGTGCCTCGAAGATCGCCCGAGGGTTGCGCACGAGCATCTGCTCGATCTGGTCTTCCTTGACTCCCGCCTTGCGCAGTGCCGGAAGGATGTCGTCCGAGATGTGGTTGTAGTGCCACAGCGGCCGGGTCCGGCGCTTGGCGTCTTCCGAAAGCATGTCGCTCCAGCAGTTGGCGTCGTGCGAGAGCACCATCTTGCCGGCGTAGCCCTCCGCGCACAGTCGCGCGACCACGTCCACCCGCTTCGACGTCGGCAGGAAGTTCTCGAGGCCGAAGCGGTCCATCCCGATGGTGCTCCCCCGCTCCATCATGCCGCGCAAATACCCGAGATCCTCGCTGTCGCCGCTGTGACCGATGATGACCCGACTCAGATCGACGCCCTCCTGGGCGAAGATCGCCTGCTGCATCTCGCCGGTCCGCCCGGCCGCCCAGGTGTGCGTCGAGATCGGGACGCCCGTCGCCTTCTGAGCCCGCGCCGAGGCGCGCAGGACGTTGTCGATCACCGGTGTCACGCCGGCGGTATCGGTGGCGCATTTGATGATCGCGGCCTTGATGCCGCTGTTGGCGATCCCCTGCGTGATGTCGCGGATGAACAGATCGGCGACCGCGTCGACGCCGTGGGCGCTGAAGTACCGCTGCGGCATCCACCAGACACCGGTGGCGACGACGATGTGCACGCGCGAGCGACGGGCGACGCCCAGGATCAGGTCGATGTCCCGTCCGAGATCGACGGTGGTCAGATCGACGATGGAACGGATGCCGCGGCTGTAGAGGTCGGCCATCTTCCGCTCGGCGATGTCCAGGATGCCGTTCCGGTCCCAGAGATGGGGCCAGTTCTCCTGGACTCCGGGGGAGCGCGTGACGACGTGCTCGTGCATCAAGGTTGGCCCGAGCTCGGTCGTGGCGACCGGGCCCAGCGCGGTCTCGACGGTTGTCATCTCGATCTCCTCTATCGCGTGCAGACCTCGAGCACCGGCTTGTCGCCGCGAACGGCGGCGAGCACGACCGACTCGATCGACGATTCGCACAGGAGACGCTCGGCGGTCTCGCGCGCCGGCTCCCGGTCTTGGAGGGTCTCGACCTTGTTGATCAGGGCGACGACACGGGCTCCCGACGGCACGTTCTTGAGCCCGCCCTCGGCGTGAGCCAGCACTCGCGCGACGAGCTCCGGCGTGACGACCGCGCCGAGTGGCGCGCCGCTCAGCCTGCTGACGAGCTCGGGACGGTGAACGTGCTCCGCATCCAACACCTTGCCGAAGATGTCGGCGCCGACGACTGGGACGACCAGGGTCGTCTCGACTGGAGTCGCCGGCTCGTGGTCGGCCGGCGCCTTGAAGGGGCGCATGCGGGAGCCGTCGGCCTCGTTCAGGAGGCACACCCCCGGGCACCACGCGCGCAGGCGTCCGAACAGCTCCAGCGAGACCCCGGCTGCCCTGCCGGTCGGCGCATCGCTGGGCCCGACGACGAGCACGTGCCGATGGGCGGCCAGCGCCGCCGCGATCGTCTCCTCGGTGGCATCGGTCGCGCTGACGTGGGCGGGCGCCAGCGCGATCTGTGCCGCGAAGATGTGGGTGGTCGTCGTGGTGAGCGCGCGCTCACCCCGCTCTACGAGCTCGCGCGCCAGCCGGAACATCGCGGTGGTCTTGCCACCTCCACCGACCAGCGCGACGACGTCGCCGGCGCCGATACCGAGCGCCTCAGCCAGGGTCAGCGTCAGCCTCGAGTCCCCGCCGCCGCGCGCTCGATCAGCTCCTTGGCGCCGGCCTGGATCCACGGAAAGAAGCTCGTCATCACGACGCGCACGCCCAGGCGGGTGTAGCGCTCGACGTTGCCGACGTTCACGAGCGTGCCGGCCACCCGCCCGGACTGGACGATCCTCTTGATCGCGCCGTCGATCGTCTGCTGGACCTCGGGATGCGCGGTGTTCCCGATCTGGCCCATCGAGGTGGCCAGATCGCTCGGCGCCACGAAGAAGCAGTCGATGTGGTCGACCTTGAGGATCTCGTCGAGGCTCCGGACCGCGACGATGTCCTCGATGAGCACGATCAGCAGGCTCTGGTCGTTGGCGGTTTTCAGATATCCGTCGACGCCGAAGCCCTGGCGGCTCGTGTACATGCCACGCTTGCCGAGCGGCGCGAACTTGCCGGCCCCGACGACCGATTCGGCCTCGGCGCGGTTGTTGACGTGCGGCACCACGATGCCCTGGGCGCCGCGATCGAGCGTGCGGTAGATCGTGGCGTAGTCGTTGTCCATCACGCGCACGACCGAGGTCTTGCCCCAGAGGTCGCAGGCGCGGGTCAGGTTGCCGAGGTCGCCGTAGTCGACGCCCCCGTGCTCGCCCTCGAGCCAGATGCCGTCGACGTCGAGGGTGCCGAGCTGATCGATCAGGTCCGGTTCGTTGGTGCCGGCGACGATCGTCGCGACATGGCCGGCGGCGAGCTTTTCCTTCACGCGATTCGGTCGGATCTTCATGCAGCCTCCTTCGCGGGTCGGGGAGCGCCTTGTCCCGACCGCCGGGCGGATTCTAGCACCGCTCGCATATGCTCGTCTCACCGCGGGTTCGTGCGCTTCCCCTCTCCCCCCGCTTGGTGTATCGTCACCGCACGGTTCGCCCGGGCCGTCCCGTTCCGTCGCGATGTCTGAGGAGGAGACTCCATGAAGCGTAGGCTCCCCGGCCTCGTGGTCCTGACTCTCCTGGGGCTCGTCGCCGGGCCGATCGGCGCCGGCGCACAGGGCAAGGACACGCTCACCGTCGCACTTCCGTCGCACGCGCCGACTCTCGATCCCCACATGCACTTCGAGCGCGTCGGCATCCTCGTCAACATCAACATGTTCGACTCGCTTTTGCATCGCAGCGCGAAGCTAGAGTTCGAGCCCTCGCTGGCCCTTTCGTGGAAGGCGCTCAACGACACGACGTGGGAGTTCAAGCTCCGCAAGGGCGTCAAGTTCCACGACGGCTCGATCCTGACGGCCGAGGACGTGAAGTTCTCGTTCGATCGGGTGCTGGAGCCGGGCAAGGAGCAGAAGAAGTCGCCGCAATACGGCAACGTTCGCGCGATCAAGGAAGTCAAGATCGTCAACGCGGACACGATCCATCTGATCACGGACAAGCCGTTTCCGCTCCTGCTCGAGCGCGTGGTGTTCTTCCCCATCGTGCCGAAGAAGCACATCGAGAAGGTCGGCGAGGAGGCGTTCGGCAGCACGGCGGCGGTCGGCACCGGCCCGTGGAAGCTCGTGGAGTGGAAGCGCGATCAGCACATCCGGCTCGAGGCCTTCGATCAGCACTGGCGCGGGAAGCCGGCGTTCAAATACGTCGTCTTCCGGGCGATCCCCGAGGTGGCGACCGCGGTCGCCGAGCTCAAGACGGGCGGCGTCGACATCATCCGCAACGTCAACGCCGACCTCATGCCCGACATCAAGAGTCATCCACTGACGCGGATCAGCACGACGCCGATCCTCCGCGTGCACTACATCTCACTCGACATGCGGAGCGCGCCGTTCGACAAGAAGGCCGCCCGCCAGGCGGCGAACTACGCCATCGATAAGCAGGCGATGATCCAGAAGATGATGGCGGGGTTGGGGCGCCAGGTGGCGACGGTCGTCCAGCCGGCCGCGTTCGGGTTCGATCCCTCCGTGCCGTCATACCCGTACGATCCCAAGAAAGCCAAGGAGCTGCTGGCCCAGGCCGGCTATCCGAACGGCGTCGACATCACGCTGCACAGCTCCTCGGTAGACTGGCGCCCGCACTTCGAGGCCCTCGGCCAGATGCTCACCGAGGTCGGACTCCGCACGACGGTGAAGATGTGGGACCCGGGCCCGGCCTGGAATAAGTTCTTCCAGTCCGAGGGCAAGGCGACGAACGGACAATACGGCAATTGGGGTAATTACTCGGTCTTCGACGCCGACGCCGTGCTGCATCCGCTCTATCACACCGAGCCCGGCGGCTGGATCGGCAAGCACTATGCACGGGTCGAGGGCCTCGACAAGCTCATCGACGAGGGCCGTTCGAGCATCGACCAGGCGAAGCGGAAACGGATCTACGCGGAGATCCAGCGGATGATCCGCGAAGAAGCGCCCTCGATCTTCCTGTACACGCAGAACGACACGCTGGGCATCTCGAAGAAGGTGGCCTACGAGGCGCGCCCTGACGAGTGGCTCTGGCTCTTCGCGGCCAAGCCGGTGAACTGAGGCGCTGAAGGAGGAGGCTCCGTGTCGGCGTTCCTGATCCGGCGCCTCCTCCGTTTCGTCGTCGTCTGTGTCGGCGTCTCCGTCGTCACCTTCTCGATCCTCCACGCGAGCGGCGACCCGGTCGCCCTGATCATGCCGGAAGCCCCCGAGGCCGACCGGGTCAAGCTCCGGGAGGCGCTCGGACTCTCGGATCCGCTGCCGACGCAGTTCGTTCGCTTCGTCACCAATGCGGCGCACGGCGAGTTCGGCAGGTCGTTCTTCTACCGCGAGCCGGCGTTCGGCCTCGTCATCGAGCGCATGCCGACGACACTGGCACTGACGTGTCTGGCCGTCGCGGTGGCGCTCGCGGTTGCGCTGCCCGTCGGCATCTACAGCGCGGTGCGCCGCAACACGGTCACCGACCATGCGGCCACGGTGGTCGTCTTCCTCGGTCAATCGATGCCAGTGTTCTGGATCGGTATCATGCTCATGCTGCTGTTCGCGGTGCAGTGGCGGCTGCTGCCCGTCTCGGGCTGGGACACATGGCCGTCGGTGGTGCTGCCGTCGGTCACGCTCGGGGCGTTCACGACGCCGCTCTTCATGCGGATCATTCGTTCGAGCATGCTGGAGGTCATCAACCTCGACTACGTCCGGACGGCGCGAGCCAAGGGCCTCTCCGAGTGGCTGGTGATCTGCCGCCACGCGCTGCGCAACGCGGCGCTCCCGATCGTCACCGTGATCGGCTTGCAGTTCGGTCTCCTCCTCGGCGGCGCGGTGCTGACGGAAACGGTCTTCGCCGTCCCGGGCGTCGGGCGGCTGCTCGTCAGAGCGATCGTGCAACTCGACTTTCCGATCGTGCAGGCCGGTGTGTTCCTCCTCGCGATGATCATCGTGTCGGTCAACTTCCTGGTGGATGTGCTCTATGTCTACCTGAACCCCACGATCAGGCTCCGCTGATGGCCGTTACCCTGCCGCAGCAAGCGGTCGCCTACGAGGTGTCGGTGGGCACCGCCAGCGGCTCGCGAGCGTGGCGGCGGTTCGCCCTCAACCCCGCCGCCCTCGCGGGCATGCTGATCCTTCTTGTTGTCGTGGGCGCGGCGCTGGCCGCGCCGTGGGTGGTGCCACACGATCCGGCCAAGCAGTCCCTGCTCCGCCGCTTCACCCCTCCGGTGTGGCAGACCGGCGGAAACGCCGCGTATCCGCTCGGCACCGACCAGGTCGGGCGCGACGTGCTGAGCCGGATCGTCCACGGTGCGCGGATCTCGCTGCTCGTCGGCGTGTCGGCGGTCATCGTGAGCCTCCTCGTCGGCGTCACGGCGGGACTGGTCAGCGGATTCGTCGGCGGGAAGGTGGACACCGCCATCGGCACCGTCGTCGACGTCACGCTGTCGTTCCCGCAGATCCTGCTCGCCCTCGCCTTCGTGGCGGCACTGGGGCCGAGCCTCGTTACCATCATCGTCGTGCTCGGGCTCACGGGCTGGGAGCGCTACACGCGCGTGGTGCGGGCCGAGGTGATGGCGCTGCGCGAGAAAGAATTCATCGAGGCGGCGCGAGCGATCGGCGTGGGCCGGCTGCGCATCATCTTCCGGCACGTCCTGCCCAACACGGTGTCGTCGATCGTGGTGATGTCCACGCTTCAAGTCGCGCAGGCCATCCTGGCCGAAGCGGCGCTGTCGTTTCTCGGCGTGGGCTCGGGGCGCGCGTACCCGACGTGGGGCCAGATGATCTCTCTGGGTCGCGACTTCGTGACCGTCGCGTGGTGGCTGCCCACGCTCCCCGGGCTGGCAATACTGGTGACGGTGCTCGCGATCAACCTCGTCGGCGATCGTCTGCGCGACGCCCTGGATCCCAGGACGACCTGATCACGGCTCGGGGGCGCGAGCCGGCGGGAAGCTGAAGACGTTCGCCGGCTCGTGCGAGAGATCGTGGTCGCGCCGAAGGCGACGGACCATACCCAGTGCGTACGGCGCGCCCTCCAGCAGTTGCGCCAGCATCAGATCGTCGAGCTCGAGCCCCGCGCGACGCGCCGCCTTCACGCAGAGATCGCGGGTCTCGGCGTCCACGCGATCGGTCGGCTCCGAGAGCACGGGCGGCGGCGGCACCTCGGGCGCGGCGGCACCGGGCACGAGAATCGGGTGGCGCGTGTGCCACGCGGCGGCGCGCTCGTAGGCGTGACCGACGCGCAGGATCGTCTCCTCGCCGAACGGCCGTCCGAGGATCTGCATGCCGAGTGGGAGCGTGTTGCCGCCGAAGCCGTTCGGCAGCGCCAGCACGGGCTGGCCCGTCACGTTCCACGCCGTGAGCAAGCTCGGCTTCTGCCAGAACGAGACGCTGCGATAGTCGCTGAGACGCGGGGCCTCGCCCATGCCCGCGGTGACGAATGCGTCGAAGCGCGCGTAGAGCGGCGCCATCTCCGTCATCATGCGGCGGTGCTCGCGCGTGGCCTGGACGTAATCGTTGGCCGTGAACAGCACCGACGGAAGCGCGCGCGAGCGAAAGTCGGCGCCGAAATCCTTGGGCCTGGCGATCAGGTTCCTTGCGTGAACGCTGAAGATCTCGCTCTCGGCGATGATGAGCTTGACGTCGAAGTAGCTGGCGAGCGGCCGCACGCGGCACTCCTCGAGCTCGGCGCCCAGGCGGCGCAAGACGTCGAGTGCCGCGTCCATCGCTCGGCGCACATCCTCCGACGCCGGGATGTCGTCTTCCCAGTGATGGCGCAAGACGCCGATCCTGAGCCCGCGAAGATCCTCACCGAGCGCGCGACGGTAGCGAGGAATCGGACGGCTCAGGCTGCCCGCGTCCTTCGGGTCATAGCCGGCCAGCGCCTCCAGCGCCAGCGCGCAATCCTCGACGGTACGAGCGAGCGGCCCGCAATGATCGAACGTGTACGAGTTGGTGATGACGCCGGCACGGCTCACCAGCCCGAAGGTCGGCATGAGCCCGACGATGCCGCAGAGCGATGCCGGGCCGCGGATCGAGCCCCCCGTGTCCGAGCCGAGCGCGACCGGAACCATGCCCGCCGCGACGGCGGCGCCCGAGCCCGACGAGGAGCCGCCCGTGAAGCGCTCGAGGTTCCAGGGGTTGCGCGCGGGCGGCCAGGGCAAGTCGAACGAGGGGCCGGCGTGCGCCATCTCGTGGGTCGCGAGCTTGCCGAGGAGCACCGCGCCCGCCTCGTAGAGCCGGCGCGTCGTGGTCGCGTCCTCGGCGGGAATGCGGTCGATGAAGACGCGGGAATGGCCGGACGTGAGGATGCCCTTCGTGTCGTAGATGTCCTTGAGCGCGAACGGGATCCCGTGGAGCGGGCCCCGATGCTTGCCGGCCGCGATCTCGGTCTCGGCCACCCGCGCCTGCCGACGGGCCAGGTCGAA
>Ga0209689_1004334_pt1 | contig 10290 bp, 6 predicted proteins | sample GraSoiAngelo_149_FD_187119 | JGI IMG/M metagenome (GOLD analysis project Ga0209689, IMG submission 187119) | Grasslands soil microbial communities from the Angelo Coastal Reserve, California, USA - 14_1009_09_30cm (SPAdes) (version 2) | ecosystem: Environmental > Terrestrial > Soil > Grasslands ...
ACTTCCAGCGGCGACAAATCGCGCGATTCCTTGACGACTTTGTATTCGATCGGTAGCCCATGACAGTCCCAGCCCGGAACGTAAGGTGCGCGTTTGCCGAGCATCGTTTGCGATTTCACGACAAAATCTTTCAGGATTTTGTTGAGCGCGGTTCCCATGTGCACGTCGCCATTGGCAAACGGCGGGCCGTCATGAAGCACGAACAACTCCCGATCTTTGCGCGACTGCTGGATTCGCTGATAGAGCCGCGTTTCATCCCACATTTTCAGCAGCTCCGGCTCGCGCGTGACCAGATTCGCCTTCATCGGAAAATCCGTGCGCGGGAGATTGAGCGTGTCTTTGTAATTTTGGCTCATCGGGGCGCGCGGACGCTAACATTCACGCCCAGTCAAATCAACGCGATGCCCGCGACGCCCTCTATATATATAATGGAAACGCCGCCAATGAAATTGCCCTTGCCATCAGGCTGTTAGGTGATATCTCGCAGAAATGCAACGCACCGAATTTTTCCTCGACTGGTCGCCTGCCTTCTTCGCGTTCCCGCGCTCCACCATTCAGCCTCATCAACGGCAAAAAGTGTGTTTCCGAACCTCGCGTCTGGTCGTCCCGTTGCTCGCTTCCGCTTATCTGGCTTTCCTGGCGATCAATCATTCGAGTCACGCGCAAACTGCCGCTGCGGAACACATCGTCGTCACCGGCGAACCGTTACCGAGCGCTTACGGCGCGCCAACCAGTTTTTCGCAATCGCGTTTCTCACCGCTCACGAACGCTTACGTGCTGCCGCCCGGAGCCGTTTACGCCAGCCTCATCTACGAAGATGCCGTCGTGCACTTTCGCAGACCCGATCACGATTTCACGGAAGAGATCGAGCTTGGTTTGCCTTACCGCATTAACATTGCAACGGAAGTCGATGTCGAACATTACGGCGACGAAACCCAGGTCCGTAGTTTCAGTATCGAAGGGCGTTATGCTTTCGCGAATTGGGGCAAGATTCCGTTAAACCCAACCCTTTTTGCCGAATACAAAGTCGGCGGCGGCAGAATTCTTCATGATGAAGGTCCGCCCACTCCCGCCCACAAATTTGGTCCCGGCGGTTTCGACACTTCGATGGACATTCCCGACGCTTATGAACTGCGCCTGCTGCTATCGGAAGATTTCTTCGATCGCGCCGAATGGGCCTTCAATCTTTTCTTCGAGCAAGAAATGAGTGGAGATCGCGGCCGCGAGTGGGGATTTGCCCAAAGCCTGGTCACTCCGTTTTGGCTCGCGCATGAAGAATTAAAAGGCGGAATGGAATTCCTGTTTCGCAGTTTTACCGACAAGGGAATTCGCGGGAAACCTTACAACAGCTTTATCATCGGACCGACCGCGGCCTGGCGGCCAAGTCGAAACACGCGTTTCGACATTTCGCCGTTGTTTGGTGTGAATCATAAATCGCCGGTGATGCAGTTGTTCGTTGTCTTTTCCTATTACTTCGGCGGTGGCGGGGCCGGTACCACCGAAGAAGGCGCTGAAGCGCCCGCTTCGACGCGAAATCGCTAGCAGTGCAGTTCTACAGGCGCTCGCCGCGAGCGCCTGATTTTTAGTTTCGGTGCTCGATCCAAGCACCGCTACAGCTCTTGACCCGGTTTTGCGCCGTCGATAGTTTCACCTCGGAAAGGAGCTCGCCAGGTGAAAACCGAAGTCTCGATCGAATATTGCGTCGTTTGAAACTACACGCCGAAGGCCGTCAGTTTGGCGACCAAAATTCTTGAACTCGGCGAACGCATCAAATCGCTCACCCTCATTCCATCGGGCGGGGGCGCTTTTGAAATTCGCGCCAATGGCAAATTGCTCCATTCCAAACTCGATTCCGGCGACTGGCCGGATTTCGATTCCATCGTCACCGCAATCAAAAAAGCCAAATAAACGGCAGTCCGCCTCGGACTTTCAGCGTTTCAGCTTTTCAGCTTTTCAGCTTGTCGCCTTTCGGAGAGTGAAGGGTGCCTGGTGGCCCTCGCGGTCTTCAAAACCGTTGTCGGTTCGCAAGAGCCGGGGCAGGTTCGATTCCTGTCCTCTCCGCAACAATCTTCCTCTTCCGCTTAATCTTAATCTTTCGAAAGGAGGTGAATCAGATTGTCGCGCGAACAAATCCGTAAATTGACCTCGTTGTCGTCCTGCGCTGGGTGAGCAGCCAAATTGAGCCAACAGGCCCTGGCGCAAGTTTTGCGTCAGCTACCAACTTATCGCAATCGGAACGTCCTCGTGAATTCGAGCACGTTCGACGACGCCGGCATTTACCGTCTGGACCGACATCGAGCCCTCGTTCAAACCGTGGACTTCTTCACTCCCATCGTGGATGACCCGTTCGCTTACGGACAGATCGCCGCCGCCAATGCGCTCTCCGATGTTTTTGCGATGGGCGGTCGGCCGATCACGGCGCTGAATCTTATGGGTTTCCCAATGAATCTTGTCTCGTCAAAAACAATTGCGTCGATTCTGCGCGGTGGCTTGGAAAAAGCCGCTGAGGTCGGCTGCGCGATCATCGGCGGACATTCAATTCGAAATCCGGAGCCAATCTACGGCCTCGCCGTCACCGGAGTTGTTGATCTTCGAAATATTCTCGCCAATGAAAATGCGCGACCCGGCGACTTGCTCGTTCTCACAAAACCGCTCGGGACCGGTATCGCCACGACTGCGATCAAACGCGGCGTCACGTCGCGCGCGCTCAAAAAGAAAGTCATCGCCCTGATGTCACAGACCAATTCGGTCGGCGCGGAGCTGGCCGAGAAACGCTATGTTCGTGCGGCGACCGACATCACCGGTTTCGGATTACTCGGCCATCTCGCCAACATGTGTCGCGCGAGCAAGGTGAGCGCTGAAATTTTTCCGGACCGCGTGCCAGCAATTACCGACGAGATCTTCAAGCTGATCAAGCGCGACTGCATTCCCGGCGGCACTCGCGACAATTTGAAAGCCGCAACGAACACCGCCGATTTAAAATCAGTATCGCCGGTTCAGCGCGCTTTCTTGGCGGATGCACAGACCAGCGGCGGCCTGCTGCTCTGTGTTGCCGAATCGGCCCTGCCAAAAGTTCTCCGCGTCCTAAAGAAAGCTCGCACGCCTTGCGCCGCGGTCATCGGCCGCATGACTTGTCGGCGAAAGAAGCTGATATGCCTGAGAAAATAAAATCGCGCTCGCGCCGTGCTATTCCGGCCGTGAACAAAATTCTCGATTCGTTAGGCGAAAAGGCCAGTCCGGCTCGGATCGATTTGCCCCGACCGCTGATTGTCGATGTCGTCCGACAAGAATTGGCGCAGATTCGTCGGCAACGCCAGATCCCGGAGTTCGCCGCAATTGTCGACCTTGTCCAGGCGTCGCTTGAGAAGCTTCGCGCGAGTCGAATTCAACCGGTGATCAACGGCACCGGCGTCGTCATTCACACCAACCTCGGTCGATCGCCCCTTCCGCAAGGCGCAGGCGAAGCGCTCCGGAACACCGCTTCCTCTTATAATAATCTAGAGCTCGATCTTACCACCGGCGACCGCGGTGGCCGCGGCGTTTATCTCGAGCGCGCGCTAGCCCTCCTCTGCCAGACAGAAGCGGCCACCATCGTGAACAACTGCGCCGCCGCGCTCGTTCTGATTGTTCGCTATTTTATTCAGTCGAAACTTGACCGGTTAAACCGGTCAAGTTCGCATCGCGCCCAACCGGAGGCGATCATTTCCCGCGGCGAACTGGTTCAGATCGGAGGAGGTTTTCGAATCGGCGAAATTCTTGAGACGAGCGGCGCGAAGTTGCGCGAAGTCGGCGCGACCAACAAAACGACGCTCGGAGATTATGCGCGCGCCATCGCCAAACAGACCGCGCTCATTCTGAAAGTACATCGGAGCAATTTTTTTATGAGTGGCTTTGTCGAATCGCCATCCACCGCCGATCTTTCCGCGCTTGCCAGAAAAAAACGCGTCCCGTTTGTGGAAGATCTCGGAAGCGGCGCGATGAGCGCCACCGAGCAGATCGGATTGCATCATCACGAGCCAACTCCTGTTGAGGTGTTGAAGGATGGCGCGGACCTCGTTTGCTTTAGCGGCGACAAATTATTCGGAGGACCACAGGCCGGAATCATCGTCGGGAAAAAACGATTGATTGCGGCGCTCAAAAGCGAACCGCTCTTTCGCGCCCTGCGCTGCGACAAATTAGTTTTCGCTGCCTTGCAAACGACGGTCGATCTTCACCTCAACCAAGTGACGAGCGAAATTCCCGCGCTCGCGCTTTTGCAAATCCCGAAAGACGAATTGCGCGCCCGGGCCGCCGCGATGGTCACTCGTCTCCAGGGATTGCCGGTGAAAATCACGATCGGCAGTGCGACGTCGAAGATTGGCGGCGGCACTTTGCCGAGATCAATCTTGCCCTCGATCACGCTCGATTTTCTGCCAGAGGACAGCTCGGTCCAGGATTTTGCGCGCGTACTTCGCCATTCTGCTCCGCCCGTCATTGGTTACATCGGGGATGGACGGTTCAAACTCGATCTCCGCACGATTTTTTCGCACCAGGACGATCTGGTCATCGACGCCATTCGCACTGCGTGCACCATTCGATGAAACATTTTATTCTCGCGACCGCAGGTCACGTCGATCACGGCAAGAGCGCGCTCATCAAAGCGCTGACTGGGACCGATCCCGATCGTTTACCGGAAGAAAAAGCTCGCGGCATCACGATCGATTTAGGATTTGCCGAACTAAACCTCACTGGACCTGAAGGCGAAACATTTCACATCGGCATTGTCGATGTTCCAGGTCATGAAGATTTCGTTCGCAACATGATCGCTGGAATCGGCTCGATCGATATCGGGCTTCTGACCGTGGCGGCGGATGACGGGTGGATGCCGCAAACCGAAGAGCACTTGCAGATTCTGCTTTATCTCGGTCTAAAGCGAATCGTAGTCGCTCTCACGAAAAGCGATCTCGGTAACACCGACAGCGTGACCGCGCAGATTCGTGAAAAGCTCGCCGGCACACCGTTCGCGAACTGCCAAATCGTTCCGACCTCTGTTCGCACTGGTGAAGGGCTTGAAGATCTGAAACGGGCGCTCGCTTCGGAGTTCGCTGCCTTGTCACCACCACGCGACATCGAAAAACCGAGATTATTTATCGATCGCGCGTTTACGTTGCGCGGAATCGGCACTGTTGTGACGGGGACGCTCACCGGTGGAGCATTGCGGGTCGGCGATACGATTTTCGTTCAACCAAGAGGCATCTCCGCTCGTATTCGCTCGCTTCAGAGTCACGGCCGAGACGTCGATCTTGTTCAGCCGGGAACACGCACCGCAATTAATCTGCCGGATCTCGAAATCGGCACCGATGTGAAACGTGGCGACGTCATCGGCGCTCAGTTGTTGGGGCCGAGTTCCACATTGGACGTCCTTCTCACCCGCACGGCCCGATTGCGACGCGCCGTGCCGATGAAATCAGGCGCCTCCGCCTACGTTCATCACGGCACAACGCGAACGCTGGCAAAGATTATTTTGGCAGAAAGCGAATCGCTCGCGGCCGGTGAGAGCGCGTTTGCGCAACTGCGATTGACCGCGCCGCTACTCGGATTCTTAGGCGATCGCTTCGTCGTGCGAGATGCCTCTGAGCAGCACACGCTCGCCGGCGGGGTCGTGCTCAACCCAGATTCTAATCCGACTGATTTTCGATCGCCTGAGCAACGCGCCCTCGTCGCCGCACGCGCTGCCAATCCGGACGATGTCGATCTTGCGGTGTGGACGGAGATCGCGCGCGCCGGGATCGTTCAAATATCTCATTTACTCCAACGCTCAAGCTTCAGCGCAGCTGAAATTGCAACAGTTTTGCAACGCTTGTGGGATCACGGCGATCTTTTCCTGCACGGCGATGTCGCCGGAAAGGCGCTGGTCTGGCGCGAGCTACGAGAGCGCGCAACGAACCTCATCGATGCAGCTCACCGAGCGAATCCGGAGCGTCGCGGCCTCGAACTCACGGATCTCCGAGCTGAACTCAGTTCAATCTTACCGGCCGTTTTCGACACGTTGATGGTCGATCTTTGCCGAACCAATTTTGTTCGCACGGGGTCGATGATTGCGCGCGGTTCGCATCGTCCGTCGTTGCCGCCGGAAATCCTGCCGGCGGCGGAAAGCATACGTGCCACGCTTTCAGAGAAGCCATTCGATCCTCCAAACCGCAAAGATCTTTCTCAGGATCGACATCTCCAGCAGGCGCTGCGCTTTCTAATCGAGCAGGGCGACATGGTCGAATTGAACAGCGAAATTGTTCTGCTCCGCGATGCAGCCGAACAAATGCGTAGCACGGTTGTTGGTCTTATTTCGGACCATGGACCGGCCACGGCCAGTCAACTGCGGCAGGCGATCGGCACGTCGCGACGTGTCATCATTCCTTTTCTCGAATATCTGGATCGTGTCGGTGTCACTCGGCGCATCGGTGATTCGCGGCAGCTACGCGAAACGAAATCAGCAACCATCGCGCGACGATAAAATCTGCTACCGTTAGCGGATGCCCCGCAGAAAACCTGAAGAACCAAAACGATCCGTTTCGTTACACATCGGTTCTTCGTTCGCCAGTGCCTGGGAAAGCGTTCTCCTGCCGTGGTTCAAAGAGGTTGGGCTGGCGTCGCTGACAAATAACGAGACCGTCGCGGTCGCCACACCATTTCCAAGCGGCGCCGCATTTCTACGTTCGAAATTGTTGGAACATGAAATTCCTCTGCTCGGTGTAAAATTTGTCACTCCGGCCCGCCTTCGCGAGCTGCTTCTCGCTGAGGACGCTTCCGCGCTCCCATTGCGCGAACATCTTCGTTTACTTTTGGCCACTGCCGCCGAATCGGTCGCAGCTCGCAACTCGGCAGAAGTCGACTCGGCCGCCGTAGCCGCTTCGGCAGAGGAGGCTCTTGTCGCGATTGCAAAATCGATCTCGCGTTCACCCGACAATCTGTTGCGAGTGTTCGATCAAGTTAGTGCCGCGGGCTGGAATTTTCAAAACATCGGCGCGCCCGCCGTGCGTGAGATCATACAAGAATTTCGAGGCCTGGTTCGGCAGTGCCAGTTCAAGCTGGTTCACGAGGCTGATCGCGACGCCTTGGCAGCGGCCAGGAGTGCGCCGCCGCGATTTAGCCATCTACTGCTGATCGGATTTACCGCCAAGCACTGGCCACTCTGGCCTTTGCTCCAGGCGGCGGTCTCTTTCGCAAGGCGCACAAGCGTGGTTCTCGAATATCCACGCGAACAAACTCGCGCAGCCGACGAATCCTGGATCGGCACGTGGGAAGAACATTTCGATTCGGCGGCGCCGATCGCGGATCGGACGCAACAGAACCGGCCGTTCGTCCATCTCAATCAGCCGGCGAATACCGGAACCGATTTGGACGGCCGAAAAGAACCGCGATTTCTGGTCGGTCTCAACGCCACCGAGCAAGCGCAGGCGATCTGTGCCATCGCCCTAAAGTTTCTGGCAGAAAAATCGTGCACTCGTCTCGGCATTCTTTTCCCGCGCGCCGGCGCATTGACACGCCTTGTCTCGGCATTCCTGACTCAGTTAGGAATTCCACATCACGATGCCATCGGGCATCTGGCACCGGGCGAATTCGAGGAGCCGGCGTGGAATGCATGGATTCATTTACAAGAGAACCATCAGCTCGAACCGGTCCTTCGATTCCTGGAAGCGAATCCCGATTTCGTGGACGGGTTATCGATTCAGGAGGTCCGGGAAAATCTGCGTTGGGTTTATCGCCAGATTCTGATCGATGACATCAATTTGTTACGCGAGTACTGCGCCCGGCAGACGGAAAATGAGAAATTCGCTCGGATCGCGAAGCTGTTGCGCTCAATCGCGTTTCTCCCGTCAAAGGCGACGCTGGCGCAGTTTCTCACCGAAACGAAGCCGGTCTTATCCAAATTGAAATGGGACAATCGCTGGGCCGAGATTGAACGGTTCGCGCAGGGATGGAGCGCCGCGAACTCGGCGGAATTTTCGCGGGCAATTTATCTGCGCTGGCTGAAGGAAATTCTCGATTCATTTACAATCGCCCGCGCGCCGCAAGCCGATCACGTTTACAGCCGGGTCCACTTGCTTTCTTATGGCGAGGCGGGCGGACACGAGTGGTCGCATTCGATTCTGGCCGGCCTCAACCAGGGCGAATGGCCGCAGAGCCAGCGCGAATCTGGATTTTTGTCGGATGAAGAAATTATCGATCTAAACGCGCGCGCGACTCGTCGCGGGAAACAAGGCGAAGGCCATTCGGTTCTCGCGAAGGACAAAACATTTCTTCTCAGCGCACAAGACGAGCGGCAGATCGCTCTGCGGCAATTCGGTGCGGCTCTCGAATCGGCGGAACATGGGCTCGCGATCACCGCCAGTTTGCTCCAGGAATCGGCGCCGGAACGGGTTTGGAATCCGAGCGAGCTTTTCAGTCAGGCGTATTTCGTCGCGCGGAACGCGCCGCTTTCGCAGGAAACGATGTCGATCTTGCGGGAGAAAACGTCCGCCTGGTTGAAGGACCAGGAACTTTTCGAATCTGCGCCGGCGGCAGACGCCGAGATCGATCAAACTCGCATCGCATACGAAGCGCGCCGGACCGAAGGGGAGTTCGGCGAATATGAATTCGCGTTGCGCGAGCCAATCGACCGCGAGATCACGTTGCGCGCGACGGAATGGGACAAGGTTGTTAAAACTCCGGCGCTAATCTGGTTGAAAAAATATCTCGGCGTCGAAAACCAGGAGCCGGACCTGAATCAATGGAACGCAGCCACTGGAACCTGGGTGCACGATTGGCTCGCTGACATCGCCGCTTCGGAAGAAAAGAACACTTTTGTCGATTTCCCGACCGGCAACGAGATGTGCAAACGGATTGCTGGCGCTGCGCAGAGGTTTCGAAAAACGATTGTCGATCTTTGTACCGTCTCCGGCCGAACCGTGCCCGATTGGTGGAGCTCCGGCTGGAGTAATGCCCTTGCGCTGGCTGATTTTCTCGCGAGCAAGCTGGCGGAAGCGAATGCCTGGCCACGAATGGCGGCGGAGTGGAAACTGGAGTCGGCTCAGCTTCTTTCGCTAAACGATGGGAACAAACTTCGAGTCCGCGGCCGGATCGATCTTATTCTCGCCCAAAAGCAACCAAACGATTCGCAGCTCACCGGAGCTGACGTTTGGATTGTTGATTACAAGACTGGAAGCCAGAAGCCGCTGACGCCGCCCGGAAAAACACCGGAAGCACGCGCCGCCAATTTGCGAAAAAAACTCGTCCGCGGTGATGCCATTCAGCTCGGCCTCTACGGATTGGCCGCGCGCGAGCTCGGCGCTGCCGAAATTCATTTGAGTATTCTCTCGTTGCGCACTGACCTCGAGCGTCCGCAATTGGCCATGGCCGATCTGGCCGCAGACTCCGATTTTTGGACTGAGCTCTATCGAATACAGGAAACCGGAATCTTTGGACTGCGCGGGCTGATTCGAAACGAGTTCGGTTTTAATCCGGATTATCCGCTCGCGACGCTGCCGCTCGATAAAGAGTTTTTGGATGAGAAATGGGTGTTGACGCATCCGGCATTTGCCGACGACGAGGACGACCGATCATGAACGAACCGATCGATCAGCCGAATCGCGAATGTTTCGTTTCGGAGTTGGAGAAAAATTTCTCGGTCGTGGCCGCAGCCGGCTCCGGAAAAACTCGCGCCATCACCGACCGCATTGTCCAAATCGCAAAGAGTGAACAGGCGCGCGATTGGCTGCCCCAGCTCGTCGTCGTGGCGTTCACCAATCGCGCCGCTGATGAAATGCAACAGCGCGCTCGCGCCGACGTTTTGCAAGCAGGCGTTTCGGTGGAAGTGCTGGCCGCGTTCAACCGCGCTTTTTTCGGCACCATTCACGCCTTCTGTGTCCGATTGCTGGAGAGCTACGGTCATTATCTCGGATTACCGCCAACTTTCGATGTCATCACCGATGACGACGAAGTCTGGAACGAATTTGTGCAGCAGCAAACGACGATCGGCCGTTCGCTTTCGGATGAAAATCGCCGCGAACTGCTCCGGCACGTGCAAGCGCGCGCGTTGATGGAAATTGGTCGCCGCGCGGATTTGGAACCGGGCAGTCCGCCCGCGGGAAAATGTCCGGATACGGACTTCAGCGCGATTCACCGCTATTCCGCCAAGGGGGCAACGTTGCAAACCGTCCCGCCGTATCAAAAGGAATTGAAGCGCGCCGAACAGAGATGGCGCGACACTCAAGATTTTGTCCGGTGGCCGATTTGTTTTTCAAAGGCGAAAGATTTCGTTCGAATCAAACGCGA
>Ga0209689_1004335_pt1 | contig 10288 bp, 8 predicted proteins | sample GraSoiAngelo_149_FD_187119 | JGI IMG/M metagenome (GOLD analysis project Ga0209689, IMG submission 187119) | Grasslands soil microbial communities from the Angelo Coastal Reserve, California, USA - 14_1009_09_30cm (SPAdes) (version 2) | ecosystem: Environmental > Terrestrial > Soil > Grasslands ...
AAATGACAGGCGACGAACCGACCGGTTTCTTTCATCTCGAGTGGCGGTTCGACTTCGGAGCAGATCTTCTGGGCGATCGGGCAGCGGGTGTGGAACCGGCAAGCGGGCGGCGGGTTGACCGGCGAGGGGATCTCGCCCTTGAGCAGGATCGGTTTGCGCGTCGCCTCGATGTCGGGGTCCGGCACCGGCACCGAGCTCTCCAGCACCTTCGTGTATGGGTGAAGGGGCTTGTCGCGGATGGCGTCACTGGGCCCGATCTCCACGATCTTGCCCAGGTACATGACCGCGATCCGGTCGCTGATGTGCCGCACCACCGAGAGGTCGTGCGCGATGAACAGGAACGTCAGCTGGAATTTGGCCTGGAGGTCCTCCATCAGGTTCACGATCTGCGCCTGGATCGAAACGTCCAGGGCTGACACCGGCTCGTCCGCGACGATGAACGTCGGATCGAGCACCAGCGCGCGCGCGATCCCGATGCGTTGGCGCTGACCACCCGAAAACTCGTGTGGGTAGCGGTTCACGAAGTTCGGGTTGAGCCCGACGACGCGCATCATCTCCTGCACCTTCTGGTCGGCCTTGCGGCCTCGAGCGACGCCGAAGTTGCGGAGCGGCTCGGACACGATGTCGCCGACCGTCATCCGCGGGTTCAATGAGGCGTAGGGATCCTGAAAGATCATCTGGATCTCTTTCCGCGTGCGGCGCAGCTTTTCGCCGCGCACCTTGGTCAGGTCGGTGTCTTTGAAATACACGTGCCCCGACGTGGCCGGTTGCAGGCGGACGATCACCCGACCCAGGGTGGATTTGCCGCAGCCGGACTCGCCCACAAGCCCGAGCGTCTCGCCGGATTGGATCGCCAGGCTGACCCCGTCGACGGCGTGAACGACCGCGCGGCCGAACAGGCCGCCCCCTGCGGGAAAGTGCTTGACGAGGTCCTCGACACGGACGAGGGGGGACTTGAGGGTCGGGTCGGTGGTCGGCGTCGGGGCGGGCTGAGCGCTCACTTCTGAGCTTCGGCTTCCGGATTCGCGACGTTCTTCATCAGCACCCAGCAGCGTGCGAGCTGACCAGGGTCGACCTCGCCAAGTGGAGGCTCCTCGTTGAAGCAGCGGTCGACGCGGAACTTGCAGCGTGGGTGGAACTTGCAGCCTGGCGGCATCTTGCCCAGGTCGGGTGGCAGACCCTTGATCGAGATCAACCGCTCACGGGTGGTCTCGTCGACGCGCGGCATCGACCGCAGCAGCGACCACGTGTACGGATGCTGCGGGTTCTTGAAGATCGCGCGGGTCGGACCCTCCTCGACGATGCGGCCCGCGTACATGACGATGACGCGATTGCAAAGGCTCGCAACAAGAGCCATGTTGTGGGTGATCAGGATCACAGCCGCGCGCAACTCGCGGCTGAGGTCACGCAGCAGCTCGATGATCGAGGCCTGGACCGTCACGTCCAGGGCGGTGGTGGGCTCGTCGGCGATGAGTAGCGACGGCTCGTTGGACACGCCCATCGCGATCATCGCGCGCTGGCGCATGCCGCCGGAGAACTGGTGCGGGTAATCGCGCACGCGGTCTTTCGCCGCGGGAATACGCACGCGCTGCAGCATCGGCACGACCCGGTCGCGTGCCTGCTGGCGGGTGAAGCGGCTGTGCGCGGCCATCGCCTCCTCGACCTGGAAGCCCACCCGCAGCACCGGGTTGAGCGAGGTCATCGGATCCTGGAAGATCATCGCGACCTCGTTGCCACGAAACTCGCGGATGTCCTCGTCCGACATCTGGACGACGTCTTTCTCGCCATAGAGGATCCTTCCGCTGACGATCTTCCCGGGTTCGGGGATCAGCCGCAGGATGGACAGCGCGGTCATCGTCTTGCCCGAGCCGGACTCGCCGACGATGCCGACGATCTCTCCGCGGTCGACGTCGAAGCTGATGCCGTCGACGGCGGTCACGGTGTCACCGGAGCCGGCGAACTGAACCCTGAGGTCCTGTACCCGCAGGAGGGCGGCCAGGTTCTTAGCGCCTCATCCGTGGGTCAAATGCGTCGCGCAGGCCGTCGCCTAGCCAGTTGAACGCCATCAGCGTCAGGGACAGGGCGATGGTCGGCGCGAGCACGATATGCGGCGCGAAGTCCATCCCGTGATAGCCGTCGGCCGCCATCGCGCCCCAGGACGGAGTGGGCGAGGGGAGGCCGAGGCCCAGGAAGCTCAGGAAGGCTTCGAACAGGACCGCGGCGGGGATCGCGAACGTGGCCTGGACGATGATCGGTCCGAGGGCGTTGGGGAAGATGTGGCGCACCAGCAAGTAGAAGTCACGCGCGCCCGCCATGCGCGCCGCCTCGACGAACTCCCTTTCCCGCAGGGCCAGGGACTGGCCGCGGACCAAACGCGCGACGTCCATCCAGCGCGTCAGCGAGAACGCGATGATGATGACGAACACGCCGCGGGGAATGAGGTGCAGGGCGTCGGACAGGACGAACACCAGGATCAGGGCGACGAGCAGGTCGGGGATGCCGTACCAGATGTTGATGAAGAACGAGATCGTGGTGTCGACCTTCCCGCGGTAGAAGCCGGCGAGCAGCCCGAGCGGGATGCCGATGAGGCTGACGATGATCGCGCTGCCGATCCCGACCTCGATCGTGATCAGCGCGCCGCCCATGATCCGGCTCAGGATGTCGCGGCCGGCCTGGTCGAGACCGAGCGGATGGGCTCCAGACGGTGGCTGGTAAGTCGGCCCGACCGCCTGCAGCCACACCGGGAAGGGCGTCCAGACGATCGAGATGAGAGCGGTGACGAAGAGGACCGCGATGATGACCGCGCCGACGAGAGCGATCCGGTTGCGCCGAAGCCTGCGCCACGCGTCGCTGAGCAGGGTCGCCTGCTCGGGCATCTCATAGGTGAGCTCGAGGTCGGGCGGGGCGACCGGTGCTGCTTGCGCCATCAGTAACGAATCCTCGGGTCGAGCACGGGGTAGATCACGTCGACCGCCAGGTTGGCGAGACCGACCAGGGCGGCGTAGAACGTGAAGACGCCGATCACGATGTTGTAGTCGCGGGCCAGGATGCTGGTCACGAATTCCTTGCCCAGGCCGGGGATGCCGAAGATGTTCTCGATCACGACCGAGCCGGTGATGATGCCCGTTATGAGCGGACCCAGGATCGTGACGACCGGGATCAGCGCGTTGCGCAGCGCATGCCGGAAGACGACGACGCGGGCCTTGAGGCCCTTGGCCCACGCGGTCCGCACGTAGTCCGTCCGGATGGTCTCGAGCATGCTCGCCCGCGTCAGGCGTGCGACGTAACTCGCGTAAGGCAGGCCTAGGGCCAGCGCCGGGACCGGGATCTGCTCCAGCTTGCCCCACCCGGGTTGGTAGAAGAACGTTCCACCGGTCCACACATAGAGGTAGTGGCCGAAGATGAGCAGTCCGAAGATCGCGATTACAAAGCTGGGCACGCTGTAGCCGATCACGGCCGTGCTCGACGCCAGGTAATCGACCCATGTGTTCTGCCTGAGGGCGGCAATCACGCCCAGAATCAGGCCGAGACCGATCGTGATGAGCAGTGCGAAGAAGCCCACGGTGGCGCTGACCGAGGTCTCTCTGACGAGCAGCGGCGTGATCAGGACGCCGCGGTTTACCAGCGACTCGCCCAGGTTGCCGTGCAGCACGCCCGTGACCCAGTTCGCGTACTGCTGAGGCAGTGGCAGGTCGAGGCCGTAGTGATGGAGCTCCGCCCTCAGCGTCTCCTCGCTCTGCCGGGTCTCGTTGAGGAACGCGTTGCCGGGGATCTGATGCAGGAGGAGAAACACGATCGAGGAGACCAATACCGTCGTGATGGCGATGAGAACCAGGCGCTGCCCGATATAGAGGAGGGTCCCCCTCATCCGCTCATCACTTCCCTGTTAATTATTGACGTAGGGGGTCCGTCTCGCGACGGACCCCCTAATTGTGTGCGTATCTAGCGGTCTAGTGCTGAAGGATCTTCACATCGGCCCAGTAGTTGTCGTAGAGCGGGTTGCCGCCCACGCCCTTGACCCACGCCGGGGAAACGTACTGCTGGATGCCGTAAACCAGGTTGCCCGTGACCGTGTTGTCGACCAGGATCTTGTTCATAGCCTTGTACGTGTCGAGCGACTGCGACAGTGGCTTGGCGTTGGCCGTCTTGGCCATCTGGTCGAGCTGCGAGTTCGAGTAGCACGCGCCACCCGATCCGGCGTCGGTGACGAACAGGAAGTCGAACCAGTCCTGGGGGTGGTCATAGTCCGCGCCCCAGCTGTGCCGGAAGATCGGGTAGCTGCACTTGGTGCGGGCCCGGAAGAACGACGCCCGGTCCTGCGCGGTGCACTGCATCTTCACACCGAGGTTCGCCTGCCATTGGGAGGCGAGGTTGTCGCACACGGCCTTGTTGAAGCCGCTTGTGTTGTAGGTGTAGACGAGGTTCTTGGTCTTGTCGGCACCGCCCCACTGCTGGAACAGCGACTGGGCCTTGGCCTTGTCGAAAACGGCCCATGGGTCTGTGTTGTCGCCCAGGTAGCCCTTGAGGCCCTTGGTGATCACGCCACCGGTCGCCTTGATGCAGGCGGTCCCCTTGGAGCACGCGATGTCGACGAGCTGGTCGCGGTCGACCGCCAGGCTGAACGCCTCGCGGCCGAGCTTGCCGGCGTCGCCCCCGAACGGGTTGGCCGACGTGCAGTTCTTCGAAGGCTTACCGGCACCCTCGCAGAAGTTGAAGCCGATCCATGTTGTGCGCGCTGCTGGTTGCAGCTGCAGCTGCTTCTTCAGCTGCGGGTCGGAGTTGTAGCGGACGACGTCGTCGGGATCGAGGTTCTGGTTGGCGAATCCGATCAGGGTGTAGCCGCCTGATTCGTACTTGGTGAGCTGTGCTTTCTGGTCGGCGATGATCTCGATGTGCACCTTCGTGATGGCGCCCGTCGAGCCGCCCCACCAGTTGGCCACCGGAGCAAAGTCCGTCGACTGCTTGGCGGTCCGGGCCGTCATGTGGAACATGCCCGTACCGATTGCGGTCGCCGGGTTGCTCGCCCAATCGGACGAGGTCGCCTTGCCCGCTGCCAGGACCACTTTCTGGTCGACCACCCAGGCCGTCCACAGGGCGACCTCGGTGTACCAGTAGCCGGCCGCGTCCGTCAGCGTTGCGGAAAAGCTGTAGTCGTCGATCTTCTTCAGGCCTGACATCTGCGTGGCCTTGCCGGCCGCCACGTCGTCATAGCCCACGACCGGCTGAAAGACGCTTGCGTAGTCGCCCTGGATCGCGGCGGCGCGGTTCCAGCTGAAGATGAAGTCGTCAGCCTTGACCGGGTCGCCGTTGGAGAACTTGACGTCCTTGCGCATGGTGAACGTGTAAGTCTTCTGGTCGTCCGAGATCTTGGGAGCGCCAGTGGCGATGTCGGGCACCTCGTTAAGTTGGTCGTCGAACCTGTAGAGGCCCGAATAGACGTTGCGGAAGATGTCGATGTCCACCGCGGCCGACATGTGCGCGGGATCGAGGTCGCCTATGTCGTCGACCATCGGGAAGCTGAGCGTCTGGTCAGCGGCGAGCGTCTCGCTCGGGCCGCCGCCACCGCCCCCGCAGGCGGCTACTGTCGAAATTGCTCCCAGCGCCACGGCGAGGGAACGGAACACGGAGAATCGCGTCATACCACCTCCTACGAAACACGGCCTCGAGGAGGGCGCACTTATAGAGGCTCGGCCTTCCTCGACATCCATCGCCCTCTTCCCGGTGTGCCCCGGGGCGAGAGTGCGCCGGCGACGGACCTCACCACCCCTCGAAAACCTCAGGGTGGCCCCGCTACTCCATGTTCATATTTGAACTTTGGTTCACCGAAGTCAAGTTCCACCCACAAATAAGGCGTCGCAGTGGTTGAATTGAGATCGGGATGAGGAGGACGGCGGCGTTCCTGTCGGCCGGCCTGCTGGGCGTCGCGGCGCTGCTCGGCGGCCTGGCCCTCGATTCGTACCTGCACGCCCGGGACCCAGGCCTGGCCCACCGCGAGGGCCTGTTCACCATCGGCAACCCTGGCCATGTGCTGCTGGGAATAGGCATCGGGCTGGTCGTCCTGGGCGTGGTCGGCGCCGCCTACACCGGGCTCCCCTTCGGCGTTTGGGTTCGTCGGGGCCTGCTGGCCGGCGCGCTGGCGATGATCGTCGTCTCAGGCGACATCGCCGGGTGGGCAGCCTCGATCGAGCGGTCCACGTCCGCAGCCGGCAACCAGGCCGCGCACGCTCACGTCGGGGCCGCGGCGAGCCGCCAGCCGACGGCGGCGGAGCTCGAGGCCGCGACCAAGCTGATCGTGGAGACCCGCGCCGCGGTGGGCAAGTACGCCGACCTGAAAGCTGCCGTCGCCGCGGGATACAAACCCATGGAGCCGCCCGACTTCCAGATCGTCCACTACGTCAATCCCGGCTACATGGTCGACGCCGACATCCTGAATCCGAATCACGTCCAGTCGCTCATCTACTACAACGGGAAGGACGGGACGCGGTTGATCGGGGCGATGTTCATCATGCCGCGACGTGGGATGGACGGCCCCCAGGTCGGAGGCCCGCTGACGGTCTGGCACCAGCACTCCAACATCTGCTTCGACAACACGACCGGCATGGCGGTGGCGTTCGCGCACTCCGGTTTCTTCGACAACAACGAAAAGAGCGGTACGTGTCCGCGGGGCAGCACCAACAAGACCACTCCCCTGATGCTGCACGTATGGCTCATCGACAACCCTGACGGACCGTTCGCCACCGACATGGAACCGTCGGTCCTGGGTACCGCTGCACCTGTTGCTTAGTGCTTGAGGATGCGCACCGCGGACCAGTAGTTGTCGTAGAGAGCGTTGCCACCGGCTCCGGCGACGTACGGATGCACGAGGTACTGCTGGACTCCGTAGAGCAGGCCGCCGAAGACTGAGTCGTTGACGAGCAGGTAACCGGCGACCCTGTAGTCGGCAACGCTTGCACCTGGCCCCGCCGAGTCAGCCCCCGCGACGATCTTGTCGAGGCTCGGGTTGGCGTAACACGACCCCGACGAGCTCGCGCCGCTCAGGAACAGGTAATCGAACCAATCCTGGGGGTGGTCATAGTCGGCGGCCCAGCTCTGGCGGAACATCGGATAGGCGCACGCGCCGCTTCGCTGTTCGAAGAAGGTCTTGCGGTCCTTCTCGACGCAGGCGACCGTGACGCCGAGGTTCTTCTTCCACTGCGCTGCGAGGTTGTCGCAAACGGCTTTGTTGAAGGCGTTCGCGTCGTACGTGTAAGTGAGCCCCTTCACCTTCGCGCCATTCGGGTCCCACGCCTGGAACTCGGACTTGGCCGCGGCCGGGTCGAATTTGAGGTTGTGGTCGGCGCCGTCCCCGAGATAACCCTGGAGACCCTTGCTGATGACCCCACCCGTGGCCTCGACGCATGTCGTCCTCTGGTTGCAAACAGCAGCGACCAGAGCCTTGCGGTCGATCGCCAGGCTGAACGCGTGGCGTCCGGCGCGGCCGTCCTCGACGCCCGCGAACGGACCCGATTTCAAGTTGAAGCCGACCCAGAACGTGGTGCCGAACGGGACCAGCGCCAGCTGGCTCCTCAGCTTCGGGTCCGACGTGTAACGCGTGGCGGCCTCGGGGGGCAGGGCCTGGCGGCCGTAGCCGATCAGGCTGAACACGCCGGCCTCGTATTGCGTGACCTGGGCGGCGGCGTCCGCCATGACTTCGACGTGCACATGCGTCAGCGTGCCGGTCTTGACCCCATACCAGCCGGTCACGGGCTCGAAGTCCATGGTCTGGCCGGGCGTCCGCGCCGTCATCCGAAAGGGCCCGCTGCCGACCAGCGTGTCCGGCTTGGTGGACCACGCGTCCTCGCCCGCGGACGAGATGACTCTTTGATCCACGACCCAGAACGGCCACAGGCCAACCAGCGTGAGGAAGTAGCCCGCGCGCTTGCTCAAGGCGACTGAGAAGGTGAAGTCGTCGGTCTTGGTCAGCCCGCTCATCTGGGCGGACCTGCCGGACGCGACGTCCTGGTAGCCGGCGATCAGCGAGAACAGCCCGGCGTAGTCGCCCTGTCTCGCCACCGCCCGGTTCCAGCTGTAGACGAAGTCGGCGGCAGTGATCGGGTCGCCATTCGAGAAGCGGCCGTCGATACGGAGGTGAAAGGTGTAGGTGAGCCCGTCGGACGACACGGTGGGCTGTCCGGTCGCAAGGTCGGGTATCTCGCGCAGCTGCTGGTCGAATCGGTAGAGGCCCGAGAAAACGTTGCGGAGGATGTCGACATCGGCCGCGCTCGAGATCTGCGCGGGGTCGAAGTCGGACACGTCCTGGGCGATCGGAAAGCTCAGCGTCTGGTCGTTTGCCAACGGCTGGGGGGTCGGGGCCGTGCTGGTGGGCCTGCCGATCGTGAGCACCAGCAACAGCGCGATCAGCCCAATCGCAATCCCTGCGCTCGCGGGTAGGTAAGGGCGAAGCCGAGAGCGGGGATGGGCTGGCGGGGGTGGCGGGGTTGACGGGGTTGACGGCTCCGGAGGCTCAACCGGCTCGGGCGGCTGAGCTGACTCTGGCGGGTCAGTCATTTCACGCGGTTCAGGCGGTTCAGGCAGGTCAGACAGTGAGGATCACCTTGCCCGTGCTCTTGCCCTCGGCCACTGATGTCAGCGCTCGCGGCGCCTCGCTGAGCGGTAGCCGGGTGGAGACATACGGCTTGATCTTGCCCGCGTCATACAGCTCGAGGAGTGCTTTCGTGGCGAGCGGGATGAGCTCGGGGGCTCGTTTCGAGTAAAGGCCCCAGTGGAGGCCGACCACTGAATAGTTCTTGACCAGCACGTGGTTGGCGGCTGCTTGCGGGATGCGGCCCGAGGTGAAGCCGACGATCACGATGCGGCCCTCGAACGCGATGCACTTCGTGGATCGGTCGTACACGTCGCCGCCGACAGGGTCGTACACGACGTCGGCGCCGCGACCTCCCGTGATCTTTTTGACCTCTTCCACGAAGTCTTGCGTCTTGTAGTTGATCGCGTGATCCGCTCCCAGCTCGCGGCACACCTCGACCTTTTCGTCCGAGCCGGCGGTCGCGATCACGATGGCACCGGCGGCCTTGCCGAGCTGGATCGCCGCGCTGCCCACCCCGCCCGCGCCGGCGTGGACGAGAAGCGTTTCGCCGGCCTTCAGGTTGGCGCGACGGTGAAGGCCAAACCACCCCGTCTGGAAGATCAGGGTGAACGCAGCTGCTTCGTCGAACCCCATCTTGGCCGGCATCGGCGCGACGGAGCCTGGCGCCGCGTCGGCGACTTCCGCGTAGCCGCCGCGCGTGAGGCCTACGTTATCCACGAGGGCCATCACGCGATCGCCGGGCTGAAATCCAGACCCGGCCGGCGCGTTGATCACCACTCCGCTTATTTCCGAGCCTGGGACGAACGGGAGGTCGGGCTTGGTCTGGTATTGGCCCGAGATCATGAGGGAGTCGAAGTAGTTGATCGCCGAGGCGCGCAACCTGATACGGACCATCCCGTCATCCGGTTCGCCCTCGGCTAACTCTTCGAAGCGCATTGTCTCCGGCCCGCCGAGCTGGCGGACGACCCACGCCTTCACCGGGGGAAGGCTAGCCGAGACCGGCCCGCCGAGACAGGTAGTTCAGCAGCGCCCCGACGAAGATCAGGGCGACGGCTGTCCGGTAGACCTTCGTGAACATGCGCCACTCGGTCGTCCAGATGTAGATGAGGGCGATCGGGCTGCAAAGCCACAGCAGCGCCAGGTAGATGAAAAGGCTCGCGTAGCCGACCTTCCAGAACGGGACCGTTGCGGTGTGGCTGTACTTGATGAACTCGCCGGCGTGGCGCCAGTCCTGTTCGGGGGGCAGCGGCGCGACGGGTTCGGCGGCGATCGCCTCGCGCTCCTGCTTCTCACGCGCGATGCGCTCGACCTCAGAGGGGTCGACCCAGGACGGCATGTCGGCTCCAGGCGCGACGCTGGCCGCCGGCGCAGGAGGTGGGGGAGGAGCCGGTGCTGGCGGCGCCGGCATGGGCGGCATCGCGGAGCGCCGTCCAGCGAATGGTTGCCAGCCGTCGCCGTCGAAGCGCCACTTTCCGTCTTCTGAGACGGCCTCGTTCCACCGGGCCCCATCCCAGAACCAGTTGCCATCTACGGACCACCTGGTCTGGTCGGCGCTGACGCTCATCGAATCGGGCACGTTACTACGTCACGGTGCGCGTTCGCGGCCGAAAGCCTAAATTCGTATCTGCGCCGGCGTAGCTCAGCTTGGTTAGAGCAGCGGTCTTTTAAACCGATGGTCCCCGGTTCGAATCCGGGCGCCGGCAC
>Ga0209689_1004339_pt1 | contig 10283 bp, 8 predicted proteins | sample GraSoiAngelo_149_FD_187119 | JGI IMG/M metagenome (GOLD analysis project Ga0209689, IMG submission 187119) | Grasslands soil microbial communities from the Angelo Coastal Reserve, California, USA - 14_1009_09_30cm (SPAdes) (version 2) | ecosystem: Environmental > Terrestrial > Soil > Grasslands ...
CTCATCCGGTCACCAGCTCCTGCTCGTACCCCTTGCCAAGATAGGCCTCGATGACCCTCGCATTCTGTCGGATCTCGGTGGGCGTGCCTTCCGCGATCCGGGTGCCGTAATCGAGCACGGTGATGCGGTCAGAGATCCCCATCACCACCTCCATGTGGTGCTCGATGAGCAGGACCGCGAGCCCGAGCTCGCGCCGCAGCAGCCCGATCAGCTCGGTCAGGGCGTCAGTCTCGCGCGGGTTCATGCCGGCGGTCGGCTCGTCGAGCAGCAACAGCTTGGGCTCGGTGGCCAGCGCGCGCGCGATCTCGAGCCGGCGCTGATCACCGTAGGCCAGATTCTTGGCCAGCTCGCCCTCCTTGTCGCCCAGGCCCACGAAGCCGAGGAGATCTCGCGCCCGGCCGCGCGCGCGGGCCTCCTCGGCGACGACAGAGGGCGGCCGGAAGACGGCGCCGGCCACCGAGGCGTGGAGCCGACAGTGCTCGCCCACGAGGACATTGTCGAGCACGGTCATGTTCTGGAAGAGCCGGATGGACTGAAAGGTGCGGGCGATGCCGCGCCCGACGATCGCATGGGGCCGTAACCCGGCCAGGCTCTCGCCATTCAATCGAATCTCCCCGTGGTCCGGGCGGAGCAGCCCGGTGACGAGGTTGAAGAAGGTCGTCTTCCCGGCGCCGTTCGGCCCGATCAGCCCGACGATGCCCGCGGGCGGGATGACGAGGTCCACCTCGCTCACCGCCACCAGGCCCCCGAAGCGCCGCGTCACGCCCCGCACATCGAGAACAGGAGTCGTGGCCAAGCCCGTCCGCGACCCTTCGGCCTCCCGCAGCCACGACGGGATCGCCTCTGCCTGCGGGCGAGGCGGCGCCGCCACGAGCGCGAGCGCCTCCTCGCGCTCATCCACGTCGACGGCGGGGGGACGCACTCGCCGTCCCGCCAGCCCCTCCGGCCTGACCAGCATGACGATGACCAGCCCCAACCCGAAGAAGAACCAGCGCCAGAGCGTGAGATCGACACTCGCGAGCGTGGCGAGGCCCAGCGATCGCCCGACCCAGCGCACCAGGAACGTCAGCTGAGCGAGGAGGATCCGATCGAAGAGCGTGATCAGCATGCCGCCCAGGATGACACCCTTGAGGCTCCCCATCCCCCCCAGCACGACCATGCACAGCAGCATGATCGAGACGTTGAACTCGAAGGCACCCGGCGTGATGGCCTGCAGCTTTGCCGCGTAGAACGAGCCGGCGAAGCCGGAGAAGGAGGCGCCGAGCGCGAAGGCGAGAAGCTTGGTCTTGACCGGGTTCACCCCTGTGCAGTCGGCCGCCGTCTCGTCCTCGCGGATGGCCATCCAGGCCCGGCCGAGTCGCGAGTCGCGCATCCGATTCATGGCCCAGAGGGAGATCGCGCCGATGATCAGGATGAGGAAGTACCAGGGGACGAACTGGGTGTCGAAGTCCACGCCGGGCAAGTATGGCCGGCCTACAGGATTCACGCCGTTCTCGCCACCGGTCAGGTTGAGACGCTCGACCGGGCGCCAGCCTCCGACGTCGATCGTGATGTCGCCGAGATTCCGGATGGCCACGGGAATGATCTCTCCGAAGGCAAGGGTGATGATGGCGAGATAGTCTCCTCGCACCCGCAGAGTGGGAGCGCCGATCACCACGCCCATGCCCGCCGACACGAGGGCCGCGATCCAGATCACGACCCAGAAGCTCCATGCATGTCCATAGAGCGGCGAGCCGAGCACGGGAGAATTGAGCAGGCCCATGGTATAGGCCCCGATGGCGAAGAAGGCCGCGTAGCCGAGGTCGAGGAGCCCCGCGTAGCCGACGACGATGTTGAGTCCCAGCGCGAGCAGGACGTAGATCATGGCGTCGGTCACGGCGTGGACGGTTTGCGCCTGCAGCCAGTGATCCAGGAACGGGTAAACCATGAGGGCGGTGAGAAGGAGGGCCGCAGGGAGCGGACGGTTTCTCACGCCTTGTCCGGAGCGCGCTCGCCGAGGAGTCCCTGGGGCCGAAAAACCAGGACCAGGATCAGGATCGAGAAGACGATCGCGTTCGTCCAGCGCGCCGAGATGTACTGGTCGCTCCACGCGGAGAGAAAGCCGATCAGAAATCCGCCAAGGGCGGCCCCCGGCATGCTGCCGATGCCGCCCAGCACGGCTGCGGTGAAGGCGCGGAGGCCGGCCTGGTAGCCCATCCACCACATCCCGATGTTGTAGTAGAGGCCCTGGATGAGGCCGGCGGCTCCCGCGAGCGCGCCTCCGATGAAGAAGGTCAGGATGATCGTCTTCTCGACGTCGATTCCCATGGCGAGGGCCGTCTCTTTGTCCTGGGCAGTGGCCCGCATCGCCTTGCCCCATCGTGTCCGGGTGACGAAGTACTGAAGGGCGATCATGAGGGGAATGGTGGCGCCCAGCACGAGAACGTCTTTGCTCGTGATGAACAGCAGCGACTCCACGCCGATCCACTCCCGGAGAATGTCCACCGAGGGGAAGATATCGGGGTAGGCGATCGGGGCCGGGCCCTTCCAGATCAGGGCGAGGTTCTCGAGCATGAACGAGACGCCGATGGCAGTGATCAACGGCGCGAGCCGGAACGCGTGCCGGAGAGGACGGTACGCCACGCGGTCGATGGCGACGTTGATGGCCCCGGTCGTCAGCATGGTCAGGAGGAAGACCAGAGGTAAGACAGTGACCAGGTGCCAGCCGTGCAGCGTGGTCGCCATTCCGAGCAAGGTGAAGTAGCTGAGCGAGATGAAGAGGCCCAGCATGAAGACATCGCCGTGGGCGAAGTTGATCAGTCCGATGATCCCGTAGACCATCGTGTAGCCGAGAGCGATGAGGGCGAAGACGGCCCCCCGGGTGAGCCCGTTGACCGTCTGCTGGATCAGGACCTCGTGCCAGTTCAAGTGGGTCGGCTCGGCTCGGGGAAGAGCGCTAGCCTGGTCATGAATGGTCTCGGCTAACGCTCCTCCCCAAGCTCCCTGGACCCTACTCGAGGATCGACTCGAACTGGAACTTGCAGCCAATCGGGGTGTCGGCCTTCACCACCTTGAAACCGGACATGGTGTCGTAGTCGACGTCGCCGTTGGCATCGAAGCTCCACTTTCCGTTGATGCCGTCGAAGTTCTTGGTGGTCGAGATCGCCTTGCGCACCGCCTCTCGCTTCTCGGCGATGTCCTTGGCGCGCTCGATCGCCGAGGCCGCGCGCTTGATCCCGTCGATCGCGACCCGGCCCGCCTCCGCGGCGTAGAGGGCGTAGGCGGTGGGCTCCTTCCCGAACCGCTTCTTGTATTCCTCGTACGTCTTGGCCCCGGTCCCCTTCATCTTCTCGAAGGGGAGACCCGCGAAGGTCACCCGCATCTCGGTGGCCATCGCCACCTCGCAGGTCGCGCCCTTGAGCAGCTCTTCCTCGAGGAGGCCGTCGGGCCCCATGAACCGCACCCGCGGCGCCACCAGCCCCACCTCCTTCATCTGACGGATGATGACCTGCGCACCCGTCTCGATGACGCCTCCCATGTAGACGAGGTCCGCGCCCGAGGCGCGCACCTTGGTCAGGACGGGCTTCTGGTCGGGCTGCTTCCAGTCGATGCCCTCGTTGGCCACGATCGCGAGGCCGATCTTCTTGGCGGTGGCCTCGAAGACGTCTGCGATCCCCTTGCCGTACAGCTCCTGGTCGTTGAGGACGTACACCTTCTTGGCGCCGAGACGCTTCGCCCACTTGGCGCCGACGGCGCCCTGGATATCGTCGGCCGGCACCGGCCGGAAGTAGTTGACGAACCCCAGCGGTCGATAGATCTCGGGCTCGCCCGGCGCGGCGCCCTGCTTCTTGGTCAGTCCCGGATAGGTGTTGGCCGGCGTGATCTGCGCCATGTGGGCGCGGTTGTTGATGGGAATCGAGACCTTGGCCGCGCCGGAATTGTAGGTCCCGATGTAGACGATCGCGAGCGGGTCGGCGACCGCCTTGTTCGCGTTCTCCGCCTCGACCGCGCCGTCCCACTTGCCCGTCTGTGGGGAAGCGTCGTCGAGATTGATCACTTCGAGACAGTAGCCGGCGACCGTGCCGCCGGCCTCGGACACGGCCAGATCGACGCCGTTCTTCATGCCCGTGCCCTCGGGAATCATCGCCCCCTGCATCGGCCACGAGGTGTAGATGCGAAGTTTGCCCTTCGGACACTGCTGAGCGGTGGCGTCCATCGGAATGGTGGCCACCATGACGAGCACCGCGGCCCCGAATGTTCCCAGCCATCCCCACCTGCGCATAGCGTCCTCCTCCCGCATGACTACGGCGTGAGCAACGACTACCTCCGACCCGAGCTTGGCCGGATGCTGGAGACTCGAGCGCCGGCTGTCAAGGTGTTTCTTGGGTCTCGTCCTAGGCTATCCTGTGGGCCACCGAACAGAGGAGATGCCTATGCCGCAACCACGGGTCATCTACGACGCGAAGCCGGGCTCGCCGATCGCGGTGGATCACGCGTTCTACGACCGGCTGGCCGGCCAGACCGCATCCCGCACGCTGGTCGAGCGCTTCATCGTGCCGATGCGCTCCGGTCGCGCCTGGCCGGTGCGTGCCGGCCAGCTGTTCCGCATCGTGGCCGTGGAGGGGGCCCAGGTCGCGGACTTCAACGCCTGGAGTCTCGGCAACCCCAGCGAGCGCTTCTGGGCCGCGCGGACCAAGCAGCTCCATCGCGCGCACGTCACCACCTACGACCGGCTCTGGTCCTCCCTGCCCTACCTCCGGCCGATGCTCACGATCACCAACGACACGATCCGGTACGGCCGCGACGCGGACGGCGCGGGCTGCCACGACCTGCTCGGCACGCGATGCGACCCCTACGTCCACAAGATGCTCAACGGCGAGGACTTCGATCTCTGCTGCCATTCCAACCTGGTGCGCGCGATCGCTCCCTACCGTCTCACCGAGCTCGACGTTCACGACGTGCTGAATGTCTTCCAGGTCACCGGGCTGACCGCGGACGACCGCTACTTCGTCAAGGCGAGCCCGGCGAAGAAAGGAGACTTCATCGAGTTCTTCGCCGAGATCGACGTGCTCTGCGCGATCTCGACCTGCCCTCACGGCGATCTCTCGGTGCAGATGTGGGGGAAGGAGGCGGGCGATCCGCTCAGCACCTGCCGCCCGCTCGGCGTGGAGATCTGGCAGCCGGACCCGGCGCTCCTCGCGGGCTGGCGCCCTCCCGAGGTTTCGGACTATCGCGGAGACCACGGCCTCCGCCGCGGATAGGAGTCTGTCAGAGTAATCGCCAGATTCTCGCGAGCAGGAATTTTCCGCTTCGAGCGCCGGCTTCGCTGGCGCAACCGGTTCGGGGGGAGGCTTCGGAAGGGGGGCGGAGCCCCCCTCCGAGCTACCTAGCCGCGAGCGAGAAAGGAGGAAGGACGCATGGCAACCACGCAGAGCCTCACGATCCCCGCCCGGCGCGGCGCGGCCGCGCGGGTGGCCGCCGGCCAGCGCGTCAAGGTCATCAATACCCACGGCACGCAGGTGGTCGATACCTGGGCATTCAACGCGAGCGACGTCACGGAATGGATGTCGATGGAGGCCAGTCGCGCGTGGTTCATGAAGCTGCGGGCCGCCGTCGGCGACGCGTTCCTCACGAACCAGCGGCGGCCCATTCTGACCCTCGTCGAGGACACGTCGGGAGGCGCCCACGACACCCTCATCGCCTCCTGCGACGCCCCGCGCTATCGCCTGCTCGGCGTCGAGGGTCACCACGACAACTGCCGCGACAACCTGCACGCGGCCCTCGCCGCCCTCGGCCTCACGGCGCCCTCCACCCCGTCGCCGCTCAACCTGTTCATGAACATTCCCTGGACGGCCGACGGGACCCTTGCCTGGGCAGAGCCCGTCTCGACGCCGGGGAGCTACGTGGTGCTTCGCGCGGAGATGGATATGGTGATCGCCTTCTCCGCCTGCCCGCAGGACATCCTGCCCATCAATGGCCGCACGGGGCGGACCACCGAGGCCCACTTCACCATCGAGTAGGAGTCGTTGGACGTCTTGCACGAGCCGCGGCCCGCCGTTGCCAGGCCCTTGCCTATCCGCTCACGCTGGCGCTCTGGAGCTGCGTCAGCTCGTCCGCGGGAATGTGGCAGACGATGCGATGGCCGCCCGCGAGCTGCAAGGTGGGCGGCGGGGTCTCATCGCAGATCGCGCCGATCCGCCGAGGGCAGCGGCCGCTGAACGGGCAGCCGCGCGGGACCTCGGTCGCGCTCGGAAGCGGGCCCTCGAGGACGATGCGGGTGCCCTGGGCGTCGGGGTCGGGCACGGGGACGGCGGACAGCAGCGCCTCCGTGTACGGATGAAAGGGCGGCGCGAAGACGTCCGCAGCCCGCCCGAACTCGACGACGGCGCCGAGATACATCACCGCGACGTGATCGGCGAGGTAGCGCACGACCGAAAGGTCATGGGAGATGAAGATCAGCGTGGCGTCTCGCTCGGCCTGGATCTCGTTCAGCAAGTTGATGATGGAGGCCTGCACGGAGACGTCGAGCGCGGAGACGGGCTCGTCGGCCAGGATCACGTCGGGATTGCCGGCCAGCGCGCGCGCGATGGCCACGCGCTGCTTCTGGCCTCCGGAAAGTCGGTCGGGCTTGCGGCCGGCGAGCTCCGGCGGGAGCTTGACGACCTCGAGGAGACGCCTGACCTCGCCCGCCTCCTCGCGGCCCGCCAGACGACGCAGGCGCCGGAGGGCCCGGCCAATCGCATAGCCGACGCTGTGGCTCGGGTTGAGCGTGCTGTCGGGGTTCTGGAACACCATCTGGATGCTGCGCTTGAGCGCGAGCGGCCGCGATTCCACGCGGGCCGAGGCCACCTCGGTGCCCTCGAGCTCGACGTGGCCGGCGCTCGCCGTCTCGAGGCCGGCGAGCACCTTGGCCAGCGTGGACTTGCCGCAGCCAGACTCGCCGACGATCGCGAGGGTCTCACCTTTCGTGGCGATCAGATCGATGCCGCTGAGGGCGCGGATCGGCGCGCGGCCTGATCCAAAGAAACCGCGGCGCTGACGATAGAGCTTCTCGAGGCCGTCGATCTTCAGGGTGATCGCGCTCGAGGCTCGCTCCGCGACGGCGCCCGCTGCGCTTCGCTTGCGCTCCCAGGGGGAAAGCTCCGCGGCCCGCACACACTGCACCCGGTGTCCGACCTCATTGGCGAGGGGCAGGACGGGAATCGCCTGCGAAGTACAGCGGCCGGGCTCGACGTGGGGGCAGCGCTCGGCAAAGCCGCAGCCGACGGGCCGCGCGAGAGCCGGCGCCACCTGGCCCGGGATGGGCACGAGCGGCGCCTGGCGCTTGTCGCGACCGAGTGACGGCAGGCAGTCGAGAAGCCCGCGCGTGTAAGGATGTCGCGGGTTCTTGAAGACCTGCCGGATCGAGCCTTCCTCCACGAGCTCGCCGGCGTACATGACGCCGATCCGGTCGCACACGCGCACGACCGTGCCCAGATTGTGGCTGATGAAGAGGACAGAGGTGCCGTGACGCTGGCGGAGCTCGCGCACCAGGTCGAGCACGGCCGCCTCCACGGTCACGTCGAGGCCCGTGGTCGGCTCGTCCATGATCAGGAGCGCGGGCTCGGCGATGAGGGCCATGGCGATGACGATGCGCTGCTGCTGGCCACCCGAGAGCTGGTGCGGGTAGCGCCCCAGCACGCTTTCCCCGTCCTGCAGCCTGACCTCGGCGAGCATCTCGAGCGCGCGGGCCCGGGCCGACCGCTCGTCCAGGCCCTCGTGGAGCATGGGCACTTCCATGAGCTGGCGCCCCACCGTCATGACCGGGTTCAGGCTCGCCATCGGGTCCTGGTACACCATGGCGACGCGTCGCCCCCGCATCGCCCGCAGCTCACCCACCGTCATCGCGGCGACGTCGCGCCCCTCGAAGACGATCCGCCCGCCCATGATTCTCCCGGCCCGGCCCAGATAGCGCACGATGCCGAGGGCGACCGTCGACTTGCCGCATCCGGATTCGCCGACCAGGCCCATGGCCTCGCCGGGAGCGAGCGCGAAGGTCAGGCCGGGGATGACATTGACCTCGCCGGCCCGGCTGAAGTACGAGATGCGGGCCTTCTCGAGCGCGAGAATCGGGGTCTCAGTCACGGAGCCCGATCTCCCGGAGGCCGACCGCGAGCAGGTTGAAGCCGATCACGAGCGAGGAGATGGCCGCGCACGGGAAAAGGGCCATGTGCGGCCACACGGACATCATGCCGTAGGTGTCCTTGACCATGCCGCCCCAGTCGGGGTCGGGCGGCGGCAGGCCGATACCCAGGAACCCCAGCGCCCCGATGATCACCACGTTGTAGCCGGTGCGCAAGCACATGTCGACGATGAGGGGCCCGCGCGCGTTCGGCAGGATCTCCACGAGCATGATGTAGAGGGGTGACTCCCCGCGCATCTTCGCGGCGGCGACGTACTCGCGCTCTCGCAGCTCGATGGTGAGGCCGCGCACGATGCGCGCGATGATCGGGGCCTTGGTCAGCGTGAGCACGCCGATGATGTTCAACGCCGAGGAGCCGAAGTGGGCCAGAATGATCATGTAGAGGATGATCACGGGGAACGACAGCACGATGTCGCACGCTCGCACGATCACGAGATCGATGACGCCGCGGTAGTAGCCGGCCGTCAGCCCGAGGAGGGAGCCCAGGATGGCCGCGCCCAGCACGGCCAGAGGGGCCACCGTCAGCACCGTCCGCGCGCCCCACAGGACGCGCGAGAGAATGTCGCGGCCGAGATGATCGGTGCCGAGCCAGTGGGCAGCCGAGGGCGTCGGGTGGGCGAGGGCGGCCATGTCGTTGGCGTTGGGCGGATACGGGGCGATCGCCGGCGCCAGGGCCGCCGCCGCGACCCAGAAGACGATGATGCCCACACCGATCAGCGCAGGCTTGGACTCGCGAATCCTTCCGAGCCGGCGCGCCCACGCGCGGGCGTCGCCACCCCGCACGCTCTCGGGAACAACGGGAACGCCTTCGGCCGTCGCGGGAATGGACACGCGGCCCTCAGGCTCGGATGCGTGGGTCGAGGAGCATGTAGGCGAGATCGCCGAGGATCTGCGTCATGACCGCCACGCCCACGGCCACGAGCGCACCCACCTCGACCAGCGCGATGTCCTTGAAGAGCGCGGCCTCCAGCATCATGCGGCCGAAGCCCGGGTAGGCGAAGACGGTCTCGACCACCACGACGCCCGAGATCAAGTAGTTGATCTGGAGCAAGATCACGGTGATGGGGTTGATCATGGCGTTTCGCAGCGCGTGACGGACGACCACGCGGCGGAAGCTCATGCCCTTCAGCACCGCGGTCCGGATATACGGGCGCTGCATGACCTCGATCATCGACGCGCGGATCATGCTGACGACGTAGCCGGCGTCGAAGAGGACGATGACGGCCACGGGCAGCACGAGCTGCGAGGCGACGGACCAGCCGCCGCCCGCCACCAGCGTCGCCGTGCCGGGAAGCCAGCCGAGCGCGACCACGAAGACGCTGGCGAGGAAGACGCCGAGGGCGAACTCCGGCACCGAGGCGACCACCGTGCTGAAGATCAGGATGGCGCGGTCGAGCGCCGACGATTCGCGCATGCCGGCCACGATGCCGAGGAGCATCGACAGGGGCACGATGCAGGCGAAGGCGAGGGCGGCGAGAAACGCAGTATTGGCCAGGCGCGTCCAGATGATGTCCTTGACCGGCACCTTGAAGCGTGTCGAGTTGCCGAGATCGCCGGAGGCGATCTTGCCGAGGAACTCGACGTAGCGCACGAGGACGGGCCGGTCGAGCCCCATCTGCTTGGTGAGGATCTCGACCTGCTCCTGCGTCGCGTACGCGCCCAGGATCTTCCGGGCCACGTCGCCGGGGGAAAACTCGCTGAGGGTGAAGACGAGGAACGACACCACGACCAACGTGAGGAGCAGAAACGCCAGGTGCTTGAGCACGAATCGCGCCACGGTGAGCGCCACCCTACCCCTGTCCGACGGCGCCGTCAACGGCGCCGGGTGTCAGAAACCGCCCCTGACTTTACTCAGCCCTCGCCTCGCAGCTGCGCCCCTCAGCTCGAACCGCGACCCTCTCCACCGATGGGGAGAGGGATGACTGCAGCGGCGAGTCCTATGCATCCCTCTCCCCTCTGGGGAGAGGGCAGGGTGAGGGGCGACGCTCAGCGAGGAGTCAGCTCGGCGTGCGTCCTGAGGTCGCCGCTCCACAGGTACACGGCGAGCAGCGGGGTGCTCCCTGCGCGCGTCGCGTGACGCACGTGCGGCGCATGGTAGATGGCCGTCGCCGGCGCTTCGCGG